>Ga0247727_10003799_pt1 | contig 32971 bp, 25 predicted proteins | sample WisWelCaveWW1625_FD_202498 | JGI IMG/M metagenome (GOLD analysis project Ga0247727, IMG submission 202498) | Biofilm microbial communities from Wishing Well Cave, Virginia, United States - WW16-25 | ecosystem: Environmental > Aquatic > Deep subsurface > Groundwater > Cave microbial mat | place...
TAATATCCAACACTAACAAATCATACTTATTCTTTTGCAGCCGATCAATAGCTTCATCGCCATCTATGGCAAGATCAACATCGACATCGTGATCATGCAATTTCTCAAAATACGGCGTGACGCTCCAATCTTCGTCGTCAACAAAAAGGATGAGCTGGCGCATATAATTCTCCTTAAAAATTTTGAGGCAACAAAACATAGAATATAGTTTTGAATCCCTCATAGTTTTCAATCTTTTTCGGATCCCTAAAAACAGGAAAGCTCTTGACTCTAATTGTTCCATGATGACGCGTAACAATCTCTTTGGCAATCATCAGACCAAGGCCAGTCCCGGGAATGTAGCGAGTGCTATCCAAAATCTCGCTGCGCGTAAAACCTTGGAAAATTCGATCATATTGGTTTTTAGGAACCCCTAACCCGAAATCCATGATTGAAATTCTTATTTCTCCTCCAACTTGTTTGCCTCTAATTTCAATATCTTGTTTAGAATGCGAATACTTGACGGCGTTATCCAACAAGTTCGTAAAAACCTGCTCCATCTGGGTTTTGTCGAAATAAATTGCCGGCAGCTTTTTGACGCTATCATAGACGATGATTGTGATCCCTCTTTTTTTTGCCGTTTCAATAAACCTGCCGGCACAAAACACGATTGTATCGCCAATATGACCTTTTACAAAATTTGCTCCCAAGGCCTCGAAAGACTCTACCCTTGAAAGCAGCGTGTTGGTCATCTGGCGTGAGGCGCGAAAGGCCTCTTCCTCAACGATTCTGGCAACCTTTTTGACGAGTTGATCCTCGCCATATTTTTTGTCAAGATGATATTCCAGGCCGCCTAATTGCGAGATGATAATATGCAAAGGCGAGCGAAATTCATGGCCAACGTCAGCCAATGTCAGCCGCAACTTGGCGATGGTGATTTTGCTTTTCTCTAATTCCTTTTTGCTGGTTAAATCTTTGGCAATACCAATCGTTTTTATGATTTTATTCTCGGGATCCTTTTGCAAGATTGAGGTCGAAAGGCTGATCGAGATTGGATACCCTTCTTTATGAAGAAACGCCGTTTCAAAGTTTGCAATTTCCCCTTCAGCTTCGCGCAAAGCATCGACTAAACGATTAGCCTGTTCACCAAAGAGTTCCTTTGCATTTCTGCCCTCGAGCTCTTTGCTGTCAAAGTTATAGCCATGCAGCTCGTGCGCCGCGCGATTGGCAAGCTGGATCGTCCAAGTCGTATGGCCGTTTTTATCGAGGTTTTTCTCCGTGACGATGATTGGATCAGGTGATTTTTGTATAATACCCTCTAAAAATGCTTCGTTGTTGCGGAGCTTTTCAATGAGCCTGGAATTTCTGATGGCAATGGCCGCGTGCGAAGCGAAGGTTGCCATAATTTTCTTTTCGATCGGCGAGAACTTCTGCGGTGTACGATAATTCAAGAACATCAGCCCGACGATTTCTTTTTCCGCTCGCAAAATAAGCGCCGCAAGAGATTGATTCTTTTCTCTCTCATTAAATCTTCTTTTCGGCATTATACCGGAATCGTGCATTTTTACTTCTAGCATGAACGGATGTCGATCAATGTTTTTTTCAATATAAACCGACTCACCTGCGCCAACGATTAGTTCGGCAAAAGAATAACCGGTGAATTCAAAGGTTTCAACGTAGCCTTTTGCTTCCAGCAATTTGCCGGCATAGATCGGCGGCGGCACCAGGCGGGCTATCGTCTGGTCATACTGAAAAAGAATAACCGGTTCGGCACACAGAACCTCCAAAGCGCTTTGGGCAATGTTCTCTAAAATATCGTTTATATTTTTTGAAGAAGTAATGGTCTGTCCGATAATGTTGAAATGATCGATCAGTTTGGCATTTTCAATGGCCACGCCGGCTTGGCTCGCCAATGCTTTTAAATAACTGATTTCCTGCTCGAAGAAACCATGCGGCCTTTTGGAATAAACATCAATGACCCCAAACACTTCATTGCCAAAAAACATCGGCACGCAAAGCAGCCATTTAAATTGGGTATGGGCAATCATTTCCGGATAGACATATTTTCTGTTCGTGCTGACGTCTTCAATAACAACGGCCTCCTTGCTTTCGATAACTTGACTAATAATGCCCTTATCTGCAGGTATCCGGTAAGTTTGCACCTCGTTTTTGTTCCATCCTAAACAGGCGCGGATGACAAAGCTCCCGTCGATGTCTTTTTCCCATAGCGCCACGGCTTTCGTTCCGATAACCTCGGAGGCGCAGTTGACCACCGTATTGTAGATTTCATTTAAATCAGGGCTGGCCCTAAACAAGTAACCGAGATTTTTAAACGCTTGATCGAACTGCTGTTTTTGAAAAATCAAAGGCAAATGGCTGGCCAGGGCCGTCAGAATTCGTTCATCATCTTCGTTAAAATTAGCTTCCCGATCAGAATCGATGCTCAACACGCCAATAACTTGCTTTTGAATTTTTAACGGCACAATGACTTTTGACTTGATTCTTTGGTCAGTTTTGATTTTGTAACGCGGATCGTTATGGACATTATCAATTAGTTCCGCCTCGCCATGCCGAACCACGTCGCCGGCAATGCCTTCATATTCAGTACCGATGATTAATTGTTGAACATTATCGATGCTGCGATGATAAGGAAAAACCGGATAAAAACGCATGCCTTCAAAATCAACGAAAGCAACGTATCCGGCATTGCCCCCGACCAAAGCGGCGCTTTTTTGCAAAACCGCTTCGATCATTTTTTCAAAGGAATCCGACGATTGCGTCTCCAGAATAATTTCCTCGATCAACCGGCGTTGCTCTTTTTCTTTCGACTCATACTTTTCGACGTTTTGGATAGCGAACGATGTCCAATTAGCCAATGTCGACAATAAATTAATCTCGTCCGAATCAAAGACATGATAATAACCGGCGCCGGTGTAAACATTGAGCGCGCCAAGAATAGTTTGATTGTGGCGGAGCGGCAAGCTGATCATCGAACAAAGGCTATCCTTAATCGCAAGCCCGGGATAGTTATAATCCGGTTCACTTAAGATATTCGGCACCACTCGATAATTTCCTGTTGCGATGACTTTCCCGGTAATGCCTTGCCCCACCTTGAGATCAAACTCTTTTTGATGCTCTAAACTCATGCCTTGCGCTGCGGCAATATAAAGCGACTGCTCGTCATCATCGCGTCGCAGAATAACCGCACAAATTTCGTAGCCTAAATTCTGCACAACGGCGTCGACCAATTTTTGCAAAATGGTTTTGAGCGTCGGATTTGACAAAACATATTCGCTAAAATTCCTTGCCAATAGTAGCCCACTCCCAGCCGGCATCGGCTTGAGGCAAGTTTCAACCAAACGCAAGACATTATATTCCCGCAGGATTGGTTTCAACAAGAATCGAACATTGGGCGTTTGAGCGGATTCTACCGGAAGCTTTTGCTCAAACTCGTTGAGCATCAAAATGAATTTTGTATGAGGTGCGAGTTGGTTTAGCTTGGCGCTAAAGGAAAGGTATTCTCCGTTTGATGAACCGATCGCCGCGTCCAGAAACACGAGATCATAATTTTTTTGGCTGACGGCGTTTTCAGTTGCTGTCAGCAGATTATTACTATCCCGTAATATTTCAGGGTGACAATCCTTCACCTGACGGAAGGTATCAAACAGCTTTTGAGCCGTCTGCGGATCACGGTCGGCGATTAAGATGTCAATATACTCTTTTCTCATCAGAGGTTTTGTTTTTAGATGGTTTTCCGCAGTAAAAAAAATTGCCGGTATATTAAAACATTGCTTCAAAAACAACAATAAGAAATTGCTGGGCGGTGCCGTTGTCAGGGAAGACGTTTCAAATGCTGATTTTGATTCAAAGATTTTTAATCGAGTTGGTTGAGAAATTGGTCGCACCTCTACTCAACTGAGCGCCCCTTGCCAACGGAGACCTAGATCAATGGATAACACAACAGTATGGGAAGAGGCTGAAATTAATATAATCAGAGCATGCCATCCCGCACTTCCGCACGATATTTTGGAATTAAAAGAAGAGATCAACGATGTTTTTAAATCATGCATGATCTCAAATTTTTCAAAATACTCCGAACAGTTAGAATGTCGACTTCAAAGCACCATGGAAGTTAAGCATGCCCTGACAATCTCAAATGGTAGCACTGGCTTGGACATGTTGATTTTGACCTTGCCAAAAAATTCGGAAGTTCTGGTGCCGAGTTACACCTTCCCAGCCACCGTTCATGCGATCGCCCATGCACACCTTAGGCCGATTTTTGTCGACGTCGATGAAACAACTTACAATATCTATCTGCAAGATGTCGAATCCAAAATTACGCCAAACACTTCTGCAATATTAGCGGTCAATGTTTTTGGCAATCCTTGCCGGATTGAAGAATTGGAAACACTTGCAAAAAAATATCACCTCAAGTTATTTTTCGATTCGGCTGCTGCGATCGGTTCCAAATATCGTGGCCGCTATCTCGGCGCATTTGGCGACGCCGAGGTCTTTAGCTTGAGCGGCACCAAAGTCGTTACTGGCGGCGAAGGCGGCGTCATTACGACCAACGACGACGAGCTGGCGGAAAAATTGGATTGCCTCAGAAATTACGGTTATAGCAAACGCGAAAAAGATTGCTTATATGTCGGCTTCAACGGCAAAATGAGCGAGCCGAACGCCATTTTTGCCCTGTGGTCGCTTCGTCAAATGCAAAATGAAATTGCCGCTCGCCAAAAAATCGCCGAGGTTTATTATGAGCGTTTAAAAAACCTTCCCGGTATTCATTTTCAAAAAATCCTGGATGCTTCCGAAACCAATTTTTGCATTTTTGCCATTACCATAGATCCGCAACGATTTGGTTTAACTGCGCCGGCTGTTCGGGAATGCTTAAAAGCGGAAGGCATCGAAGCTCTCCGCTACTATTGCCCGCCAATGCACCAAACAAAAGCATATAAAGACTTTAACGATCTTCGCCTCGAACACAGCGAAACTTTGTCACAACAAAATCTTTGTCTGCCGATGCATTCCCGCTTGACAGTTAACCACGCACGAAAAGTTTGCTCTGCGCTTGAAAAGATTCATGCCAATGCTGAAGGAATCAAGCATAAGAAAGCCCGTGCTTCTTCAAGTCCTCTATAACCGCATTCGTGTTAAAGGCAATCTTATGCGGTATCTTGTCAATGTCAAACCACCTCACTTCGGCTATTTCGTCTTGAGGCATGATTTCTCCTCTTAATTTTTTGCATAGATAATAGATATTCAAAGTCGCATCCCCTGCCGGCCCGTATGAGTCCGTGTAGATACCCAGGAAACGGATTATTTTGACACGTATTTTTAGCTCTTCTTCAATTTCTCGCTTCAATCCCTCTTTGGGATGCTCATCGCAATCTATAAATCCACCCGGGAAATCCCAGTAATTTTTGTACGGGTTGTTGGCGCGACGAATAAGAAGAATTTTGCCGGCTCTGAGAATGACAGCAACGGCACAGGGCTTGGGATTTTTATAGTGAACAAAATCACAGACCGAACAGGCCAAATAGTTTTGTTTTCCATTTGATTGGCTTTGCGAAATAAGCGGGCTGCGACAAATAGGGCAGAAGCGATATTCCATGTTGCATCTCCTGAAGTCAAGCGATGAAGTTCTAAACAATTGGTCGCTTCATCTCATAATTTCTGGAGTATGATCACAATATAAAGAGCGAAAAAGCAATGTCAAGCAAAATCACCATTGGCATCATTTTAATTAAACTCGGCAATATTGGAGAAGTTTATATTTCAGACAAGTTTTAAGGTTACAAAAGTCCGGAACCCTGGTTTTGATTTGGCTATGGTTTTCAAAAACGGGTCTTGCAAATGAACAAACTTTTCCGCAACCCTCCTGCCCTGCCGCTACTTTCACCTCATTCCAAGGGATGCTTACCTCGATTACCTGATGCCAGATTTGGAGATGGATAATTGGCGAGGGACGGAGAAAGGACTTCTATTGGTATGTTGAGTTGGAGCTGTCATGAGGAAATCCGGCAAACGCAGCAAACCGTCATCATCACCTACCGCCGCCGTTCGCGCCAAAGATTGGCTGAATGTCTCACAAATTATCAAAGTGTTCGTCGGCTCCGGTGCTCTGATATTCCTTTGCAATTTGGGGTACGACGCCGCCAAAGCCACCATCTTGCGCCGATTGCAATTAGAAGCGGAAAACAAGCAACTGCGCACGCAGCTCGAGCGCATCGATCATAAAATCCTGCCTAAAATCGAGCAAGCCCACCACGAGGTCAAAGATATTCAAACGCCGTTGCAGCAGGATACCTTAACGCGAGCGCAACAGGAAAATCTTGCCGTAAAGGCGCGCGGCGTCTGCGAGACGCTCGAAGAGGTCGAGCACATGCTCAAGCTGAGCACCGTCGCCAAAGCCGAGGCCGCGGAGGAGGTGGAGCTTGCTGATCTTTTCATCGGCCTGCCGAGTGCGGCTAAAGCCGCGACTACGGGCGATAAAAAGCGTCGCGGCGGCAAGAACGGCATGAAAAAAGAAGAGTCTATCGTCTCAGAGAAATTCGGGCAAGACGATTCGGCGGAAGGTTCGCGAGGCCAGCAGCCTTTGAAAAATACGCCCACTTTGAGGGCTCATCGTGAAGAGGCGAATAACGGCGAATTCTTGAAAATCCCCAATCCAATCTTTGTCGAAAGAAATCTTTCTTTTCTCGGGCTGCCGGTTTTGCCAACTCGCCGCGATCCGGCGGACATCCGTCGCGTCATCCTGCAGCATAAAGCTTCCATTCAAGATTGTTATACGAGCGTTTTGAAAGCGAATCCGGTAGTTAGCGGCGAAATCAAAGTGCGATTGACCATCGCGCCGAGCGGCAAAGTGATTGCGACTGCCATCATATCATCGACAGTAGATAACACGCAGCTTGAACAACTCGTTTTGGAAAGAATCAGCCGTTGGAATGACTTCGGCGAGGTGAGTCCGAGCGTTGGAAACATGACGTTCCGCCAGACTTTTATTTTAGGCGCGGGGACGAATATCTTGGCGCTTAAAAATAGATAAAATCCTTGACCGGTCACTGCGAGTGACCGGTCAATAACAACCTTCATCGCAGCACTGTCCACTTTCTCGTGATTCGCTGCCCGCGCCACTGCGCTTGCATGAAATAAATGCCGCTGGTGAGCTTGGCTTGGTCGAATGGCAACGAAATATTTTGTTCGCCTGATGCGGCCACTATTTTCCACCTCCCAATTTCCTGGCCAACGACATTAAAAAGCCGAAATACAATTTGATCTGCAGTTGAAACTTTGAGGCGAAGCGTGAGCGCCGCATTTTCATTGATGGCGAAGGGATTGGGAAAATTGGCAAAGAGCTGAAAACTCTCCGGCGCGTTCCGCGCTTCCTCGACGCCAACAGAAAGAATTCGGTAACGATAAACGCCGCTGCCGCGAGTGGCGATATAAACGCTTTGAGCATCGACCGGATCAAAAATCAAACCGGTAACGGGTTTTAACGGTCCAGAGCCAAACGGAACGCTCCAAGTCTTTCCTCCATCCACACTTTCATTGAGGAGAAACTGAATCGGCAGATCAGAATATGTGCCGCCGGCCAAAATATGCTGTGGTCGCTGCGGATTGATGGCCAAGGTGTTGTAGAAATGTCCTCGATCTAATGGGGTCGTGTTGATCCAGGTCTTGCCGCCATCCTGAGATTTGATAATGTCGTGCTGCAGCGCGGCATAAACCGTGTTGGTGTCAGAAGGATCGAGCGCCAAAGCGCGGCATTCATCATTCCCAGAATTTGTCTGCCCGCTGCGATCCTCCCAGTGATTCCCCGAGTCGGTCGAGCGCAACATGAGCGGCTTGCGACGGCCAGCAGCATCGATGAGAGAACCGCCTGCCCAGATCTCATCATCCGAACTCAAAAGCGACCTTGGCCTTGTCGCAAAGGTCAAAATGCTCGCTCCGGCCGACTGCCAAACCTGCTTCCAGCTTTTCCCTCGATCTTCCGAGCGCCAAATAGCATTGGCAGCGGCGGCGAACGCGGTGACATAAGTTGGCGCAATCGGATGGCAAACATCGATGCCTCCCAACGCATAAATTTGTCGCGCCGCGTTGCGGTCGATGCCGCTATCTGCAACCGCCCAGCTTCCATTTTGACGACAGGTATCCGGGCGCTGCTGATAAAAATAAATCAACGCCGAATCTTTTTGCGCCGGATTCAGCGTTGCGCCGGCGAGCACGCCTTTCCAACATTTCAACGGACAAAAAGTATGAAAAGCGAAAATCGAGGTTAAATTTTTTGCCGGCACGCCGAGGTGAACCCAGCCGGAATCGGGCTGGCCTAAATAACGGCGATAGACGCCGTCATTTTCAGTTGCAGCGTATATTGAACCTGCATAGTGTGTCATCGCGGTGACTATTTTGTCTTGCAGGCCGAACGGCTCGAACTGCTGCGCCGTGGCAGCGGCTGTTGCCAACGCCATGGATGACGCCGCCAAGAAAAAAATCATTTTGGATTTCATACCCGCACCTTTTGCTTCTTGAAAAATTGTTGTGTATATTTTGATCGGCAACGATGGTTGCAATAGCGGCCTTTTATAAAACAGTCACTTTAAAGCACGGAGGTTCATATACGATGAAGTTGCAATACGACCACGCGCATTTCCGCTGCGCCGATTTTGACAAAGCGGTTGAATTTTATCAGAAGATGCTCGACGCCGCAATCATCAAACGCTCGGAACATGGCGGTCGCGTCATCGTGACGCTGCGTGCCGGCGACACGAAATTTTGTCTCTCGCCGTCAACGGGCGGCGATCTCAAGGCGGAAGAGAACGCCAGTCGCCTCGGCGTTTATCATCTCGCCTTTCTCGTGCCCAACCTCGACGAAGCGATCGCCGAGTGCAAACGCCGCGGCGCTCATTTCACCGTTGAAAATTTTATGGCGACGCCAACGCGTAAAGTCGCTTTCTTCGACGCGCCGGACGGCATGCAGGTGGAGCTGATGCAGGATATGTGAAACGTAATTTTAAGAAGCAAGTCGGTTCTGGTCACGCGAAATTGGAGCCCAGTCGATCAGCGTTGAAAATTCTTGTTCAACAGCGGCATAGTAAATCGTTTCACCGGTTTTATTGACGATCAAAACTTCATCGGTTGCCGACGGCGGGTCGACGGCGTGCGAGCAGGCGGTGAAAAGTATTACAAGAGAAATCAAACGAAAGTATTTCATAGAATCAATCTCAAGCTTGTACAGTATTCTTGTTTCGTTTGATGAGAAAAATGATCATTCCCAAAAACAAAACCGCATCACCGAAAACAATATTCGAACTACCGCAGCACGCCGAGTCTTTTGCGGGCAAAGAATTAAGAAATTTTAAATCTTCTTCGGCTTTTGAAATTGGCGCGGTACGCACACAAAGGCCTGTGCGCAATGTTCTTGTTTCGTCCCTGTAAGCATAGATGACATAAGTTGCGCCGGTTGTAAATGGGTAACCGCATGCGGCCTCATCTCTTGCAGTATAAATTTGCTCCGCCTCGCTCTTATTGCCCTTCCAGGTTTTTAACACTGAAATTTTGACGAGAAAAAGGTAGGTTGATGGCACCGGTATAAGCGAATTAATCTTGCCCATAAACACGGCCTCGGCCCGGGCAAAAGCTTCGGCCGGCGGCGGGGGCGGCGCACAACTACAGGCGTAAATTTTTTGCGGCGCCGTTGCGATGATTAAAACGACGAGCATCATCAAAAACATGTTGCATTTCATAACGAACCTTATTCAATAAATCAAGGCAATTGATACACAAACGTCAACTGATGCGTGAGCACCGGCACTTCGCGCACGCCATCTGCCGGCGGAATCAGAAAATCCGTGCATGCTCGCTCTCGGTTGGATTCTTTTATAGCGGCTGATAAAGCGCGCTGAGTTTTTGCCCGGGCTGACTCGTCGAATAGCCAAACACGTTGATTCGAATCTGATCTTGGCGCTGATAAAATTTTTGATACTGTTCGGCGACCGGCCGTAGATCAAAACAAATTTTGGGCTGCAGCAAGGCTTTGCAAAGATCGCCGTCGGCGTTGTGCTGGAGATAAAGATTGGCCTGCGCCGGAAATGATTCGAGAAACACGGATGGGCTCATGAAAAGCGCATAAGCATGTTGCTTGCAACCGCCGCCGTGCGCGATTTCTATAACCAATGTGTCGGCGTTGATCGCGATCGTCTTCAAGTCGAAGCTGTCCAATTGCAGCGAGTCGGCTGGCGCCTCGGTGATTTGCACTTTGGCGCAGGAATTGGTTTGAGCCGGCTCGACGCCGTTCGGGCTGCAAGAAATCAATCCGAGCAAAAAAAGCCGCAATGACGCAAACAGACGCATTTTTGAATATCGCATGGTGACTTTTCTTTTTAATTCACTCGGCTCGCTTTAATGACTGCATCTCGATCCACAGCTCGTCATCGGCGACGCCGAAGTTGTAATCAAAGGCGATCTTCTTCGGATAGCCGAACCGCGTATCGTATTCTATTTCAAACCGCGCGGGATTCATGGCTTTTGTCGCTTCGATCCACGCAAAAATTTCGTCAATAGTTTGATAGTATTGCAGCGCCTCATTCGTAACCGGCCGGCCGGTGGAGAGATCGATGCCTTCGACGATTTTGTTGTCTTTAACGACGAGCTTCACGAAGCCGTGCGGAAACGCGCAAAAACAAACTCGCTTCTGCTCGATGGAATAGTTTTTCAATTCATACGCCTGCCAGCGCGCAGCTGGCTCGATAATATAACTGTAATCTTGACTTTGAAGCGCATCTTCGGAGGTCGGCGCGGCATGCTCGCAGGCTGCGAAAAACCCGAACAACACGAACGCGCCGGCAATCAGCCCAAACTTATTTTTCATTTCAGACGCTAACATGACTTAAGGTTCTCCGGCTTTGGTTTGGAAATCGGACTATTTAACCCCCGGCAATTTTCGCAAATCAATAAACTGATTGAGCAGAACAATGCCGGGATCGTTGTTGCTAAAGTTTCGCCGTTCGACAATCAGCCGAATCTCGTCTTCGTGCACGGGGCTCACGAGCACGTCAACGTCAAAAAATTCGGCGCGCACGTGCACGCACGTATCTTTCATGTCGAATTGAATGAGCAAGCGGCCCGAACTCTCTTCCACTTTGGCTTCCGGCTGCGGTCCGCAACCGTCGGTCTTTACGATGACGCGTAAAGCCCGCAGAATCTTGTCGAAACGCAATCGCAGCGAGTCGGGCACCGGTTGATAACCGGACTGATCGTACGACGTGGCTTTGATCGCAACCACGCCGGTTTTGATATTTTCATAAAGCGCAGTTTGTTCCGGCGAACAGTTGCCGAACAAAAACGGGGCGGCTAAAAGAAGGAGCGTCGATCCAATCGAAAAAAATTTTAGTGAAGTTTTCATAATCAATTTGCGTCGAATTGCGTTTGCTCTTATGGCTGAAATTGCAGGGCCGACAGAATATTGACGAAGGCATGATCGCCATCGAAAGTTCCTGCCAGTTTGCCTTCAATTTGAAACGCCATGGCGGAATGAAATGGAATGTTGAGGCCATAACCGAACGAGAAAAACCCTTTGCTGGCGGCGCTGCCGGTTCCCGAATAAACAACGGCAGAAACGTTTTGCCAATTTGGCTCCACCCAAGTTTTATTCAATAGCTCACCCACTTGCATAAAATACATCCCGCCGCTAAACGAAAGAAAATTTTTGATTCGTTTTCCAGATGAAATCAATCGCAGCGCGAGAACGGATTCATAAATTGTCGATGGTTTTCCAGTAACGCTGCGTTTAAAACCGACAATGCCGGGAGAGACAAAGGAAAGCTTCCCGCCCACGTACCGGAATCGTTGGCAAAAAACGCCGGGCACGATTTGAATATTCGAATGGATGTGAAAAGGCATGGTAAAACCCAAAATCCAGCCGTCATCCCAATTGCTAAACACGCTGCGCGACGGCACAACGAAAGCCATGCCGCCCTGCAACTCATAGCGCAAATTTTTTTGCGCGAGCGCGGCGCCTTGCAGCAAAATCAAGACGAAAAGAATTGTGCCCGGTTTTAATCTCACTTTATCCGTGAATGATTTATGAGAATTTCTCCAAATCGGGGCGAGACCTTGCCGCGCCCCAGTAAATTTTATTTTGTAACAACCACTTTCCGAAACGTCGAGTATCCCCCCGGCTGCGCGACGAGCCGCGAACCGAGCCAGAATTCTCCTTCGAGCAAATCGCCTTTATTATTACGGCCATCCCATTCCGCCGAGTAAGTGCGGCTTTCACCCGGCTGCAACGTTTCATTAATAATGACGGCGATAAAAGCCTTGTTATTGGCCCAGTTCCACAAAAACGCCTGTGCAGAAATTCGGCTGGTCGGCGCTGCCGATGCAGTCGCCGTTGCAAAAAAATCAAATTTCTGTCCGCCGGTTTGAATCGTGAGCGGAGCCGTGTTGCGATTGGTTGCGGTTAAAGTAAGCGTGAGCTTTTCACCGTGGCGCAATTGCGCGGCGCTGGTTTTAAATTCGAGCGCCAGACCATTTAACGGCGTGACCACGCCGAGCAAATGATCGACAAGCGCGCGCAACTCGGAAGGCGCGCCGAAATGGTCGGTGTCGACCTGCTTGTTGGCGCCGTTGTAACGATAGATGAGGCGATAATAAAAAGCGTCCGCCACGCTGCCGTCGATATATTGCGACTCCATGTGGAGGAAATCTTTTTCGACAAAAAGCGCGATCAGCCGATTAAATTCCTCGGTGGTTAGCGCGGTTTCAATTTGGCCGCGTTGGTCGATAAACTGCACGTAGCGATTGGCGTCGATCAATAACCGCTGATTCACGCCGGCGATTCCGCCGCTGATTTGCATTTCGACCACGGTTTGGCCGGATGGGCCGTCGATAATCTGCCTATTTTTCTCGTCGCCATTGGGCGAAAACAAATTGGCGTTCGTGCAACTCCAAACCATGGCGACCACGATAAAAGCAAAGAGAGATTTTTTCATAACCGAATTTCCACTCCTGTAAAATAAAGAATTTTTCGATAAAAGATACCGGGAACAGTTGATTCATTGTCATAAAAAGCCGCCCGGGTGACCAACGAAATTTCCGCCGACAAATCGCGGCTGAGATCCACCACCAAAAAATTGCTCTGCTCGCGCTCGGTGTCGAGATCGCGCAAATTCAGTTGCGCGAGATCGTCGCGATAGCGTTTGTTTTGCAGCAAGCCGGCGGCGCGAAGCATCCAACCGCGCGCCGGACGAAATCCCAACAACCCGCTCACGCGCAAACGCTTGAAATCATAGCCGAAGCTATTGGAGCGATTGGCTTGCGTCTCGAGCGCAATTTGCGTCACGATCTTGCGGCCATACGTCAACGCCACGCGCAGCGTCGTCAGCGCGTCGCGTTGGGCATGCGATTTCAGCAATAACGTTTGGTTCTCGCCATACGCCTGTGCCGGGCGTTGATATCGAAAAGCGCGCCGGTTCAGCGCCGCTTCGAGCAAACCGCTCGACGACAACGCGCGTCGCAGGCCGAGATCAAGGCCTCGAAAAGTGAAATCAAAGTCATCCTCAGCGGCATAATCGAGTTGGCCGGTTTCGCCGCCGAGACTGACAGTAATTTGATGCGGCAAAAACACGCTCACCGTCAAGTTGCCGGACGTCGTGCCATAATCCGCCACATTCTCGAGATAAAACTTGAGCGTGGCGTTGGCCTTTGCCGAAACCTGCAGCCACGATTTTAAACGCACGCCGGCTAGCCCATTAAGATCATGGCTCAATTTATTCTCATTGCCAAAACCGGGATACGTTTGCAGCGCCGCGGCATAATCGTAATGAATCTGCCAAAGATTATTGCGGCGGTCGCCGCGCGTGCTCAGCAGAAAACGCGCCGAGCCGCTCGCCTTTATTGTGAGCTGCGAGCTCGCTTCATAAATGTTGCTGTCGTGTTCCCAGCCGCCTTGCAACCGATGCGAGAGTTGCCATTTTGTTCCTTCGGTTTTCACCTCGCTTGAATTTTGTTGCAACGGCTGGCCGTGCACGATATTTTTTGCCAACCCAACCGCTATGATGCTGGCTGCAAGCCACCTCTTCATTTACTGGTGTTTCTCCCCGGCCGTTTGGTTTGGCGTTGTCATCAATTTTTCGATTTCAACCGCGCGCTGCACGAGGCTATCCGCCTGCACCTGTCGCTGCTTTTTTTGCCGCTCGAGTTTGCCGCGCCATTTTTCCAAATCATCAAATGAAAGATCGCCAAGTTGCGCCGGCCAGTTTTGATAGATCGGTAATTGCGAATTGGAAGTGTTGGCAAAATCCGCCATGCTGTTCCTCGCGCCTCGATCGTCAACACCTAAAGCTTCGGCGGTGAGATTGCCGCTCGCGGGATTCGATACGCCCTCACGATTCGGATCGAGCAGCGACAAGTCCGTCGCCAGATCGGCGACGCGCCGGCGCACCTGTGTCTCGTCGCGGATGTCGCTGATTTTAGCGTCGAGGCGTTTCACCTCGCGGCGCAAACGATCGGCTTGATCGCGCAGAAAATCGGCTTTGCGACGAATCGTTTCCGGCGCGTCATCCGGCCGCGCTTCAACTTGATAAATGATGATTGCCGGCGGCGGTTGTTCGAGCCACTCCTGACAACGTCGCTGCCATTCACGGTATTGGATAAGCACGCGCGCCACCTCCTCGCGTTGATTCACATTTTTGTTTCGCTTCAATTCCTCGCCCTGTTTAACCAAGCGCGCGATGTCGCTATTCAAAATTTTGAGCAAAACTTCAGTTTTTTGACGAATCGCCGAATCAATTCGCTGCGCGCGCGCTTGTGAAGTTTGCAGACTATCCGCCAGGATTTGCGAAAAGCGCAACATCCCATCAAGAGTGCGTTCCTGCAAGAGCGAGGGCGTTTTACTTTTGAGCCGTTGAATGTCTTCGGCCAAGCTATCTGCCTGCGCAGAAAGAAGTTGTTGCTTTTTATGCAAACGCGCCAAAGTGGTGGACAAATCATCCAATTCGGCTTGCAGCCTGGCGCGTTCCGAAATTTGCGCCATCGCCGGCAAGCTAATGAGTGTGAAAAAAATCGCGCTTTTAAGGATCGACCGCATGTGTTTCGTCGTTCGATAAATTTTAGAATGGCTCTTTTATTGGTTATATTTTACAAAATCCGTTCCACAATTTTTAAAACAAACCTGTAACTCAACTCAGCGCTTCGTACGATCTTGTAACTTGGCAGATCGTGATTCGCCAATTTTCGTGCGGGTTAGCGAATGGCCTTTTTCTTGCATTGATAAAAGAAAGCAACGCCGACTTTCTTTTCCCAACTGTTGAGGGGCGGCTTTCATATCATCAACGTCTCATTATCAAGCCAAGGACAGCGCCATGACTAAAACCAATTCGATCGCGAGGAAGGCGAGCATTGTTACTGAGGTGATTTGCTTTTTGTTGCTCATGGGAATCGCGGCGGTAACAAGAGCCGGTGAAACGCCGCAACGGCACTCGCCCACGACACAACCCGTTGTCGCCACCAAAGCAAACAATCGCGAAACCAAAACCGTCTCGAATATTCTTTTGGTCGCGCTTGAAACAAAAATAAAAAATCTAAAGGAACAAGCCAATCAAGCGCAGCAGCTTGCCGCCGTCAATGGCGGTGAATCGGCGGCAAACGTCGTTGCCTTCATCAACCAACGCCTCGAGCTGCTCGAGCGCATGGCGAAATTAATCGAGCAGCGACAAACGATACAAGTCGAGATAGACCTGTATCAACAACGGTTGAGTCATTTGCAGCAAAAAATTTCGGGAGCGGCAAGCCAGACGAAGCTCGAGTGAGCGGCGCGCCGCAAAAAATTATTCCGCCGCGGCAGTTTTCAAATAGGGTTTTATTGGAAAGCGGGCAAAATCGAGGGGCTGCGGGAGAGTGAACGGCGCGTACCATGGCTTGACATGCGCGAGCGAAGCATAGACGAAGCCGTTCTTTATTTCAAAAGTGAGCTGCCTGACATTCCAACGCGTCTTCATCAACAGGCGCATATTTTGAATGCCCTTGTCCGTGCCGTTGGGATCGAGCATTTGCAAAAGATTGGACGCCACCTTGTTTTCAATTTTGGTGATGTTCAATCGCCCCGACAGATTATTGGCGACCTCTTCGAGCTTCTTCGCATCGGTTCCCAAACCGCTCAAAAATAAATTTGCCGAGGCCCGTGATTGTTTGCCGCCGAGCTGCGCGCTGAGCCGGCGAAAGCGCGAAACCTCAATCGAAGAAATTTGCAGGTTGGTGGCGTAACTGATGGAATCAAGATTGCCATTGCCAAACCCGACCAAAAGGTTTCCCACTAAATTTCCGTTGAACAGATTGAGGCTGAATTTCGGAATATCAAAGCGAGAATTGCCGAGATTCAAATCGGCCGCCAGATTGTTCAACTGATAGCCGAGCAAATCGATTTTACCAATCTTGAGCCAACCGCCGTTGTCGCGCCGCGATTCGCGAAACAAATCATACATCAACAACGCTTCATCAGCATTGGCAAAAGCTTGTGATGCCGGTTGCGCCGGAGATTTTAGAACGAGATAAGGTTGTAAATCCTCTTGGGGTTCGAGCTTCATGCCTTTCGCCATGGTCGAGTCCGGCGGCAGATAAAGCAAATCAAAATTTTGATTGAAGCGGCAGTCGGCTTGCAGATCATTCAGCGCCAGCACGGTATCAACGCGAATATCCATTCCTGCAATGCGCAGCCAGCCGGTAAGACGAGACGGCTGCGGCGCGTTCAACGCGTCAGGAATATATTGCTCGATGATGAATTGTCCAACTCCATCGCCGCGCAGCGCGAGGTTGCGATCAAGATTGATCGGCTTCGGCGCGCGCATTTCCAGATCCACCGTCGTCTTGATTTGCATGCCCGCCGGTCGAAACTCGCCGTCGACGCGATAATTTCCCGCGGTTTTCCAATCCGGAATCTCAAACGTGCCGTCGGTAATCGTGAACGTCGTTTCGTCAACCGTCAGTTTACCCCCGGCGTTGGTCGGCGGCAAAGGCTGCCGCAAATAATCCGGCAATTTCGGCGTCGAGCAAGCGATGTCATATTTTCCTGTGGTCGTGCTGGTGGTGATCAGCCATTCGCTGTTGATTTGCAAAGAGTCGGTGTAAATGCCCAGCACACTGTCGGCGTAAGCGGCATCTTCAGAATGCAAAACAAAAATGCCGTTGTAATCGAGACTGTCCGGCTCCAGAAATCGCCCTTGCAGCCAGCCGCTTCCCGCGCCGCGTCCTTTGACTTTTGCATAATTCATGCTCGCCAAAATCGGATCCGGCAGCGCGCGAGTGGCTTGCGCTAAATCGAGCGCCAAATTGGGCAAATTAAAACGAAAGGTATCCGCCTTCATATCGTAAGTCGCGTTGAAGCTCGCCTGCGCCGGCTCGATTTGCAGCTTTCCATTTGGCAGCGAGAATTTGGTCAACGCCGGATTGACGATGAGTTTAGAGGAAGCAGACAAATGATAATCGGGGATTTTGCCTTTGTAATCAATCGTTTCATAACGAATTTCCTCGTTGCGCAAATCAAATTTCAAATCTGCCTCGTCAAGCCGTTTTCCAGCGAGCGCAATTTTTCCGCTGATTTTGCCCGCCGCCGCGCCGGCCGTGAAAGGCGAAATCTCAATCGCCGCGGCGTTGATTTCAACGCTGCCAAGCAAGCGCGAAAGCCAAGAATCGCTTCTCAACGAAGCGCTTGATGGCCCAACGAAGGCAGACGCGTTGATTTTCCCCTGCGAAAAATTTTGCCAGATCAAATTCAGATCGCCCCGTTGCGGCAGAAAATCTTTGGTGAGAACAAGATTGAGTTTGTTAAGATCGACCGGGCCGGTTTTTAATGTTTGTTCCGTGTCGACCGGAACGTCAAAAGTTTCGAAGTGAAATTTTCCGGTGAGCGCAGTCGAAGAATCGGCATTCGTTTTCCAGCCCATCTCCAATTGGCCCCCGGCGAATTTCAATCCGGAGGCATTATCTCGATAAGCCAAATCACGACCGCGCAATGTAATTTGGTAAACCATTCCCATTTGATCGCTTTTAAACTCGCTGCCGGAAAATTCCAATTCGCCGGCGCAAGCGATCTTCTGCAAAAAGTTGCGGCTTTCACCGCTCGTGTGCGTTTTCGCCAGATTTAATAAATGCGCGAGATCGAGCGCGCCGCTCTTGACGCGGAGGGCAAGTGTCGAGAGGCTATTTTGCTGATTCATTTCAAATCGCGCCGCCAACTGCTCTTTGTCGTCGATGAACAAACGAACGTCCGGCACCGCTAACTGCGAAGTGATAAAATCATAGCGAACGTTGGCCGCCGTTCCAAGACGCGGCAGCGAAAAATCGCTTTCGTTATTCAATTTTATCCGGCTGCGATCCAGCGCAAGCTCTCCGGTAATAGCAATCGAATCGCCACTGAAACTGCCGGAAATTTGCGATTGGATGTGCGTGAAAATGGTTAATGGATTGCTTTGGCCAACAAGCCGTTTGAAATAGTGCAAATTCGCAGAGGCAGCGCTTAATTTAATTTTGCCGCCGAAACGCGCTGCGCGATCGATCTCGATCTCGTTTACGGAAAAATTGGCGGGACCAAATTCAACATGCTGCGAATCAATTTGAGAAATCAGCGCGGCTCTGATTTGTAAATTTTCAAGCGCGAGGGTTTTCAGATGAATTGAAATCGGCAAGCCGGCTGAGGCCGTGTCGCTGGGCGTCGTCGCGGAATCCGCCAAAGCGGCGAGAATGAAATCAAGATTGGAAGAGCTATCGGAATTTTGCCGATAAAAAAAAGAGGGATGCTCGACGGTAATTTCATCAATATCGAGCCGGCGGGCAAGCAGCGACCGCCAGCGATAGGCGAATTTTATTTTCTCGATAGACAACGGCAAATCATCGGACGTTTTTTCGGTTGTCGAGCCGAGAAGAGCAATTTTGTCCAGCGTAAAACCGGAGAGCAGGCTGAAATCAAGTTGCGCGACGGCGATACGAATTTTATACTCCTCCGCCATGTGGGAAATCAGCAGTTGCTTGAGCCGCTCCGCAGGATACTTGACTTTGACGTAAATCGTCAGCCCGATTATCGCCGCGAAAAAAAACGCCGGAACGGCGAGAAAAATTTTAGCAGGTCTTTTCACTTCAGACGATCGCGCTGCAAGTTCCACTTGACCCATTCATCGTTTTCCGCGGCGTCCGATTTTTTGAACGTGCCGAATGATTTGACCTGCCCATTCGCGCCGATGGTCAGTTGCTGATAGGATTTGACAAGATACGCCCACTCTTCCAACGTGATTTGCGTTGGGCCCGGAACTTGCGTCGGACCCGGAACTTGCGAAGGCTTCAGCGTTCGCGGCGTCATTGTCTCCATTTTTTCCGGCACATTGCTGATCTTCACCTCGCCGGTATAAACTTTCAACTGGGTTTCCTGTTTCGCCGAATCCTGATGCACGCGAAAAACCGTGCCGGTGATCGCCGCGCCGGCAAAATCCGACGACACTTCAAAACTCGATTTGGCATCGACGGATTTTACTTTGCCCCAAATGTCGCCTTCCTGCACTTTAATCTGTGTGGCAATCTTTTTCTCTTTGGTTTCTTCATAAAGCTTGACGACATCAATCGTCGTCTGCGGCGCGAGGCGAATGACGTCCAACTGCGACAGCTTCATCTCGGCGCGCGATTGCAGCAGAGTGCGCACGCGGTCGCCGCCGAGCACATTCGTCTGCACCTGCGCGCGAATCCATTCCGGATCCTGCACCTGCTTTTTTTTGACGTTGCCTTCGACGACGGTAAACAAGCCTTTTTTCGCGGCGCCGGTTTGCGGGCTGGTTGTCGTTGGTTGTTGGCGCCAGGGCTGGGCGGCAAATGAAAGTGTAACCAGCAGAAATACAAAAAGCAAATAGCCTTTCTTGTTCATGTTTGTTCCTCACTATAAATTCGATCACCAACGTCAACGAATCAGATAATAAATTAACCAAAAATTTTTTAAGAGTCAAATTCCATAAAATTATCTTTTCACATCTACTAAGAAAAAATCCGAACAATCAAAATCAAGCGAAACAAATCATTTTTTTGCCGCGGTTGCTTCGCTTATCGCCATTAGCGCCAATCCCCGGTCAACCCAAAGCTCGCCCAATACGCCGGATGGCGATTGTGCTGATCGCGCACGAAGCGCTGCGCCTCGCGGAGCGCTTGCGATTTGCTCATGCCAGATTTGAGATAGCGATAAAACCGTTTCACCGTGATTGCCGTCGCGAGATCATCAACCGTCCACAGGCTGGCGATGAGCGAGGGCGTTCCGGCGAAAATAAAACCGCGCGCGAGGCCAATCACCTCGTCGCCGCCGGTGACGCGCGCCAAGCCGGTTTCACAGGCCGAAAGCACGACGAGCGAGGTGTTCAACGCGAGGCCGAAAATTTTGTGCGCTTCGAGGCGGCCGGTTGCATTGGTCGAATCCGGCGCGAGCAACAACGCCGAGAAGAGCGGATTGCGCTCGTCGTAAACGCCGTGACAGGAAAGATGCAAAAGATTCGCGCGGCTCGCACCGGCCATGAGCGCGCTCGGCGTCGCCTGTTGGCGCTCGTAGCTTTCGATCGCGCCAAAAGTTTGCGCCATACTTTTGATTTCTTTTTCGGCAAACGGCAAGTCGAGCCGCGCGTTGCCGACATCGGGATTGCCCAACGCCAACACGCGGAAATTCTCGCGCGCCGCATTGAGCATTGAATTGCCTTTGCGATGACAAAAACCGAGCACCGTTGCGCTCGGCACCAAAGCCAGCGCGTGATGATCGATCAAATACGTGCTATCCGCTTTTTGCAGCGCCGGAAACGGCAGATAGTGCAGCACGCCATGCGGTACGATCACAAGTTGATTGGCATTTTGTATCAGCGCCGCAATCGGCTTGACAAGCTGATCATAAAGCGCGCGTGAAAAATTTTCTGTAGAAGCGCGCTTGGTGATGGCGCGGCGCAATTGCAATATATTTTCATTTAACTTGTTGCGGTCGAGCGGCGAGGCGACGACTCGCACCTGCTCGCGATCAACGACCCAGCTCACCAGCCGATCTTTCGCAAAGAAATATTCGACCAGCGCCACACTATCCGTCAACATGGATTGAATTTTGGCAAGCGGCAGCGGCTCGACGCTCACCATGTCCGCCAATTCGGGATTCGCGGTTTTAAGCTCGACCAGAAGACTTGAATATTCCTTTTGCAAAGCTGCCAGTGTGTCGTTTAACGCCGCGACGGCCAAACGGCCGCTCTCTGCATTGCCGGCTTTTTGTTGAAGTGAATTGATTTTTCCCCGAATCAAACTCATGCGATCTTGCAGGCGGTCACGACGAGCGAGCAGATCGCGATCGGCGCCGGCTTGCCAATCGATATTCGCATTGGCCAGCAGATCGGCAAAGCTGCGGGATTTGGCGCGCTCGGCCACGGCAAAAGCTTCGGCGGCGCGATTCATTTGCAGCAGCAACAAAACCGTTTCTTCGTAAATTTCTGCTTTGTTGTCGATAAAGCCGCTGCGATATTCTTCGATTTTGATTTTCGCGCTTTGGCGTTCGAGCGCGGCTATCGCGCGCGAGTAAAAATCCAACGCCGGCGGCAAATCGCCGGACTGGCGGGCCAGCGCTCCCAGTCGCCACAAACACCGCCATTGCATTTCATCAAATTCAATTTCCTCCGCTTTGGAAAACGCGTCAATAAATGACGCGCGAGCGAGCGACTTATTGCCGCGATCTATAGCCGTGAGGCCTTTGCTATAAAGCGTTTTCGTGAGGGCGCGGCGATCGTTCAATTCGAGCGCCAGTGTTTCGGTTTTGGCAAGGTACGCCGAGGCCGAATCGGATTGCGCCAATGTCTGAAAAGTTTGGCCGAGAAAAAGATAATCGTAGAGCAGGCCGCGTTCAAAATTGGTTTGCTTGTCCAAATCCGTCGCCTGCCGGAAACTCGTCAATGCTTGTTGCGGCTGCTGGCGCTGAACGTAAACCAAGCCGATATTTTTGTGAATCGTCGCTTGCTCGCGCGGTTCGTCGCTGGCGAGCGCCAATTGCAGCGCTTGTTTCTCCGCATCGAGCGCGCCATCGAAATCGCCGAGACTGAGCCGAATCAATCCCAACGTGGTTTGTCCGAGAAGTTTCTCTTTGGCCGTTCGCGCCATTTTGAGCGCGCGTTGTTGATGCAACAAGGCGTCTTGATAATCGCCATTGAACCAGTAGGTATCGGCCAAATATTGCTCGGCGCGCGCCAGATTCGTCGTATCGGCTATCGTAGCAAAAATTTGCAGCGCTTTCTGATGAAAGGTGACGGCTTGCCCGTACGCGGTGAGCCGGCTGTAAACCACGCCGGTGAGTTGATAAGCCGTGGCGAGCGCGCGCTGCTCGGCCGGATTGGAAGGCGCGCGCGTTTCCAGAAATGTATGAGTCGCTTGCTCCAGATAATCGAGCGCGGCGCCATATTGATCGTCTTCCAAAGCCAAGCGGCCGAGAAAAATTTCGGCGTTGAATCGCGGCAAAATCTGCTGCTGTTGCTTGAAAATTTCCGCCGCTTGTCCGGCTGGCGCGGCAGCGGCAGTATAATCGCCGGCGGCTTCGAGAATGCGGGCTATTTGCAAACGCGAATCAGCCGCCGCGAGCGGATTTTTGACGCGCGCGGCCAAGTCGAGATATTTTTGCTCGGCGGCCGTTGCCGCCGAAAAATTTTTCAACTGCAATTGCCACGTCGAAAGATTGCGATAGCTGGTGGCAATTTGCCGGATATTATTTGCGGCTATAGCCCCGTCCAAAATTTTCGTTTCAATTTCGCAAGCCGTCGCATAGTCGTTGCCGGAGATGGCGCTCGCTTTAATGAGCAGATAAAGGTTTTGAATGGCTTCGTTCTGGCCAAGCTGTTGCGCCATCGTCAGGGCGGATTGATAATAACGCGCCGCATCCAAAAATTCGCCGAGTTCCTGCGATTGATTGCCCTTCAGCACGGTTTCTTCGAAGTAACGATTGGCAAAGGCGCTTTTTTCGGTTGCCGACATTCCCGAATATCCGATCAGCTCGAAGCCGGCCCAATCCTGCGGATCGCGAAATTGTTTTCGCACTTCTTGTTGCGCCGCATTCAAGGCGACGCCGGCGGGGTGATCGAGCAAATTTTTATAAAACGCGCTAAAAAAAATTTCGGCAATCTTCGTCTCAACCCGCCATTGCGAGCAAACGATGGCCGGCGTTCCGGCGTAAATGAGGCTGCGCTGCAAGGCGATCATTTCGTCGCCGGTTTGTCCGGCGGCATAAGGAAAATTCGTATTGGCGAGCGTAACCACGCCGGCGGCAAGATCAAACTCGAACAGCCGGTATAAAGAGACGCGCGCGGTGTCGGGCCCGGCGCTGCCAGCGGTTTCGAGCTGGAGCCGAAAACCGGAATCAAGCGCGCGCTGCGGCTGCACGTCGAAACGATGCTGAATGTGCAGGAGGCCGGCTTGCTGCAATTTTTGCCGCGCCTCGCCGGCGCGCCAATCCACGCCCCGCAGTCGCTGAAATTTAATGCCGCCGTTATCCGGGAGCTGCAATGAAAGGCTGATAATCGACTGCAGATTGGCGTCTTGCAAAACCAGCAGATTATTCTCATTTAAATTTTGATGGCGTTCCGCAAATTTCAGCGCCAATAAACTGGGAACTTTGGTCAAGACAAAAAGATCGGCCAGCAGTTCGCCGCCATATTCCAACGCGGCAAAAGGCAGATAATGCAAACCATCATCCGGCACGATGATCAAGCGACGGAAAGAATTCAAATCACGAACGCTGCCCAGCAAAAGCGCCGACAACTCTTTTACGGCGGCGTTGCCGTCATCGCGGCGCAACAGCCACGCTTGCCGCGCTTTCGCAACGAGTTGTCCCAACTGTTCGCGGTTGATCGGCACGCGCGTTTGTTCCAAGCGCTCACGGCTAATCAGCCAAACAATCATCTCGTTGTCGGCGACAAAGTATTCGAGAATCGCGGTTTCGGAATCCAAAGAATCCTGCAAGGCTTTCATATCAACGATTTGAACGCTAAAAAAACTCGCCAGCTCGGGATCTTCGGCGAGCGCTTCCCGCACCACCTGCTGATATTCACGCTCCGCCGCCGCCAGCTCGTCGCGCTTGCGTTTGATTTCTTTCGGACTCGGCGGTTCTTGCGCTTCGAGCTTGACCAGCTCGCCGCGCAAACGGCTGACGCTGCGTTGGAGGTGCAGCGCTTCGCCGCCGCCGCCGCCCCAGATCAAACGCTGGCGCTCCTTTTTCGGCAAAATGTAGCGCGTCGAAATCAGATTCACGAAACGATTGCCGCGCGCCCGTTCGGCCAGTTCGAGCGCCGCGCGAGTTTGTCCCTGCTCGGCCAGCAAGGTCACGGCATTTTCATAAAGCGCATATTGCTCTTCTGTTTCAGCGAGGCGTTGCTCGCTGCCTTCCGGCTCTTCCGGCAACCCCTCGAGAATTTTTACGGCCTCGAGATACCATTCGAGGCTGGATTTTTGGGCCAGCGCATGTTCGGGCGGCATGCGCACCAATTGACAAACCGCGCCAATCGCGTGTTGCACCCGCCAGGTCAGATCGCCAAAATTTCCGGCGATACAAATGTCGTGGGCGTTTTCGAGCTGCTTCAGCGCCAACGAATAATCGCGTGAGAGCGTAAACAAACTCGCCAAATTGCGCCGCACGATAATCTCGTCCCGCGGCAAGCGATGGTTTTGCGCGATGACCAGAGCCGTGTCGTACGCCGCCTGCGCGCGTCCCAAATTTTGCAAAGCCCGATACGCGCGCGCGATGTTGCCGTCGAGATCGCCGTCGTTCATCGCCGGCTGCGCCGCCAGCAAACGCTGCGCGGCGCGCAAATAAAGATTGGCCAGCGTATTCATCACCGCCAGTTTTTGTCGCGGCGCCTGCAAGCCGATTTGCTCGACGTCGGTTTTGGAAATTTGCAAAAGCGAATCCGTCGCGCGCCGCCGGCGCTCGTTTTCGGTGAGCAATGCAATATTGCCCATGTTGATCAAATTGATAATTTTTCCGGCCGGCGCCTTGAGCTGATCGCACAAATCGTACGAACGCTCGAAGTAGTCGTAAGCTTTGTCGAAATCATGATAGCTATACCACAACGCGCCGAGGTTGTTGAACGCCCTCGCCTCGCCGGCGCCGTTTTTTCGTTGGCGAAAGGCCTCGGCCTTTTTTTCAAACACGGCGATGGCATTGGCAAAATCCTTTGCCGCGACGTAACTTTCGCCGGTGATGCTCAACAGCAGCGCTTTTTCCTGCTCGTACGTCAGGCCTTCGGTGTTCGATTCGCCGAAAGGATCGATGCTCATCCAAAAAATCGGCAGCAGATCAAAAATTTTGACGGTGAGCCGACCTTTTTTCGGCGCCGGAAAAGCGGATTGGTCGCGCCGCGCGAGCAGCGTTGCCGAGCGCGCGCTTTTGGCAACCGCTTCGTCGCTCTCCTTATTCTGCTGATGATTGTACGCCATGTTCCGCCACACCAGCGACAAATTTTCCGGGCGATTTTCGCGCCGGCTGACCGTATCCACTTTCGCAAAATGCTCGATCGAGGCGTCAAACTCGCCCTTGCTTTGATAAACCAATGCCAGCCGATTGAGATTTCGCAGCTCGCCGTCAACATCGCGCAGCTCGCGGCACAATTTGATCGCCGTTTGCAAAAAAGGCACGGCCTCGTCGTAACGGCGCGTGGCCCACGCGCACTCGCCGATGCGCTCGAAGACAATCGCCTGCTGTCGCGACGACGCAAAAACGCTGTCGTAACGCAGCTTGCGTTGAAAATATTGCAGGGCGTATTCGAATCCAAATTCGCCGAGGTTGTAATAATTGTTCGCGAGATTCAGCGCGATCCGCGCCTCCATCTGCGGATCGCTTTTTTCGTCATTGAGCGCGATGGCAATGGTCAACGCGTCTATGGCTTTTTCATACCAGCGCGCCGGCGGTTGGGGCCGGCGAAAGGTAATCGTGCGCAGCATCTTGTCGATGACGTCCGGCGCCGCCAGCGCGATTTTCTCGAAAAACCCCTTTTTGCGCTGCCGCTCTTTCTGTTCCAATTTTTCAATCGCCTCATAATTGAAACCCAGCGTCAAATACGCCGGAATCAGCCGATAATCGAGGCGCAACGCGCGTTCGATCAGCGCGGTGGAGTGACGCAAAAGACCGAGATTGTTTTCTCCTTTATATGAATAGGCGAGGCCGAGCGCGTAGAGCGCCACTTCATTATCGGAGGTTTTTGCCGGCGCCAATTGGGCAAATCTGGCAAACGCGGGATTGGCTTTTTCATATTCAGCGATGGCGTCGTCAATATCGCCGAGCGCCTGCATCGCCTCCGCGTAGCCGCGCTGCGCTTCGACGTTTTTCGGATCGTACTGCCGCGCCTGCCGAAACAAGGCCAGCGCCAGCTCGTAATCGCGGCTGCGAACGAGCAAATTGGCGCGCCGAATCAGCGCTGCGGTCAGTTCGCGCCGCGCCGCGCGCGCCGCGCTTTTTTCCAGCGGTCCGGAAAACGTCTCAAACAATTTAAGATAAACCTGCGCCGCCGCGGGAAAATCATTCTCGTAAATGTGCAAGCGCATCAATTGCCGTATCGACTCGGCGCGCAGCGTTTGCAAATACGGCTCGGATTTATTTTCCAACAAGGCAATCAGGTTTTGATATTCATTCACTGCCAGCTTGATTTCGCCGTCATCAAACAAGCGCGCGGCAATTCGGTATCGCGCGGCATGCGTCACCGCCGGATAAGCTGAGAATTTCTGGATGGCGCGCTGATAAGCGGCCAGCGTGTCAACTGTCAGCGCGTTGTGCCAAGCGACGTCGAGCAAACGCCGGATCGCCGTCGCCTGCCACGCTTCGCGCGCGCGATATTCCGTCACGATTTTCAAATATGCGGCTTCGCCCATTTCAGCGCGATTCAATTGCAAAAGAATATCGCCGGTGCGCAGCCAAGCTTCGTAACACGCCTCGTGCACATGGGGAAATTGCGCCGGAATGTTTTGAAAATATCGCAGCGCGGCTTCGAAGTCGCCGGCATTTTGCAACGCTTTGCCGGTTTCAAGCGCGCCAAATGCCTGCGCCGCCGGCCACGCTGCGCTCGCCTCGCTGATTTCGGCAAAGCGTTTCGTCGCGCGCGCCAATTTCGCCAGCTCGATCTCGGCAAATGACGCCGCCTCGAAGCGGCCGGCAAATTCTGTCGCGACCTGCTGGAAAACCGCTCGAGCTTGCAACGTGTCTCCCAACGCCAACAATCGCCGGCCAATCTCAACGCCGGCCTGGCTCAGCCAAACGGTCGAATCCGGAAAATAAAAGCGCAGCGCGGCAAAGGCGAGCCGCGCGATCTCCGGATCGCTGATGGCTTGCGCCGCGGTGAAACTTTCTTGCGCGGTTCGGCCTGGCGGCGCCAAACCGGAATCCGGTATGCGCCAAATGTCGAGATTGTCCCGATTATCTTTGGCCAGATTGGAAAATGAAAATGGGGCCGCATAATAAATGGCGCGATCGTTCCCCCAAAACGGAAACAAGATATCCTGACCCGGCGGCGTGATTTGCAGCTCGCGGATTGGCGCCGCCAACGCAATGATTCGCAAATGTGATTGCCGGCCGGCGCCCTCGAAACGCTGCGCCAAAATTTTTTGTCCATCCGGCGACCAGGAGGGAAAACCGTTATCGCCCTCGAATGTCATTTGCAAACGCTGCCGATCGGCTTCGGCAGTATCGGCCTTGATGAGAAAAATTTGCTTGTCGCTTGCGCCCGGCGCCGGACAGACAATGGCGAGTTGTTTCCCATCCGGCGACCAGGCCGGTTGCGTGCCGCCGTGTCGCGTCAATGGATATCTTTTTGGGGTTTTGATTTCGCAAAGCCAGATTTGCTCTTGGCCGGCGGGGCCCAAACTGAAAGCGATTTTTTTGCCGTCAGAAGAAAAGGCGGGATACGTTTCGCGGTCGATATTGTGCTGCAAAAATTTTATTTTGCCGGGCGTAATAACACCGCCGCCATATTTTAATTCAAGCAAATAAAGATCGCCCTCGGCGTCGTCGCGCCTGGAAATAAACGCGAGACGTTTGCCATCCGGCGACCACGCCGGGCTGAAATCATCGCTCGTGTGCGTCGTCAACGGCGTCGCCAGTCCGCCGGACGCGGGCTTCACCCAAATATCATAATTCTTGTTCGCGCGCGAAACATACGCAATCCACTTTCCGTCCGGCGACAGCGCCGGCATGAGGTCCGCTTCAGGATGCGTGGTGATGGGATAGGGTTCGGCAATTGAAGCGTTTGATTGCGCGTTAGAAATCGTTTGACCAATGGCGATGGCTGGGAAAAGCAGAGCAATGTTTGTAACGAATATTAGCGCCTCACATAAAAAAACGTCCGATTTTTTCATCACGTCGTTCATTTTTCGAAAAACAAGAATAGTAGACTAACGATGAATTAAATGGCGATTTTTTCAAAAAAAGAATAATGCGTGGTATAACTCGGGCCTATTTGAGCAACAAGCGCAAAAGTTCTCTTTGTGCGGCCAGTAGCTTTTGCTGCTCTTCGAGTAAGAACGCTGTTTGCTGATGCGCCTCCGCCAGCAACTGGGCCAAATCCCGATAACGCTGCAAGAGCTGCAATGTTTCCGTTGTTTTCTTGCGACGCAAGCGATAGGCGACGAGAGGTGGGCGATTTAAACGCAAGCGTTTTATGGTGAAAGCGCCAATAGTCGTTAAAGGATGAAGCACGCCGTCATCGAGTTCGAGAAAATGATTGGCAAAAGGCTCAAACCGAGGATTCCACAAGGGCAAATGTTCGGGTGAAGTTGGCCAATAATCCATTTTGTACTGATTGCAACGGGCGCAACAGTACAACAAATTTTCCAGACTATCCGAGCCGCCGTAAGCTTTTGGCTGAAAATGATCGATGGTCAGCTCGCCGCCAGTATCGGTTTCAGACACGCCGCAAAATTCACAGGCGAAATGGGCGCGCTGGCGGATTTGTTCGCGGAGGGCTTCCGTCATCGTTAAGCGGTTTGCAGAGCCGAGGCAGTGGTTAATTTTTGGCGCAGAAAAGCCAAGTCGTGACGCAAGTTGTCATTCTCGGCGACCAAATCTTGCATGCGTTTGGTAGCGGCCAAGAGTTGCGCCAGTGCCGCTTCCACTTGGACTCTCAATGACTCTAGATCGGTGTTGACGCCGCTCAAGTTCAGAGCCGACTGCTCTTCACGATCTTGTTGTGCGTACCAATCTTCCAACTCAGTCTGTTGCCCGTCGGTGAGAGTCGCACCGGTGGTTGCGAGATGGTGTAGTTTTTTCAAAAGTTCTTGAGCCATGATTCGCCTTTATTTAAAAATTTTCACCTGTGCTGATTAAAAAAAGTTCATTTTTTTTAAATATAAGCAAACATCGCCTGCAATGCAAATTTTTTGCCGATCAAAATGATGCTCGCCATTGCCGCCACGAAAGAAGTTCGCAAGTTTGTCCGTAATAAACTGGGTTTGAAATAGCGGAAACAAATTTTAAAAACTTTCGAGCAACGGCCTGCAGGCCACCGCCTTTTGGCTGCGAGAAACATCTTCTTCTCTCCGCCAATAAATCATCAAATGATTCAATTGGTCAAATAAACTATTGTACCGAGCGCACGGCACGCACGAAGTTGCTGCCGCCATTGCTAAAGTAACCGCGATAACCGGAGTAAAAGCTGACATTAAACGCAGGCCCCTCAATACTATTGTCCACTGTCCAAATCCTCGTTTGGTTTTGGTTAAATTTTGGATCGATGTACAAATCACCGTTCTTCTTCTGTGGCTCCATCAACGACATCGCTTCTTCCAGCGTCGGTAAACGCCAACCGGTTAGGCCCGCGAAAGGTTTGTTATCATTATTCAAGCCGCGGATATACTTTTCAGCCTCGGCGTAGGTCATGATATTGGTTGAGCCAGACTGCTGCCACATCAAGTTAGTGATTTTGTCCAGTACCAACTTGTCACTATCGAGTGTTTGTTCCACATAGTTGTGGATGATGCCTTTTCCAGTTTTGTTAAAATCACTGGCATAAAAATTTTTCTCAGCAAGCATGGTTACAATCTGCTCTCCTGAGAGCGTAGTCGGGATTTTTCTGAGAGTAAGAGGTAATTCTGATCTCTGTTCTTCTCGTGGCCAAATCATAATGATAATCATCAAAACAATCAATATTAATCCGACAGAAACCGCTACTGTCCATTTTTTATTTTCATGTCTCACCACAATCGGAAAAACTTTTTTCTCCTCCGGAATGGATACTTTTTCCGGCTCAACTTTGGGAGCATCCGGCTCCGCTTTTTCAACTGGCGGTTTCGGTTTAAGTACGGCTGGCTTGACCTCCAGTACTTTTTTTGACTCGCTCTTCGTCGCCATCGGCGCTGCCTTTTCAACTTTTCTCTCTATTTCCGGCTCAATCGGTTTTCGGAGCAAGCGGACACTTTTTACATAACTCGCCGCCGAGATTTTTTTGTCGGTCAGCTCATCCACCAATCGGCGTGTCTCACGTTCGAGGGCAGTTAACTCATCGTCGCTCTTTTCGATCAACGCCATCGCGGCATCAAATTCTTCCGAGGGCAATTGCCCCTCACGATAAAGATTCAACAAAATTCTTTGCTTGCGCTCTAAAATCTCCTGCCGTTTTCGCTCTTTTTCTTTTAGCCAATTCTCCACTTCGGCTAAACCCTGCTCGGCGCCCGAATGATCCGGCACGAGTTCAATCACCTGATGCCACAATTCATACGCCTCGCCAAACTTTCCGGCTTTTAAAAGGGCTTGCGCTTGAGCGTCCAGCGACTTCGCCTGCTTCTGGACGGCGGTCTCGTACTGCGTTAAAAATATTTTTCCTTTGATCGAACCTTTCTGAATCGGGTGCATGCTGCCCCCAATTTGCGGGCTTGCTGCGAGACCTGTTCATAAACGTAATCATATAATTCGTGAATCGTGACCAAACCGTCTCCATCTTTATCGGCAGCGCCTTTCAAACCCTCGATGAGATAATGGGTAAACAAGCCATGGCCGATGTCCTGCGTTTCGAGGGAAACTTCATTCACGTCGCACGCCGTGACCACCAACCGGCCTTCGCTGGCAAGATCCTCCAAAAATTCGGCGGAGAGCAAATGCCGGCCTTGATATTGCGGGTTATGAAAAGTGCGGCCGCCGGCTTCGCCGCTGTAACAACTGTCAATGAAAAACATCACCTGCTTCGATTCGATCCAGCCGAAAAATCTCTGAATCTCATCCATCGAAATGCCGGTCGCGCGCAGGTCGTCCAGCTCCGCATCAGTGGGCACGAGATATTTTTCCATGCCGTCGCGGGAGCGGCTTTTGGGATCCATCACCGGCGAGCCGTGGCCGGCATAATAAATGTAAACCATATCCTGCTCGCCGGCGCGCTTGGGAATTTTCGTGCCGATGGCGGAGCGGATATTGCGCTGGGTGGCTTCTTCATTGAGCAGCAAGATGACATTGTCCGGCGGAATGCGCCCCAGTTCCGGATCGGTTAAAATTTCATAAACGCCCTCGGCATCGGCGCGGGCAAAGGTCAAATTCGGGATTTTCTGATCCTGATATTTGTCGATGCCGATAATGACCGCGTGGGCGTTGGAGCGTAGATTGCTGGATTGATTCATTGCGTTCCCTTGTAACCTGGGGTATTCACAAATTCTACCACGAAGGCACCAAGACATGAAGAATTAAAAAGATGAGTTGAGAACGGAACAACTTCATCATTTCAAAAATTTTAAAAACTTTGTGTCTTCGTGGTTTATGAATTTTTCAGGCTAAAACCAAAATAGCATTTTTACCGAGATAGTCAAGTTGATTTCGCGACTTGCTTCTTGACTTTTGCAAAAGATTTGTGTATCTTTCTTGCCGGTTCTTTTTAATCCCCCAACATTTTCATTTTAATCTTCAAGGAGGAATTATGAGAAAGACTCTCGTGTTGTCGCTGATACTCACCGCCTTGCTGACGCTGGTCGTCCAACCGCTGCCCACGTTGGCGCAGGAAGAGAAAAAAATGACCCAGGAAGCGATGCCGATGTCCCTGCCCAAGCCGCTTGCGGATGACCTTTGCACCTGGATGGTCGGTGAATGGGAAGGCTGGTCCACTTCGCCGATGGGAAAATCTCAAGATTGGCAAAAAATCGAATGGGGCCTGGACAATCAGTTTCTCATGACCCATTACACTGCAAAACACACCGAAGTGAATCAGGAAGCGATGAAAGCCTGGACCGAGGCCATGAAAATGTCCAAGGAAGACATGGACAAAATGAAGGACATGGTCTACAAGGGTATGGGCCCGATGACCATCAACCCCATGACCGGTGAATTCGTCGGTTACTGGTTTGATAATTGGCGCGGCTCTTACAAAGGCACCGGCAAGCGTGAAGGCGACAAAATCACCATGCACTGGGAAGGCCCGATGGGCACGTCGGAGCGTACCATCGAGAAAGTCAGCGCCGACAAAATGGTCATGACTTTCAAAGAGAATGATCCCAGCGGCAAAGTCATTGAAGGCCGTACGGAGTTGACCCGCAAGAAAGCGGCGCCCAAAAAAACTTGATCATCTCGTCGCACGCAATCAAAGGCCGGCTGCATAGCCGGCCTTTTGTTTTATACGCCATTCAACCGAAGCAGGCGGTCGCAATTTTCCTCCGTTTCAATCGCAATTCTGTTTTTATTTTTTTATCATTTTTTCTTCACCCACTCCCCTTCCGGCAATTGAATCCATTCGCCGGCTTTGGCGTTGTCGCGATTCAGCTTAGCGAACACTTTTTCAACTTCCGCCACGCCCGTGGCTTGCACGCTTGGATTGATGGCCATGATACGCTGCATGATGGTCTGGCGATCGCGATTTTCTTCAGCGACAATATCTTCCGCGAGTTTGCGATAGCCGGAATCGCCATCGAGCCGCGGCAGCGGACGAATTTCCAAAAAGCCTTTGGCATTTTCGCCCACGGCGCCGTCGCGCCTGAACTCCTCAACGTCATCTTTGTTGAACTCGCG
>Ga0247727_10003800_pt1 | contig 32968 bp, 29 predicted proteins | sample WisWelCaveWW1625_FD_202498 | JGI IMG/M metagenome (GOLD analysis project Ga0247727, IMG submission 202498) | Biofilm microbial communities from Wishing Well Cave, Virginia, United States - WW16-25 | ecosystem: Environmental > Aquatic > Deep subsurface > Groundwater > Cave microbial mat | place...
ATTAGGGTATTTTCTGTCACAGCATTATTTTGCTCTGGATTATACATTATTACCGTCGCTATTTGAATATATTCAACGGATAAAATCATCACAATCGCGCACTTTTGAGGATAATATCCCCTTTGGATGCGGAAAACATTTAATCAGCATGCGGGTAGATCCCGACAACCGTATCTCAGAAGTCGATGACAATAATAATTCGACAGCCTCTTTTAATGTTAATTTTGAATGTAATAGCTTCCGCTAATACGACAACACCTTCGTCTAACTTAGGCAGCAAATAGAGAAAATAATTTGTGTCTGCCGATCTGACTCGATCTGGCCGGAAAAACCAATTGCCATAATTTTCTTCTATGTTATACTTGCAGTGGATGGACAGCCACGGCATCCAAAAAGAGGACTGCGTGGTATGCTATTGTCGAAAGAAGAGTTACAGCTCGAACGCCGGCAGTCGAAACGAATTGGTTTTGACGGTCCCGTGACATGTCAAATCAGCCATGTCAACCGGATTGATGGCTGTCTGGGGTGCGATGTCAGTGATGGGGGCTTAAAAGCTATTGTTCATTATTTCGTTCCCGTTCAAACTGAGGTTCATATTCAAGTGAAGTTAGGCGAAATCACCGGTAACATGGAGTTCCAGTCGAAGGTCCGCTGGATCATAAAAATCCCTTATTCTGAAATGTATTATATCGGTTTTCAGTTTCAACAACCCAATGTGATCTCCCAGAGAAGGATCCGCATTTACATCCAATCACGCCCCTGCTAATTCGTATTAATTAAAACAATATACCAGAAAGTGGAATTTAAAAGAGAAAGGAGTATAATGTCACCATGGCCGAAGCAACGAAAGAAGCACCGAAAGCAGAAGTATCAAAAAATTGCGCCGGTTGCAATAAACCGATGAAAAAGATCTGGCGCTACTACCGCAACGGTAAGTATTATTGCAATCAAAAATGTTTTAAGAATAGCCGTCCCAAGACCAGCACATCGACAGAACAGAAAGAGCAGGAGACCACTTGAGCAATCCCGGTCCAGAGCGAAGAAAACATCCTCGTCTCGATAATAATGTTCCCGTTAAAATCAGGTGTGACGACTTTGATGTAGTCACGCAAACACGCAATCTAAGCTGTTCGGGCGCGTATTGTCAGGTCAATAAATTCATCGAGCCCATGACCAAGCTTAAGATCCATCTTTTGCTGCCCTTAAAGAAAAGCGACAAAGTCATCACTCAAAAAATCACCTGTGAGGGGGTCGTGGTGAGAACTGAATCCCAGCCGGGAGACAGTAGTTTTAATATCGCCATCTTTTTTAGTGAAATGGCCGTCAAAGACCGTAAATGCTTAGCGGGATATATTGAGACAACACTGACGACGAATCAGTCCAATCCCGCGTAAGCCAGAACTTTTAACACGACCAAGAGGGGGAGGTTTATGGAAAGTTCAGTAACGGCAACCGTGACACCGATTCATATGCTTTTAGGGTTAGCGGTTCAGCTTGTTTTTCCCATTATTATTATCCGAAAAATAAACTATTTGACAGATTTATTACACGAACATTTAGACAAGGACCAGGAATCGTCCTAAGCGCGTGTGGGTTCTATGGGACAACCAGCCGGTTTACTGCGAAGGCCAATCGCAATTTTGTATGAAGATGATTGTTGTGTGGCGTTCGATAAGCCGTCCGGGATCCTGGTGATCCCTTCTCCCAAAAAGGAGAACAATACCCTCATTCATTTAGTCAATGCGCAATATGCCCCGCGGGCGGGGGAATATCAGTTGCATCCGTGTCACCGCCTGGATCGTGATTCGTCGGGAGTTATTCTTTTTGCTAAGGGGAAGAAAAATCAACAGTTGATGATGCGCGAATTTTTTAAAAGAACAGTCAAGAAAAAATATATCGCCCTCGTGCAAGGCCGGCCCAGAAAACCCCAGGGTACCATCCGCAGCCCCATCATTGATTTTGATGGGCAGAAATTCTCCAAGAAAGCCCAGCCGAAAATGGCGATTACCCATTACCGTGTTATTCAATCTAATCAATACTTCAGCATTGTCGAAGTGATTCCGATTACCGGCCGGACCAATCAAATCCGGATTCATTTTAGCGAGATGGGTCACCCCCTATTAGGCGACCGCAAATACGCTGAGGGTAAAAATTTTCTGATTAAATTTAAACGGGCTGCTTTGCATGCCAGCGAACTGGAATGGATGCATCCGGTGTATCATCGCCGGATTAAGGTTCAATCTCCATTACCCGCGGACATGGCGGAATTGATAAACCAAAATTAAATTTCACCCCCAAGGTGAACCGGTCGTGCCTGCCTGTCGGCAGACAGGTTCGGCCAGAACACCTCGGAGGTGAAAAAGAGATTACAAGGAAGGAGACGTTCTCGTGATCACCGAAATCAAAGGACAATCACTTAATCAATTAGCGCAGACCTGTCATCGCATCGCGGTGGAAAAAGGATTTTGGGATGAAAAACGTAATATCGGGGAGGCCTTGATGCTTATTGTCACCGAATTAGCCGAGGCCATGGAGTCGCACCGCAAACAGGATGACGCTAATTTTAAGGAAGAAATCGCCGACACTTTTATTCGGCTTTTGGATTTGTGCGGCGGTTTAAAAATTGATATTGAAGATGAAATCGCCAAAAAATCCGAAAGAAATAAGAGCCGGCCGTATAAACACGGAAAAATTTGCTAAGATAACCCAAGGAAGGAGTGAATCAATGAAGAGAACAAAAGTCTTCCTCAGTTTTGTCATGATCTTATGTTTTGGAATGACGGCGGTGGCGGCGCTTTTTGCCGGCGATCTAAAGATCTCCTTTAAAAGTGTTCCGAAAATCGATGATTCTTTTGAGTTTCTTCAGTTAAGGACAAAGCTTCAGGAATCCCGGAAACCAGCTGAAAAAAACAATGTTCACTTCGCCATCGCGGAGTATTATTTAAAAGTCAATGACCTGCATGATGCCCAGGCGGCCTTAGCGCAGCATATTAACAGCGAGGTGGTGGATATCACCACACTGCTGGCGAATGTTTATCTTTATAAGATTGCGAATTATCGGCATGACCAGGCACAGGTGGACCGGCTTAAGAAAGAAATATTCGATAATAAATTCGTGCTTCTTTTTGAAAAATTCAAACAAATTAATTACACGTCCTTGTTAGGCAATACGTATGAAGTCCGTCACTTCGTTGATCGAATCGAAGTTTTTTTAAACGGGGATGTTCTTGAAACGTTCGGTTCTTAAAGATTTTTTTCGGTTTTTTTTACCCCTCCTGCTTTGTTTTGTCTCAGTGTATTCTTTATCACGGCTATCTACTGTTTGTTCGATAAAAGCCGCTGATCTGATTTCTCACATCGCTGGTCCTAATATTTCATTAAAGCGCGTCTTTTTTTCTCCCATTCACGGCTTGCGTTTTGAAGAGGTCCGGGTTCGTGATGCCCTGGGTTTTGATTTCTCCGTTGGAACGGTTTTCTTGAAATATTCCGTGCGTGAGTTGTGGTCTGGGCGCCTGATGGTTAAGAATATCGTGATGGAGGATGTCAAAGTTCACCATTGGGGAGACACCCGGCAATTCTCCTTGAACGATATCCTGGGCACAGATACAAAAAGATTGGACAAAATGTGGGGAGGGTTGGACATTATTTTTACCGAAACGGCTGTTTGTTTTAAGAAGGTTCGTCTGAATTTAGCTCAACACATCGCCCAAAGCCCGATTCAAGATATAACTGTTGATTTTTGTTTGGATGTGTACGGCGGAAAACTTTCGTGCCGCGGGACGGCGCGCGAGGTCAAAGCGCATGGTCTTTCCAAACCGGGTTATTTCGCTTTTCATCTTGACCCTGTGGGGAAAGATTTACTGGTGGATATGAGTTTAGAATACGAAGTCTATCGTCTGGATGGCTCGGGAATGATCAATGATTGCTCTGGCCGAACCGCGTTGGATATCAGGTTTCATTCAGAACCGATTCCGCTGAGTTATTATGCTTGGTTGAAGGCGGTTCCCACGAAAGAAGGACAGGTGAGTCTCTGGGGTCATTTGACGGGTGTCCCCAATGATTTAAACCTTCAAGCAGAATTGATGATCCCATCCACGGCGATAGCCTTAGAGCAGGATACTTTGGAACTGGATCATGTTGCGGTTTTGCTGAGTTATCGACTAAAAGATAATGTCATCGATATCGAACACATTATGGCTAATGTTGATGATCATTTTGCCGTCAGCATTAGTGGAAAAATTGAAGAAATATTATCTCCGATTTTAGATCTGCATTGTCAGATACAGCCCATTGGTCAGGATGCGAAAGGTTATAGCTGGGCGGTTGACTTTAAAGGACAATCTTTCGCGGACGGTTTTCAAGGAGAGGTCAAGTTCATCTGGCCCGGGGCTGAATCGCGGCAATATCTTTGTTTTTTAAAAGAACTCATGGTCCACAAAAGAAAATCTAAAATGAACCAAAATGGTTTGAGTGTTAGCGCGCAGAAGATTGAACTTGTGGAGCAGATGATGCAGGCTAATCAAGAACAAATCCTGCAAAAAATTTTTTTGGACGGACTTTCCCTGGAAACAACTTTCTTGGGAAAGAAGATTTGGGTGGACCAGTTGATCCTCCAGGGGTATGGCGGCCGGGTCAGCGCGAAGGGAGATTTATATTTTAATAGAAAAGAGCGGGAGTATAACTTGAACATCCGTTTGGATCAATTAGATCTTAAGAATATTAAAGTGTTTTATCCCGTTTATTGTGAGATCAACGGAAACGTCAGCGGCCAGGTGACCGCCAGTCATCATAAGGGAGGGCAGGTCAAAGGGGTTTTAACGGCGGAACAATTTCAGCTTGTCCATTTTAATCCTTTGGATAAGATTGCTGAGTTTTTAGGACTCAATGCCATTAAGGAAATCAACAATGCCCAGATTGTGGTTGATTTTGATTTATCACCTCAGGAAAGCATTATTGAACAGTTTGATTTTGACAGTGAAAGCCTCGCGATGCGGTCTAATTTTAATGTTAATCAAAAGCGCTGGTTGGAAGGGTTCGTGGCTTTAAGTATGCCGCGGGCCAAATTAACGGAGTCTAAAATATTTAAGCGCTTACTGTCCATTGCCCGGGAGCGCGAGGAAAAATTAGATTTTTTGGTGCGCGTCAGCGGGTACGCCGATTCCCTGCGCACCGAATTAATTGAAAGCACCCTGCGCGATACCTTAAAAGAAAGGCTTAGTGTCCGGATTCAAAAATATATTGAGGAAAGAATCAATAAAGCGATGGAGTCTCAGGGGAATTGACCTGCAGGGCGGTCATGGCTATAATGTCTTTAAATTTTTTGAGGGGAAATATTATTTTAATGAGAGGGGAGACATGAAGATAATAAGTTTTTTTTTGGCGATAGTCATGTGCGCGGGCTGTGTGACGGTTAATATCCCAAAATACATTCAAGAGGAATCACCGTACAAAAAGAAATTCTACGCAACTTTTGAAAAGACGATGCTGGCCACCACCAAGACCTTGGAAGAATTGGGCTGGCAGGTCACCGGCACGGCCGACCCCGCCAGTTATGACCGCGAAAAAGATCTTAAAGACGCAAATATAAAACAGGCGCTGATTTTTGTGGAAGTCCGACAGACGCCTCTTTTTGTCTCTTCGAAGTACACTAATCTAAATATCCTTTTGCAGTCGGATGATCAGGCGACGGATATGGAGATCCGCTACCTGGCCGTCACCCCGGCTATTTTAAAAGATTTAAAGAGTCGTAAAAATGATAAAGCCGTCGGCAAAATATTGGACCGGATTGAAGAACTCTTAAAGGAAACACCGTAAATTCCCGTTCATGGATCAATTTATCTTAAAATCCAAATTCAAACTGGTGGCCGAACAGAGCAAGGCGGTGGCTCAGCTGGTGGAAGGCATACAATCCGGCCATCAAGCCCAGGTTTTATTGGGCGTGACCGGAAGCGGGAAGACCTTTACGCTGGCCAATATGATCGCGCGGTTAAACCGGCCGGCTTTAGTCATTTCACATAATAAGACCTTGGCCGCGCAATTGTTTAGCGAGTTTAAAGAGTTTTTCCCCCAGAACGCGGTCGAGTATTTCGTCAGTTATTATGATTACTACCAGCCCGAGGCCTACATCCCGCAAACGGATGTTTACATTGAAAAGGACGCCTCCATTAATGACCGGCTTGACCGGCTGAGGCTTTCCTCAACGACCTCTTTGATGTCACGGCGCGATGTGATTATTGTCTCCAGCGTTTCCTGTATCTATAATTTGGGTGATCCGTCGGATTATAAGGAATCTCTGGTTTTTTTAGAAAAGGGACAGACCTTGGACCGCGATGAGGTTTTAACCAGGTTGATCGATATTCAATACGAACGCAATGATTATGATTTTAGCCGAGGCAAGTTCCGGGTGCGCGGCGATGTCGTTGAGATATATCCGGCCTACCGTCAGGACGCTTTACGAGTTGAGTTTGACGATGAACAGATTGGCCGGATCACGCAGATCGACCCACTGACCGCTGAAGTTCAGCGGTCGATAGATAAGGTGGCGATTTATCCAGCCAAACATTTTATTATTTCTTCCAACCGGGTTGAGGCGGCCCTGAACAATATTGAAGCTGAGCTTAAGGAACGGGTGGAATATCTTAATAAAAAGGGAAAATTGCTGGAAGCCCAGCGGCTTAATTCCCGCACGCGTTACGATATGGAAATGATGAAAGAGATGGGTTATTGCCACGGCATTGAGAATTATTCCCGGCCGCTTTCGGGCCGCCCCGCCGGAAGCCGCCCCTTTACGCTGATGGATTATTTCCCCAAAGATTTTATTACCTTTATCGATGAATCGCATGTCACGATTCCACAGTTAACCGGGATGTACGCGGGGGACAAATCACGCAAGGAAACTTTAGTCGAACACGGTTTTCGTTTGCCTTCGTGTTTGGATAATCGTCCGTTAAGGTTTGATGAATTTCGAAAGCTTATCGGTCAACGCGTTTATGTCTCCGCCACACCCGCCGCTTTCGAGAAAGAGGAGAGCTGGGGGAGAATCATCGAGCAGATTATCCGGCCAACTGGGATCATTGATCCGCCCATTATGGTCCGGCCGACCAAGGGCCAAGTGGATGATTTAGTTGAAGAAATTAAAAAGCGCGCCTCTAAAAATGAACGCGTTTTAGCGACCACGTTGACCAAGCGCATGGCGGAGGATCTATCGGAATATTTAACGGAACAAGGTTTGAAAGTAAAGTATCTTCATTCGGATATTGAGACCATTGACCGCACCCGGATATTAAAAGAGTTAAGACAGAAGAAGTTTGATTGCCTGGTGGGGATTAATCTTTTACGCGAAGGATTGGATTTACCGGAGGTTTCTCTCGTGGCTATATTCGATGCCGATAAAGAAGGTTTCCTGCGTTCGCAGACGAGTTTGATTCAGGTGGCCGGTCGCGCGGCCAGAAATATTAACGGGGTTGTTATTATGTATGCGGATAAAATCACTCCAGCGATGCGTGAAACTATTGCGGAAAGCGAGCGCCGGAGAACAATCCAGATAGAATTCAACAAGCAAAACAAGATCACCCCGCGCACCATTATTAAAGCGATTCGTGATGGGATTGAAGGATTAGATGAGGCCGAGGAAATGGTCATCGAAATCGCTGGACAAGATCGAGAGGCTTACGCGTTTTCAACACTCATCGCGGATCTTGAGCGGGAAATGGAAAATGCCGCCCGTAATTTGCAATTTGAGAAAGCCGCTGTCCTGCGGGACAAAATAAAGGAGTTGCGTCACGGTGAAGTTTCTATCCCAAAAAAATAATCTGATCATTTTTTGTTTCCTTGCCCTGATCGTTTTTTTGGTCTTCGGCAATGCCTTGTTTAATGATTTTGTCTACGATGACGGCTATCTGATTATTGAAAATAAATTCATCAAGAGTTTTTCCTCTATTAAAGAAATCCTTTTTAGTGATGTCACGATCACCTCGCCTTTAAACCAGGCCAGTGGTTATTACCGGCCGGTATCCATGATTTTCTTGATGCTGGTTTATAAGATATGGGGATTGAATCCATTTGGCTGGCATTTGATGAGTGTTCTGCTTCATTTGGCGAATACCTTTTTGGTTTTTTTGCTTTTAACCAGGATTTCGCAAAATCGAAATATTGCCTTTCTCGCCAGTGTGGCCTTCGCCGTTCACCCCATTCATGTGGAGGCCGTGGCCCCAGTTTATAATTCGATGGGTTTGCTGGCCAGCTTTTTTAGTTTAGCATCATTTCTTGCCTTTTTAAAAAGCGACGGGTTTCAAAAGAAGCATTACATGTTTTTATCGATGGGCCTGTTACTGTTGGGACTTTTTGCCAAAGAGGAGGCGGTTGTCCTGCCGGTTATTTTTGCGGTGTATGATTATTATTTTATCGCGCGGTTCTCGCGGCCTAACTTTTTTTCCAGATGGCAAGGGCATGCGGGGTTTGTGGCGGCAACTTTATTTTATATCTTCATGAGAACCTTAGTCATTGAGAAGGGGGCGGCTTTAGGATTGTGGGATTTGCAGCTTACCTTTAATATCACGCCGGCTGCTAATCTATTCTGGCACAGCCTGACGGTTATAAAAATTTTCTATTATTATATTTTGATGTTAGTCTTTCCGTTTCATCTTTCGGCGTTTCACGTGATCCCGGCTACGTCTTCATTGTCGGACGTGGTGACGATTTTTTCCATCGTGGTTGTCTTTGAGTTAATTATCTGCGCCCTGTATGTCCGCCGCCGGCAACCTTTGTTTTCTTTTTTTACGCTGTTATTTTTTATAAGTACATCCCCTGTTTCTAATATCATTCCCATTGGTGGAATTTTTGCCGAGCGATTTATGTATTTTCCTTCGATCGCGTATTGTTTTTTGTTCGCGCTGGTCACGGAAGGGTTGTATCGGAAATTTAAAGGGACGCAGGAGCAGACGAAGCGAAACATGGTGATGTTAATTGCCTCGGCCATTGTTTTATTGTCTGCTTTTAAGTCGGCGGAAAGAAATTATGTCTGGCGGAATAATCTTGTCCTCTGGCGTGACACGGTGGAGAAATCCCCCAGCAGTGTGGTGGCCCGCCTTAATCTAGCAGACACATATTTCAACAAGAAACTTTATAAGGAAGCGTTGGGCCAGTACCAGGTGGCACTGTCGTTATCAAATTTCAAAGAATTTCAAGTTCATAATTCAATCGGTAAAATCTATGGGCTTCAAGAAGAGTATGATTTGGCGCTTCGGGAATTTCAGAGGACTGTTGCGCTTGACAACGATTTCGCGGAAGGATATTACAACCTAGGAATAACCTATTTTTATAAAAATGACATGCATTCTGCCGCTGAGAATTTTTCCAGGGCCAGAGATCTCGATCCGGAATATCCCTGGAGTTATTATGGTTTGGGGTTGGTCCTTGAACAAAAAAGAGAGTGGGTGCTTGCTAAGGAGATGTACCGTAAGACGCTGGACTTGGATCCCGGCCATGAACTAGCCCGCCAGGCTTGGGAGAATCTATTTCCATGATATTGGGTTGGCAAAAATATAACGTGGGGATAGCGGCATTATTGGCCGCCGTGATTTTCTTGGTTTTCGGTAATGCCCTGTTTAATAAGTTCACCTGGGATGACGGTTATTTGATTGTCTCCAACCCGTATATCAAAGATGCAAAATTTATTCCGCATTTATTTTTCGGAGACTTGATTCAGTCGACGACCGCGCGGGATTTTGAATCCGGGTATTACCGTCCGTTGTCCATGCTCTGGTTTATGCTGGACTACCATATCTGGAAACTGCAAGCCTTTGGTTTTCATTTGACGAATATTCTGATCCATTTGGGGAATTCGATTTTGGTATTTTTTATTATCTTTAAGATTTCACAGAATCGATTCTTGAGTGTGTTAACGGCATTATTTTTTGCGGTGCACCCCATTCATGTCGAGGCGGTCGTTCCGATTTACAATCGTATGGGTATTCAGGCGGTTTTGTGTATGCTGGCGGCGTTTTGCGCTTTTCTTAACGCGGAGAATTTCCGGCGCACCGGTTGGTTGGCGGTCTCGCTGGTTTTTCTTTTTTTAGGATTGCTTTCCAAGGAAGATGCCATTGTCCTGCCGTTTATAATTTTATCTTATGATTATATTTTCTTGTCAGAGTTCCGGTTTAAAAATTTTTTAAAACGGCCCAAAATTTCTTTCTATGGCACCTGTATTCTGATTTGCCTTGTCTACCTTTTTATCCGAAGTCAGAATGTAGAGTACCGATTTTTTAATCCTGTCTCTCCGGAATTGCTGGGGGTGACCTTAGCGTCGAATCCTTTTTATCATATCCTGACGGTCGTAAAAATTATCGGCCTCTATTTGTATAAGGCGTTTTGGTCTTTTCCGCTTTCTCCGGTTTATTGGATTGAACCGGTAACCTCATGGGGGGATCGAGGAGCGGTTTTGAGTCTTTTGGTGAGCCTTGTTTTGCTGGGGTGGGCCCATATTCGACGATCCACGGAGGCTGTGAGTAGTTTTTTTATTTTATTATTTTTTATCAGCATTCTGCCGGCCTCCAATATTTTACCCATTGCGGAGGTTTATACTTTTCGCGAAAGGTTTTTGTATTTGCCGTCGCTTTGTATCTGTTTTTTTCTGGCGTTGATTTGCCATTGGGTCGTGATAAAAGCCAGAAGAGAGACTAATCTTAAGTTCATATTTTATTTGGTCCCGGGGTTGCTTTTGGCAGGGATGAGCGTGTTGACGACTATTTCTAATTATACCTGGCGCAATAATTTGAGTCTTTGGCGTTACGCGGTGAAGGCTGACCCGTCAAGCCAACTGGCGCACCTGAATCTTGGCGAGGCGTATTGGACACTTGGCAGAATCCCTGAGGCGGTGGAAGAGTTTAATGAAAGTTTATCTACCCCCCGGCCGCAGGCTTTAAGCAGTGTTTACCTGACGAAATTAAATTTAGCGACGATCTATATTGATCAGGGCGGGTATGAACAGGCTCTTGAAGAGCTGCAGGAAGCTCTTGTCATTATCAAGAGGATCAAGTTGAACCCAGCCTCGACCTATGATAAGTTGGGCCTTTTGTATGCCAAAACCGGCGAGCCAATCAAGGCTGAGGAAAATTTTCAGCAGGCCTTGACTCACAACGAACAATTTTTAACAACCCGATACAATTTAGGGGTTCTCTATTTTTCCCAAGGTCAATACAGACAAGCCGAAGAACAATTGCGTCACGCCTTACAGGATAAAGATTTTCTTGAGGCCGCTTATCTTTTAGGTTTAACGCTATTAACGCAAGATAAAAAGAAAGAGGCCCAGACCATGTTTGAACATGCCTTGAGGATAGACCCTCAAGATGTTCTGGCGCAACAGCAATTAAATTTATTGATGAAAGGGCCGTGATATGCTTCTGGCGATGGATATAGGCAATACGACCATCTCACTCGGTGTTATGAGAGGAAAGAAGATCATAGATTTGTGGCATGTGTATACAGCTCAAACAGAGCGGCAGCTCATCTCAGATTTGCAGAAAGTCTTAGCCGGGATAAAAAAGAGGCGCTATCTCATCAGAGACATTATTATCTGCAGTGTTGTCCCCCGGGCTTTGGGAATCGTCAAGCCGTTTTTGCAAAAGAGAATGGGAATTAAAGTGTTCGTTGTCGGGCAGGATATCAAAGTCCCAATAAAAAATAATTACCGTTACCCTAAGCAGGTCGGCCAGGACCGCTTAGTCGGCGCTTACGCAGCAAAGGTCCTTTACGGTGCGCCGCTGATTGTCGTGGATTTTGGAACGGCGATTACCTTTGATATCGTTTCTAAAAAAGGCGAGTACTTAGGAGGTATCATCGTTCCTGGGATCCGATTAACCGCTGAATCGCTTTTTAAAAAGACAGCCCTGTTGCCGAAAGTCGAAATTGAGCGGCCCAAAGAACTTATCGGCCGGGACACGAAAAATAGTATTCTCAGCGGAATCTTTTATGGTTATGGTTCGCTGTGCGATGGGTTGATCATCTTAATCAATAAAAAGTTAAAATTAAAGTCAACGGTGATTGCCACGGGTGGGTATGTGAACATGATGAAACAGTTCTCTCGGGAAATTGGCCATGTCGACCAGGGATTAATTTTTCGGGGGCTGTATTTGATTTATCAGAAGGGTAAGGAGAGTTAGGGTTGGATATACCACGATGAATCCGCGTGTTTGAGAAAATAAGGGAGATCTCCCCACAATAAGACCACGGTTACGCCAAGAAACAAAACCACCCGAAGTATTTTTTGAAAATTGTTTAAAAGGAAGTAACTAAAAAGAAAAACCAGCGGATAGATGACTGGGAAAAGATACCTTCCTTGAAGTCCCGCCGGTGGATAAGCTGTTTTAAGATATGATTTATAATTAACAAAATAAAAAAGGATAAACGCATAAAGGACAACGCTTATGGCACAGTAATTGATCAAGCGTTTTTGGTCTTTGAAGCGGTATAGCATGAACAAAAAAGAAAGTAGAATCAAAATATTATAAGGCAGAATTTCCATCGGTGTTTTGTACATCAGCCGGTGCCCCATGATTCCTAAAATACTTCCCTCCAGAAGCATATTCCATTGACTAAAATAATCAAGTGGTTTTAAGAATTCGCTTTTGGGAATTTTTTTTGCTTGTTCCCCGAGTTGGTCATAGATGCGGAAATTTTTCCCTTGGGAACATTGTTCATGGGTCAGGACCTGGGTGCAGGAAGGAAGAGCTCTTTTATATCTCAGAAAATTGACGGCATAAAGATTTAGGTTCAGCCCAACCAGGATAAGAATCAGAACAGTTGCCGTGACTTTTGCTGGGGTCCATGGAGAGAGTGAAAAGCGATTTGGAAAAGAAAAACCTTGGCGTCGGTACCAGAAATCCATAAGAAGGATGACAGCGAAAATCAATAATAAGGGAAGCGAGGAATGTTTGGTAAGCGTTCCTAAAAGAGAACAAACCGCAGCAATTCCGAGATGTTTTGCTTGATAATTTTTGAGATAAAGAAAAAAATAATAAAACGATATTATCGCGAACAGATTCGCTAAGTTGTCGTAACTGACAAAGGCGGAAAGAAAAGAATACATGGGGATATTGGTAAGGACGATGACGCCTAAGATCGGAATCCATTTGTCGGTGGTTAAGAGGCGAAAGAATTTATAACTGAAAATCACCGTGATGACGCTTAAGGCAATGTTAATAAATCTAAAAAATATAATCGGCGAGATTTGAAATAAATTGATGTCATGACATCTTCCCAATAGCCAGTGATACAGCCAGGGAAAACGGCTCACGGGGCCCATATGATAGGTCTGCGCGGAATCAGGGATGGTCCATCCGCTTTGCAGACTATAGAGAAGGCTGAGTTGAATATGGGTAAGTTCGTCAGGAGGGATCTGGGTGGAAATGTTGACCGCGAGAAAACACAACCGTAGGATAAAATACGCTAAGGCGACGACAAAAATAATGGAATCCCAGTTTTTTATTTTTTCCATCCGCGGTCATTATGGAATAATGAATTTTTTTTGTCAAGCAATCAAAAAAAATCTTGACAAAAAAAGTAAAAATCTATATATTGGCACTCTGCTCTCAGCAGTGCTAACTAAAATTTTTAGTTAAAACAAAATTCTGGTCTCAAAAACATTTTAAAAGGAGGTGGGCAGTGGAGATAAGACCGTTAGCAGACAGGATCGTTGTGAAGCCTTTGGAGGCTGAAGAGAAAACCAAGGGCGGTATTGTGTTGCCGGACACGGCGAAGGAAAAACCCCATGAAGGAAAAGTGATTGCGGTTGGGAAGGGAAAGGTTTTAGATAGCGGGAATATTCATCCCTTGGAGGTTAAAGTCGGTGATCGCATTCTTTACGGGAAGTATAGCGGTAACGAAATCACCACCAAAGAAGGCGACGAACTTCTCATCATGCGTGAGGAAGATATTTTAGCCATCATCAAATAACAGAATCATTCATCAAAGATTATTTAAGGTAAGGAGGAGATCAAAAATGGCAAAACAATTAATGTTTAGTGATGAAGCCAGACGCGCCATATTACGAGGCGTTGAACAGCTTGCATTGGCAGTGAAAGTGACCTTGGGGCCGAAGGGCCGCAATGTCGTTTTAGATAAAAAATTTGGTTCCCCGACGATCACCAAAGACGGTGTCACGGTCGCCAAAGAGATTGACCTGGAAGATCCCTTTGAAAATATGGGCGCTCAGATGGTCAAGGAAGTCGCCGAGAAAACATCCGATAATGCCGGTGACGGAACGACCACCGCGACGGTTTTAGCCGAATCAATTTTCCGCGAGGGCTTAAAGAACGTGACCGCCGGTGCTAACCCGATGAGTCTTAAGCGCGGGATTGATAAAGCAGTTGAGGCTGTGGTCGCGGAGCTTAAAAAGTTAGCCAAGAAAATCGATAATAAAAATACCCGGGAAGTTGAACAGGTCGCCACCATCGCCGCCAACAATGACATTGAGATCGGTAAAAAAATAGCCGAGGCCATTGATAAAGTCGGTAAAGACGGCGTCATTACAGTGGAAGAAGGCAAGGGTATTCAAACCGAAATGAAGATTGTCGAAGGGATGCAGTTTGACCAGGGGTATCTTTCTCCGTATTTTTCAACCGATCCCGAAAAAATGGTCTGTGAATTAGATGAACCATACATTCTTATTTATGAGAAGAAGGTATCCAACATCAAGGATGTTCTTCCTTTATTAGAAAAGGTTGCCAAAGCCGGTAAACCGATCCTGATTATCTGCGAAGAAGTCGAAGGCGAAGCGTTAGCCACCTTGGTTGTCAATAATATCCGCAAAACATTATCCTGCGCGGCGGTCAAAGCCCCGGGCTACGGCGATAGAAGAAAAGCGATGCTCGAAGATATCGCCGTTCTTACCGGCGGCCGGGCCATCACAGAAGATCTGGGTTTGAAATTAGAGAACCTGAATCTTTCCGACATGGGACGCGCCAAGAAAATCAAGATTGATAAAGAAAATACGACTATTGTCGAAGGCGCTGGTAAAACCGCTGAAATCAACGGTCGTATTAATCAAATTAGGAATCAGATTGAAACCACCGATTCCTCCTATGACAAAGAAAAATTACAAGAGAGACTCGCGAAATTATCCGGTGGTGTGGCCATCATCAATGTCGGTGCGGCCACGGAAACCGAGATGAAGGAAAAGAAAGCCCGCGTCGAAGACGCTCTTCATGCCACGCGCGCTGCCGTGGAAGAAGGTATCGTCCCCGGTGGTGGAGTGGCATTACTTAGAACAATTTCCGCCTTGGATGAATTAAGGGTTAAAGGCGATGAAAAAACCGGAGCTGATATTATCCGACGGGCTCTGGAAGAACCCATCCGTCAATTAGCCAACAATGCGGGATTAGAAGGTTCTGTGATTGTTGAGCGTCTAAAAAATGAAAAGAAAAATATCGGGTACGATATTAACAAAGATACGTATGTGGATATGCTCGAGGCCGGGGTCATTGATCCAGCGAAAGTAACTCGAACAGCTTTACAAAATGCCGCGAGTATCGCTGGGTTATTGCTGACAACGGAAGCCCTGGTGACAGATCTTCCGGAAAAGGACAAACCCGCTCCAGCTATGCCTCCAGGCGGAGGGATGTATTAATAAGATTGGAAAAAGGGGGCGGTTCTTTTTTGATTGAGGGCTTCTCCATAATTTTAGCGGGCAAAGGAAAATTTCCCTTTGCCCGTTTTTTTATTTGACAAGTGAAATTAAAGTAATTATAGTATAGACTTGTTATTTAAAAATTTTAGATTTTATGTTTTGAAAATGTCTTTATCCCTCACCAAATGAATAACCCAAACAATTTCAACACTTTAGGATATTAGTGGAACAATAGAGGAGGTCGAGTTTTTATATGGCTGAATGGATAGGTATTGGCAGACGCGCCAGGCGCTGCTATGGATTTGATGAAGTTGCTTTAGTCCCCGGTATGCAAACGGTTAACCCCAATGAAGTTGACACCAGTTGGCGTTTAGGGAAAATCAAATTTCCTGTTCCCATTTTGGCGGCCGCGATGGATGGAGTGGTGGATGTTGAATTCGTGGTAACGATGGGCAAATTAGGCGGCATTGCGGTTCTTAATTTAGATGGTGTTCAAACCCGATACGATAATCCGAAAGATGTTTTAGATCAAATCGCCAATGCCTCGGCCGAAGAAGCGACAGAACTCGTTCAAAGTGTTTATTTAAAACCTATCAAAGAAAAACTTATCGCCAAACGAATTAAAGAAATTAAATCCCACAAAGTTCCTGCCGTTGTCAGTTGTATCCCTCAGAATGCTAAAAGATTCGGTGCTATTGCCCAAGAGGCGGGTTGTGATGTTTTTATTGTCCAGTCCACCGTGGCCACGGCCCGGCATATTTCCACTCAGTATTCCGTCGTGGATATGGAAAAATTTTGTGGAGAGATGAAGATCCCGGTGATTATTGGTAATTGTGTTACGTATGAAGTGGCGTTAGAGTTGATGGAGATCGGGGCCTCGGCTTTGCTGGTTGGTATCGGGCCGGGAGCTGCGTGTACAACCAGAGGGGTGCTGGGGATCGGCATTCCTCAAATCACCTCAACGGTGGACTGCGCCGCTGCCCGCGATTATTATTTTAAACGCCGAGGAAAGTATGTTCCGATTATTACCGATGGCGGAATGAGAATCGGCGGCGAGATTTGTAAGGCATTGGCTGCCGGCGGTGATGCCGTTATGGTCGGCTCTGCCTTTGCGAAGGCCAAAGAAGCGCCGGGGCAAGGATATCATTGGGGCATGGCTACCTCCCACGCGAATTTACCGCGCGGAACAAGAATCAAAGTCGGCACCACCGGGACACTTAAAGAAATACTTTTTGGTCCGGCGAAGGTCGATGACGGTTCGCAAAACCTCATGGGGGCGCTCTCAACCTCGATGGGCTCATTAGGCACGTCCAATATTAAAGAGATGCATGATGTGGAGATGATTATCGCTCCATCCATACAAACCGAAGGAAAAATTTTCCAGGTCGGGCAAAGAGTCGGGATGGGTAAATAACCAATGGCTAAACAGATAAAATTAAAAAGAAAGAATCGGGCCCCCGTGAAAAAACGAAAGTTAAGACTCAGTCGAAGACTGCAATTAAAAGAGGCAGCTTCCAAAAGACCAAAGAATGATTTACAAAAACCGCGTTACCGGGATATGATTTTGGTTTTGGATTTTGGTTCGCAATACACGCAGTTGATCGCCCGGCGTATCCGTGAAAATAAGGTTTACAGCAAGATTGTTCCTTATAATATTTCTGTTGAAGCTATCGAGGAATTAAATCCCAAGGGATTAATTTTGTCCGGCGGCCCTTTAAGTGTTTACGATAAAGGCGCGCCCCTGCCGAACAAAGAAATTTTTAAATTAAAGAAACCAATTCTGGGTGTCTGTTATGGCCTGCAAGTCCTGACACATATGTTTGGCGGCCAAGTGAAGAAAACTTCCCGGCGCGAGTTTGGCCGGGCCGAGATGTTTGTTGACAATCACAAAGATCTTTTTGCGAATCTTCCCAGCAATTTTACCTGTTGGATGAGCCATGGCGATGAAGTCAAGAAATTACCGGCCGGCTTTACTCAGATCGGGCACACCCTCAATGCTCCTATCGCGGCGATCGCGAACCGTTCCAAAGGACTTTACGGTGTTCAATTCCATCCGGAAGTTGTTCATACCCAGCGCGGTAATCAAATCCTGGCGAATTTCGCGTTTCAGATCTGCGGCTGTCTGCCCCGTTGGAATCTTGATAAATTTGTCAAAGAAACTATCAAGGAAATTGATGTCAATGTCGGTACTAAAAAAGTGGTTCTGGGTTTAAGCGGCGGGGTTGATTCTTCGGTGGCCTCGGTTTTAATCCAGCGCGCCATCGGCAAAAGATTGTATTGTATCTTCGTGGACAATGGTCTTCTTCGTAAAAATGAAGCCAAGAAAGTAGAAGAGACCTTTAAGAATCAGTTAAAAATGAATCTTAATTGTGTTAATGCCCAAAAGCGGTTTTTACAGCGATTAACGAATGTGGTTGATCCTGAACAAAAGCGAAAAATTATCGGGGATGAATTTGTCAAAGTTTTTCAGGAAGCGGCCAAAAGGATTAGTGGAGTGGAATTCCTCGGACAAGGCACGTTGTATCCAGATGTGATTGAGTCGATGTCTCCGCTCGGGGGACCATCTTCCGTGATTAAGACCCATCATAATGTCGGCGGCCTGCCTAAGACGATGAAATTAAAATTGGTGGAGCCGTTGCGGGAATTATTTAAAGATGAGGTCCGCAATATTGGTAAAAATTTAGGGCTCCCTGAAGATCTTATCAAAAGACAGCCTTTCCCGGGGCCGGGACTGGCCGTGCGTATTATCGGCGAAGTCACCGAAGAACGGCTGGCTATTTTAAGAAATGCCGATGAGATTGTGGAATCTGAAATCAAAAAGTCTGCCATGTATGATGAGATCTGGCAGGCCTTTGCTGTTTTACTTCCCATTAAAACGGTTGGCGTGATGGGAGATAAGAGAACGTATGAGAATGTTATTGCCTTACGCTGTGTCAGCAGTTTAGACGGAATGACCGCCGACTGGGTCAAGTTGCCGCATGAAGTTTTAGGTCAAATATCCAGCCGAATCATCAATGAAGTCGAAGGTGTCAACCGCGTTGTGTATGACATCAGCTCCAAACCGCCGGCGACGATTGAATGGGAATAATGTGATATTGGGGTGAGGTTTCCTCGCCCTTACAACCTCAAAGAAAATCCCCGAATGTATCATGCCGATTTCGTCCACCTGCATGTCCATACCCAGTACAGTCTCCTTGACGGCGCCTGTCGCATCAGTGAATTAATTAAAAAAGCCGCTGCGCATAAAATGCCGGCCTTAGGAATGACGGATCATGGCAACATGTTTGGCGCCGTTGATTTTTATCAAACCGCCGTCAAATATGGCGTTAAGCCCATCATTGGTTGCGAGGCGTACATTGCCCCTAAAAGCCGTTTAGACAAAACCTCTCCCGAAGGCAAAAGTGGTTCTTCGCATTTGGTTTTATTTGCTAAAGATGAGCAGGGCTACCGTAATTTACTGAAGTTGGTTTCTCTGGGTTATTTGGAAGGTTTTTATTACCGGCCGCGGATGGATAAGGAAATGCTCGCCAAATACGGTCAAGGTTTGTTGGCCACTTCCGCGTGTTTGCGAGGCGAGGTAGCCTGGAATTTAAGAGAGGGCAATTATGCCAAAGCCATGAAATCGGCCGATGAGTTTGTTCAGATATTCGGCAAAGGAAATTTTTATCTGGAACTCATGGAAAATAATATCCCGGACCAAAAAGGCGTCAATGAAGGGCTCATCAAACTTTCGAAAGAATTAAATATTCCGCTGGTGGCCACCAATGATGTTCATTATTTAGAAAAGGAGCAGTCCAAGGCGCACGAGGCCTTGTTATGTATTCAAACACAGACCACCTTAGATGATCCCAACCGCATGCGGCTGAAGGCCGATGAATTTTATTTTAAGGATCCTGAATTAATGAAACGAAATTTTAGTTATGCGCCCGAGGCCATCCGCAATACATTGGAGATTGCCGAAAAGTGCAACCTTGTTTTAGACTTTTCTAAAATTCATATCCCGCGTTATGATCCGCCGGTGGGGAAAAGCCGGGATGAATATTTACGCGAATTATGTTTGGATGGGATGCATAGCCGTTACGGTTCACCGACTCAGGAGGTGTCTGACCGTTTGGAGCATGAATTAGCCGTCATTAAAAAAATGGGCTATACCAGTTATTTTCTTATCGTTTGGGATTTTATTCACTATGCCAAACAGAACGACATTCCGGTCGGCCCGGGGCGTGGTTCAGCGGCCGGGAGCATCGTCAGTTATTTGTTGGGGATTACGGATCTGGACCCAATTAAATACGGCCTTTTGTTTGAACGATTTTTAAATCCGGAGAGGATCGGGATGCCGGATATTGACATTGATTTTTGTTATGAACGCCGTCCAGAAGTGATTGCCTATGTCACCAATAAATACGGTAAAGATAATGTCGCCCAGATCATTACCTTTGGAACTATGCAGGCCAGGGCCGCCATTCGCGATGTCGGCCGGGTCATGGGAGTGGCGTATGGAGAGGTGGATAAAATTGCCAAATTGATTCCAGGTGATCCTAATATGGATATTAAGCATGCCCTGGAAATCGAACCGCAGTTAAGAGAATTATGCAAGGTGGATCAGAACGCCGCGAATATCATTGAAACCGCCATGGTTTTAGAAGGACTGAACCGTCATGCCTCCACGCACGCGGCCGGTGTGGTCATCTCAGATAAGCCTTTGACCGAATACGTTCCTTTATTTAAAACGAGTGACGATCAAATCACCACCGGTTTTTCCATGGACGGCATTGCGAAGATCGGTCTTTTGAAGATGGATTTTCTAGGGCTACGGACGTTGACGGTTATTTCGGAAGCGGTCAAATTGATTAAAAAAACCAGAAATATTGTTTTAGACATTGATCGGGTGCAACTGGATGACCCCAAGGCCTATGAACTTTTGAGCCACGCCAATAGTTTCGGGATTTTTCAGTTGGAAAGCGCGGGCATGCGCGAGCTTTTAAAGAAGATTAAACCGACGTGCTTTGAAGACTTGATTACGATTTTAGCTTTGTACCGTCCGGGTCCGATGGGCAGCGGGATGTTGGATGATTACATCAAGAGAAAAAGGGGGGACATCCAAGTCCGTTATGATCATCCTAAACTCGAACCCATTTTAAAAGAAACCTATGGCATTATGGTTTTTCAAGAGCAGGTTATGAGAATCGCCAGCGATTTAGGCGGTTTTAGCATGACGCAGGCTGATCATTTACGCCGGGCCATGAGTAAAAAGATTCCTGAGGAAATGGAAAAGATGCGCCAGGATTTCGTCGCCGGTTGCGCGAAGGCAAGCAAGATCAGAGAAGATTTAGCCAACAAGCTTTTTGATTTGATTGATTATTTTTCTGGTTATGGATTTAACCGCAGCCATTCGGCGGCCTATGCCTTGATTTCGTATCGAACGGCCTACTTAAAGGCGAATTATCCGGTTCAATTTATGTGCGCGCTTTTGACCAGTGAAAAAGATAATACGGATAAGGTCGTGGAGTACGTTAAAGAATGCGAGAACATGGGGATTAAGATCCTGCCGCCGGTTTTGCATCAAAGTATAGCCCAATTCAATGTGATTGATGAACATACGATTTGCTATGGACTTTTAGCGGTTAAGAATATAGGAAGCTTGGCCATTGAATCGATTATTGAGAATCGAAAACAAGGTCCGTTTCAGTCGCTTTTTGATTTTTGTGAGCGGGTGGATTTGCGTTTGGTTAATCGGAAGGTCATAGAAAGTCTTATTAAATGCGGGGCCATGGATTGTTTTGGTGCCTGCCGTTCGCAATTATTCGCCATCGTTGATAAAGCCATTGAACAGGGGGCAAAAGCCCGGAAGGAAAAGGCCACGGGGCAGTTTTCATTTTTTGATACCGGGAGCGAACTTGTCGGATTCAAAAAAGAAATGGAAGCCCTGCCTCAAATAAAAGAATGGCCGCAAACACAGATATTATCTTTTGAGAAAGAACTGTTGGGACTTTATCTTTCCGGACATCCGCTTTCAAGCTATGAAGTTGAAATTAAAGAATTTACAGATTATTCTTCGAAGGAATTGATCCGGGCCACGGATGGCCAGGAAGTAAAGATTGTTGGTCTTATCAGCAATGTTAAACTCACAACCACTAAAAAAACCAATGAGCGCATGGCGATTCTTAAGGTGGAAGATTTAGATGGTGAAATCGAAGCGGTGGTTTTTCCTTCGACCTATAATACGATTGCGTTATATCTTAAAGAAGGAACTGTGGTCGTCCTCAAAGGGAGAGTGAGCTTGCGTGATGAGATCCCAAAAATTATTGTTAGCGATATGAAGCAGATCAATGAGGCCTATAAGGCGGTCAAATCCATAAATGTAGAATTATCAGGAGTTAATAAAGAAAATCTTAATCGCCTTAAAGAAAAATTGGCGCTTTATCCTGGTAAAGTTCCGGTTTATTTAAGTTTGGATACCAAAGTTTTTAAGAGTGTGCAGATTTTGGTGGGAGAGGACCTTCATGTGGCCCCCAATGAGGTTCTAATCAGTGAAATTAAGGAATTAGTGGGCACGGGAAACTTTTCCTTGACACTGTAAGGCCTTGTTGATACTATGCTTGCGATTAGGAGGTGGTTTCGATGACCAAAAAAGATATTGTTATTCGCATAACCGACATGACCAGCATTAAACAGGTAGATGTCAAAAGAGTTGTCCAAAAAACATTTGATGTGATTGTCGACAGCTTGGTACGTTCGGAAAAAGTGGAGTTGCGAAACTTCGGAGTCTTTAAGATTAAAGAAAGACGTGCACGTTTCGGCAGAAATCCACGTACCGGACAGAGCGTTCCAGTTCCTCCGCGTAAAGTTGTTGTCTTTAAACCCGGCCTGGAAATGAAGAAAAAGATTCGATAAGTGTAATCAAGCGATAAAATTTTAAGAGAGTTCAGCAAAAAGGGCGGAGAATGTTATTTACATATCCGCCCTTAACCTTATTTACTATAATATGTCAAAAAAATTTTCCATCCCCAGAGGCACCGCTGATATCCTTCCGTCAGATATTTCTCATTGGCAGACAATGGAGCAAAGCGCCCGCCAAGTTCTGGAAATTTATGGTTATAAAGAGATACGCACACCCATTTTTGAAGAGACGGCCCTTTTTGCCCGCTCCTTAGGTCAGTCCACGGATGTTGTTCAAAAACAGATATTAACACTCGCTGGGGATAAGGAAAATAGTCTTTCGCTTCGTCCGGAGGGGACGGCGTCTATTGCCCGCACGTATATCGAGAATTCAATTGATAAAAAAGAAAGTTTAACCAAGCTTTATTATATCGGTCCCATGTTCAGAGGGGAAAGGCAGCAAAAAGGCCGTCTGCGACAATTTCATCAGATTGGGGTGGAGGCGATTGGGACTTCCCAGCCTTTATTAGATGCTGAAGTTATTGCTCTAGCGGTTCATCTGCTATCAGAATTCGAGATCAATGGTTATCAACTGCGGATTAATAGTTTGGGAACGTCTGAAGATAAAAAGAATTTTTCTGTTTTTCTCCGGGAAAAGTTAAATCAGGATTTAGCTGCCTTATGCAAGGACTGTCAAGGCCGTTTTGAACGTAATGTGTTTCGGGTCCTTGATTGCAAAAATGAAGGATGTAAAAAGATCGTCCATAATCTTAATCTCAAAGATTCTCATTTAAGTTCGGAGAGCCGGCAGTATTTTAATAAAGTGAAGGCAACGTTAAATTTATTAAACGTCGCTTATCAAGAAGAACCTCTTTTGGTTCGGGGACTGGATTATTATACGCATACGGTTTTTGAAATCTCGCACACCGGATTAGGCAGTCAGGACGCGCTTGGCGCTGGTGGGCGGTATGATAACCTTATCGAAGAGTTAGGCGGGCCGAAGGCTGGAGCGGTCGGCTTTGCGTTAGGCATGGAGAGGATGTTACTAACTAAAGGCGGGACAGAAATCCCATTAGACAGTGTTGTGGATGTCTTTCTGGCTAGCCGCGGGGAATCCTGTATTGAGCAGGCGGTGATTTTGTTAAATCAATTGCGCCATTTAGGAATTTCATCGGACATGAGTTATGAGCCGGACGCTTCTTTTAAAAGTCAGACCCGTTTGGCGGACAAACTCAAAGCGAAATATGTTTTGTTTTTAGGGGAAGATGAATTAAAAGAGAAGGCGATTACTCTTAAAGATATGCAATCAGGGCAACAAGAAAAAGTTCCAATGGAAAAGATTGGGGAGGTTATTCAAAATAGAATATGATTAGGACACATACTTGTGGAGAACTTAACAAGAACCATGTTGGTGAAAATATCACGTTGTGCGGCTGGGTCCATCGCCGGCGTGATCATGGAAAATTAACATTTATCGATATTCGGGATAGGTATGGTCTGACCCAGGTTGTTTTTGTTCCGGCCGTTTCCAAAGAAGCCCATGCCCAGGCCCAGCAGTTGGGTCCGGAATATGTCGTCAAGATTACGGGGAAGGTCGGCGCCCGGCCGCCTAAAAATTTTAACCCAGACATCCCCACTGGTGAAATTGAAGTGGCCGCGGAAAGTTTAGAGATACTCAACCCTTCCTTAGTTCCCATCTTTGAAATTGATGATATGATCGAAGTCGGTGAAGAGATGCGTTTGACCTACCGCTATTTGGATATGCGCCGGGCTAAATTACGGGAATCGCTTTTAAACCGGCACAAACTTTGCCAGACCATCCGCCGTTTTCTGGACAGTCAAAATTTTATCGAAGTGGAAACACCGGTGTTGACCAAATCAACTCCAGAAGGAGCTCGCGATTTTTTGGTTCCCTCCCGATTAAGTTCAGGAGAATTTTTCGCCCTGCCGCAGTCGCCGCAACTTTTTAAACAGATTACCATGGTCGGCGGCCTGGATAGATATTATCAGATCGTGAAATGTTTTCGAGATGAAGACCTGCGGGCCGACCGTCAGCCGGAGTTTACCCAGATTGATATGGAAATGGCCTTTGTCACAGAGGAAGATATTTTTGCTGTCTCAGAAAAGATGATGAAAGAGATTTTAAAAGAGGTCAAAGGGATTGATATCCAAATCCCATTTCCCCGAATGACGCACAAAGAAGCCATGGAAAAATATAATTCCGACAAACCGGATACCAGAAAACCGGGGGAAGAATTTGCCTTCCTTTGGGTGGTTGATTTTCCGTTATTTAAATTTAATAAAGAAGAGAATCGCTGGGATAGCGAGCACCATCCCTTTACCTCCATAAATGAGGAAGATATTCAGTACCTGCAAAACAAACAGTATGATAAAATACGTTCACGTTCGTACGATTTAGTTTTAAATGGCAATGAAATCGGCAGCGGTTCGATTCGTATCCATAAAAAAGAGATGCAGGCTCAGGTCTTTGATATCATAGGGCTCGATAAAAAGGAGGCGGAAAAAAGATTTGGATTTCTCCTGCGCGCCTTTGAATACGGCGCGCCGCCGCACGGCGGGGTGGCCTATGGCGTTGACCGTTTAGTGGCGATTCTAAGCGGTTTAGAATCTATTCGCGATACCATTGCTTTTCCAAAAACACAAAAAGGCAGCTGTCTTATGACCGAGGCCCCGTCAACGGTAGATGAAAAACAATTAAAAGAATTAGGGATAATGACATTAAAAAAAGGAGGAAAGAATGTCTAAATATTTACGCTTTGGTGGGATTTTGAGTTTGATTTTTTTATTTGTTTCGGGTTGTGCCACCGTTGAGACCTATACCCTCGACCGTGAGCGGGAAGATCAAGAGATGACTGGTAATGCCGGTTATCTATCCGGAACACCCCAAGTGCCCGATAGAAGTCAGTACCGTAAGACCAGAAGAACGTATGTCGTTGAGGTTCAGACCAAGGGCCCTCAAGAACCCGACATTGAGATCCCCGCGGTCAATACCCAGATAGCTCCTGATCTGGCTAATCGACCCGCGCGCAGCGAGTCCACAGAAGCGGCTTCGCCGATTCAAATCCCGGCCATTGATTCTGGTTCCGATGTGGAATCGTCAGGTGGATTTACCGAATACACCGTTCAGGAAAATGATACCTTGCAGAAAATCTCAAAGAAATTTTATGATCGATACAGCCGTTGGCAAAAGATTTATGATGCCAATCAGGATGTTATTGCCGATCCTAATAATATTAAACCGGGAATCACGTTAAAAATTCCTCAGGAATAACCGCTTATTATCCACCTACGCGGTGAACCGGTCGATTTCGACCATTACACCGCGTAGGTGATAAAGGCCAGAAACTCTATCAGGCATGGATCAAATATTAAAATTCGATAATAATGGCGACCTACAGATTCTGTTTGGCAAATACGACAGCAATCTCAAGCTGATCGAACAGGAACTCGGCATTAAAATCAGCCGTCATGGAGACGGGCTCAAAATATCCGGCACGGAAGAGCAGATCAAAAAGGTCACGGAGCTGATTGATTACCTTTTTGATATTGTCAGCTACGGCAAAGACCTCAAGAAACGCGATATCATCTATGCCCTCAAACTTCATCAGCCTGATACCGGTATTGATTTTCAGAAATTAGCCAAAGAAAAAATCGAGGTCTCCGCTAAAGGGGTTTTAGTCACTCCTAAAACAAAGGGGCAGATTGAATATATCGAGGCCATTAAAAGGCATGATATTGTTTTTGGCCTTGGCCCGGCGGGAACGGGAAAGACGTATCTGGCCATGGCCATGGCGGTCAATGCCTTAAAGAAAGGACTGGTCCGGCGCATTATTCTCACCCGACCGGCGATTGAAGCTGGCGAGAGTTTGGGGTTTCTCCCCGGGGATATGGTGGAAAAAGTCCTGCCGTATTTACGGCCTTTGTATGACGCTTTATACGATATGATTGAAGCGGAAAAGGTGGAAGAATTGACCGAAAAAGGAATTATTGAAGTCGCACCATTGGCGTATATGCGCGGGCGGACGCTTAATGACGCCTTTGTTATTTTGGATGAAGCGCAGAATTGCACGTCGGATCAATTGAAAATGTTTTTAACCCGTCTGGGATTTGACTCTAAGACCGTGATCACAGGTGATTTAACCCAAAGTGATCTCCCCGGTGGCAAGCCCTTGGGACTGATCCACACCCAAAAGGTCCTTAAGGATATAGAAGGTATTAAATTCAGCTATCTCACGGGCAATGACGTGGTCCGCCACGAACTTGTCCAGCAGATTATCGAGGCCTATGAAAAAGCTGACAAAGAATAAACCCATTACCCTGTCCGCGGCCGGTCTTATCATTCTGGTCATGGCTGTTCTCACCGCGTTCTGCCACGTGACCGGTTATTCCTTAATAATCCCACTGTTGCTGCTCATTTTGGGCGTTCACCTTTATTTTTTTGACAAAGCCAGCGTTAAACTTTTTTTACAGTTAGGACTGCTTTTATCCTTGATTTTATTCGCCGCGGACGCATTGACGAAATACACGATGATTCCGCGGTATTACATTCCTGTCGCCAGCGTTGGGATGCTGGTGATTTTGTTGTATAAGGATTTACAATTAGTATTCTTAATGTCGTTTATGGCCAGTGTTTTAGTGGGATTGATGGTGGGGAATGATTTGAAGTTGATGCTGATATTTTTTGTCGGGAGCTTAACGGCCGCGTACATTGTGAAGGATGCCCGGACGAGGGGAGAGTTGATTCAGGCGGGATTTTTTGTCGGCCTGATTCAGGTTTTCGTTGTCATTCTATTGAACCCGGCCATTGATTTTTTATTTTCTAAGATTTTTTTGATGTATTATCTCAAGCCTTTGTTGATCAATGGATTTATTGCTACGGGTGTGGTGATGGTGGCAGCGAAGGTTTTTGAATATTTATTTGGCGTGTTGACTAATTTTAGTTTGCTGGAACTTTCCGATTTTAATCAGCCGCTTTTACGGCGCATGATTGTGGAAGCCCCAGGGACATATCATCATAGTCTGATCGTCAGCAATCTTTCCGAGGCGGCCGCCGATGCCATAGGCGCCAACTCTCTTTTGACCAGAGTGGGGGCGTATTATCATGATATCGGTAAGTTAGTTAAACCCGAGTATTTCACGGAAAACCAAATGATCGGGGGTAATAAGCATGATCATATAGAACCTTCAATCAGCAAACTGGTTATTCTTAATCATGTCAAGGAAGGCTTGGAAATTGCCCGGAAATATAAACTCAGTCCGGTGATCGCCAGATTCATTCCCGAACATCATGGCACGGGGATTATCTATTATTTTTACCAAAGGGCGCTGGAAGGTGCCGGTGGCGAGGCCATTGATGAACAACATTACCGTTATCCAGGGCCAAAGCCGCAGAGCCGAGAGACCGCTATTACGCTCCTGGCGGATTCGGTGGAGGGAGCGGTTCGCGCCTTAGAAGATCCCACCGCGCCCCGCATTGATGAGGTTGTCCGCAAAGTCATTAATAATAAATTTATCGACGGTCAATTGGATGAATGTAATTTAACTCTTAAAGAAATCGAGATTATAAGCTCCACCTTTAGCCGCGTGTTGAGCGCGATGTATCACAGCCGTATCAAGTATCCGGAAAAGAGAGATGAAAACACAGATAGCCATAAAAACACTTCAGAAAAAAATTTCCCTAAATCCCAGCCGAATCACAAGAATGGTCAAAACCATTCTTCGTCATGAAGGCATCGCGGCCGCCGACCTTTCTTTTGTTTTTGTCACCGACAGAACAATCAAAGCCTTAAATAAAAAGTATCTTCAAAGAAATCACGCTACTGATGTCTTGGCCTTCGATTTGAGTACTGATGAGCTTTCGTCTAAGAAGAGTAAGGCATCCTTGACCGGTGAAATTATTATTTCCGTCGAAGCCGCCGTTAAAAATGCCAAGCTGTATCACGCGACGCTTAAAGCAGAGATCACGCTTTATGTCATTCACGGTATCTTGCATCTGCTGGGTTATGATGATCATTCTTCGTCGGATATCAAGCGGATGCGGGCCAAAGAGCAGGAGTTGCTTAATTTGCTTTCCATATGATTCTTAAAACTGAAGCTATTGTCCTTAAAACATTTGATTTAAGGGAGACTAGTAAAATTGCCGTGTTTTTTTCCCGCGGTTATGGAAAGATCAAGGGGGTCATGAAGGGAATCAGAAAAGACCCGCGGAAATTCGGCAGTTCCGTTGACAAATTTTCAGTGAATGACATTGTGTACTACACCCACCGCAATTCCGATCTGCATTTAATCAGCCAATGCGATTTAAAGGAATTTTTCTTCCCCGTCCGCAAAGAAATCAAGCGATCCATGGCCGCACAGTATATCTTGGATTTGGTTGACGCCATGATGCCGGTCGAAGAGGATAATAAAGAGGTTTATCAGTTGATGCTGGATAGTTTTAAAAGTCTGGAAGATATTTCCGATGTCAGCAAGCTGGTCCATCTTGTGCAAATTAAAATGCTGCAATTAACCGGATTCAAGCCGCATATTGATTCCTGTTTGGTATGCGCTAAAAAGATTTCGAGTAAGGCCAGATTCAGCGCGCGTTTAGGCGGGCTTATTTGCAGTCAATGCCAGGCCAGCGACACTTCCGCGCATCCGGTTTCACCGGGCACAGTAGCGTCTTTACTGCATATCGAGTGCAATAGCTGGCCGGGGTGCTTGCGCCTGGGGTTAACCGCGCCGGTTAAAAAGGAATTAAAATATATCTTGAATAATTTTTTGGTTTTTCACCTCGAGCGCCAGCTTAAGACCACGAGGTTTTTATCGTAATTTTAAAGAATTTCTTATCCTAATGCGAAGGCGCATTGTTCTCCTGGGAGGGCTGATTATTCCTCCTATACTCCTTATACTTATGCGCCAATTTAGCCAAACAGCTTCCAAAGCCTGAATTACCCATCCCACCTTGGCATGGCGAGTGATTTTAGTCACCATGTTTTAAAAAATCAACAGCATAGATAAATACTTATTAAAACATTTTATTATAGATAATTTATAAAAATATTAAAGAAATTCATAACTATTTAAATTTAAAAGCTTTACTTCAATTTTTTATTAATTAATTAAAGTAATTAGGAAATTTCTTATAAGTAGGTATGATTATTGCTATACATTATGATGAGAAGTGAAAAGATTTCTGAGAGCTAACCTTGTTTATAGGAGAATTCAAATGAGAAACATGTGGATGAGCATAATCGTGAGTGCCTTTCTTTTGGTGGGCTTTTCAACAGGAGCGGAGGCTTTGATTATAATTGACAGCACGGCCGATTTGTTTACCGTTGGGAATTTTCAGGTTTTCGGAAATAATCAAGCTTCCGGAACCGGGAAAAACTACGAAGTCCTAAAGTTTAGTCCTGGGGGTAGTAGCGGCACGGGAACGGCTTTTGATGGTTCCTCTGCTGGTGGTGGGTTTTCGAACGATCAGGCTCCTCATGGAAATGTCAAAGTGGCTGATTTATGGACACATCTTACTGTTAATGGTATTACCTCAGCCCGATATTTAGTATTTGGGTTTGACGTTAATCAAAACGATTGTGCCAATGATTCCAGTGCAAGTGTTGACTGCGTTGATATTACGAGTTTAGCTATTACCTTGACCAATGGCAGTTTGATCCAAAACTTTACGCTGGGTGGTGAGACTGTTCGCGTTTTCGAAATCAATGGTGAAGGTAGCAGTACTGCCGAGGCCCGCTTTCTAATTGATACGGGGTCCGATTTTATGCAAACCTATTCTGTCGCTTCAACTGCGGAATTCAGAATTCAAGCCACACATGCCGGGACTAATTCCGGATTTGAGGAGTATTTTTTGAGTAGTGTCTTTACGGGAGCCGCCAACAATACTGGCAACAACACTGTTACTCCAGAACCTGCCAGTATGTTGCTGTTTGGCTCAGGTTTAGCTGGGTTTTTGCTTAAGAGACGAATGAAGAAATAATTAAATCGATTTATTCTGAGTATTCTTAAAAGCAACTCTTTCCTAAGAGTTGCTTTTTTATTTTTGGATCCATCGAAGAAATATTCCTGGGTAGTTTAAGTGGGGGCTTCGACTTTTGGGGACCAAGCATATATTTGGGTATGAATATCTTTGGCTAAGCTCTTGCCAATTTGTGGGATTTTAGTGAGGGTATCGACATCGACTAGTTTTAAATCGGAAAGTTTTTTGTAACCGTTATTATATAATTGTCGCGCACGCACACGGCCCACACCTTTGAGCCGCACTAACTCCAACAATTCTTCTCGAATTCCGTACTGCACCCTGGTCTTTAAATCTTCTAAAACAAAAGTCAGTTTTCTGAATTTAAAGAGTTCGGCAATAATCCCAGTGCCGTGTAGCAGCCACTGCATGGATTCAACGAACCGGTGAATGTCTCCCGGTCCGACGTTAAAACGATCGCAGATGATTTCTTCCTTTTCTTCCTCAAGCCATTGCGTGAGCATAAAGGTGGTCTTAAGGGAGGCTAAATAGAAATAGAGGTCCTCAAGTTGAGGGATGTCGTCTTCAGTGACGATTAATTCATCTTCACAGGTGTCCCCGAATCGTTCGATTTCTTCATAATCGCTTTTGCCGACATTCATTAAATCATAGTCCGGCGTGCAGCAGATCAAATGCATGAGGCCGATACTGGAAAAAGATTTTCCAGCTTCGATTTTTTTCAGGCCGTTTCGAAGAATAATCCCGGATAATGGATCAATGTAAAGCCGGCTGATGCATTGACCGAATTCGGTGGCGATATATCTGAATCCGTTCTTTTCAATGAACCCTTCTCGTTCCAAAAAATCAAAGATGCGGCTGATCAGTTCAATCAGATTCCCGGTGAGTTTTTGATAGGAAAGAAAGGTGTGGCTGATAAATTCAAACATGCCATTGATATCATGCACATATCCGCCGGCGATAGAAGCGAGGACGTGCATGCGCAGCGCTGATTCGTTACCGAGTTTAGAAATAACCGGTTCCGGAGAGGCATTGATGTAACGTTCGAACAAAACACTCGATTCTGAAAAGGTTTTAGCCATGATGACCGCTTCCCCGAACTCGTCATATTGCGGCCGTCCGGCACGGCCGGCGCATTGTTTATATTCTGAAGCCGGAATAAAGGCGGCACCTAGGCCAGCCTCATAACGTTTATAATCTCTTAGAATAACGCGTCTGGCCGGTAAATTGACCCCGGCTGCTAAAGTCGGCGTTGAGCAGATGACCTTAATCAAATTTTGTTTGAAGCAGTCCTCGATGGTTTTTCTTTGTTGAGGACGAAGGCCGGCATGATGGAAGGCGACACCATTGACAACGACCTCGGATAATTTTCGGCAGACCTTGGTCGTTTCACTGGGAGAGCCAAGCAATTCTTTTGCGATATTTTTTAATTCCTGTAGTTCTTCTTGCTTTAAGACATTGGCCACACTACCACAGAGCAAGCGACTGGCAGCCTGCGCCGAGCGGCGACTGTTCACAAAGACCAAAACCTGTCCTTTTCCGCGTAAAGTATCCAGAGCCAGTTTTCCTAAATCTTCGCTTGTTTCTTCTCTGACCTCGCGCACACCGTGATTGTTAAAGACAATCCGTTCATTGTAATAAACGCCTTCTTTTAAAGGAACGGGCCGCCATTGACTGAAGGCAAGCTCGGCTGAGAGCCAGCCGGCTATTTCATCAGCATTTTGAACCGTTGCGCTTAGTCCTAAAATTTGGATTTTAGGGTTAAGTTGTTTTATTCGGGCAATTAAGATTTCGAGTGTTGGTCCCCGTGAGTCGTCATTGATAAAATGGATTTCATCAAAGATAGCGACGTTTAAAGAATTGATCAGCCATTGCGCCCGGGAACGTAGGAGGCTGTCGACCTTTTCCGCGGTGGCGATGAGGATTTGATATCGGTTTAAAAATCGGCTGGGGCTGTCTAAATCTCCTGTGGCAATTCCGACCTTGATACCCAGTGGCGCGTATTTTTCTTTGAACTCTTCAAATTTTTCGCTGGCCAAGGCTTTAAGAGGCGCCACGTAAAGACAACGTCCGCCGGTCTGTAAAATAGATTTGACCATGGCCAACTCAGCGATAAAAGTTTTGCCGGCGGCAGTTGGAATGGCGAGGACGAGGCTTTTCCCTTCCAGGACGCCTTTGTTGACGGCCAGGGCCTGGGGAGGATAAAATTCACGGATCCCAGAATTTTCAATGATTTGAATCACAGCTTGGGGGAAGTTGTATCTCAGGAGTGTGTCTTTGATGTTCATGAGTGGGATACTTCTAACATAAATGCCGGAGCTTGTCAATTGGCTTAATATGATCAGCCTTCGAGAAAATAATTTTTAGGGAACGGTCAAGAGATCGTTACCCCTTTGAGTAGCGAGCTGAATTTTCCAAGATAGGAGTTTATCCAGATCAATGGGAGGAATCATGAGCAAACGTTTATCGAGATGAGG
>Ga0247727_10003801_pt1 | contig 32967 bp, 31 predicted proteins | sample WisWelCaveWW1625_FD_202498 | JGI IMG/M metagenome (GOLD analysis project Ga0247727, IMG submission 202498) | Biofilm microbial communities from Wishing Well Cave, Virginia, United States - WW16-25 | ecosystem: Environmental > Aquatic > Deep subsurface > Groundwater > Cave microbial mat | place...
CTCTGTTCAATGGTTCCACCTAAGGCGGACCATAAGGAGGCATGCCAGCTGTCTCCCTACAGAAAGTTTCTTTCAGTTTAACATTAACTTCTTTACTCGTATATCGGGTGAAGATAATACCAGGATGCGAGAATGAGTCAACAATTTCATCGTAACACAATTTCATCGGGCTGGCCCTAATAAAAGAGTTTTTGCATATCTTTGCGACTGGGTTGTCATTAACTTTGTTGTTTTAATGTTTTCATATTTGCATATTAATATCTCTACAGGAATTGGAGCGCTAATCCCGTGTTTTTTATTTGTTTTTAGGGATAGTTTAAGTCAGAGTCCGGGAAAAATTCTCGCCAATATTGAGGTCATAAAGTTGGATGGTGGTAAAGTAACATTCATAGAGTCATTTTTGAGAAATATGACGTTGGGTTTGCAGAGCCTTGGAAGTATATTTCTGAAGAGAGGTTCTTCTCCTGAAGAATCCATAACAGGAGTATTTACCATTTGGATGTTAATTGGTACTATTCTTATCGCAGTGGAATTCTTTTTGGCAACCCGCACTTCCGATGGGCGAAGGTTGGGCGATCAAATAGCAGGAACAGCCGTTAATGATCTTAAGTCAGAGAGTGCCGATGGTCATTTTTTGTTTTGGAGTTTTGTGGCTCTCGTTATAAATATGTTTTTGGTAACCCAAGTAACTAAATTTTAGGAGAATATATGAATCTAATTTATTGGTTGGTTGTGTTGGGATTATTGAGCGGTGTATGTATTTCCGGTTGTTCTTCGTATTCCTCTCGCTTTTACATGAAGGATCAGGAGCGGGTCGACCAGGACCTTCCGGGATATTCCAGTCTTGGCTCCACGAACGCCCCGGTTGTGGCGCCGGAACGTAAAAAGACCAGAAAAGTTTTTGTCTGGGAGGTGGAAAAAAAGGCGAAGTTAGAAAATGTCTCTGCCGGAGTCGCCGCCCCAGCCGTCACCGAGGATTCCGCGGTGGATGTCCAAAGTTTTCAAGGCGGCGAATATGTCGTTACCGAAGATGACACCTTGCAGAAAATTTCCAAGAAAGTCTACGGCCATTACAGCGGCTGGCTTAAAATTTATGAGGCGAATAAGGATCAGATTCCTGACCCGGACCACATCCGACCCGGGACGATGTTGAGGATTCCTGGAAAATAGCTCTCAGTCATCAGCTATCAGCTGCCAGCTTAAAGCCGCTGAAAGCTGAAGACTGAAAGCTGAAAGCTAACGACTATGGACCAAATTCTCAAATTCGATAATAACGACGACTTACAGAGTCTTTTCGGCAAGTACGATAGCAATATTAAACTCATCGAACAAGAGCTGGAGATTCGGATCGTCCGTCATGACGGCGGATTGAAGTTGTCCGGTTCCGAGGAGCAGGTCAAGAAGGCGACCGAGTTGATTGACTATCTGTTCGATATCGTCAGCTACGGCAAGGGCCTTAAACGCCGCGATATTATTTACGCTTTAAAACTGCACCAGCCTGATGCCGGAATTGATTTTAAAAAATTAGCCAAAGAGAAAATCGAAGTTTCCGCCAAAGGTGTTTTAGTTACGCCTAAAACCAAGGGGCAACTGGAATACATTGAGGCGATTAAAAAATACGATATTGTTTTTGGCCTCGGGCCCGCCGGGACAGGAAAGACATATCTGGCCATGGCCATGGCGGTCAACGCGCTCAAGAAGGGATTGGTGCGCCGGATTATTTTAACGAGGCCGGCCATTGAGGCCGGGGAGAGTCTGGGGTTTTTACCCGGGGACATGGTGGAAAAGGTTTTACCGTACCTGCGTCCTTTGTACGACGCGCTTTATGACATGATCGAAGTCGAAAAGGTGGAACAGCTGACCGAGCAGGGAATTATCGAGGTGGCGCCATTAGCCTATATGAGAGGAAGGACGCTCAACGACGCCTTCATTGTCCTCGATGAATCGCAAAATTGCACGGCCGAGCAACTCAAGATGTTTTTAACGCGACTGGGGTTTGATTCCAAGACGGTGATTACCGGCGATGTCACCCAGAGCGATTTGCCCGGCGGCAAGCCCATCGGGCTTATCCAGACGCAAAAAGTTTTAAAAGATATTGAGGGCATCAAATTCATCCATCTGACCGGAAACGACGTGGTCCGTCACGAACTTGTCCAGCAAATCATCGAAGCCTATGCCAAAGCCGATAAAGAATAAAAATTTTTCGTGGAGTGACCTTGGCCTCGCGTTGTTGGTTTTAGTGTCCCTGGGGGCTTTCTGTTATTTTGTCAATTTTTCTCTGATTATCCCGCTGTTGTTGCTGACCTTAGGGGTGCATTTAAGTTATTTTAATAAAGCGAGCGTTCGGCTGTTTGTCAATCTGGGGCTTTTGCTGGTGATCCTGCTATTTAGCGCCGATGCCCTGGTCAAATACTCCGACGTCCCGGCCTATTACATCCCGGTGGCCTGCGTGGGGATGCTGGTCATCTTGCTTTATAATGATCTGCAGCTGGCGTTTTTGATGTCGTTTATGGCCAGCGCGATGATCGGCCTGCTCTTGCATCATGATTTTAATTTTATGTTGATTTCCTTTGTCGGGAGTTTGACCGCGGTCTATTGTGTCAAAGACGCGCGGACCCGCAGCGATCTGATCCAAACGGGATTTATCGTGGGGCTGGTACAGGTGTTCGCGGCCGTCCTTTTAAACCCGGCGCTGGATTTTTGGATGTCCAAGAAATTTTTGATGCAGTATTTTAAACCCCTTTTAGTTAACGGCTTCATCGCCGCGGCGGTGGTGATGGTGAGCTCAAAGATTTTTGAATTCTTATTCGGGGTTTTGACCAATTTCAGTCTGCTGGAGTTATCGGATTTTAACCATCCCTTACTGCGCCGGATGGTGGTGGAGGCGCCGGGGACGTATCATCACAGCCTGATCGTGAGTAACCTGTCGGAGGCGGCGGCCGAATCCATCGGCGCGCATTCGCTTCTGACCAGGGTGGGGGCGTATTATCACGATATCGGTAAGCTGATTAAACCGGAATATTTTACCGAGAACCAGCTTTTGGGGGCCAACAAGCACGAGCATCTGGAACCCAATATGAGCAAGCTGGTTATTCTCAACCATGTCAAAGAGGGCTTAGAGTTGGCCAAGAAATACCGGTTGAGCCCCGTGATCGCCAAATTTATTCCGGAACATCATGGGACGGGGATTATTTATTACTTTTATCAGCGGGCTCTCGAAGGCGCCCAGCCGGATGAGACCATCGATAAAGAAACGTTCCGTTATCCCGGCCCCAAGCCCCAGAGCCGCGAGACGGCCATTGTCCTTTTGGCGGATTCGGTGGAAGGGGCGGTGCGCGCCATCGAGGACCCCACACCGGCACGCGTCGATGAGGTGGTGCGCAAGGTCGTTAACAACAAATTCATCGACGGCCAGCTCGATGAGTGTAATCTTACCTTAAAAGAAATCGAAACGATCACCACGACTTTTATCCACGTTTTAACGGCCATGTACCACAGCCGCGTCAAATACCCGGAAAAAGCCAATGACGCCCCAAATAACCATAAGAAACTTTCAGAAAAAAATTCCCATAACGGCCACGCCTCTCAAAAAAGGCATCGCGAAGATCCTGAATCATGAGGAAGTAAAGAGGGGCGAACTTTCGGTGGCGTTCGTCTCTGACCGGAAGATCCGCTCGCTCAATAAGAAATATTTAAACCATGATTACGCGACGGACGTTTTGTCGTTTGACTTGAGATCTTCTTTTTCCGTCCCCTTCCCTCGGGGGAGGGGACGGAGATTTCTCATCGGAGAAATTGTCGTTTCAACCGACACGGCCGTTAAAAATGCCGCAATTTATGGAACGTCCGTCAAAAGAGAGATCATCCTTTATCTCATCCACGGCATTCTTCACTTGTTGGGGTATGACGATCATACTCCACAGGAGATTCAGACAATGCGCCGTAAAGAGGCGCAGTTGTTAGCTTTTCTGCGGATGTAACACGATGATTTTAAAAACTGAAGCGATTGTTTTGAAGACCTTTGATTTTCGCGAGACCAGCCGCATCGCGACATTTTTTTCCAAAAATTACGGTAAAGTCAAGGGGGTCATGAAGGGGGTCCGCAAAGACCCAAAAAAATTCGGTAGTTCCGTTGATAAGTTTTCCGTCAACGACATTGTCTATTACGCTCACCGCAACTCAGATTTACATCTGATCAGCCAGTGCGACCTGAAAAGTTTTTTTTTGCCGCTGCGCCGAGATTTAAAAAAGAGTCTGGCGGCCCAGTATATCATCGACCTGACCGACGCGATGATGCCCGTGGAGGAACCCAATAGCGATGTTTATCGGCTGATTTTAGATAGTCTGACGAGTTTAGAAAAGGTTATCGATATTAACAAGCTCGTACATTTGTTCCAGATCAAGATGTTGCAGTTCTCCGGGTTTAAACCGCATTTGGATTCGTGTTTAAATTGTCAGAAGTCTATTCCTTCGCGGGCGCGTTTCAGTGCCAGGCTCGGCGGGCTTATTTGCGAAGGTTGTCAGAACGACGATGCTGCGGCCACACCCGTTTCCCCGGGGACAGTCGCCTCGCTGATGCATATCGAACGCAACAATTGGGAAGGGTGCTTGCGCTTGGGGCTCACCAGCCCCGTGCAAAGAGAATTCAAGTATATCTTAAATAATTTTTTGGTTTTCCATTTGGAACGCCATTTAAAGACCACTCGCTTTCTGGAAAAAATTTAAATTATGAATAATTTTTATCGGCCACGGAATAATGCTCGAACAAAACCAGGCGCTACGTCGCGGTCAGGGCACCTGCCGCCGATTCGGCCAAGACACGTTGAGGAAGCTGAAAAAAATTTTTTGGCCGGAACGCCCATTGACCCTTGCCCGCGCATCCGTCTTGAAGACGGCAGTAGCGAGCTCACCATGCGGGCGATGGATTTGATCTGTCCTATCGGCATGGGACAGCGGGGATTGATCGTCGCGCCGCCGGGTTCTGGAAAAACAACTTTTCTTAAGCATATTTGCCAAGCGGTGGCTAAGAGTTCTCCGCAGGTGAAGCTTTATTGTTTGCTCATTGATGAACGGCCGGAAGAGGTGACGGATTTTAAGCGCGCGGTGCCCGTAGAGGTCCATTCGTCCTCATCGGATCAATCCTATGAACATCATATCGAGACCGCCGATACCCTCATGTGTCAGGTTTTTCGTCAGGCCGCCGCGGGGGAAAATGTTTTGATCGTCATTGATTCATTGACGCGCCTGGCGCGTGTGCATAACGCACAGAGACCTTCAGGGGGGCGGACCATGTCGGGCGGGGTGGACGCGGGCGCGTTGCAAGTACCCCGGCGGATTTTTGGTTCGGCCAGAAAGATCGAAAACGGCGGGTCGCTGACGATTCTGGCCACGATCCTCGTTGAAACCGGCAGCCGCATGGATGAAGTGATCTTTGAGGAATTTAAAGGAACAGGAAATATGGAAATTGTCCTTTCGCGCGAAATTTCGAATCACCGCATTTTCCCGGCGGTCGATATCAGTAAAAGTGCTACCCGCAAGATGGAACTCTTAATGGATAAAGAGGAATTGGGCGGTGTTGAGAACTTGCGCCGCGCCCTGGCGGGTCTAAACAAGGTAGAAGCCGCGCAGATGTTGGTCGAGAAGCTAAAAAAACATTCGACCAATAACGAATTGCTTTCGACCATTAACAATTCGACAAACCAATAGTAAAGGCCGTGGCGGTGAATATAATAAAGACCGTTGGGCCGTTTATGATACGCTTACAGATTATTAGTAGAGAGAAGGTCAATAACGTTAATCACGGGTAATTCAAAATGACCGCTCGAGAAAAACAGATTTCCAATTCCATTTTAAATATTCTAAAAGAAAAGTTGAACCCCGCGCGCGTTATTCTATTCGGCTCCCGGGCCAAGGGTATGGCGGCTAATTCATCCGATTTTGATTTCGCCGTGGACTGCGGCACAGTCGGTGATGAAACAAAAAGAACCGTGAAAGAGGCGATAGAAGCCGTCAGCGGTCTGTATAAAGTGGACGTTGTTTACTTGCGGGACCTCGAGGAAGATTTTCGAACCATTATTTTGAAAACGGGAAAGGTTGTTTATGAGAAATGAACTTGAATATTCCCTGACAAGATTCAAACGCGCTTTCGATAAATTAAGGGAAGGAGCTTTATGCGCCCATCTTGAGTTGGAAGTGGACGGAGTCATCCAACGTTTCGAGTTCACGTTTGAACTTTTGTGGAAAACGCTGAGAGTTTTCTTGAAAGAAAAGGGAATTGACGCTAAAACCCCCAAAGATTGTCTGAAAGAAGCTTTCCGTCTGGGATGGCTGCAAGAAGAAAGCCAATTTTTACAGATGCTGGAAGATAGCAACGAAACGTCCCATGTCTACGAAGAGAAGAAGGCCCGGGAAATCTTTGAAAGAATCAAGGGCCGGTACGTGGCGAATTTCGCGAACGTGATTGATGAATTGAAACGCCGACTCAAAGAAGCGAAATAAAGAATTTTTTATGCCTAAAGTTGTCCTTCTCAAAAATCCTTCCACAGATTTTTCTCACCTGGTCGCCGCGATCCGCAAAGAAATTGCCGCTGGCCGGCGCGAGGTCGAACACCGCCAGGCCTTGACCTACTGGCGGGTCGGAAAATTCATCAAGGGACATATTTTGTACCACAAAGACCGCGCGGGTTACGGGGAGAAAATTTTTGTCCGGCTGGCCAAAAAATTAGAGATAGATCAAAGCACGTTGTATCAGTCGGTAAAATTTTTTGAAACGTATCCGATTTTGGACGCGCGTCCAAAATTGCACTGGAGTGATTACCGGAAACTGATCACCGTCAAAGATCAGCATAAGCGTCGGAGCCTGGAAGAAAAGACCCGGCGGCAAGGGCTTGTCAGCCGGCAGCTGGAAAATGAAGTCCGCGCGCTAAAAGCAGGAGACGGCGAGAATACCGCCCCCGCGACGGCCGATTCTATTAAACTGCTTCTGCTGACCCGCGGGCAGCTTTACACCTACCGTTTGGACGGCAAGGAAGAGGAGATTCTCCTCGATTTGGGGTTTAATGTGTTTTGGGAAAATTTACCGGCGGCGGTTTTAAAAATGAAAGCCGGAACGGTCCTCGCAAGCCGCTTGAACGCAAAAACGAAAAGCGGGTTTCAATTTAACGCGAGTACGGTTAAAGAGAAAGAGATTTTTACCTACAAAGCCCGCGTGCTGAAAGTCATCGACGGCGATACGTTGTCGGTGAGCGTGCAGCTTGGGTTCGGTCAGCGGGTGCGACAGAGGCTGCGCCTGCGTTTTATCGACGCCCCCGAGATCGACACGCCCGAAGGCAAAAAGGCGCGCGATTTTGTCGCGAATGTCTTTAAAGACTGCGCCTTCGTCGTTATCAAAACCTACCAGAGCGACAAGTACGACCGTTATTTGACGGATCTGTTTTTTTTGCCGGGTGAGTCCGACCCCGCGACCGTCGCCGCCCAAGGGCGGTTTCTCAATCAGGAACTTTTGTCGGCGGGTTTGGTGAAGAGGTATGAAGAGTAAAAAAATCAGAAGCGGATGAAGATTGAAGAAGGATAAATAAGGAGGCTCACATGCGCAAAAGATGCTCCAAATGCCGGAAGATACAGAGTCTAAAGAATTTTTCCCGAAACGCGTCCAATCACGGCGGCTATGATCATTATTGCAAAACCTGCAATAAAAAGCGCATGCGCGCGTACTTTCAGACAAAGAAGGGAAAGTCGGCGATGAAGCGCGCCAGCCGTAAACGAAAGAAGTTGGGGCGATAGATTTCAAAGTCTTTTAAAGGTGGAATCTGTCGGTGAGATGAAGAGGAACTCATATTGATTAAAGAAGATGCTTTTTCTCGAAATGATCGGTGATAATTATTATAAAGTTTTTTTGTTAGGTGGAAAAATCTGTTGACGTAGAATATTCGCAGTGTATATTCATTTTAAGATATGAAAATTTAAGATATGTTCAAAAGTAAATGAGAAATTTTGTGCGTTCCACCCTTTTCAATTATCCTCACGCACAGCGCCGGTAGAAAACACAAAAAGGAAAGGGGCTGGGATGAACAACATAAACGTTACGAAGGAAAATTTTGATTTAACATGTTCGGTCGGAGCTGATATGGGCAACAACGGTAAAAATTTTAAAAGTCCAATCGTCAGCCAAATACTGCAAGGAAACTGCGAAGATGTTTTAAGAAAACTCCCCGAAAATTGCGTTGATTTCATCGTGACCTCTCCGCCTTACGCGGATCGAAGGCAAAATACTTATGGGGGGACACATCCGGATCGATATGTCGAGTGGTTTTTGCCAAAGTCGGAACAGTTCTTAAGAGTGCTAAAACCGGCGGGAACATTTATTTTGAATATTAAAGAACGCGTTGCCGAGGGAGAGAGGCATACTTATGTTATTGACCTCATTTTGGCCTTACGTCAACAAGGCTGGTTTTGGACGGAAGAATTTATCTGGCATAAGAAAAATTGTTATCCCGGCAAATGGCCTAATAGATTTAGAGATGCCTGGGAAAGATGTCTTCAATTCAATAAGAGTAAAAAATTTAATATGTATCAGGATGCCGTGATGGTGCCCATGGGGGAATGGGCCAAACAGAGATTGAAGAATTTGAGTGAGATTGACAGACAGCGCGATGAATCGAGGGTGGGGAGTGGTTTCGGAAAGAAGATTGCTAACTGGGTGGGCAAAGAAAAAGCCTATCCTTCCAACGTCCTGCACTTGGCGACGGAATGCGGGAATCGGAATCATAGCGCGGTTTTCCCGAAAGCTCTTCCGGGTTGGTTTATTAAGTTGTTTACCAAAGAAGGCGATTTGGTGTTGGATCCTTTCGCCGGCAGCGGGACAGCGTTGGTCGCGGCCAAAGAATTGGGACGAAATTATATTGGGATAGATGTCTCCCCCGAATATTGCCGGATAGCTAGAGAAAATACTAATGGACACAAAAAAATAATTTATGAAAAAATTAAAACAAGTTAAAGAGTTTGTTAATAAAAATATCGATGTGTTTCACGGCAATAAACTGCGCATCATTCAGGGTTTGGACTTAAAGAAAGTCTTGCGAAAGAAGAATCCATATTTATTCAAAGCCAAAAATTTAACTTTTGCGGCAGATTTGATAAAAGACATTTTGGATGCTTATTTATCCTCTTCCGAAGAAAAAATATTCGGCGACTTTCTTGAAGATTTGGCCGTTTTTTCGGCCAGAACAACTTATAACGGGAGGAAGTCATCGGCTACGGGAATCGATCTGGAGTTTATTAATCATGGTGTCCATTATTTGGTATCCGTGAAATCCGGCCCAAATTGGGGAAATAGTTCTCAGCAAAAGAAGCAGGAAACGGATTTTCAGACCGCATTGAGGGTCTTGAAACAATCGAAACATTCTTTGAATGTTCAGCCGGTTCTTGGTATTTGTTATGGGAGAGCGAAGGATACTTACAAACGAGGTTATTTAAAGTTAGAAGGACAATCGTTTTGGAATTTGATTGGAGGAAGTCGCGATTTGTACAAAGACATTGTGGAGCCGCTGGGGTATAACGCCAAACAGCATAACGATAATTTTAAACGGGAAAGAGATAAAATTTACAACAAACTCAGCCGGGAATTTATTTTAGAATTTTGTGCTAAGGATGGAAGTATTCAGTGGGATAAATTTGTTGAGTTTAATAGCGGGAATTTGTAATCCGGGATAATATTTTTTACCTTCCTGCCAGTAAGTTGTCTGCCACTGCGTTTCGTGAATCGAGAGGCGAAGAGATTTGCACGAGAATATCTTTCGCCAGGGCTTTGCCGATCTGCGGGACTTGGGCCACATCGTCCACGGTGGCGGTTTTTAAGTCGGCGAGTTTGCGGTAGCCTTTCAAATAAAGGTTACGCGCGCGGATGCGACCCACGCCTTTGAGCCGCACCAATTCCAAAAGTTCTTCCTTGATGCCGTACTGCACGCGCGTGCGTAAATTTTCCAAGACAAACGTCAGCTTGTGGAATTTGAAAAGCTCGGCGATGATGCTCGCGGCGTGCAACAGCCACTGGGTGGATTCCACAAAGCGGTGAATGTCCCCGGGGCCGATGTTAAAGCGGTCGCAGATGGCATCGTCCCGTTCTTCCTCAACCCACTGCGTCAAAAGCCATGTCGTCTTGAGGGCCGCCAGGTAGAAATAAAAATCCTCCAGCTCTGGGATGTCCTCTTCATCGACGATCAGTTCGTCCTCGCAGGTGTCGCCGAATTGTTCCACTTCCTCATAATCGCTTTTGCCGACGTTCATCAGGTCAAAGTCCGGGCAGCAGCAGACAAGGTGCAAGAGGCCGATGCCGGAAAAAGTTTTTCCCGCGTCGATCTTCTTTAAAGCGTCGCGCAGGATGATCCCCGAGAGCGGATCGATGTAGAGGCGGCTCACGCACTGGCCGAATTCAGTGGCAAAATAGCGAAAGCCGCTTTTTTCGATGAAGCCTTCCCCATTTAAGAATTCAAAGATGCGGCTGATGAGCTCAATGAGATTGCCGGTCAGTTTCTGATGCGCCAGAAAGGTGTGCGCAATAAATTCAAACATGCCGTTGACGTCATAGACATACCCGCCGGCGATGGAAGCGAGGACGTGCATGCGTAGCGCCCCTTCGTCCCCGAGTTTTGAGATGACCGGTTCCGGGGCGGCGTTGATGAACCGCTCAAAAAGGGCGCTCGACTCCGAAAAGGTCTTGGCCATGATGACCGCTTCACCGTAATCGTCGTACTTCGGGCGTCCGGCGCGCCCGGCGCATTGTTTGTATTCAAAAGTGGGGATGAAGGCCGCGCCCAGGCCGTCTTCGTAACGTTTGTAATCACGGAGGATAACCCGCCTTGCCGGCAGGTTCACCCCGGCGGCCAGCGTGGGGGTCGAGCAGATCACTTTGATCAAATTCTTTTTAAAATAGTCTTCGATGAGTTTTCGCTGTTTGGGTTTAAGTCCCGCGTGGTGAAAGGCGACCCCGTTGACGACGACGTCCGCCAGCTTCCGGCAGATTTTGGTGGTCTCTTCTTTGGGGCCTAAGATTTCTTTGGCGATCTGGGTTAATTCATCTCTTTCCTCAGGCTTGAGGCGGGGAGCGACACAGGTGCTGACCGTGCGGCTCGCGGCCTGGGCCGAGCGGCGGCTGTTGACGAAGACCAGCACCTGGCCCTGGCCGCGTAGCGTGTCGAGCACGACTTTGTTTAAATCATCGGCCGTTTCTTCGCGGACCTCCCGCACGCCGTGGGTATTAAAAATAATTCTCTCGTTAAAATAGACGCCTTCTTTTAAGGGAACGGGGCGCCAGTGGCTTAAAACCATTTCGGCGTTAAGCCACGCGGCCATCTCATCGGCGTTACGGACGGTGGCGCTTAACCCCAAAATCTGGACCTGGGGGTTTAACTGTTTGATGCGCGCCACCAGAATTTCTAAGGTCGGCCCGCGCGAACCGTCGTTGATAAAATGGATTTCGTCAAAGACCGCGACGTTAAGGGCGTTGATGAGCCACTTGGCGCGCGAGCGTAAGAGGCTGTCGACTTTCTCGGCGGTGGCGATCAGGATTTGGTAACTGCTCAAATATCGGCTGGGGCTGTCTAAATCTCCGGTAGCAATACCGACTTTGATCCCGAAGGGGGCGTAGCGTTCTTTAAACTCCTCGTATTTTTCGCTGGCCAGAGCTTTTAAGGGAGCGATATAAAGACAGCGGCCATTGTTTTGGAGGATGGCTTTGACCATGGCCAGTTCGGCGATAAAAGTTTTTCCGGCGGCCGTGGGGATGGCCAGGACCAGACTTTTTCCGTCTAAAACACCTTTTTGAATGGCCTCAGCCTGCGGTGGGTGGAAGGTTTTGATGCCATAATTCTCAAAAGCTGAAATCAGGGAAGGAGGAAAGCGGTGCTCGATTAAAATACTTTTGACGTCCATGGCGAATTTACTTCTAACATAACTGGCAAGGCTTGTCAATTCCACGTTGGAGTTATCTTTGTAAAGAGCGAAGATAGAGATTTTAAAATGGAAATTTTTGTGATATTCTCATGACAATTATGAAAGAGGTTTGCTAAGAAATGCGCATTTTAATCATCGGCCCCGGGGCGCTGGGGTGTTTATTGGCCGGACTGCTGTCTAAAAAGGTGGAGGTTTTCTTGTTGGATAAAGACTCCAAGCGCGCCGAGCGGTTGACCCAGCAGGGAATCTTCTGTGAAGGTGTTTCGGGCAAATGGCAGGCCAAAGTCCCCGTCATCACCGACGTGGCCCAAGCCGGCGAGGTGGACCTTGTTATTTTCTGCGTCAAATCCTACGATACCAAAAGAGCGCTGGCCACTGTGAAAGATGTCATCAAAGACCGGACCGCCGTTTTAACCCTGCAAAATGGTTTAGGTAATGTGGAGGTTCTCTCCGAAGTTATTAACCCCGACAACGTGATTGCCGTTTCCACCAGCCTGGGGGTTACGTTAAGAGAAGAGGGAAAAATTTTTTATGCCGGGGAGGGGACGACACTCATCGGGAATATGGACGGAACGATCCCCGTCGCCTTAAAACAGGTGCGGGAAATCTTTAATGACTCTAAAATAGAAACCAAAGTTTCACGCGATATCAAACATGTTATTTGGTCGAAGCTTGTTATCAACGTTGGGATTAACGCGCTCTCGGCTGTGACAGGACTTAAGAACGGTCAGTTGATCGAATGCGAGCATACCGCCGAACTTTTGCGCGCCGCAGTGACCGAGGCGGTCAAAGTCGCCAAGAAGGCGCGGGTGAAACTCCTTTTCGACGACGCGCTCGCCAAAGTCGAGGCTGTCTGCGAAGCCACCGCCGGCAACACGTCTTCGATGCTGCAGGATGTTTTGAACCGCAAGCGGACCGAAATCGACTTCATTAATGGGGTCATCGTCCGTCAGGGCAAAAGCGCCGGTATCCCCACGCCGGTCAATGCTACACTCCTTAATCTCGTCAAGGCAATCGAATCCAATTACGACAAATCTTTAAAATAGATTTCTCCGTTCATGAAATTAGTTATCCAGCGTGTAAAAGAGGCCCATGTTGATGTTGAGGGAAAATGTGTCGGCAAAATCAAGTTGGGGATGTTGATCTTTTTGGGCGTGGCCAAAGGGGATTCTGTTGAAAATGTGGATTACTTCGTGGAAAAAGTCGCGCAGTTGAGGATATTTGAAGACAGAGAGGGAAAAATGAATTTGTCGGCGGCTGAGGCTGGTGGCGAATTTTTAGTCGTGTCGCAGTTTACGTTGTTGGGCGATTGTGACAAAGGGCGCCGGCCGTCGTTTGACGCGGCCGCTGAGCCGAAAACCGCTGAAGAGCTGTATAACGTTTTTGTCGAACGGTTACGCGCGAAGAATTTTAAAGTCGAGACCGGCCAGTTTCGGGCGATGATGGATGTTTTTCTCCTTAACGACGGCCCGGTGACGTTTATATTGGAAAAATGATTAAAACCTACGACACCCACGCGCATCTGGATCATGTCCAAGATGTCGATGAGGCGTTAAAGGAAGCGCACGCGGTGGGGATTGTGGGAGTGGTCGCCATGGGCGTTGACTTGGCGGCCAACCGCACGAACCTCGACATTCAACAGCGCACAGAGAATCCGAAAGTTTATGTGGCGCTGGGCATTCATCCCGGGAATATCAAGCCCGAAGAAATCGACGAGACGCTGCAGTTTATCCGCGAGAATATTAAGAAAGCCGTCGCCGTTGGCGAGATCGGGTTGGATTACTGGTACAAAGACGTCCGTAAAAGCGACGCGCGAAAACAGGAACAGCGGGATGTTTTTGAAAAACAACTTTTGATTGCCCAAGAATTCAATTTACCCGTGGTGATCCACAGCCGCGGCGCGTGGAAAGATTGTTTAGAAATGGCCAAACGCGTTGGCATAAAAAAGGCCAACTTCCATTGGTACAGCGGCCCGGTGGATGTCTTGGGAAAAATTTTAGAAAACGGTTATTTTATTTCAGCCACGCCAGCGTTAAGATACAGCCCACAGCTTCAGGAGGCGGTCAAGCGCGCGCCCATTGAACAGACGCTGATCGAAACCGATAGCCCGGTGTATTTTCAGGAAGGCGAGGGCGGCTTTGGGGCGACGCCAAAGCATGTTTTGAAAACGCTGACCCTTTACGCCGCGATTAAAAATTTAAGTGAAGGAGAAGCGGCTGAGGTTTTTAACAGGAATGCTCAGAACTTTTTTAACTTCCCCTCCCCAACCCCTCCCCCCGAGGGAGGGGCAAGGGGAGGGGGGAATTGAGGAATTTTCATGCTCTCCATCTCCACTTCATTAAACGTTAAAATGCGTTCCGATGTCCGGGCGATGTTGGAAGAGTTAAAATCCATCGGGCTTGATTACGTCGAAATCGGTTACCATTTTAAACCAGACAAGCTTGAGGAAATAATTTCTTGTTTGGGCCCCCTGGGGTTGAAAGTCTCCAGCGTCCATAATTTTTGTCCCTGTCCCGACGACTCGCCTACGGGCCGGCATCTGTCGAATTTCTACCGGATGTCGGCGGTCGATGAGTCCGAACGTCAGAGTGCCGTTATGTGGACCAAGCGTTCGGTCGATACCGCCGTGCGTGTGGGCGCGAAGTTCGTGGTCATTCACGCCGGGACCGTAGAGATGGGGGAGATACCGTACAATGTTTTAAGCCGGATGTTTGAAGAGGGAAAAGCCGCTACGGGCGAATTTGCGGAAACCCGCCGGCAATATTTGCAACTGAGAAAAGAGAAGGCCGCGCCCCACGTCGCGGCTGCCCAAAAAAGTCTTGGTGAAGTATTGCCCTATGCTCGTTCCAAAAATATTCTGATCGGCCTGGAAACTAGATTTTATCCCAACGAAATTCCCAACTTTGAGGAAGTCGGATACTTCCTGCAATTATTTTTCAGTAAAGGTCTGGTGTACTGGCACGACACCGGCCACGCGCAGGCGCAGAGTGCCTTAGGCATCATTCCCCACGAAGCCTATTTTAAACATTACAAAAATTATCTGGCCGGCATGCATATCCACGACTGTAAGGGTGTGGAGGACCACCTGGCGCCGTTTACCGCCGACATCGATTTTGAAAGACTTTTAGCCCAGTTGCCCGAGGGGGTGTGCCGTGTCGTTGAAGCGCACCCGCCGGCGACATTTGAGCAAGTGCAAGCGGCGGTGCGCAGGTTGCGGTCGGGGTAAGGAGATAAGGAGAAACCATGAAAAATAAAGTGTGGGTGATTCTAATTTTTGTTATTTTTTGCCTTGCCGGAGCAGCGGTTGGTTACCGTTTTTTGGTTAAATCTAGCCCTGTCGAAAACGTCCTGCCGGCGGGGGCCGTCGCTTATTTTAAAATAACCGATCTTGCCAAAACCCTTGATGAATTTACGGCCAGTTCCTTAGGCAAAAATTTAGAGAAAATAGACCTGGGAAAAATTTTAGTGCAAAACAAAGTCCCGGAGGAAACCGTCCGGCAATACAAAAAATGGCGCGAAGAGACGGGCAAAGTCCCGGTGGAGAAGCTGGTAAAGAAATTTTTTGGACGGGAAATGGCCGTGGCCATTTATCCGTTTCCAATGAGCCCGCTGAATCCGATGGTCTTTAAGCAGATAGCCCCGCAATTATTAATCGTCACTCGCTTATCCTTGGACGCCGAGTTTATGGAATTTTTAGCGTCTTTGTATGGGGCCAAGAGTAAAGACCTTCCTGTTCAGAGCGAAGAATATCTGGGAAAAAAAATAACCAGTGTCGTGCTTAACCCGGATTGGAGTCTTTATTACAGTAAGATCAATGACATTTTGGTTTTGGCTTTTGACAGGAAGGCGGTCCAGATGGCTATCGATACCGCCACAGATAGTCAAAAGACATTGCCGCGTGACGCCATTTTTCAGGATATGCGCGGCCGTCTCCCGGCCCCGACGCGGTTTTTTACTTATTTAAACCTTGATTGGACCGTTGTTAGTTTGAAGAAAGCTGTCGGGGATTGGCTGCCCTTGCCGGCCAAAGATGTTGTTCATCAAAAGCTGGATAAATTTTTTAATCGCTTTAACGGTTTTCAGATGCTGGGATATGCCGCGAGCGCAACGAGCGTAACGGGTGTCCAAGAAACATCGCGTTCGAAAATGGTTTTGACGTTCGATAAAGCCAAGATGTCGGATCAGTCACTATTGGCGGCCTATTCCCAGACGCCGGAGGAAAATAAAAGTATTCAGTTCGCGGGTAAAAATGTTTTGGTTTACCAGTGGAGCAATTGTTTGAACCTAAAAGTGATGTGGGAAAGTTTTAAGGAAGAGATGGCACAAATTCAAAACCAACCGGACGCAGGACAGAAAACTTTGGAAATGATGGTCGGCTCGTTGAAGGATAATTGGGGGTTGGACATTGAGGCGGATATTCTCCCCGCCTTCGGCCGCGAGATCGGCGGGTTTTTGACTGACATTGATCTGTCCGGCCTGGTGCCAAATCCGAAACTGGTTTTGTTCGTGAGCGTCAACGATGCCGAGGCGGCGAAAAGAATCCTCGCCAGCCTTTCTCAGCGTATCCCGATGACTCGCCAAAGAGAAACGCATAAGGACGTGACTTTGGAATATTTTCAACTTCCCCTGGGAATATCTCTCCAACCGGGGTATTGTTTTTGGGGGGAATATTTGTTGTTGTCCACGTCCCGTGAGCTCCTTAAAGAAGCCATCGATGCTGCTGGCGATCAGAATTTGAGCCTCGTTACGGATAGTGATTTTAAGAAAGTAAACCTCGGCCTCAACGAACACAACAATTCTGTCCTGTTTATAAGAATGGACCGGACCATGGAAACCATCCGTCGGTTATGTGACTGGGGTGTGGGGTTGTTGGCCTTGCAGTCCGCGCATTTGACGGCTTATGAGGGAGGCGAGCGTCAGCGACTTGCGGATTTAAACAAAGAGGTCGAGACGCTCACGGCCAATCTTCAATTGGCCAAAGACGATCTACAAAAATTAAAAAGCGAAATGGTTGCCCTGCCGTCGCAACAGCGCGATGGCTCTGGGCAATTAAAGCAGCAGTCTCTCGAGCAGGCTATCGCCCAACAAGAGCAGGAACTGACCTTGGCCAGAGAGCGCCAGCAGGGTTTAGACGAAATGCTCAAGAAATCCAAACCACGACCCACAGACGCTTCGCTCATCGAGTCGAATTTAAAAGAGATCCTTTTCCCGATTCTGGAAGGGCTGAAGGCCAACAAAGCCCTCGGGACAAGAAGCCGCATTAAAGAGGGCGTTCTGGAGGTTGAGTCGTTTTGGTTAAAGTAACAATAGTTGTTTTTTTAATTCTTCTGGCTCCGATACAAGGGTGCGGGTACCAGCGCGGTTATCAGAAAACAGTCTACGAGGTGGCGGTCACCAACGCGTTTAACCTGATGCGCCTAAATCCGACAATGAATAAAAAACAGGTTTTAGCGGCGATGGGCACACAGGACATCCAGACGTATGAGCCGCGCAGAAACTATCCTCAGGATGTGCGTTCCCGGCCGGTTTTGGATTGGTCGTTGTCGACAGTGGTCAAGAATCCTTATCGGGTGGAGGCCGTCGACTCCGACGCAGAGAATGTGGAAATTTATTATTACCTGACCAGGCTCAATGATCTCAACGACGGGATCATCACCGATGATGAGCTGACCCCCATTTATTTTAAGGGGGATAAGTTCTTAGGTTACGGCGATAACACTTTCGGGGAATGGTAGAGGGGTGTGTTTCCTATTGTTGTGGAAAAATAGTTTTGTTATCATAGCTAAAATTTAATAAACGTTTTTAAATTAAAAGGAGGGGAAACGATGAGTCCTATTCGAGAGAGATTTTATTTGGTTTTAATCGCGGCCCTTTTGGCGGCCGGTTGCACGACGACCCAGAAGGGGGCGGGTATCGGCGCGGGCACGGGCGCTGTTATTGGCGGGATTATCGGCCATCAATCTGGAGATGGCGTCGCCGGCGCGGCCATCGGCGCCGGCGCGGGCGGTTTGGCGGGGGCTTTGATTGGTGAGCAAATGGATAAAAAATTTTGTCCAACGTGCGGTAAACGGTTCACCTCCGGTCAGAAGTTCTGCCCGATCGACGGCGCGGAGTTGAAGGACATTGAACAGTAAAAAGACACAAGGACACAGGACACAATGACACATGTTCAATAATTCGCTTGTGTCGTGTGTCGTGTGTCTGACTTGAGTCCTTATGAAGAAATTTTTTAAGCTTCTTTTCTTAGCAGTCCTCCTTTATTTTTCTTACCTCGCTTATCAGTTTTATGTCCATTTTGTTTATGAGAAAGAGATTTTGAAGAAAGTCGTGGAAAGGCTTAACGCCGATTCGCGCGTGGCGGAAGTCCTGGTGACCGACGTCAAATACGATGAAGCAACGGCTCAAGTCCTGACCACCATTAAACTCCTCGAATACGACAGCCGGGGCGAACCTTTGCTGGCGAGGTATTTTTCTTTTTTTGGGAACATCATCCAGTTTCAGTCGCTGGTGGTTCGCTTCGACGATATTTTTATCGAAAAGGCGGACACGTTAAAGGGCAAAAGCGCGTACCTTTTCCTCAAAGCCTTTATGCTGGATGGCGCCAACACCCAGGAATACGAGATCACCAAAGCCCACGAAGTCCCCGCCGGTTACCGGATCAGCAGTGAAGAGAGTAACCCCATCGAAGAAGAGTTCTGGAGCAGGTTCTGGGATTATGCGTTAAATTCTGAGGAGGCGAAGACCAAAGGCATCAAGAATGCTCAGATCGAGGCGCCGGGGACAAAGTTTGTCCCTGGGGTTTTATACACTTTAAAAATCGAGCACGATGGGGGATTAAGGATCGATACGCAGCAATTGCCGGGGATTTTGAAGGGGGAAAAAGTGCCGTTGTAGGGTCATAGGGTCAAGTAGCAAGGGTCATGTATCTTGCCCCTTGACCCCTGCCCCTTGACTCATTTACTAAAAGGAGGTCACGAATATGATGTTTGATGAAGTTTTACCACAGTTGAATTATGGGATTATCTTTTTAGCGGCGGCGGCAAGTTTTGTCGTTGGGGCGTTATGGTATTCGCCGCTCATTTTGGGAAAAGAGTGGCTCAAAGAGATGAACATGACCGAGGAGGATATCAAGAAGAAGGGTGCCGGAGAAATGAACCTGATTTATTTGATGGCCTTTGTGCAGACCCTTTTAAAAGCCCTTTTTCTGGCGATCCTTTTTAGAATGTTGGGCGTCAGTAACGTTTATTTGGGCACGTACCTGGGGCTGTTTGTCTGCGTCGGTTTTACGGCGACATCCATCGGCGTCAACTATCTTTTTGAAGACAAGTCCATGGAGGTCACCTGGATTTCCGTGAGCCACCACATGGCGGCGTTTATGGCCATGGGCGCGATTTTAGGAATGTGGGGATAATATTTTTTATTAAGAGGGGGAAGCCTGGCCATGAGAAATTGTGTCTCGTTTATCCTCATCTTGTTTTGTCCAATACTTTGTCTGGCGGAAACCATTCAGCTCAAATCAGGCAAAAAGGTAGAAGGGAAAATTTTAGAACAAACAGATCAATATATTAAAGTGGACACAGGCCTTGGCGTGACTGTTACTTATTATCAGGATGAAATTGAGCAGATGGTTGCCACACCTCATCCTTCCCCCGAATCCCCGCCCGAAGACAAGCTGACACAGTTAGAAAATTTTGTCAGTGAATGGGGTAAAGTCGACCCTAATTCTGTCAAAGAATTGTTAGAGGGGATTTATTCTAAATCAACGATAGAGGCGGTGAGGTTTGTTCGTCATCGCATCGACAGTGTTCTGGCTTCTCCGGAAGGGCTCTTAACCGAGGGGATGTTGTTAGATGCCGCTTTAGAAGAGAACCCTGATGACCCTATTCTTTTATATGAATACGGTTATTTATTAGGGAAGGGAGGGCACCCCCAGGAAGCCATTGATGTTTTATTGGAAGTCAAAAAAATAAAACCGGATTTGCCCTATCTTTATTTATCTTTAGGGCATGATTATGCCGAACAGGATCGTCCTATCGAGGCTGTTGCTTTTTATCAGCAAGAGTTAACCAATAATAAAGCGGGAGATAAAGAGTTAAACTCGAGGGTTTACGGTAATCTCGGTGTGGCCTATAAACGCCTCAAAGAATATGAAAAGAGTATCGAAGCAAACCAAAAAGCGATTGAGTTGGACCCGACCTTTCCTTATCCCTACCAGAACTTGGGGTCTACTTATCAGAAATTAAAGGACTGGGATAAGGCTATTGAGTATGGGCTAAAAGCGATTAGTATTCAGAGTTACCCTGCGGCCCATAGCTCTCTGGGCTCTGCCTATTATGGAAAAGAGATGTACCCTCAAGCCATCGAACAGTTCAAATCATCTCTTGAACAATACCCGGCTGATCATTTTACGTTAGTTGATTTGGGAAATTCTTATCTGAAGCTTGATCGGTATGTGGAGGCTGAGGAAGTCTATCGAAAAGCCATTGAGGTTAAGCCTGATTATGTTCGCGCCCTGGCGGGAATAGGGTGGGCCAAGAATAAACTCGGCCAATATGACCAAGCCATTGAGTATCTCGAGAAAGCCCTGCGTTATAAATCCGATGACAGTTTTGCCCAGGATCAATTACAGATCGCCAGGCATGCTCAACAAAATCCCAGTAATGTCCATGGGGATTTGGGGAATTTTCAGGATTCATTAGAAGAAGCGAAAAAATTTTTACAAGATGCCTATCAATTCATGGAAGAACAAAAATTTCAAGAGAGCATGCCTTTAATTAAAAGATCCATTGAGGTTAATGCCAAGGATCCTTTGGCCTATCGTTATTTAGCGTACTGTCAGTATTATCTGAATGATTTTTCGTCAGCCTCTGAGGCTTTAAAGAAAGCCATGTCGCTTGATCCTTACAATGCCGATATCGCCAAGGATTATGCGTGTACATTGCATAAATTGGGACGGCTTGATGAGGCCTATCAAGTTGTTCGTGAGATTTCAGAAAAGGTCCCAGAGAATCAGGCGTTCAAGAAATTGCTGGAAGATATCCAGTCCCGTAATATGGATGCTTTGAGAATGGGGCCATAACATGTTTCTTAAAAATTTTCTCTGGGGTGCGGCGACATCAAGTCATCAGGTCGAAGGGAACAATATCCATAATGATTGGTGGGCGTGGGAAAAAGAGGGACGACTAAAGTATCTATCCGGAGAAGCCACCCGGCATTATGAATTGTTCGATGATGATTTTCAATTAGCCAAACAATTTAATCATAACGCGCACCGTTTTTCGATTGAATGGAGCCGGATTGAACCAAAAGAAAACTCCTACGATGAAAACGGAATCCACCATTATCGTCAGGTCATCGCATCGCTGCATAAATATGCGCTTAAACCCATTGTTACGCTGCACCATTTCACCAACCCGCGCTGGTTTGCCGAAGCCGGCGGATGGCTCAATCCAAGGGCGCCATTTTGGTTTGTCCGTTACGTTGAGAAAATTGTCACCGCCTTAGGCGACAAGGTCGAATTTTGGTTGACCCTCAATGAGCCGATGGTTTTGGCCTACCACGGGTATCTGGTGGGCTTGTGGCCGCCGGGCGAGCGGTCGGTAAAAAAGACCTGGACGGTTGTCCATAACTTGGTCCAGGCGCACCGGCTGGCGTTCCGCAAGATTTACGAAATCTACCAAAAGAACCATTGGTCTAGGCCCCAGGTAGGGCTGGCCAAAGAATTTGTGGTTTTTAAAGTCTGTCCGCTCTATCCAACTTTGGGCAGCCATCTTGGCGTTTTTTTAAGGCACCGGCTTTTTAATTTGTATTTTTTAGAACGGGTCCGATTTTTTCTGGATTTTATCGGTGTAAACTATTATCAGCGGGAATTTACCAGTAACCAAAAGTTGTTGGGCTACGGCCGGCTCGGCGGGCGTTGCAATAAAGTCCACGGCCACATCGAGCATCTAAATGCCGTCGGCTGGGACAGCTATCCGCTGGGTTTGGGAGAAGTTTTGGATTGGCTTAAAAAATATCATCTGCCGATCATGATCACCGAAAATGGAACGTGCGAGGATGACGATCAGTTGTGTTTTGAATTTATTCGCGATCATATCGGGGAAGTTCAAAATGCCATGAAGAGGGGAATTAACGTAATCGGGTATTTGTATTGGTCTTTGTTGGATAATTTTGAATGGCATCACGGCTTTGGCCCCCGCTTCGGGTTGGTGGCGGTGGATTACAAAACGTTTAAACGCACACCGCGGCAGAGTGCGTATCGACTGGCGGAAATGATAGCTAGTGCCCTAGAGCCTTAGGGCTCGAGGGTACTAGGGCTCTAAGGTCTTCATTCATTAACTTACACACGTCATTATGCACAATAAAAATATCGCCAAAATTTTCAATAACATCGCCACCTTCCTGGAGATGAAGGGCGAGAATATTTTTAAGATCAAGGCCTACCGTAAGGCCGCGGAAAATATCGAATCGCTGGCCGAAGATATTGTCCATGTCCGGCAAGAAAACCGGCTCGGCGATATCCCCGGCATCGGCCAGGCCTTGGCGGAGAAGATCGGCGAATATCTCGATACCGGCAAGGTCAAGGCGTATGAGGAGTTAAAAGAAGAATTGCCCGAGGGGCTATTGCAGATGACCGAGATCCCTTCCGTTGGCCCTAAGACAGCGAAGTTGCTTTATGATCAATTAAAGATTAAAGACGTCGAAAATTTAAAACAGGCGGCCGAGGCGGGAAAACTCCTCGGCCTTCCGGGAATCAAGGAAAAAACAGTAGAAAATATTTTACACGGAGTAAAATTGCTCAAAGAAGGACAGGAGCGGATGCATCTGGGAACCGCCACGCGCGTGGCGCAAGGGTTTGTCGAGACTCTTAAGAAATTGAAAGAGGTCAAACAGATTTCCACCGCCGGGAGCTTGCGGCGCATGAAGGAGACCATCCGCGATATCGATATCCTTGTCGATTCGGATGACCCTAAGGCCGTGATGGCGGCCTTCGTTGGGCTGCCACAGGTTAAAGAGGTCAACAACCACGGGGAGACAAAATCATCAGTGATGACCGAAGATAACGTGCAGGTGGATTTGCGGGTGGTCGATAGCCACTGTTACGGCGCTGCGCTTCTTTATTTTACCGGTTCGAAAAATTTTAATATCAAACTGCGTCAGATTGCCATCAAGAAGAAGATGAAGATCAGCGAGTACGGTGTTTTCGCTTTGCGTGGGGATAAAGAAAAATTTTTGGCTGGCAAGACCGAAGAAGAATGTCTGAAGGTTTTGGATTTGCCCTTTATCCCGCCGGAATTACGGGAGGAAATCGGCGAGGTAAAATTATTTTCTACCGCCACCACCTACGAGGTGATGGCGGTGCCTAAGTTGGTCGAGATCGGCGATATTCAAGGGGATTTGCACGCCCATTCCACCTGGTCCGACGGAAGAAATACCATCGAAGAGATGGCGCGAGCGGCCCAGGCCAAAGGGTATTCCTATATTGCCATCACCGACCATTCACCGGGGTTAAGGGTGGCGGGCGGGGTTTCGGTGGCGGATTTAAAAAAGAAAAAAAACGAGATCGAGAAACTCAATGAGCGTTTAAAAAATTTCCGGGTTCTTTTTGGGACCGAAGTAGAAATAGACTCCAATGGGGATTTAGATTATAATGACGCCACCTTAAAAGAATTCGATGTTGTCATTGCCGCTATTCACAGTGGATTTACCCAAAGCAAAACGCAGTTGACCAAGCGATTATTAAAGGCCGTGACTCACCCATGTGTTAACATCATTGCCCACCCCACAGGGATTCATTTGGGCAAGCGCGAGGCCTATGAAATTGATTTCAAGGAAATTTGCCGGGCGGCGGTGGAGCATAACACCTTTCTCGAGATTAACTCGTTCCCTATTCGTCTGGATTTAAATTCGAACAATGTTTATTATGCCAAAGAATTGGGCGCAAGGTTTACGATTAACACCGACGCCCACGCGGTCGACCAGCTGGAGTACATCCCCCTGGGCGTCGGGGTGGCCCGCCGCGGCTGGCTCACGGCGGAGGATGTGGCGAACACATTGTCATTAAAAAATATATTAAAAGAATTCTCAAAATAGTCTTTCGTCGTTCGTGCATCGTACTTCGCCGATGTACGAAGTACGGCTGACGATGTACGATTATCCAAATGTTCAAAATCCTCAATAAACAACTGATTGCCAACGGCGTCAAGCGCATGGATTTAAAAGCGGAGACCATTGCCCGACGGGCGCGCGTGGGCCAGTTCGTTATGCTCATGGCCGATGAGCGTTCGGCGCGTTTGGCTTTTCCAATCCTTGAGGCTGATGCCCGTAAGGGGACTGTCTCCATCGCCTTTGAGGAGACGAACGTTTCTACCAAGAGATTAGGGAATTTGCAGATTGGCGACTCTGTCCCCATGGTCGTCGGTCCTTTGGGGATGCCGATGTCGTTTAATGATGTGCGCAAAGGGAATTTTATCGCCTGTGTCGGTTATGGTTTGGGGATCGCCCAGGTCTTGCCGGTGTGCCGCGAACTCAAACGGTTGGAATACCGCGTGCTTGGCATCATCGGGGCCAAGACCAAACGTTCCCTGCTGCTCGAGAATCAGATGCGCCTGACCTGCGACCAAATCATGATTACCACCGATGACGGGACACACGAGCGGAAAGGTTTTGTGACCGGCTCTTTGCGCGAGATGATGAGCCATTACCGCATTAAACTCGTCGTTTGTTCGGCGCCCGTAATGATTGCCCAAGCGGTCGCACAGGTCACGAAAGAAAAATCGATTCGCACTCTGGTAAGTCTTAACACGCTCATGGTCGATGGAACCGGAATGTGCGGTTCTTGCCGGGTCAAAGTGGGGGGGCATAATGTCTTGACCTGCGTTGACGGCCCCACGTTTGACGCGCATGAAGTGGATTACAAAGATTTAACCGTTCGCACCCAACATTACCAAATACAAGAAACATGGCACAACCCATCATCCCTATCCAACCTCCGGAGCGAAGAATCTTCAACTTTGACGAGGTGGTTGGGGGACTTTCTAAAAAGCAAGCCATAGAGGAGGCGGCCCGCTGTCCGCAGTGCGCGGATCCGGTGTGCGTAGAGGGATGTCCCCTTCATATCGACATCCCTGTTTTTATCCGTTCCTTGCGGGAAGGCAATGCCGCCGAGGCGTTAAATAAAATCAGAGAAGCCAATGTCTTGACGGGGATCTGCGGCCGGGCCTGTTCGGCGCCCTGCGAAACGGCTTGTATTCTTAACGAAGAGAAATCGCCCATTAGTATCCGCGCCTTGGAGCGTTATGCCTGGGATCATGGTCACCGTCGGCAGCCAATAAAAAAGTCCAGCGCAGGTCAAAAGATCAAGATCGCTGTCGTCGGTTCTGGCCCTGCGGGATTAACGGCCGCGGTTGAATTAGTCCGGCTAGGTTATCAGGTGACGGTTTTTGAATCTCTCCACGAGGCCGGAGGGGTGTTAAGCTACGGGATCCCCGAGTTTCGTTTACCTCGTAAAATTCTCGGAGCGGAATTGGAATATGTTCGTTCGCTCGGGGTGGAGGTCCGGACCAATACCCTCCTGGGACCAATGATGTCGATAAAGGAAATTTTTGAGACTGGTTATCAGGCTATTTTATTAGCGCTGGGGGCCGGTGTCCCAAAGTTTTCCAATATCCCCGGAGAAAATCTCGTCGGCGTTTATCTGGCCGACGAATTTTTGATGCGGGTGAACCTGATGAAGGCAGTCCAATACCCGAATTACGGAACACCTCTTTGCCTTGGACACAAAGTGACGGTTATCGGACGCGGACATCCGGCCATGGATTCGGCACGGACTTTGGTCCGCTTGGGAAAGGAAGTCACTTTGGTTCATCAGGGGACGGAAGAAGATATCTTTTTAAAGGCCGAAGAACTTGCCCAGGCCCGGGAAGAAGGCGTTCAATTGGAATTTTTAACAAGAGTGACTCAGATTATTCCCGATGAACAAGAGGCGGTGGCGGGGGTGAAATGTCTGCGTCTGGATTTTGCCGAAACGCATTCTACTGCCGCGAATGGATGGCAGTTGCTGCCGGTGGCTGGTTCGGAATTTACCCTCGAAAGCGATAGCGTCATTATCGCCGTCGGACACAGACCCAATACTCAAATGGCTTTTTGGTTTAAAGATTTGCAGATGAACAAGAATGGGACGATCTGGACGGCCAAGAATAGCTTTATGACGTCGCTATGCGGGGTATTTGTCGGTGGCAACCTCCAGGCCGTAGGCCCTCTGGTCAACGCGATGGGCCAGGCCCAAAAAGCGGTCAAAGAAATCCATGATTATGTGCAGACCCAGGTTCCAAAAAACGTAAAGAGGGTAAAATAATGTCCAACGAGTTAAAACGTTTAAGCGTGGAAGATATCCTGAATAAAAAGAAAAATGGGCAGAAAATTACAGTACTGACCGCCTATGATTATCCGCTGGCCTCCATCATTGACAAGGCGGGGATCGATATTATTCTGGTTGGGGATTCTCTGGCGAATGTGGTTTTGGGACTGGAGTTCACCCGTGAGATCGGGATGGAGGAGATGTTGCATCATTCAAAGGCTGTTAACCGTGGCGTGCAAAGGGCCATGCTGATCGGCGACATGCCCTACGGGTCGTACCACCACGGCCCCGCGAAGGCGGTTAAGAATGCGCGCCGCTTTCTTGACGAGGCCGGCTGCAACGCGGTTAAGATTGAATGGTTCCCCAAATGTCTTTCGGTGGCCAAGGCCATCGTTGAAGCGGGGATCCCCTTGATGGGGCATGTGGGGCTTACCCCCCAGGCGATTAAGCGGCTGGAAGATTTCAAAGTCCAGGGGAAAGAGGCCGCCGCCGCGCGGAAAATTATTCAAAACGCCAAAAACCTCGAGGCCGCGGGATGTTTTAGCATCGTTTTGGAATGTATCCCCGACAGGATCGCGGAAATCATCACGCAGGAACTCGGCATTCCCACGATCGGTATCGGCGCGGGAGGAAATTGCGATGGGCAGGTCTTAGTCAGTTATGACCTTTTGGGGTTGTTCGACCGGCACCATCCCAGGTTTGTCAAAGAGTACATTGATTTGAAATATATGATTTTTAAAGCGGTCACGCGTTACCGTGAAGATGTTCTCGAGGGAAAATTCCCAGCGCGCGAACACGCTTTTTCCATTAAAGAGGAGGAGTATCGGAAACTGATGGCAAAGGAGCGTAAGCTATGAACTGTCAGAACCACAAAGAAAAATTGGCCGAATATCATTGTCCCCGGTGTCAGCTTTATTTTTGCGGGCCGTGTGTCACTGTCCGTGAAATTAGCGAGCAATTTACGGCTTATATCTGCCGTGCCTGCGGTGGTAAAGTCGATACCCTGACGCAGAAAAAAAATAAGTCATTTTTTAAGATGGAGGCGGGGAGAGGACCAATAGAGTTTCGTGGTTTTTTCTGGGAACTGCCCGGTATTTTAATTTTTCCTTTGAAAGGCGGGGGGCCTATTTTTTTGTTGTTGTTCGCGGCGTTGTTTTACGGAGTGGATTGGGTCCTGGTCCGTTACCATTATGGGGGGTTATTTGTCTTAACCGTGACGGTCACGTATTTCATCCTGTTTCTTTTCAATATCTCCGAGGATTCCGCCCGTGGTTCGCGGGCCATCACGGGGTTGCCGGGTGTGCGTTACTGGGTGGATTTTATCGAGCCGTCGGTTTACATCGGGCTGTCGATGTTGTTCTGTTTCGCCCCTTTGAGCATTTATTTTTTGATGACGAAAAATTTTGATATTCCTTTTCTTCTTTTGGGGGGTATTGGGATGTCCTTTTTTCCCATGGCGTATATTACGGTGCTCCTGATGCGTAGACCCGATTCGCATAACCCTTCCTTGGTGATCAAGGCTACTTTAAAGGTCTTTCCAAAATATTTCTTTATGTGTTCGCTCATGATATTGCCGGTTGTTGGGCAGGTTTTTATTAATACCGAATACTTGGCCCAGATGGGGACGCTTGGGTTTGCTTTGAACCAGTTCATGATGGTTTACATCTGGGTCATGTTCGTCCGGTTGCTGGGTATTTTTGCACGGTCGCTTAAAGAGAGCTTGCCGTCGGTCCAAACAGTGAAAGTGTGATGAATCTTTGTCCATCCTGCCATCGGGAAATTGTTTCATCACATCGGAATTTCAATGGATTGAAATTCCGATTCCGCCGTTGGCGGGACCAGATAGGTGCAGAATTCCGATGTGACCCCGCCGAAGGCGGCCCGGAGGGAGATAGTGCACGAGTGAAGCGAGTGCCTATCTGGGGAGGGTCGTTTTGTCCCTTCTGTGGGAAGCTGCTCGCTTCAATACCCTCGCGCTGGTATTACCGCGGCTATTCGTTGGTCGTCGGTTTCATCCTGTTTGGTCCATTTATTCTCCCTCTGGTCTGGCTGAATCCGGCCACCTCGGCCCAAAAGAAAGTTGTCGTCACGCTGGTGGTCCTTGGATTGACGTATGTTTTATTTCTCCTGATGAAGAGTTGGCTGGTCCAGTATTTTGAGATTTACGATCAGCTTCTGGGGGCAGGAAAAAATGGAACCGTCCTCTAAATTTGCGTTCTTTCGGGGACAATTTTCTTGCATTTTAAAAAGCTTTTCATTAGAATGAACCTCCTCATGCAAACAACCAACGATTTGATGGACAAGATTGTTTCGCTTTGCAAACGCCGCGGTTTTATCTTCCAATCCTCTGAAATTTACGGAGGTCTTGCCAGCGCCTGGGATTACGGCCCCTTAGGTGTTGAACTCAAACGGAACGTCAAAAATGCCTGGTGGCGCTTGGTCGTCCACCACCGTGACGACATGGTGGGCTTAGATGCCAGCATCCTCATGCATCCACAAGTCTGGAAGGCCTCGGGGCACACGGATAATTTTTCGGATATTGTTATTGAATGTAAGGGATGTAATAAACGCTTTCGAGAAGATAAACTGGTGGCGGGGAAATGTCCGGAATGTTCTTCTAAAGAATTTACGGAAGGCCGTGCTTTTAATCTGATGCTAAAAACATTTTTGGGGGCTGTCGAAGATCAGAGCGCTGTCGCTTATCTTCGGCCGGAAACGGCACAAGGAATTTTCGTGAACTTTATCAATGTTTTGGATACGACCCACCGTAAACTTCCCTTTGGCGTCGCCCAAATTGGAAAATCTTTTCGAAACGAAATCACCCCCGGCAATTTTACCTTCCGCACGCGCGAATTCGAACAGATGGAGATTGAATATTTCACCAAACCCGAAAATGCACAGGCTTGTTATGAAGAGTGGATCGAGAATCGTTTCAACTGGTATCTCGAACTGGGGATGAAAAAAGAAAATCTGCGTCTGCGTCCGCATGGGACCAATGAACTCGCGCATTATGCTAAGGGGTGCACCGACATCGAATATAATTTTCCCTTCGGTTGGTCGGAATTAGAGGGGATTGCCAACCGCACGGATTTTGACCTCAAACAGCATTCTCAATTTTCCGGGAAAGATTTACAGTTTCAAGATGCGGTGACGTTAGAAAAGTTCTTTCCCTATATTATCGAACCGTCGGGTGGGGTGGACCGCAGCACATTGGCTTTTTTGGTGGACGCGTATCATGAAGAAACCGTCAATGAGGCCACTAGGGTCGTATTAAGGTTCTCCAAGGAACTCGCGCCCATTAAGGTCGCCGTTCTTCCTTTATTAAAGAAGAACAGCGGGATTGTGGAGTTGGCAAAAAAAATTAAGAAAGATATTCAAAAAGATTTAACATGTGTTTATGATGACACGGCAGCCATCGGAAAACTCTATCGCCGCCAGGATGAAGTGGGGACATTTTTTTGTGTCACGGTGGATGTTCAATCTTTGGAGGATAAACAGGTCACGGTCCGTCACCGCGATACGATGGCGCAGGACCGAGTGTTGGTGGAAAATTTACGGAAATATTTGTTGGATAAATTGAATGGTTAGCAGTTAATCGTCAAGGGTGAATAGTTAATAGTGAATGGTGAATAGTGGATGGTTAATTGTGGAAGTAGATTGGGTTTTTTAACCATTAACCCTTTATTATTTTTATAGCATCGGAAACTGAAAGTTTCCAACGCGTCATAAAATAGTGCGCGAAGCGCCTATTTTATGACTAGAAAGGACAGGTTAGAAGAAGATGGTCGTAAAGCATGTGTACTCGTTTGGCGCCGGCAAAGCTGAAGCCAAAGGCGAGGTGTTAAGCAAGAGCGTACTCGGGGGGAAAGGAATTGGCCTGATGGAGATGACGTCGATCGGGATCCCGGTCCCGGCCGGCTTCACGATTACGGTACAGACATGTGAAGAGTATTATAAACTCGGGCGAAAATTACCCAAAACATTAGAGAAGGAAGTCCGCGCCGCCGTTTTAAAATTGGAAAAAGTCACAGGCAAAAAACTCGGCGACCCAAATGACCCGTTGCTCGTTTCGGTGCGTTCCGGGGCCGCGCGTTCGATGCCGGGGATGCTTGAAACCATTTTGAATTTAGGTTTGAATGATAAAAGTGTGGAAGGCTTAGCCAAAAAAACCGGCAATCCGCGTTTTGCCTACGACGCTTACCGTCGATTCATCCAGATGTTTTCCGCGACGGCCATGGGACTTTCGAAGCAGCCGATGGAGGATATGCTCCATGAGTTGAAACATAAGATTGGGGTTAAGAATGACCCGGATATCCCGGCGGATAAATTAAAACAATTATGCGCTGATTTCAAAGCGTTCTATAAGAAAAATAAGGGCGCGGATTTTCCGCAAGACCCTTGGCAACAATTGTGGGGAGCGATCATGGCGGTTTTCAACAGCTGGGAAGCGGAAAAGGCCCAGACCTACCGGCGCGTTGAAAAAATTACGGATTTAAAAGGGACAGCGGTTAACGTTGTGCAGATGGTTTTTGGAAATAAGGGAGAGAAGAGCGGGACAGGTGTCTGCTTTACCCGCGATCCGAACACGGGCGAAAATATTTTCTACGGCGATTATTTAATAAATGCCCAAGGCGAAGACGTGGTCGCCGGTATCCGTACGCCGCTCAAACTTTCCACCCTTCATGAAACGATGCCTAAGGCCTATGATCAACTCTGCGCGGTGCGCGCGATCCTCGAGTCCTATTATAAGGAAATGCAGGATTTGGAATTTACCATCGAAGATGAAATATTGTATATGCTGCAATGCCGAACCGGTAAACGTTCTCCGGCGGCGGCGTTTCAGCTTGCCCTGGACCATGCGACGAAGCCTTTACTGAGTAAGGCCCAGGCCAATGATTTGGTTAAAAAAGGGTACTTGCCTAAAAAATACGCTGAGCTCGCCGTTAAACCGGTCATTACCAAAGAGCAGGCGGTTTCGCGAATTTCTTCCGATGATATCGAACGGTTGTTTTATCCGGTTATCGATAATAAAAAGGTTAATCCGCAGGAGTTAAAATCCATCCGTTTAGCCAGCGGTATCAACGCTGTGCCTGGCGCCGCGGCGGGTAAAGCGGTGTTCACCGCAGCCGAGGCTGAAGCCATGGCTAAAGGCGGCGATAAAGTGATTTTAATCCGCAAAGAGACCAGTCCCGAGGACGTCGGCGGTATGCACGCGGCCAAGGGGATTTTGACCGCGACCGGCGGGAAAACCAGTCATGCGGCGGTTGTGGCCCGCGGCTGGGGCAAATGCTGTATCGTCGGCTGCGAGGTTTTGAATATCAATTATGAAACCAAGAGCATGTCGGTCAACGGTACGATGATCAAGCAGGGCGATTACCTCACCCTGGACGGATCGACCGGTGAAATTTATAGGGGGAATTTACCACTGAGGTCTCCGGAACTGCCGCAAGCGTATTACACCATTCTCAAATGGGCGGACCAGATGCGCACCATCAATGTCCGTACCAACGCCGATACCCCTTACGACGCCGTCAACGCCATCAAAATGGGCGCGGAAGGTATCGGATTGTGCCGCACCGAGCATATGTTTTTTGATACCGAAGAGAGGCGTCTGGCCATTCAGGAGATGATCGTGGCCGAAACGCTTGAAACACGTAAATTTGCTTTAGGGAAATTATTGCCTTTTCAAACAAATGATTTTTATGGAATTTTTAAGGCCATGAACGGGTTTCCGGTCACGATCCGCTTGATTGACCCGCCGCTGCATGAGTTCACGCCTAAAGATGATGTGGGTGTGGAGAAGCTCAGCAAAATCACCGGACTTTCTGCCGACAAAATCCGGCATCGCTGTGAACAGCTTCACGAAGCCAACCCGATGCTCGGTCACCGCGGTTGCCGTTTGTGTATTACCTATCCGGAAATTCTCGATATGCAGGTGACGGCGATTATCTCCGCGGCGATTAAATGCCGTAAAGAGGGGATCAAGGTTTTACCGGAAATTATGATTCCGCTCACCATGGATAAAAAAGAATTTAAAATTCTCGAACAGCAATCTCGTCAAGTCGCTGATCAACTGATTAAACAGTCCGGCGTTAAGTTGCCGTATTTGGTCGGGACCATGATTGAGATTCCCCGCGCGGCGCTTCTGGCTGATCAGATCGCCGAGGTTGCGGAGTTTTTTAGCTTCGGGACCAATGATTTAACACAGATGACCCTTGGGCTTTCCCGCGATGACGCCGGACGATTTTTGCCGACTTATGTCGCGACGGAAAAAGACGGAGGCAAAGGAATTTTCCGTGATGATCCTTTCCAAAGCCTGGATCAAGAAGGAGTCGGGATGCTGGTGGAGTGGGCAATCGAACGTGGACGTTCAACCAAAAGAGATCTTAAAGTCGGGATCTGCGGGGAACATGGTGGAGAAGCGGAAAGCGTTAAGTTTTGCCATCGCGCGGGGATGAATTATGTCAGCTGTTCGCCGTACCGCGTGCCGATCGCCCGTTTGTCCGCCGCCCAAGCGGCGTTGGCAGAGAAATCAAAAAGGAAAAAGTGATTCGTTGATCGTGGCTCGTGGTTCGTCAACATTGGACGAACGACGAACGACGAACGACGAACGATGAGAAATGGATTCCGTTAAAGCCTATCTTAAAGATATCCGCCCT
>Ga0247727_10003802_pt1 | contig 32963 bp, 31 predicted proteins | sample WisWelCaveWW1625_FD_202498 | JGI IMG/M metagenome (GOLD analysis project Ga0247727, IMG submission 202498) | Biofilm microbial communities from Wishing Well Cave, Virginia, United States - WW16-25 | ecosystem: Environmental > Aquatic > Deep subsurface > Groundwater > Cave microbial mat | place...
CAGGTTATGAGCCTGACGAGCTACCGGGCTGCTCCACCCCGCAGTCAAAGTCTGCCGGCACCTTAGAGGGCCGGGCCCGGTTCGTCAAGCGTTGCTTTAGCGCGCCGGTTTGACAGAAGCCGGCGGCACAGGAGCCGGCTCGAATCGAAAGAGCGTCTCGTTCGGCCGCGCGAGATTAAGTTTGTCGCGGGCGGTGCGCTCGACGAAGCCGGGATCCCCCAGCAACGCGTCGATCTCGGTCTTTTGCTTCTTCTCGATGGTTTCCTGCCGGGTGAGTTCCGTGTCGAGCCGTTGCAGTTCTTCTTGCATCGCGCGGCGCTGATGGAGCAGCGGAACGAACAGCAAGACGACCCCGGCGACCACCGCCGCCATGAACATCACGAAGCCGAACGACTGCAGCTTCGTCCACCAGTTGACGCGCAGATTCAAGTCCTAGAGCTTACCTCCGTACACCGCATACTTGCCGAGCAACTCCTCGATGCGGAGAAGCTGATTGTATTTGCAGACCCGGTCGGTGCGGCACAACGAGCCGGTCTTGATCTGGCCGGCGTTGGTGGCGACCGCGATGTCGGCAATCGTGTTGTCCTCGGTCTCACCCGACCGGTGACTGATGACGGCGGTGTAACCAGCTTCCTTCGCCATCTCGATGGCGTCGAGCGTCTCGGTAAGCGAACCGATCTGATTCACTTTGACGAGAATCGAGTTCGCCGTGCCGGTATCAATGCCTCGCTTCAGAAACTTCGTGTTCGTGACAAACAGATCGTCGCCGACGAGTTGTGTCTTGTCGCCAATGGCGTCGGTAAGCTTCTTCCAGCCGTCCCAATCGTTCTCCGCGCAACCGTCTTCGATGGAGATGATCGGATACCGCTTCTGCAAATCTTTGTAGAAGTCCACCATCTCGGCCGACGTGCGCTTCGAGCCGTCGGACTTCTTGAATACGTATTTCTTCGATTCTTTGTCGAAGAACTCGCTCGATGCCACATCGAGCGCGAGGAACACATCCTTGCCGAGCTTGTAGCCGGCATTCTTCACCGCCGCCGCGATGACTTCGAGCGCGTGTTCGTTGCTGTTGAGCTTCGGTGCGAAGCCGCCTTCGTCGCCAACTGCCGTGCTGAGTTTGGCGGCTTTAAGGACGGCTTTCAGCGCGTGGAAAATCTCCGCGCCCATGCGCAGGGCTTCCCGGAAACTGTCCGCGCCCTTCGGCATCACCATGAACTCCTGACAATCAATCGGCGCATCGCTGTGCGCGCCGCCGTTCATGATGTTCATCATCGGCACCGGCAATACTTTCGCGTTCGGTCCGCCGAGATACTTGAACAACGGCTGACCAAGCGCATTCGCGGCCGCATGCGCGTTGGCGAGCGAGACGCCGAGAATGGCGTTCGCGCCGAGCTTGCCTTTCGTTGGCGTCCCGTCGAGCGCGATCATCGTCTGGTCGAGACCGACCTGATCGACCGCATCATGCCCGGTCAGCGCCTTCGCGATGGTTGTGTTGACGTTGGCGACGGCTTTTTGCACGCCCTTGCCCAGATACCGGGTATTGTCGCCGTCCCGCAACTCCCACGCTTCGTGTTCGCCGGTGCTCGCGCCGCTCGGAACCGCTGCGCGGCCGGTCGCGCCACAGGAAAGTTCCACGTCCACTTCCACAGTAGGATTCCCGCGCGAATCGAGGATTTCGCGGGCTTGAATTCGAGTAATCTTCGTCACAGAAAAACCAAAGCCTCCTTGCCGGCGCATTGTAGGCGGGCGCGCCGCAGAATCAAGGAATTTAGCGGCGCACACGCCAGACGACGAGGCCCGCCAGTCCGGCCACTGCGAGCGCTGTCAGCCCGTATGGCGAGCCGGTAAACAAAAAGTGCGCGAGGCCGTAATACTCGTGCAACACCAGACTCCGCCGGCAACTGTTGCACCACCACAACTCGTACCGCTGATCGTTGATCGTGCACACGCGTACGTCGATGCCGGGGTTCAACTCATACCGGAAACACCACCGCGCCCGGCGCCAATGAAACGCCGACGTGACGACCAACACCCGCTTCCAGCCGCGTTCCCGGCCGAGCTTCGCCACAAACCGTCCGCTTTCCTGCGTCATCACCGATTTCGGGTCGACCAGAATCCGCGTCGCCCCGAACTGGCCGCGCAACAATTCCCACGTCGGTCTGTCGAAGAACTCGCTGTTCGGGTCGAACTCCACACCACTCACAACGAGATTCGTCGCATACCCGGCCGCCAGCAACCGCAGCCCTTCCTCCAGCCGGTACTTGCTCCGTTCCCCGCCGGCCAACACCACCACCGCATCGGCTTTCTCCGGCGCATCTCCGCCCACCAAAAACTTCGGCAGTCCGTAATACGCCCCGACCACGAGCGCGACGCCAACCGAAAACGCGATGACCGGCTTCATCGTGCCGCCGCAAACAGCGCGTCGATGACTCGCGCGTTGCCCAACGAATCCGACTCGGTAACCAACGGCGATCTGCCGGCGTGGATGCAGTCGGCAAAGTGTTCGATCTCGCCGGCAAAGTGTTCGATCTCGCCGGCAAAAGGTGTCAGCACGTCCGGCGTCGGGAAGCGAAGTGTTTCGGATTTGCCATCGCGCGTGACAACAACCTCGCCGGTACCCGACGGCGGGAGCCACGGATGCGGCAGGACAATCTTGCCGGTGGTGCCGACGATTTCCGCGCCGAACACGCCTTCGCTTTCGAGGCTGCATGAGAAGTGCGCAGTGATGTTGCCGGCAAACTCCAGCGCGCCGGTCAGCGTGAGGTCCACGTCGCATTCCTCGTCCCAATGAGCTTGTGCGGTGACGCGCGTCGGTTCGCTGCCGGCCACCAAGCGCGAGAAGTTCACGCAGTAGCAGCCGATGTCCATCAATGCGCCGCCGCCGCATTCTTTCCGGTAGCGCGGATTCTTCCTGTCCCGGCCCCGCGCCATGTAGGCCGACCGGATGTAGAGCACTCGGCCGATGTCGCCGGCGGCAATCCGCGCCATCGTCGCCGCGATCTGCGGATGGAACCGGTACATGAAGCCTTCCGTCAGCAGCCGCCGGTTGGCGTGCGCAGTCGCGAACATCTGTTCGACCTCGCCGGCATTGCGGGCGAGCGGTTTCTCGCAGAGCACGTGCTTGCCGGCGGCGAGGGCGCGACACGTCCACTCGCAGTGCAGCCCGTTGTGCAACGCATTGAGGACGACGTCGATCTCGGGATCGGCGAGCAACGCTTCGTAGCTGCCGTGTGCGACCGGGATGTCGAACTCCTTCGCCGTCGCCCGGGCGCGTTCCAGTTCCCGGCTGGCGACGGCGCGCAATTCCACGCCCGTCGCCTGCCGGAATCCGCCGACGAGTTTAGCGAGGATCTTGCCGGTTCCGAGTATGCCCCAACGCGTCGTCATGTCGGCGAGGTTAGCGATTTCGGCTCACTCGCTCAAGCGCAACCGCGAGGCTCGGTCACGCACGCGCCGGACAAGATTAGTCGGCAGACCAAAATAATGGGCCGGTACGAGAAGCGTCGCTTCGTAGTCGAGTATTTTGGCGAACGATCGCCAGGAAGCCGGCACGTCCGTGCTGAGAATCGCTGGCGGCAGCGCGATGCGCCAACTGACCGCGAAGGCGTCGCCAACGAAGAAGACGCGTTTGTTTGCGGAGTAGAATCCAACGTGGCCGGCTGTGTGACCCGGCAACGCGACGACCCGCAGCCCGCCCCAGACCGGCAATTCGTCGCCCTCGCGCAGCCACACGTCCACGCGCGGGGGCCGGTAGTTCGTGAGACCGCGCGCCAGCGATTCCAACACGCCGCAGACGCGGGCGGGACCACAATACGGATACCGACCGGCGATGTGATGCTCGTCGCCGACGGGCGCATAGACTTTCGCTCCAGTCCATTCCTGCAACCGGGCCGCGTTGCTGGTGTGATCAATGTGACCGTGCGTGATGAGGAATCGCTTTTAACGATTCCGCCTTGCCGCCGAGCGTAATGATGGCGCGCTGGAGCCGGTATCGCTCCAGCACGAAACCGGAATCCATGAGCGCGAGGCCGTCCGACGCGACGAGCAGATGCGTCCAGCCAAGCGCGCCGCGAATCGCGTACAGATCCGGTCGAAGCTGTTTCATGCGAGGCGCGGCCAGCGTAGCGCCGCGCCTCGCTGAGTAAAGCGGATTGTTACCGGCGGATCTCGACGAGTTTGACGCGGTCGCCGGTATTTTGGTCGATGGTGAGCACGTGGCCGATGCCGGGCGCGTAGAACTTCAGTTCGCGGAGGCTGGGGTCGAGTGGCGTTGTTTCCTGCGTCTGGAGGCCGCGCGGGAACGCGCCGACCGGGACGCGGACCGATTCGGCGAGGCTGAGCACTTCGGCGAAGTCCTCGGCGTTGCCCAGATCAAACTCCTGCCGGTAGAAGTCACCAATGGCGGGATGGGCTTTCATGAGGATGCCGGCTTTGGCGCCGTTTTCGCCGGCGACGAACGAGCCGTCAATCGTCGTGATGAGGCCGCCGACGAGTTCGTGCGTGTTCTCGCCGAAGTACCAGACGTTGCCGGCCTTGTCCTGCGCGAACCAATCGAGGGTATCTTCCGCGAGTTTGCCGTCGAGGAGGACGGTGTCGTGCACTTCGATGCAGGTGACGCCAAGGATGACCTTCGTATTGCGGGTCACGGCGAACTCGACGTGCTCGAAGCCGTTCGCCGTTTGTCCTTCGTACACGAACGTCGTGCCGGGTTTCAACGGGAAGTAGGGATTCGTGACGCCGGTGACGAAGTTGGCGGGGTCGATGACCGGATCGTAGGGGGCGGGACCGAGTTTTTCGCACGCGGTAAGCCGCGCCGACTCTTGATCGTCGCAGCCTTGGAGAGTTTCCGCCAAATCGGCCGCCGCTTGTTGCCGGCACGCTTTGCGGGACGCGGGGTCGGCGAGGTTGTCGCATTTGCCCAAGGCCAATAGATAATCACTGCGCGCGCCGACCTGACACGCGCGTACCGCGTGGTCTGTGGTCTTTTGGCAGAAGTCCTCCGCGTTCACAAGGCCGACGCCGGCCAGGGCGAGCACCACGACTGCGAGCCTGAAGTTTCTGAGTTTCATGGGATGGTCTCCTTCATTGGTTTGGAATGTTGCCAACGGACGCGCATCGTGGCAGAAACGGCATTATCGGATTGTGACGGTGGCCGTAATGTTCCGGTAACGTGGCCGGCCGTACCGTCGGGCGCATGAACCAAACCATCAGGAGGAACCCCATGCAGAAGCTCATCCGTTCCGCGGCACTCGTCGCGCTCGCGCTCGTCGCCGGCGCGTGGACCGCCTTCGCCGACTCGGGCAACGACGAGAAGGACGCCAAGGACGAAAAGAAGGCCGAGACCATCACCCTCGCCGATCTTCCCGCGGCCGTCCGCGCCACAATCGACAAAGAGATCCCCGGCGCCAAGATCGAGAAGATCGAGAAAGAAGAAGACAAAGGCAAGGTCTTGTACGACATCGAAGCGGAATTCAAAGACGAAGATGTCGAGATGGACATCGCCGCCGACGGCAAAGTCCTGACGCGCGAGGACAGCGTCGAGTTTTCCACATTGCCAGCCGTGATTCGCGCGGCGGCGGAGAAGTATTTCGGCAAATCCTCCGACCTCGAAGCCCACAAGGAAGTCGAGTTTGAGAAGAAGGAGACCTTCTACGAAATCGAAGGCAAGAAAGACGGCCACAAAGTGACCCTCAAGTACGCCGAAGACGGCAAGCAGGTCGAGGAAGAAAAAGAGTAATACCGGCTCCGTCGGCCCGTCGGTTCTGCTAGAATCTGAGGCGTCGTGAGAGTCCTGTTGATCGAAGATTCGAAGCGGCTCCAGACCTCGGTGGGCCGCGGACTGCGCAAGGCCGGCTACGCCGTGGATGTGACCGGCGACGGACGCGAAGGACTCTGGCTCGGCGAGTCCAACAGCTACGACGCCATCGTCCTCGATCTCATGCTGCCGGGCCTCGATGGATTGAGCGTGCTGCGGGGGTTGCGCGCCAAGCACAACCCCGCGCACGTCCTCATCCTCACCGCGCGCGATGCCGTCGAAGATCGCGTCCGCGGCTTGCAGACCGGCGCCGACGACTACCTCGTCAAACCGTTCGCTTTCGACGAGTTGCTCGCGCGCGTCCAAGCCCTCTGCCGGCGCAGCTACCAGCGCAAGAATCCGGTCATCGAGATTGGCGGCCTCCACATCAACACCGCCGCGCGCACCGCCACCCGTGCCGGTCAACTGCTCGATCTCGCGCCGCGTGAATTCGCGCTGCTCGAGTACCTCGGCCTTCGTCGCGGCGAGGTCGTTCCCCGCGCCGATATCGAAGCGCATCTCTACCCCGACGCGACGGATTTGATGAGCAACGTTGTGGATTCCGCGGTCTGCACGCTCCGCAAAAAAATCGCGCCGACGACAATTCAAACCCGTCGCGGCGCCGGCTACATCCTCGAATGAACTCGATCCAGCGTCAGCTCACATTCCGGCTCGTCGCGCTATCGTGTCTCTTATGGAGCGCCGGCAGCCTCGCGGTGTATTTCGCCGTGCGCGCCGGCCTCGTCGCTGAATTCGACCGCACCCTAACTGCCAAAGCCCAATCGCTCGCTGCGTTGACGAGTCAGAAAGACGGCGAAGTAGAATTCGATTTTAATCCGACGGTACAGCACAGCGTGCTGCGCGATGCTTTTCGACTCTGGTTCCCGGACGGAACAACGTATGACTATACGCCGGGCACAGAGAAGATCGATCTGCCGAAACGCGTTGGCACATTCGACTTCCGAGTACCGAGTGGTGCGACCGGCCGCGCTGTCGGAATTCGCTTCACTCCCGTTGAAGATGAGGAATCAAAGAAACATGCGCGAGTTGAGGCAACTGTCGTCGTCGCCGGTAGTCGCCGCGAGCTCGACCGGCGTTTGCGGCTCCTCGCTACGACGTTGTTACTCGTTGGCGCCGGCCTGGCGGCGCTCACCGGCATAGTCGTGCCCCGCATCGTCCGGCAAGGCTTGCAGCCGTTGGCCGGCCTCGCCCAGCGCGCCGCGACCATCGACGCCGCGTCACTGCAACTCCGGTTCTCGACGGACGCGCTGCCGGCCGAACTTCAACCGATTGCCGGCAAGCTCAACGAGTTGCTCGCGCGCCTCGAAACGTCGTTCACACGCGAACGCCAATTCAGCGCCGATGTCGCGCACGAGTTGCGCACGCCGATCGCCGAGCTTCGCGCGCTCGCCGAAGTGGCGCTGAAATGGCCGGATGACGCGCCGGCCACCAAGCGCGCGCTCGAGGACGCACTCGCTGTCGCGTTGCAAATGGAATCCATCGCCACGGCCTTGCTCAACCTGGCCCGGTGCGAGAGCGGTCAGTTGCCGGTGCGTCGCGAGCCGGTCGCGCTCGCACCGCTCGTCAAGGACGTGTGCCGGAATCTTCCCATCAACGTCAGTGTGCCCAGTGACGCGACGTGGGACGCGGATCCCGCCCTGCTCCGTGTGATTCTCGCCAATCTCGTTTCCAATGCGGTGGACTACGGGCAATCCGCCCGGCTCTGTGTGGAAGCCGGTCAGATCAGCGTTTCCAACACCACCGACAATCTCACCGCCGACGATCTGCCGCATCTGTTTGAAAGGTTCTGGCGCAAGGATCCGGCGCGTTCGTCCTCAACTCATACCGGCCTGGGTCTCGCGCTGTGCAAGGCGTACGCCGACGCGCTCGGGTTGGATTTGCGCGTCGAATTGGCCCACGGCATTTTACGCTTTGAGCTTGGCCCCGCCGCTGCTAGTCTCCGCGCGCGATGACGTAATGCATCTCTCGCGCCGCCAATTCCTGAAGTTTGGCGTCCGTGCCGGTGCGGCCCTGGCGCTCGCGCCTCTCGGCTGCCGGTGGAGGCAATCCACACCGACTCCATCCCCGGACGTTTGGGTCAACGACATTCACTCACAATTGAATCTGACCCGCGTGCGCCACGTCTCGCGTCCATCGTCGGTGGAAGAATTGGCCGCCATCGTGAAACGTGGAAATACTTTGAGCATTGCCGGCGGTCGCCATGCGGCCGGTGGTCAGCAGTTTCTTACCGACGGAGAACTCGTGGATATGCGCGGACTAAATCGCGTGCTTTCCCTCGATACCGAGCACGGCATCGTCGAGGCCGAAGCGGGCATCCTCTGGCCGGAACTGATGGACGAACTCGCCCGCCGGCAAGCGGAGTGGGGCATCGTGCAGAAGCAGGGCGTGGATCGGATGACGCTCGGCGGTTCGCTCGGCGCGAACATTCACGGTAATGGTCTGGGCTTGCCGCCAATCGTCGCGCAAATCGAATCATTCAAACTCATGGACGCGACCGGCGCGGTGCGGATGTGTTCGCGGACGGAAAACGCCGAACTGTTCTCACTTGTGGCCGGCGGCTACGGCGTGTTCGGGCCAGTCGCGTCGGTGCGGTTGCGACTAATGCGCCGCCACAAGCTGCGCGTCGAAGCGCATATGGCCGATATTCCGGATGTCGTTCCGACCTTCGCGCAGCGTCAGGCGGACGGTTGCCGGTATGGCGATTGGCACTACTCACCAGATGCGGCCTCGAACGATTTCCTGCGACGCGGCGTGCTCGTCACGTACCGGCCTCTCGACGAACGCGAGGAGACGCCGGCAACTGACGCGCCATTGTTCACCAGCGGTGACTGGGTGCGGCTCGTCACGCTGGCGCATGTCAATCGCAGCGAGGCGTTCGCGCGCTACACCGAGAGCGCGCTGCGCCAAAACGGAAATGTCGTTTGGTCGGACACGTTTCAACGCGACCGCGTCTATGCCGACGATTATCACGCCGTCGTTGACCGCGAACTTCATGCCCGCGCGCCGGCCAGCGAATCGCTTGTCGAGTTCTTCGTCCCGCGCGAGGCATTGCCGGCGTTTTTCGACGAAGTGCGCGCCGATTTCCTGCGCCATGACGTGGCGCTACTCTACGGCACAGTGCGACTGGTGGAACGCGACTCGGAGAGTTTCCTGGCGTGGGCGCGAGTGCCGGTCGCGTGCGTCGTTTTCAACTTCCACGTCGTCCACGACGAGGCCGGCCAGCGTGCGTTGGCCGAGACGTTTCGTCGGGTTGTGGACATCACCGCGCGCCATGGCGGGACGTTCTACCTGACGTATCATCGTTTCGCCACGCGCGCCCAAACCGAGCGATGCCACCCGCGTTTCGTCGAATTCCTGCGCGCCAAACGCCATTACGACCCCGGCGAAGTGTTCCAAAGCGATTGGTATCGACATCATCGCGCAATGTTTGCTAACTCCATCTGACCGCCGCACCCCAGGACAATTCATTGATGCATGAGACAGAACTCAGACGTAAATCGCTTTTCAATCTCGCGCTCGGCGTCGTGTTGCTGGCGACCTCGTGCGGCAAGGCACCGATGAAGCCGCGCCTCGAGAATCTCCAACCGGTACCAGCCGCGACCGGCATCGCGGTTGCGACTGTGGATTTCACGCCGCCGGCCGGCAACGCGAACCGGCCGGTCTACGCCGCGCTCAAACGCGAGGGCCGCATCGTGGCGCGCGGCGAGACGACGATCCCGGCCACCGGCAACGCGCAGATTGTGTTCAAGGCATTGGACGCGGCGACGCTGGTGCCGGACGGCGAATACGATTTGTGGATGACGATTGATCGGGACGGCCTGCCGTCGTCGCATCCGAGTTTCGGCGATTTGTTTGTGCGAGAGAAGTGGCTCGTCGGCCGCGGGGCGCGCGCGAAGGCGTTGACCGATCCGGCGGTGTGGAAAGAGCGCACCCTCTCCGCCCCCGGCAACCTCATCACGATTCACTATCACCGGTACGACGAAGATTATGCCGACGTCGGCATCTGGTCGTGGGACGGCCACTACAAGAAAACGCCCGAGCAGAACGAAATCTACGAGATCGCGCGCGATGATTACGGATTGGTTTTCGAAATCGATCGCGCAGACTACGGTGGCACGGATCAAATCGGGTTCCTTCCCCGGCTGCACGCGAGCTGGGATGGCCGGGACGGCGACGACAAGTACTGGCGCGCGAACATGGGCGGCGAAGTTTGGCTCGTTGGGACGAAGAATCAAATCCTAACGAAGCGCCCGGACACCAGCCCGGCCACCGTCGCCGCATTCGTTGACGCGCCAAACAAACTCGTCGCGCAGGTTTCCCGGCTGGTATCGCCCGACGAAGTCACCGCCGGCAAGATCACGATTGAAGATTCACAAGGCGACCGCATCCAAGCCACGACGGCGCGCGTGCAGACCCAGCCGGGCAGACCGAGGTCGAATTACATCGAACTCACGACCGCGCAACCACTCGATATTGCCGGCCAGTCGTTCCAGGTGAGAGTGGACGGTTTCGCCGGCGTGGCCGTTGCTGTCCCGCGCGGCGTGCTCGACGACCCGAATCTGTTTTATTCCGACGCCGTGCTCGGCGCGACGTACACGCCGGGCGCGACGACGTTCCGCGTCTTCGCTCCGGCCGCGAACGCGGTCAACGTCGTCCTGTACGACGAGGCGACCGGCGACAAAGGGCGCACGACTCAACCGTTGAAGCCTGCCGGCAAGGGCGTGTGGGAGGTTGGCGTGACCGGCAATCTCAAGGGCAAGTTCTATGTCTTCACGTTCGACGGCCCGGATCAGTCGCCCGACCGGGAAGCGCTCGACATTTACGCGGTCAACGCGGTCAACAGCAGCCGGCGCGCGCGCATCACCGATCTCGCGGAGACGAATCCGCCCGGCTGGGACGCCGGCAAGCCGGGCCCGCGCGTCGAGTCGCCGGTGGATATGGTGGTGTACGAGATTCACGTGCGCGACATGACAATTGCCGCCAACTCGCCGGCCCGGGCGGAGAACAAGGGCAAATACCTCGGCTTCGCGGAGACGGCGGAGTACTTGAAGGAACTCGGCGTGACGCACGCGCAGTTGTTGCCGGTGCAGGATTTCGAAAACGATGAGACGAGCACGAACTACAACTGGGGCTACGTGACGACGGTGTTCAACTCGCCGGAAGGCTGGTTCGCGTCGAACGTCAATGACGACAGCCGGATTCGCGAGTTCAAGCAACTGGTCGCGGCGTTGCACGAGCGCGGCCTCGGTGTGATCATGGACGTGGTGTACAACCACACGGCGGCGGGCGCGCCGTTCAACTTCCACGTGCCCCGGTACTATTACCGCTACCTGCCGGACGGCGCGCAATCGAACGGTTCCGGTTGCGGCAACGATTTTCGCAGCGAAGCGCCGATGGCGCGCAAGTACATTCTCGATTCGCTGAAGTATTGGGTGAGCGAATACGGCGTGGACGGATTCCGGTTCGATCTGATGGCCCTTATCGACCTCGACACGATGAAGCAGGTCGAGAAAGAATTGCGCGCCCTCCGACCGGACATCGTGCTCTACGGCGAACCGTGGAGTGCCGGCGGCAAGCAGGTGCCCGTGAAGGCGACGAACAAGCAAAGTATTCGCGGCACGAAGATCGGCGCGTTCAACGACACGATGCGCAACGCGCTCGTCGGTTCGCCGTTCGACAAGGAGGCTGGCGGCTTCATCCAGAATGGCGTCAGCGTGGATGATCTGAAGAAGTGCCTTGCCGGCGCGTGGCAGATGTGGGCCGGGACGCCCGGCCAGGTCATCAACTACATGAGTTGCCACGACAATTATACCGTCTGGGACAAACTCAAGCACACCAACCCGCAATCGTCCGATGCCGATCTCAAGGAGACGATGAAGCTCGGCTATCTCTTGCTGTTCACGTCGCAGGGTGTGCCATTCTTCCACGGCGGCGAGGAATTCGCCCGCAACAAGAAGGGCCACGAGAACAGCTACAACGCGCCCGACTCGGTCAACGCGGTCGATTGGTCGCTCAAGCAAACCCACGCCGATCTCTTCGCCTACACGCGCGACCTCATTGCGCTCCGCAAGGCACATCCGATTTTCCGGTTGCGCGCCAAGGAACAAATCGCCGCGTGGCTCCAGTTCCCCGACAACAACGTGTCCGGCACCCTCGTCTTCACGCTCGACGGTACCGGCCTCGACAACGAATCGTGGAAACAAGTCTGCGTCGTCGCCAACAGCGCCGACTCCATCAGCCAGGAGATTGTGTTGCCGCCCGGCACATGGCGCGTCGCGTTCGACGCTGGCGGCCCGGCCGACAACCGCGAGCTTACCGGCTCCGTCCGCGTCCGCTACAAGTCCGGCATGATCCTTTATCAGCCCTGACGAAAGCGGGATTGACACTCAGGCGCGAAGCCCACAGAATCTCGGCTTTCTGGGGAAAGGAAGACTATCATGCGGATTCTCTTTGGGGTTCTTGTTCTTATCATCGGCGTTGGAAGCACCACATTCGCCGAACCAATCACAGGAACCTTTCGTTCCACGGGAGCGATGACCACCGGCCACGCCGGGCACACGGCCACGTTGCTGCAAAACGGCAAGGTGCTTGTCGTCGGAGGATTCGCCATCGGCTCCGGCAATCTCGGCACCGCCGAGTTGTACGACGTGAGCACGGAGACGTTCACGCCGACCGGCTCGCTCGCGACGCCGCGTACCGGCCACACGGCCACGTTGCTGCAAAACGGCAAGGTCTTGATTGCCGGCGGCAACCTCGCCAGTGCGGAGTTGTACGACCCGGCCACGGGGAAGTTCACGCCGACCGGCGCAATGACTACCGACCGTGTGATGCACACGGCCACATTGTTGAACGACGGTCGAGTGCTCGTCGCGGGAGGACAGAATGCCGCGATCGAACGTCTCGCCAGCGCGGAGGTTTACGACCCGGCCACTGGACAGTTCACGTCCGTCGATAGCCTCAACGACGCGCGCGCCGAGCATTCGGCCACGCTCCTGGCGAATGGAACCGTTCTCGTTGCCGGGGGCGGCGACGCCGGCTTCAACACGCTCGGCAGCGTCGAGCGATACAACCCGGTCACCGACACGTTCTCGCCCGCCGGCGAATTGCTCGCGGCAAGGGACGGGCACGCAGCGGCACAACTGCGCGACGGGCGAGTTCTGTTTATCGGCGGATCAGACGGCCCTGTCCTCGCCGCCTGCGAAATCTACGATCCGGCGACCGACTCTTTCCTTCCTGCCGACGATTTGATCACGGCGCGCATCTATCCCACTGCAACTGTCTTGCGCAGCGGCACGGTGCTGGTGGCCGGTGGCTTCAACGAACTGTCGCACGCCGTGTCGGGAACTGAGTTGTACCGGACGCAGCGCGATTTCTTCGCGCGCGGCGGTCTTATGACCGTGAATCGCGTCGCCCACACGGCCACGTTACTCAAGAACGGCTGGGTGCTCATCACCGGCGGCCTCGACGCCTCCAACAACACCCCGGCCGGCGCCGAACTGTTCATCCCGACGAAGCCATAGCGTAAGCGGAGGCGCGTCCCTTCAAAGAACACTCAAGACACGACAGTAGTGCCGATATATGTCACTGACATATATCATCAGAGACGTGAGCCGCCGTTTGGAGTTGATCGTGGGGATGCGGCCGGGAGAAATGCTCAGTTACCAGTCACGGTCTCTCGAGATCGGTCGGACTTACCGCTCGACAGTGAACGTGATGTCGGTGCCCTCGACGAACTGGCGCCCATTCGCGTCGCGCTCCGCGCCGCCATCGTCCTTGCCGTCCTCACCGACACTGTACACGACGTAGCCCTTCGGTAGCTTTTTATACCGCAACGGCTGTCCATCAAACGGGTCTTGCGGCACCGCTTCAAGATATGCCAGCAGAAGCTTGTCGAGCGTATTTGGAAGCGCGCCACGCGCGAGACGAAAGCGTTCGACGGCCAGCACGACAACCAGCAAGCGTTTTGGCCAGTGTTTCACGAGGCGATTCTGTTCCGAGCAGTCACGCAACGCCAGCAGAAATCGAGGGAATAGAGCGCGCAGCTCGCGGCCCTTACCGGTTGGGCGAAGTTTAATCATCCAACCAACGGGAGGAGTGTCATGAAAAGTGTACGGATTCTCTGCGTGATGGTCGCGGTATCGCTGGCGGCAACGTCACCGGCGTGGGCGCAGGCGCGAACGTTCAGCGCCGATTTGTCGGGGGACCATGAGGTGCCCGTGCGCGTGACGGATGGGGGCGGGGTCGTGTTCTTTGCCGTCAACGCGGCGTTGACCAAGATGAAATACAGGCTGATCGTGGACAACATCTCCAACGTCAACGCCGCGCACATTCACTTGGGAGCAGTCGGCGTCAACGGCGAGGTCGTGGTCACGTTGTTCAGCGCCGATCCGGCGGGCGGACCTGCCTGCGGGACAATCGCGGAAGGCGAATTCGACGCATCCGACTTGAGCGGTTCGCTGGCCGGTCAACCGTTGTCGGCGCTGGTGGCCCTGATGCGGACGGGCGGTACGTACGTCAACGTCCACACCAACGATGGGTTGCCGGGCGACAACACGGGCGCCGGGGATTTCTCCAGCGGCGAGATCCGCGGTCAAATCGGTGCCGGCATTCTCAGACTGCTGCCGTAGCAACGCTAGGGTGTGGTCTCGATCAATTCGATTTGGGTGGTGCTGGAGAGGCCGATGCCGAGGAGGGTGGCGCGCATGATGTGGACGGCGCGTTCTTTGACGGACGGTAACTTTGCTTCCCGGCGGTGCGCTTCGATTTGTTGGAGACAAAGCGAGTCGATGGCGACGGCGTCGCGGCTGAAGTAGAGCGCGCCGGCATTCCAGGCGTAGTACGGCTTGAAGGACGGCCCGCCGGCATAACCAGCGACGAGGGCGTCCATCACGTGGAGGACGAGTTTGCCACGCACCAGCGGGATTCTGTGAATGTTTGCGATGATGGGGTCGCCGAACCGGTCCAACATTTCGAAGCGCCGGTTGTTATCGATGATGCCGATGGAAAGACTGTAGAGGCAACCGGCCAGTCCGCAGGTCTCGCTGTCCTGCAAGACCGGCACGTTGATGAGTTTGGTGATGCGTTGGGTGATGACGACCGGCAGATGCGAGCGCCCGCTGAGTTCATCGCCCTCGGTGCCAAAGAAATGATCGCCCCAGATGAGTTTGCCGACCGGGTCGCTGTCGATGTATTTTGTCTCATCCCAACCGCCGGGCGAGAAACCGACGACGCGATAGCCACCGGGTTTCTCGACGAAGCCAGCCTCGGCCAACTTCGCCGCATCGCGGTCGAACACAATGATGTTGGTGGCGGCGACGCCGGCTCCGACGAGTCCCTCGGCGATGGCGTCCACGACTGCGAGGCGCGTGGCTTGTGCCGGCGCGGCGGCGGTGGTGACCTTGATGCCAACCACGTCGTCACTCGACACAAACGTTTTCCACGCCCCTGCCAGATCATCCGCGCCGGTCAGTGTTTTGATGCCGGTGGCCACCATGGCCCGCACTTTCCCCGCATCGGCCACGGCAGCCGGCATGGCGGAGGCGTCGCGCACGAGCACGACGCGGCTGGCGGTGGCGAGGACGCGATTGCTGTTTTGCGCAAAGCCGCCAGTGGCCGTGAGCAGGAAGCCGGTGAGGAGCGCGCGCGTTTTCATCGGCAACATCATGCGAGCGATGCCGGGCAATTGCAAGTGCCCGGCGAGATTGGTATCGACGCGACGGCGTGCCTCGAACTAGAATACCGGCGGCGCGGGTGCGCGACTGATGCGAGCGTTCAAAGACCGGCCAATTCGGCAGAAATTGTCGATTGTGATCATGCTGACCAGCGGCATTGCGATCACGTTGGCGTCGGCGTTGATCATCGGCTATCAGGTGGTCACGTCGCGGTTTGCGGCCGTGTACGAACTGGCGACGCTGGCGGAGATCATCCGCGCGAACTCAGCCAGCGACTTGGAGTTGCGCGATACGAAAGCCGTCGCGGAAACTCTGGCGTCGCTGAAGGCGCGTCCCGAGATCATTGCCGGACGCGTGTACGATGCGACGGGCGCGCTCTTCGCGCAGTATCTCCGGGTGGATGCGAATCCGATCCAGTTGCCGACGGGACCGATCGGTGAAGGGAGCTGGTTTCAGGGCGACCGGCTCTTGTTGTCGCACCGGATCACATCGAACGGCCGGCTGGTCGGCACCATCACGCTCTGCAGTGACCGGCAGGAGCAACAATTCCGGTTGCGGTATTCGATCTTGATCGTGGCGATTCTGATGGCGGCGGCGGTGTGTTTGGCGGTGTTGCTGGGCGCGCGGCTCCAACGGCCGATCTCCGCGCCGTTGCAGCATCTGGCGGACGTGACCCGGCAGGTGACAGCGAAGAAGAACTACTCGTTGCGCGCGACGAAGCAGGGCGCCGACGAGACGGGGGTGTTGATCGATGCGTTCAACGGGATGCTCGAGCAAATCCAGCAGAACGACGCCGCGCTGCGGTTGCAGTCGGAGATTGCGCGCAATCTCGAAGAGGGCGTGGCGCTGACGCGCGCGCGCGACGCCACCATCGTGTACGCCAACCCAAAATTCGATCGCATGTTTGGGTACGCGCCCGGCGAGTTGCTGGGGAAACCGTCATCCATTCTCGACACCGGAAAGACCAACGGCACCAGCGAAACGACGGCGCGGATTATCGAGGCGTTGGAGCAGGACGGCACGTGGGCGGGCGAGGTGCGCAACATCCGGAAGGATGGCGCGGAGTTTTGGTGCAGCGCGAACGTCGCGACGTTCGATCACCCGCTGTTTGGCAAGGTGTGGATTTCAGTGCACGCCGACATCACGGAACGCAAACGCGCCGAAGAACGGCTGCGCGACGCGGAGAACCGGCTGCGCTTGCTCGTTGAGCAAGTGCCAGCCATCACGTACACCGCCGAGGTGGGACCGACGGGCCGGTGGCATTACGTCAGTCCACAGGTGGAACCGTTGCTGGGGTTTGAACCCACGGAATGGCTCGACAACGCCGGCCTGTGGCTCTCGCGCATTCATGCTGAGGATCGCGAGACCGCGCTGGCCGCCGAGCGCGAGAGCATCATCTCCGGTCGGTTCTCCGCCGACTACCGGCTGCTGGCGCGGGATGGACACGAAGTGTGGGTGCGCGACGAAGGCGCGTTGATCCGCGGCGACAACGGCACGCCCGACTTGATTCAAGGCGTCATTCAAGACATCACGGAACGCAAACGACTCGAACGCGAGATTCTCGGCATCAGTGACCGCGAGCAACGTCGCATCGGCCAGGACTTGCACGATGGACTGTGCCAGTTGCTGACCGGCACGTCTTTCGCCGTCAAAGCCCTCGAAGAAAAACTCGCGGCCGCCGGCGCGACCCAGACCGGCGAGGCGCGCGACATCGGCGCGCTGTTGCGGCGAGCCACCGTCGAAGCTCGCAACGTCGCGCGAGGGTTGCACCCCGTCAATCTGGAAGCCGGTGGGCTGCCGTCGGCATTGCACGAATTGGCGTTCAACGTCGGGTCCCTGTTCAACGTTCGCTGCACATTTCACAGCGACGGCCCGGTCGCCGTCGAGGATCTCGCCACGGCGGTGCACGCCTACCGGATCGCGCAGGAAGCCGTCAACAACGCGCTCAAACACAGCCGCGCCGACCACGTCACAATCCGGCTTGCGGAAACCGATGGCGTCGTTACTCTGACGGTGACAGACAACGGCATCGGGTTGACCGGCGAGTCGAAAGACGGAAAAGGCATGGGAATGAACATCATGGAGTACCGGGCCCGGATGATCGGGGCGACGCTCCAACTTCAACCCGGCGCCGGTGGCGGAACCACCGTGAGCTTGAGCTTTCACAAATCGTAACAGCCAGAACCCGGTATGAAACAGTCGAACGAACGTCGCGGGCGCGCGCAGGTCGTCTTGGTGGACGATCATCCCATTGTTCGCGAGCGCCTCGCGTCGTTGATCAATCAGCAGCCTGACCTCGCGGTGTGCGGCGAGAGCCCCGATCCCGCCGGCTGTTTGGACCTGTTGGAGAAACACAAACCCCATCTCGTCATTGTGGATCTCTCGCTGCGCGGCGCGCACGGCATCGAGTTGATCAAGGACATCAGCGCGCGGTGGCCGGAGTTGCCGATTCTCGTGTTGTCGATGCACGACGAGTCGCTGTTCGCCGAGCGGGCGCTGCGGGCCGGCGCGCGGGGCTACATCACCAAGCATGAAGCGACGGAGCAAGTGATGATCGCGATCCGCCGGGTGTTGAGCGGCGACATTTACCTGAGCGAAAAGATGGCGGCGCAATTGGTGAGCGTCTTCATTCATGGCCGGAAGCGAGACTCCAGCTCATCCATCGAACGGCTCACCGACCGGGAGCTGGAGATTTTCCAGATGATCGGCAATGGCCGCACGACGCGTCAGATCGCCGAAGCTCTGAAGATCGACGTGAAGACGGTGGAGACCTACCGCGCGCGCATGAAAGAAAAGCTGCACGTCGAAAGCGCGGCCGAACTGCTGCAGCACGCCATCCACTGGGCGCAGACGGACACTTCGGCGTAGTGGCCGGAGGCGGCGCCCTTACAAATTCCGCTGGCCTGTAGGGTTTTCCCCTACAGGCCTCGCCAAGTCGCCCTCACAGAAGAATCTCGACCCACCCTGATTGTGACCCGCCCCGCGCTCGGCTAGTCTCACCGCGTCAACTGTGGAAACGCGCGACCAAGGAGCCGATCCCAGTCCGACACTTTCGGGCAAAGGTAGTTTGCTCAAAGTGTGGGTTGTGTTGTTTGTCGCGATGGTTTCCGCAGGGGCAATGCTGTGGATGCTTCGTGGTGGACGATGAAACGAGTCGAGCACAGTCACGTGGTTCGCGCGGACGGCATCCGCGTGGGTAGGTCCTTTCCTGGCAGCGCAACGAATCCTCTCCGGATTCCCTGCGCTCCTTACCCTAGCGCAGATTACCTCACCGAATTGCACTGCCAGGGGATACTCATCCCGCGTGAGATGTCGTCCGCACGGGCCACGTAACGGGGCCGGGGTGGCTGCGGGGCGTGGGCGCGCCGCAGCCGCTAAAACTTCATCGACAACAAGAACTCCGCGTTCGACTTCGTCTTCTTCAACTTCTCGATGATCAGCTCCATCGCCTCGACGGGCGGGACGCCGGCCAACGCTTTGCGAAGAATGTAGATGCGGTCGAGTTCGTCGGGATGATACAGCAACTCTTCCTTGCGCGTGCCGCTCTTTTCGATGTTGATCGCCGGGAAGATGCGTTTGTCGACGATATGCCGGTCGAGCACCAGTTCTGCGTTGCCGGTGCCTTTGAATTCTTCGAAGATGACCTCATCCATGCGCGAGCCGGTTTCAATGAGCGCCGTGGCGATGATCGTCAACGAACCGCCCTCCTCCACATTGCGCGCCGCGCCAAAGAATCGCTTCGGCTTGTGCAACGCGTTGGCGTCCACACCGCCGGATAGAATCTTGCCGGAGTGCGGTTGCAGCGTGTTGTAGGCGCGCGCCAGCCGGGTAATCGAGTCGAGTAAAATGACGACGTCCTTCTTGTGTTCGACGAGGCGCTTGGCTTTTTCCAACACAATCTCGGCGACCTGCGCGTGCCGCTCGGGCGCTTCGTCGAACGTCGAGCTAATGACCTCAGCCTTCACCGTGCGCTCGAAGTCGGTGACCTCCTCCGGCCGTTCGTCGATCAACAGGATGATGATGTACGCCTCGGGACTATTGCGCGAGATCGCATTGGCAATCCGCTGCAACAGAATCGTCTTGCCGGTGCGCGGCGCCGCCACGATCAAGGCCCGCTGGCCCTTGCCGATCGGCACCAGCAAATCCATCACGCGCATCTCAATCCCTTCCGGTTCCGTCTCGAGAATGAACCGTCCCGTCGGGAAAGACGGCGTGAGATTGTCGAACATGATCTTGTCTTTGGCCTTGTCGGGGTTGTCTTGGTTCACCCCTTCCACCTTCAGCAGCGCGAAGAACCGCTCCTTGTCCTTCGGCGGCCGAATCTGGCCGGCCACGAGATCGCCGGTCTGCAACTCGAACCGGCGAATCTGCGACGGCGACACGTAGATATCTTCCGGACACGGCAAATAGTTGTAGGCTGGCGACCGGAGAAACCCGAACCCATCCGGCAGGATTTCCAGCACGCCTTCGCCGAACATGGTGCCATTGCGCTCGGCGTTCTTCTTCAGTATCTCGAAGATGATCTCGTGCTTCTTCAGCGTCGCCACGCCTTCAACATTCAAGTCGCGCGCCTTCTTTTGCAGCGCCGGCATCGTCTGCCGCTGCAGATCGCCAAGGCTCAACGTCTCGCCCGGCGGCAACGGTGCGGCCGGCATTTCGGGCGTGGCAGGCTCGGCCGTCTCGCCGGCCACTTCGGCGACCGGCTCGATCTTCGGTTCAGCCTCCGCGGTGGCGGTGGCGCCCGGTTTCTCGTCGTCGGGATGTTTCGCTTTACGGGGCATGATGGTTCTCCTGAATGGTTGCCCAGATCACATCGGCTTGACGCTGGAGCGTTTCCAGCGTGCCGTCATTCCAAATCACAAAATCCGCTCGTTCCATTTTCTGCGGTACCGGCCATTGCGAGGCCATCCGCGCCTGCGCCTGCGCGTCGCTCAATCCTTTCGCCGCCAATCGAGCGCGTTGCGCTGCCGCGCTGCAACCAACGCACACCACGCAATCAAATTCACCTTCGACCCCGACCTCATACAACAGCGGAATCGCCACGACCGCCACGTTCACGTTGCCGGCCGTCGTGATCTTCGCGAGCCAATCCGTCCACATCTGCCGGACGACCGGATGCACGATCGCGTTCAACGCCGTCCGCTGCTTCTCATCCGCGAACACGATCCCGGCCAACCGTGGCCGGTTCACCGTCCGATCGGCATTGAGGATTCCCTCGCCAAATCGCGTAACGACCGCCCGCCACGTCGGCGTATCCGGCGTCAGTGTTCCATGCGCGAGTTCGTCCGCATCGATCACCGCCGCGCCCCGGCGCTTCCAGTGCTCGGCCACGGTGGACTTGCCGGTGCCGATGCCGCCTGTCAGGCCCACTTTCGTGAAGCGCATTGGGGTGGTTGGATGTGTTGAACTCGACTCTGGGGTGACGACCTACGAAGAACGCCGCTGACTTCCGCAACAGGCGCACGATACGCCGCGTCCGCCGACGCGTCAAGCGCGCAGTTTCCCCTTTTGCGGCCCGCCGGTCTGCGGTAAATTGCCGGCACCATGCGGCCCATGCGACAGGACATCGACGAGATTCTCCTCCCGGAACCGCTCATCCAGGAACGTCTCAACACGCTGGGCACGGAAGTGCAACGCGACTACGCCGACAAAGACCTCACGCTCGTCGCCGTCATGACCGGCAGCGTCCTGTTCGTGGCCGACCTGCTGCGCCGGTTGCCCATGCAACTGCGCCTCGATTACATGGGCGTCTCCAGCTATCACGGCGAAACGCGCTCGACCGGCGAACTCATCGTCACCAAAGCCTTGCGGCTCGACGTTCGCGACCGCGACGTGCTCGTCGTGGACGACATCCTCGATACCGGCCTCACGCTCGTCAAGATCCGCGAGATGGTTGGCCGGCTCGGCCCGCGCAGCCTCAAGTTCTGCGTCTTCCTCGAAAAGGAAGTCCCGCATCACGACGATTTCCGCGCCGACTACGTCGGCTTCCGCATCCCCAACAAGTTCGTCGTCGGCTACGGTCTCGACTACCGGGAACGCTACCGCAACCTCCCCTACGTCGGCACGCTCACGCCGGCCGCTATCGCCACACCGGTATGAAAGTCACCGTGCAATTCTTCAGCTACTTTCGCCAACGCACCGGCAAGACGGAGATGCCGGTCGAGTTGCCGGCGGAGGCGACCGCCGGCGATTTGGTGGAAAACCTTGGGTTCGACAAGAGCATCACGTTGGTCGCTGTGGGCGTTGAATTCGTGAAGTTATCCGACCGGCTTCACGAGGGCGACATAGTCTCGTTGATGCCGCCGCTGCAAGGTGGCAGCGACGAGGAACTTCTCATCACAGACAAGCCAATCGACAGCGCGGAAACGACGGCGACCGGCGACGTCGGCGGCATTGTGATCTTCTGGGGCATCGTTCGCGACCGGGAAGAAGGAAGGCCGATCACCGCCCTCGATTACTCCGCGTACCGGGAAATGGCCGAGCATCAGTTCCGGCAACTCATCGCCGAGACGCACCGGCGCTGGCCGCTCAAACGCGTCCGGGTGATCCACCGGCTGGGCCGGATCCCGGTGGGCGAACCGTCGTTGCTCGTCCGCGTCGAGGCCGGCCACCGCGCCGAAGCGTTCGCCGCGGCACAATTCCTCATCGACGAGTTGAAGCAGAAAGTGCCGGTGTGGAAACAAGCCGTCGCCAGCTAGATCGCGGCCGGTAGCTCGATTCTTACCGTCGTGCCTCTGTTGGGCTCGCTCTCCAAAAGAATGGTGCCGCGATGCAACGCGACGATCCGTTGCGCCGTCGTCAGCCCCAGCCCGACGCGATCGGGCCGGGTGGTGAAGAACGGATTGAAGGCCTTCGCCTTGATCTCCGCGCTCATCCCTTCGCCGTCATCACGCACGGTCAACACCGCGCGACCCTCCGCGGCGCCGGCCAGCCGCACCGCGACGCGACCGTCATCCGCCGAAGCATCAATCGCGTTGGCAATCACGGCCACGAGCACTTGCTGAAACATCGCCGTGTCCACCTGCGCGACCGGGGCGCCGTCCTCGGACTCGAACTCGACACGCACCTTGCGCTCGGCTGCGACCGGCTTCAGCAATGTCAACGCGTCGTACACGATCGGCTCCAGCGATTGTCGTTTCGCGCGAAACTCCAACGGCTTCGTGCTGTGCACCATCTCGCGCACCCAACGTTCGAGCGTGTCCACCGTGCGCGCGATGTAATCGAAAGCCGCGCGCACGTCGGCATCGTCCCGGCGCGCCGCGAGTTCGTACTCCGCGAGCTTGCGAACCGACGCCAGCGGCCGGGTCAGGCCCGCGACGACGAGACTCGACGCTTCGCCGACCGCCGCGAGTCGCTCGGTCTTGCCCACGCGATCCTGCGCCTCGCGCCCGATCGCCAAGAGCTTGTTCAGCGGCTCGGTCAACGCTTGAAACTCCGCGCCTTTGCCCACGGTCACCTTCTCCGTCAATTCGCCGGCCAGGACGGGCGCCACTTCCCGTCCCAATGCGACCAACGGACGCAACAACCAGACGCGCACCAACGACATCAGCAAAACCAGCAAGATGATGCTGTCCATGAGCGCCACAATGGCGCCGATGACGGCGCGATGGTGGATCGTGATCAATCGTTCGTGGGCGCGCGCGCTGTTGGTTTGATACCGGGAGGCGAGGGCGTCGAGCGCCTGCCACGCCGCCGTCGAGCGTCCCTGCGCGAAGTGCGTCGCGGCCGTCGCGACGAGGTCGCGTTCACCGGGATCACGCGCCATCTTCTCCAAATCGTTGAGCCATGCCTGATGCTTGCGCCGGTTGTTCGGTTCCGCGTGGAGGGTCGTCGTGGCGGCGTGGAGTTGCTCGGCTTGAAAGTTATACCACGTGATCTCGGTCAGGGTGGAGTTGAGCTGCGTCACGAGATACACGGCGGCGATGCCGACGACCAGCAGGAAGATCGCCGCCACACAGAACGACGCGCTCAATCGTGTGCTGACAGACACGGCCACACCGTACCACGCGCTGCCGACGAATCGAAGTCCGAAATCCCGGCGCTACCGCACGATATTCTTCGGCGAGCCGGCCGCGAACGCCGCGATGTTGCCGGCCGTCGTGTCGAGAATGCGCTCGAGCGCCTCCTGGCTATTGAACGCGTTGTGCGGCGTGAACACGACGTTCGGCTTCTTCAAGATGACGTGATTCTGGATCGCGCGACGCAGCAGTTCGGGATTCGTTTTGTCCGCGAGCAGCGCGCTTTCCTCCAACACCGCTTCTTCGCCTTCCAGCACGTCGAGTCCCGCCCCGGCCAGGATGCCGGCATCGAGGGCCTTCAGCAAGGCCTCCGTGTCCACCAATCCGCCGCGCGAGGTGTTGATGAGCACCGCGCCGCGTTTGATCTTGCCGACATTGCCGGGGTTGATGAGGTGATGCGTGTGTTTGTTGTACGGCGCGTGCAACGTGATGATGTCCGACCGGCCCAGCAAGTCATTAAGCTCGGCGTACTCAAATCCCAGCACCTCCGCCATGAAACTGTCGCGACGCACGTCGAACGCCAACACCTTCATCCCGAATCCGCGCGCGATGCGAATCACGTGCAGCCCAATATGTCCGGCCCCGACCACGCCGATCGTCTTGCCCTGCAAATCGAATCCACGCAACCCATCCAGTGAGAAATTACCGGCTCGCACCCGCACGAACGCCTCGTGCACCTTGCGCGATAGTGCAAGGATCAACGCAAATGTATGCTCGGCCACCGTGTTCTCGCCGTAGAACGGCACGTTGCACACCGTGATCCCGCGCCGACTGCATTCGGCCACGTCGATGTGATCGAACCCGGTCGAGCGCGTCGCCACCAGCTTCAACTTCGGCAACTTCGCCAATACATCGGCTGTCAGTTTGGTGTAGATGAACGGCGATACGACCTCAATTTCTGGCGCAAGTGTCGAAACGATTTCGTGCGCCGGATCAAGCCGGTCACGGAGGTATTTCTCCTCCCAATCGTTGAGTTCAAGAAACGCGATTCTCATCAGCCCACCTCCGGTACGTCAACGGCGAAATCTCGCTCGGCTTGATTTCACTGCGACCACCCCAGAAGACATTCGTGTAACCGACGTGGATGCCGGCCTCTTCAAGATGACGGTCGATGGCGATTTTGTGCGCGAGCAGCAGTTGTTTGTCCGTGCCGTGAGCCACGCCCATGACGTTGACGTTGTGAAACTCCGGCCCGCCTTCGCGCCAGTACGCGTGCGTCATGATGTGATGCCGGCCCACCTCCCGGCCCGCGTCCAGTTCGCGCCCTGCCGGCACGGTCCAGTGGAACAACGCGTTGTAGCGCGTGACCGGCTCGCCGTTGGCGACCGGCTTGACGTGCTCCAGAAACGTCGAGAACCGTCCGATAATCTTGCGCCGATTGAAATCCTCGCCCATCGCCAAAAACTCCGGCAACGATACGCCCGCTTCCTTCGCGCGTGCGGTCCACAAGTCCGGGACGAGTTCCTCCGCGGCAAACTCCCGTTTCAACGCCTCCAACACGCGCCATTCCAAATCCGTAAGCTTCGTCTCGGTCACGTCCGTCACTTCGGCCAACACCTCCGCGCGGCTGCCGGGTTCGAGGCCGCGACGGCGGACGTGGCCGACGCCGAGCGCGAACAGTTTCTTGGCCGGCAAGAGAATGAATCTCTTCGCGCCCGTTTGCCGGCACAGAAACTCGCAGTGCTTCGTCATCGAAAACCCCTGCGGTACTTTCAACGTCGTCCACAGCCGGTACGTCGTTTTGCCGGCATCGGTGGTGCGGACGACGACGTGACCGGAGAATGGGTCTTGTTGAAACATGTAATCGAACGCGCCGGTCAGCCTGTCTTCCGGCACCTGCCACGCGACGAGCGCGCCTTGTGCGAGGTTGGTGGCCAACAACGTCTGCCGGACGCGCCGGATCGTGCCGGCCCGCAGCATCGCTTGAATCCGCTCGATGACGACCGGCAACTCGACGCCCGATTGCCGGGCAATCTCGCCGAGTGGGTCGCGCTGGAATCCTTGCAGCCGGTCCTCCGACACCGCGAGAATCCTGGCGTTGACCGGGTCGGCGATACCGGTATTCAACGCGCGCGCGACGAGCGGGGGGAGCTTCATGTCGAGTGCGATCTCGCGGGCGTGCGGTGTCATCTTCTTCCAAGTCTTCTGGATGATGCTGATCATCTTCTCGTCGCCAGTCTTTGCCGTCGTCTCGGCGAACTGCGTCTCAAGAAACACGAGGCAGAGTGCGTCCTCGATCACGCGGCCCTCGGGGTCGCGTGGGAAATTGCGTTTGCGAATCAAGTCCTGCACACGCGCCACCGTCGCGTCTTCGTAGCCGGCCTCGCGCAGAATCTCACCGGCTTTCTCCGCGTGAAAGTGTTTCAGGTCTTCGCGCCATTTCAGGTAACCGATGCGGCCGGCAGGATAGGACTCGCGCGGACTCATCCACCGGCAGATGTGTTGCGCGCGGGCGGCGAGACGCAATTCCTCGCTCGCATCCGGCGCCAGACGTTCGACCCACGCGCTGAGACGCCGCGAGTACGGTAACTCGACGCCGCGCGGGTCGGCGGCGTTGGCGGCGTCGATGCGGGCAATCGCGTCTTGAAAGCGCGCCGAATTCATGCCACAAACCATAGCATGAGCGAGTTGATCAAAGTAGCGGAGACTTCCGACCTGCAACCCGGCGAAGGCAAAACGGTGGCCGTGGGCGACCGGGAACTCGCGCTGTTCAATGTGGACGGGAAGTTTCATTGCGTGGACAACACGTGCCCGCATCGCGGCGGCCCGCTCGGCGAGGGAATGCTCGAAGGCAACGTCGTGGTCTGTCCGTGGCACGGCTGGCGGTTCGATGTGTCCACCGGCCAGTCGCCGGTGGTGCCGACCGCGAAGGTCGAGAGATTTGAATGCGTCGTCGAAGGCAACGACGTGAAAGTGAAACTCAATGCCGCTTAAATCCGCATGGGAACTGGCGTTGGAACGCACCGGCGGCAAGACCACCGGCAAGCTCACCGCCGCGCAAAAGGAAAAGCTCGCCGAGATTGATCGGGTCTTCACCGCCAAGATCGCCGAGCGTGAGTTGGAATTGAAGCCGAGGATCGCCGTCGCCGGTACTCCCGAGGAGCGGCAGAAGCTGGAAGAGATTCTCCGCAACGAAATTGCTAAGCTCCGTGCGAAACTCGAAGACGAGAAAGAAAAAGTCCGGCAGGCCAAGTGAAACGCCCGGTTTGCGCGCTGGTCAGCGGCGGCCTCGACAGCATGGTGCTGCTGGCCGAATTGGCGAAAAGTTACCGGCCCGTGATTCCCGTTTACATCCGGCAAGGTTTGGCGTGGGAGCGCGAAGAACTCCGGCATCTCCGCGGTGCGACGGTGCTAGATTTTCCGGTGAGCGATCTTTACCGGAATCATTGGAGCGTGACCGGCCGACGCGTACCCGGCGGGAAGACGCGTGACGAGGCCGTCTATCTTCCCGGTCGCAACTTGATGCTCTTATCGAAGGCCGCCGTGTTTTGTGCGATGCACAGAATTCCGGTCATTGCCGTCGGCACACTCGGCCACAATCCGTTTCCCGATGCGACGTCCAAATTCTTCCGGGATTTTGCCCGTGTGTCCGGTGTGAAAGTTATCGCGCCGTTTCGCCGACTCACAAAGGCGGAAGTCATCCGCCGCGGCCGGGGTCTGTCGTTGCATCTAAGTTGTTCCTGCCTCGCGCCAAGGCGCGGGCGGCATTGCGGCCGGTGCAACAAGTGTGCGGAGCGGCAGCGCGCCTTCCGCGAAGCCGGAATCAAGGATTTGACACGGTATGCTGCGGCTTATTGAAGGCGTGCATAAGTTTCGCCGGGAAGAGTTCGGCCGGTACCGCGAACTCTTCGCGCGGCTTTCCCGGGAAGGTCAAAATCCGCACACGTTGTTCATCACCTGCTCGGACTCACGCGTGCTGGCCGAACTGGTGACGCAGAGCCAGCCGGGAGATCTATTCGTCGTCAAGAACGCCGGCAATATCGTCCCGCCGGCGACCGTGACCGGCAGCACCAACTCGACTGCCGCCGCCATCGAGTTTGCCGTGCATGTTTTAGAAGTGAGCGACATCGTCGTGTGCGGTCACACCCAGTGCGGCGCGATGGCGGCATTGTTGAACGGTTTGCCGGATGCCGCGGCGATGCCGCATGCGGCCGCGTGGCTGGAGGTCGCGGCATCGGTACGGGAAGTTGTCCGACGCGATTACGGGTATTTGAGCGCGACGGAGCGCGTGACGGCCGCCGCCGAGGAGAATGTTTTGTTGGCGCTGGAAAATCTGCATGGCTATCCCGCCGTGGCCGAGCGTTTGAACGCCGGCAGGCTCGCGTTGCACGGCTGGTGCTTCAAGCTCGACACCGCCGAGATGTTTGCGTACGAACCGGCCGTTGGCCAGTTTCAACCGCTTGTGGTATAAGCGCTGCCATGGCCTACGAATCCCTGCGCGACTTCGTCCAAAAGCTCGATGCGGCCGGCGAGTTGAAGCGCATGGCGGTCGAAGTGGATCCCGTTCTGGAAATCACTGAGATCGCCAACCGGGAAATGAAACAGCCCGGCGGCCCCGCTGGGCGCGGGGCAGGCGGTAAGGCGTTGCTGTTCGAGAATTGCCGGGGCGCGCAGTTTCCGCTGCTCATCAACGCATACGGCTCGACGAAGCGCATGGCGCTGGCGCTAGGCGTGAATGATGTCGAGGATATCGCCTGCGAACTCGAAGCCTTGCTCAAGGCGAAGCCGCCGACTTCGTTCAAGGAAGCGATCGCGCTTCTCGGCACGGCGCTCGAACTCCGGCATGCGAAACCAAAGAGCGTCAGCGCCGGCCGGATGGAAACGCTGACCGGCTTGAGCGCGCTGCCAATCCAGAAATGCTGGCCGCAGGATGCCGGACGATTCATTTGCTTGCCGTTGGTCATCACGCGCGACCCGGATACCGGTGCGCGCAACGTCGGTTGTTACCGGATGCAGGTGATTGATGAGCGGACGACGTTCATGCACTGGCAACTGCACAAGACCGGGGCGCGCCACTGGCGCCGGTACATGGAATCGAAGAAACGAATGCCGGTCACGGTCGCACTCGGCGGAGATCCGGTGTACACGTTCGCCGCTACGGCTCCGTTGCCGGATGGGATTGATGAAATGATGCTGGCCGGATTTCTGCGGAAGAAATCCGTCGAGATGGTGAAGTGCCAAACGAACGATCTCGAAGTACCGGCCGATTGCGATTTTGTTTTGGAAGGGTACGTCGAGCCGGAGGAGAAACTCGATCTCGAAGGGCCGTTCGGCGATCATACCGGCTACTACACATTGCCGGAGCCGTATCCGAAGTTCCACGTGGAGCGCATCGCCGCCCGGCGCGACGCGGTCTATCCGAGCACCATCGTCGGCGTGCCGCCGATGGAAGATTTCTACATGGGCATGGCCAGCGTCCGCGTCTTTCTGCCGGTGTTCAAGATGAACTTCAACGAGATCGTGGACATGGCGTTGCCGGCCGAGGGCGTGTTTCACAATCTCGTGGTTGTTTCGATTAAGAAGCAGTTCCCGTATCACGCGATGAAAGTGATGCACGGGTTGTGGGGCATGGGGCAGATGATGTTCACGAAGACCATCGTCGTCGTGGATGCCGATGTGAATGTGCACAATCTCAGCGAAGTGATGTTTCGTCTCACCGCCAACATCGACCCCGAGCGCGACATCATCTTCACCAAGGGCCCTGCCGACGTGCTCGATCATGCCACGCCGGTCATGGGATTCGGCAGCAAGATCGGGATCGACGCCACGCACAAACTTCCCGGCGAGGCCAACACTCGCCCCTGGCCACCGATCATCAAGATGGACGAGGCGACGAAGAAGCGCGTGGATCAAATCGTGGGAGCGCGGGAGCGTGGAGCGTCAGGAGCGTAACGGCGATGAAAGTTGCTGATTACAAAGATTTGCGCGTATATCAGTCAGCGTTTGCGGCGGCAACGGAGATTTTCGAATTAAGCCGCACGTTTCCGGGCGATGAGCGATACTCGTTGACAGACCAGATACGAAGATCGTCCCGGTCGGTGTGCGCGAACATCGCGGAAGCTTGGCGCAAGCGACGATATGAGGCCGCGTTTGTTAGCAAGCTCAGCGATGCCGATGCTGAGGCGAGCGAAACAGAGGTGCACCTCGACTTCGCACTTCGATGTGGATACCTCAACCACGACCAGCACGCGAAGCTAAGGGATGACTACGACCACATCTGCCGGCAACTGACGAAGATGATGGACGATGCGTCATCATGGTGCACGCTCGGCGACCGGGCGCGCGAGGACTTAGGCGAGTACTTTGCGGACGCTCCACGCTCCTGACGCTCTCACGTCCGTCACGCTGCGTGTTCGGCCTTCTTGGCGGCTTGGGCTTCGGCGATGACCTTCGCGGCGATGTGCTGCGGGACTTGTTCGTAGTGTGAGTATTCCATTTCGAAACTACCGCGGCCCCCGGTCATGGAGCGAAGTTCGCTGGCGTACTTGAACACTTCGGCTTGCGGCACTTGAGCTTTGATCGCTTGCAGGCCATCAGCGGGTTCGACCGTCGTGATGCGGCCGCGCCGGTGGTTAAGGTCGCCGGTGATGTCGCCCATGTATTGATCGGGGACGTACACAGTGACGTTCATGACCGGCTCGAGCAAGACTGGCCGCGCCTTTGCCATCGCGTCCTTGAACGCGTGCAGGCCGGAGATCTTGAAGCTGATTTCGTTGGAGTCCACGTCGTGATAACTGCCGTCGTACACGATCGCTTTCACGTCCACGACCTGAAAGCCGGCCACCACGCCGCTCTGCATTCCCTCGACGCAACCCTTCTCCACCGCCGGTATGAAATTGCGCGGGATGGCGCCGCCGACAACTTCGCTGGTGAACTCGAAACCCGCGCCGCGTTCCCGCGGCTCAATTTTGACATAGGCTTCGCCGTATTGGCCGTGGCCACCGGATTGTTTCTTGTGTTTGTAGTGACCGTCGCCTCGTGAGGTGATCGTTTCCTTGTAGTCCACCTTCGGCGTGCTGAGGTCTACGTTGACGCCGAGCCTCTTCTTCATCGTATCGACAACGACGGCCAGATGCTGGTCGCCCATGCCGGAGATGACGAGTTCCTTCGTGTTCGGGTTGCGCTGCATGTGGAACGTCGGGTCTTCCTCCAGCAACCGGTGCAACGCCATGCTGATTTTTTCTTCGTCCTTCGCCGTGTGCGGATGCACCGCGTAGAAAGTGACCGGCTTCGGGAAATTGATCGGTGGAAATGTGACTGGCCGCGCGGAATCGCACAGCGTGTTGTTGATGTGCGTGTCCTTCAACTTCGCCAGCGCCACGATCTCGCCCGGCCCCGCCTCGGCGACGATCTGCTGCGTCTTGCCTTGGATTCGCAATAACTGCGGGATGCGCTCCTTACCGCCGCGTGTCGCATTGATGACGTCCATGTCCGGCCTGAGCACACCGGAAATCACGCGCACATATGCGAGGTGACCGGCATACGGGTCCACCGTCGCCTTGAACACAAATCCGCTGAACGGCGCCTTTGCCACTGCCTCGACGCTACCACCGTCCGCGGTTGACTCCGGCCCGTGATCGCCGGGCGCCGGCAACAAGGCCGCCACGCCTTCGAGCAGATTGCGCACGCCGATTTCCTTCTCCGCGCAGCCGCAGTAGATCGGGACAGTCGCGCCGCGAGCGACGCCGACGTGCGTGCCCTTGGTGATCTCGTCCAGTGTCAACGCCTGCCCGCCCAAAAATTCCTCGAGCAACTTGTCGTCTTGCTCGGCGGCAGCTTCCTCCAAACTCTCGTGTGCTTTGTGGAATTGCTCGCGCAACTCGGCCGGCACGTCGGCCTCCGGCGTCGTCCGCAGGTTCAACACCTTCGCGAAGCCGGCTTCTTTGCCCTGCGGCATCTCGAATGGGATGCAGTTCTTCCCAAACGCGCCGCGAATCTGTTCGACACACCGGAAGAAATCGCTGTTTTCCTTGTCGAGCTTGTTGACGAAGATCAGTCGAGGCTTCTGCATTTCATCCAGTAGTTTCCAGACGCGTCGCGTCCCCACTTCCACGCCGCTTACGCCGTCCACCACGACAATCGCCGCGTCCGCCGCGCGCACCGCCGCCATCGTCTCGCCGTGGAAATCCGCGACGCCGGGCGTGTCGAGCAGGTAGAGTTGATGACCGTCCCACTGGCAACTCATGGATTTAGCGTGGATCGTGATCTTGCGCTCCAACTCGTCCGGCAGGTAATCGACCGCGCTCGTGCCTTGCGCGACGCGCCCGTGGCGCTCGACGGCCTTGGCAATGAACAGTGCCGCGTCAATCAGGGAAGTTTTCCCGCTGGAAGCGTGACCGACCACGGCCACGGTACGAATCTTCGAGGTATCAAGTGGCATGACAAAGTCTCCCGCAAAACCTGTGCGCGAGTGTGTCAGAAAGAAAAGTCGAAGCAAGAAAAAATCCGCGGTATGCTATCCGGCCATGCAACCGGTCGAACACCTCTACGTCCACGTCCCGTTCTGCGCGGCCAAGTGCCACTACTGCGCCTTTTACTCCGAAGCCGGCAACGCCGACAAGATGGCCGGCTACGTGGACGCGCTGCTTCTGGAGCTGGACCGGTTCGCGCCGCGACTCGCGCCGCGCACCATCTTCTTCGGCGGCGGCACGCCGAGCCTGTTGCCGGCGGCGTTGATGCAGCGCATCCTCGAAGCCGTTGGTAGGGCGCGACCGCCGGGCGCGCCGCTGGAATGGACCATCGAATGCAATCCCTCGACCGTCTCCACCGAGAAGGCCAAACTCTTCCGCGAGTTCGGCGTCAACCGCATCTCGATGGGCGTGCAGGCACTCGACGATGAGATGCTCGACGTGATCGGCCGCGTTCACTCCGTCGAAGCTGCCGTCGGCTCGTACCGGAAACTGCGGGATGCCGGGTTCGACAATATCAACCTCGATTTCATGTTCGGCCTGCCGGGCCAGACGATGGAGCATTGGCGTACCACCCTCCGGCAAGCGATCGAACTCCAGCCGGAGCATATCTCGACGTATTGCCTCATCCTCGAAGAGGACACGCACTTCTGGTCGCTGTTGCAACAAGGTCGCATCAAGCCCGACGACGACCTCGAACTCGAGATGTACCAGACCGGCATCGACATGCTCGCCGCTGCCGGCTACCGGCAGTACGAAATCAGCAACTTCGCCAAGCCCGGCCGCGAATGCCGGCACAACATCGCGTACTGGGAAGGCAAAGATTACGTCGGACTCGGCCCGAGCGCGTGCTCGACCGTCGGCGACCGGCGTTGGCAGAACTCCGCGCAGATCGAGAACTGGGCGGTCGCGTTCGAGGAGCCGCTCCCGCCCGAGTTGCGCGCGGCAGAGTGTGCCGCTTTCGGGATGCGGATGAACGCGGGCGTGCCGGCCGAACTCGTCCGCGGCCGGTGGGACAAACAAATCGCCGAGCTTCTCTCCGCCGAACTCG
>Ga0247727_10003803_pt1 | contig 32956 bp, 36 predicted proteins | sample WisWelCaveWW1625_FD_202498 | JGI IMG/M metagenome (GOLD analysis project Ga0247727, IMG submission 202498) | Biofilm microbial communities from Wishing Well Cave, Virginia, United States - WW16-25 | ecosystem: Environmental > Aquatic > Deep subsurface > Groundwater > Cave microbial mat | place...
GCAGGGCAAAAGGCTATGGCTGCACCACCAGGAATTTCACCAATCTCAATTAGTCCACGAGCAAAAAAATTCATGATTGCCAATCCACCACCTACTTTCTATTTTAACTTGGCAAGATACTTCAAGTACTATGATGATGTCAAAGAAACTCCATTTACTCCTGCACTTCCACTACTCTACGCATTCCGGGAAGCACTTGATATGATACTAGAAGAGGGAATGGAGGCAAGAATTAAGCGACACAGAACCTGTTCAGACGCATTCTATTCAGGTTTGAGTGCAATGGGTCTTACTCCGTTTGCAAAAGAGGATGCTAGATCAACTGTTGTAATTGCTCTAAACTATCTACAAGGACTAGAAGACAAAACATTTCGAACAACACTTTCGGAAAAATTCCGAGTACTTGTTGCAGGAGGATTTGGTGAACTAAAAGGTAAAGTATTCAGAATAGGATGCATGGGCGAAGTTCATAGATATCATGTAATGAGAACCGTTTCTGCAATCTCTTCAACTCTTGATATGATGGGATACAAAACAAATCCGGAAGCACTCAAAGTAGCTGAAGAAAAACTAAAAGCACTCTAAACACATGTTAACTTAATATATGGAGCTCTAAGCATCGATCACGATGACTTTACAAAAAGGTACTTTAGTTTTAGTGGATTATACTGCAAAGGTAAAAGATAGTGGAGAAGTTTTTGAAACCACAAGAGAAGCTGATGCCAAATCAAGTTCACTTTATGATGCTAATGCAAGATATCAACCACGACTTGTCTCAGTAGGAGAGTCATGGGTTCTCAAGGGATTAGATGATGCACTGCTTAACACGAGTGTTGGTGACAAGCTTACAGTGGAAGTTCCTCCAGAGAAGGGTTTTGGAGTACGTGATCCTGGTAAGGTTCGCATGATTCCACTTCGCAAGCTTGGTGATGATGCTGAAAAAATTTCAGTCGGAGATGCAATAGAGGTGGATGAAAGAACGGGAATTGTCAGGTTCATAGGTTCTGGCAGAGTTCAGGTGGATTTTAATCACAGATTTGCTGGAAAGACCATTATTTATGACGTGAATATAGTAAAATCCCTTGATACTGATGAAGAAAAAATTATGGGACTTTTAAAAAGACGCTTACCAGTTGATGAATCTAAACTTCAATTCAAGATAAATGGAACACAACTCGACATTACCATGCCTGAAGAAACGTTTCTTGCAGAAGGACTACAGATAATAAAGCGTGCTATAGTGAATGATATTTTCAAGTTTGTAAGTAAACTAGAAAAAATCAACTTTATTGAAGGTTATATGAACACCAAGACCGAAAAACCCCAAGAAAAACCAGCAGAATCAAAAGTAGCTGAGCCAAAAGCTGCAGAGCCAAAGGCTGCTTAATCTACAAAACACCAGTACTTTTTGCAAGTGCAATAGCCTTTTCCTCAGTCATCTTTACCTGATTTAGGATTGTATACCTCTCTGGTCTTAGTGATGGAGCTATTACCAACGCCTTTGCCAAAATTTTTGGTTTCAGACCAATTTGTTTTGCAGTAGTTGGGGCTCCTACATTTTTTAGCATGGTGACTATTTTTTTCCAGTCTTGGCCCTGTAGCTTAGCAATCAAGATAGAACCTATCCCGCACTTTTCTCCATGCAGACCCACACCAGGTTCTAAATAATCAAGTGCATGAGAAAATAGATGTTCTGCTCCTGAACATGGTCTACTACTTCCTGCAATACAAGCAGCAACTCCTGCACTAATCAAAGCTTCAACTATCATTCTAACGTCAGGTTTTTTTCTAAAGTTCTTTGAGTTTTCTATTACTATCTTTGCGCTCATTGAAGCAAGGTTTGCAGCATACATTCCAAAATATTCTCCAACGTTATCTCTTGCAAGCTCCCAATCTCTTACTGCGGTTACTTTTGCCATTAAATCACCACATCCACTAGCAAGAAGTTTTCGTGGTGCCTTCTTTAGGATCTCAATATCGACAAAGACTCCCAGTGGTGCTGTTGCAATTATAGAGTGTGGTTTGTCTCCACGCAAGGAAACAAATGGACTTGCAATTCCATCATGCGATGCAGAAGTTGGAACACTAACAAACGGTTTTTTTAAATTAAATGCAACCATCTTTGCAATGTCTACAGATCTTCCGCCACCAATTCCTATTATGAGCTCGCTACCATCTTTCTTGATTTCTTGTTGAGTTTTTTTTGCAGCTTTTAAATCATTATTTGTACTAATGTGCCAGACGTTCTTTATTTTCGAGTCTGAAAGCGATCTTTCAACTTTTTTGTATGTTATTTTTCGCACTCGATCTCCAGAAACAAGAGAAACTTTCTTTGGATTCGCAAGATTAGCTATAAAATTTCCAATATCATCAATGTTTTTTTCGCCAATGACTATTTGTCTTGGCAGCTCCATTGTGTGAGATGACATGGGTTTTTGATGAAATCTCATTATTTATCAATCTCCCGTTTGACAACGCAAAGTTATTTAAAAGGGTGCTATCTATCCAAAGCATCTTTAGTTAAGGAGAATGTTATTTGTCTAACTATGTTGAACAACACACACTACATGGAACCACTACGGTAGGAATCGCCTGTACAGACGGTGTAGTATTGTGTGCAGACATGAGAGCAAGTGCGGGTTATTTCATAGCAAACAATAACACAATGAAGATTCAAAAGATCGATAAACACGCAGGCATGACTATGGCAGGCGGTGTTGCGGATGCGCAAAACGTTACTGACATGTTGAGATATCACTCCAACATACATAGGATAGAGAAACAAGAATATCTTCCGATAAAGTCTATAGCAAGACTTGCATCACTGATTTTCTTCCAGAACAGATACTATCCATTTATTGCAGACATACTTGTGGGCGGTTATGACAACCTAGGACCATCCCTATACAACATCGATATGTTTGGTTCCCTTGACAAAAAAACATTTGTGACAACGGGAAGTGGTTCTCCAGTTGCATACGGTCTTTTGGAAAGTGAGTACCGTGATGGACTCACCGTAGAAGAGGGTAAGGTAATAGCTTTACGAGCTGTAAAGGCCGCAATCACAAGAAACATTGGGACAGGCGATGGAATTAATGTCGCAATAATAGATCAAAAAGGATTCAGGTTATTAACAAAAGAACAGAAGAAAGCCATCATTACACTTTAGTGATTTTGTTGCAAAGAAAACAACAACAACGAGAAGTATCTCCTGCCTCAAATATAATGGGCACCATACTGCAAAGTATCCCAAAAGAGGCTGACGTCACCAAAATAGACTATGAGGGTCCCCGAATTGCAATTTATACAAAAAAACCCCGATATCTGATGGAACACAACGAAATAATTTCAAACATGGTTAATGTTATCAAAAAGAGAATCGTCGTAAGGACAGAAGAGTCAATTAGAAAAACAGAAGAAGAAGCAAGACAGATACTCACCCAAGTTCTACCAAAAGAGGCAGAACTTCACGGCACATTCTTTGATACTGCTACGGGAGAAATGACTCTTGAGGTAAAACGACCTTGGCTCTTGTACAACAACGCTGCATTCAACATGGCAGATCTTATTGAAAAAATGGGTTGGCGAATGCGTATAAGAAAAGCTACTACAATTCAGTCACAGACAATACAAACTATAAACTATAATCTGAAAATGTCATCTTCAGAAAGAAGCAGGCATCTAAAACAAGTTGGCGAAAAAATTTTTAGGCCAAGGCTTTCCGAAAATACCGAAGTTTCTCTTGTTACTTTAGGTGGATTCAGTCAAGTAGGTAGATCCTGTATGCTTTTGACAACATGTGAAAGCAAAATTCTGATAGACTGTGGTGTGAACCCTGGTGCCAAAACAGCACTAGAAGCATTTCCAAGACTTGACTGGATAAACATAACACTAGATGAGCTTGACGGAGTTGTAATCAGCCATGCACATCTTGATCACACAGGATTTTTGCCTGCACTTTTCAAATATGGTTACAACGGACCTGTGTACTGCACAGAACCTACTTTGCCAATGATGAACCTCATTCAGCTTGATGCAATCAAAGTTGCTGCAGCCCAAGGAAAGATTCCGCTGTATTCAGAAAGAGATGTCAAGCAGGTTATGAAACAAACAATAACTATTCCATATGGAACTGTTACTGACATTTCTCCTGACATCAAACTTGTCTTTTCTAATGCTGGTCATATTCTTGGTTCTGCTACATGTCACTTCCATATAGGCAACGGTGATCACAACTTTGTCTACACAGGAGACCTAAAGTATGGCAAGACCATGCTTCTTGAAAGTGCAACATGGAACTATCCAAGAGTAGAAACTCTGCTAATAGAGAGTACCTATGGCGCAAAGGAGGACATAATGCCTACACGCGAAGAGGTAGAATCTGCCTTTATAAAGTCGGTAAATGAGACCCTCCGAAATGGTGGCAAGGTACTAATTCCTATCCCAGCGGTTGGTCGTGCTCAGGAACTACTGATGGTAATGGATCTATACATGAAAACAGGCCAGATCATAGAATGTCCTGTATTTATGGAAGGAATGATCGCAGAAGCAACATCGATCCATGAAGCATTTCCTGAATATCTTGCACGCGAGCTAAGACAGAAGATCTTGGAAACTGATGATAATCCGTTTGACTCGGAATATTTCACAAACATTGAACACGCAGATGGAAGAGAAGAAGCACTGCGAGAAGGACCATGCATAATAATTGCAACTTCTGGAATGCTTGAGGGAGGACCGGTTCTAGAATATTTCAAAAGCATTGCGCCGGTTCAGAAAAATAAGATACTGTTTGTTTCTTACCAAGTCAATGGAACAATTGGTAGAAGAGTGTTAGATGGATCAAGGCAGGTATCCATTATGGGAAAAGAAGGAAAGATTGAAGTGATCAACATAAACTGTGCCACAGAAAAGCTTGATGGATTCAGTGGTCACAGTGATTACAACCAACTGATGTCCTTTGTGCATAAATTGCGACCGAAACTTCGAAGAGTTATTGTAAACCATGGTGAAAGAAGGAAATCAGAAAATCTTTCCATGTCAATTCATAGAATGTTTAGAATTATGACATCATGTCCACACGTACAAGAAGCAATTAAACTACTTTAGATCGTATTCTGCTCTCCAGATCTTTACACCTGGAGGAGTAACAATAATTCTTTCTTCACCCAATCTTGCAATATCAGCTCCTGTAGATTTGGCAATAGCATAGATCTCTTCAACAGATTTTCTTAACTCGTCAACATTTTTTTGTGCAAGTGGAGTAACTCTTAGAACCAAGATCATATTTTTTTTGATGTCCTCTTTTATGGAATGGACATCGCTAGCATCTCTAAGCGTAATTGCCTTTAGATAGGTTGGTGCCTTTTGGGTCTGCATCTAAAAGTAATGTAACGCCCTCCCTCAAAAAGTCTTACTAGTCAAGAGCATTTCACAGACTAGGTTGTACGTCTAAATTCTGTACCGGATATAGGCTTCTTCTTTAGCTGGGATTGTTGAAATTTCAGATTTTGTGTCGTTTTTCTGGATTATTACAGTACTTGCAATTTCCTTTGGTGCATCAGAATATCTTAATGTGATACCAGCTCCAAACTCTAGATAATTCTGTACATTTTCTCCCCGCAGCAATGTAATAGGACCGACATGATCTTTTGCCTCAAGCAAGACATCTTTGTCTAATGCCAGTGCCTTTATGACTTCATTTTCGTCTTGATTTCTTCCAACAACCAGTTTTGTCTTTTCATCAAATCGAAAGTGTCTTCCATTTTTCAAGAGATCTATGTCATTTGTTGTTGGAGTCTCTACATGTTTGAAAAGATCTTTTGCTCTTATTGCAAATGCTGGATCAGTAAGCAAACAACCACCTCCTGCGTTTGGCGGGTTTTCAATTTCAAACTCTTGAGCCATCTTTAGCTGTTCTTTTCTTGATCGCCCTCTTATCTTTCCAAGATCTTCTCTTTTGATCAGACCTTTTAGTTCTGGTTCTGTTGGTGGCAATAAAGCTGCAGAAAGCGGTCTTACAATTTTTCCTTCAAGTCCAGACTCTTTTTCAATTGTTTTAAGTGCTGGTGCATGTTGGCTCATTGGTCTTTGGCCAAGAACCTCGCCTGAAATTATAAATTCTGCTCCGATCTCTTCCATGTGTTTTTTTCCAGCTTCAAACATCATTGCTCTGCAATCAATACATGGATTCATTCCAGATCCAAATCCATGCTTTGGATGCTTTAGCATCTCGATATATTCATCGCCAAGATATACTGTCTTTAGTTTCACACCAAGATTATCTGCTGTTTCTCTGATCTCAAAACCACATCCTCTACCACAGTCAAAATCGCAAAAAGGTGTCTTTATTGCTACAGCTTCCACCTCAAATCCTTGTTTTTGCATCATTTTTACGGCTAGCCGGCTGTCTAGACCACCTGATAAGAGCGCTACAACCTTCTTTTTTTGTTCCATGCAAAAAAGCCCTTATTCCAATATCTAAACCTTCCAGCAAACATAAATGGAGAATTGGCAGATTTTTTGTATTGCAAAAACGCAGGCAAAACCTTCTAAAATTTTGTAATAAAATTAATTGCGACACTTTGGTAGCATTCGAGCCTGAAAACCTCTTTTACATGACTGGATTTTGGGGCGAAGCTATTGGAGTTTTGGACAAAAGTGGCACTACAATAATTGCGCCAGAGCTTGAGGTTGGTCGAGCAAAAGAAGAATCGATTGGTTGCAATGTGATAAAATCAGAAAGAGGCCAAGGCTCACTTGCTACTCTTGCTACAAAATTGAAAGGAAAAAAAGTTTGTACAGACAGTAATAATTATGACACAATTCATATGCTTAAAAAAACCATCCCTAGTGTAAAATCATCAACAGATCCCTTCTATAGTGCACGTGAAATAAAAGACCCCGTTGAAATAAGCATCCTAAAACAAGCTTCTAAAATCTTAGATGAAATGTTTGAGCTTTGTACTGATAAGATAAAAAAAGGACAATCCGAGATGGAGCTTCAAACCATTTTGATGTCATTTGCATTGGAACGAGACATGTTTGCAACTGGATACAAGTCAACTCTTAATCCATTGATCATAGCTGGCGGACCAAATGGTGCACTGCCACATGCACAAGTAACAAAAAGAAAATTTACAAATGGAGACATGATTGTAGTAGATCTTACTTTAAGATACAAAGGATATGTTTCAGATGCAACAAGAACTTTTGGCCTTGGTTCTGTTTCAACTGAAGCAAAAAAAGTGTATGAGATTGTAAAAGAGTCACAAAAAGCTGGTCTGAAAGCTGTAAAGCCTAAAGCTTCTTGTAAATCGGTAGATGTTGCATGCAGAAATGTGATAAAAAAGAAAGGATACGGCAAGTACTTTATTCACTCAACTGGCCATGGAATTGGCCTTGAGGTTCATGAGTTACCTTGTTTGAGCTATTTGAGCAAGGTAAAACTTGAGAAGAATATGGCAATAACGGTAGAGCCTGGAATTTATCTTCCAAAAAAATTTGGAGTGCGAATAGAAGATTCACTAATTGTAAAAGACAAGCCATATGTCATGCACAGGTTTACAAAAGATTTAATCGTAATTTAGCTTTCATTAATAATTACGTAATCTTCTCTTGTATTTTCTAACCTCATCTCTTAGGCCTATAACATCATAATCATGTTGTAATTCTTCCCACAATTTGGACGAATCTAGTTTTTTCTCATTTTTATTATGGATTTTACGTTTAGATACCACTGTTCTTAACCACTCATTTTGCGATCTTGGTTTTTTGAAAGGAAATTTTGAAATGTAAAATGGATAATCTATCTTATCATACTTAATTTCAGGAAAAAGACAATTGAAATAATTTATTAATTTACAACCACTCTTAAGTCTCTTCTGAAGACCATTAAGAACAGTCTTTGAAGAATCAAGACCGTAAAATACAATGGTAGCTTCTTTTAATTTAGCATTTTCCAGTTTGTCTGAAAATAGTTTCTCAAAATCATCTTTAATAACTCTCCAGCGAGTAAGCATCGCTACTTTTTCAAGCCTTCTTCTGGCTACCTTGGATCTTTTGTAGTCATTTTCTATACCGACTACTTTCTTAACTCTGAATTCTGTGAGTGCTATTATGAGATTCTGTCCCCATCCACACCCCAGATCATAAAAAATGTCGTTTTTTCCAGCATTGGCTAGCGTTAACATTCTTCTAATTTCATGATTCGTAAAAAGAATAGGATAGCCCCACTTTGGTCGTCTTTTCGGTAATCTCATATCATCTATTAATTCATTTTTCATAGCGTTGTAATGGTAGAAGGATTTTGACTAATTTACTTTTTTTTCTATCTCCTTACGAATGAGTCTGCTAATCTCTAATTTCGTCTTCCATCCAGATTGAATTACATTCTTTAAATCTACAATAATTACATTGTTGTAGTCAGGATTTTCCTTATATTCTTTTAATCCAATATCATTTGTAACTATAAGATTGGCATTTGATTCCTTTAACTTATTTTTAGCTACTCTGATCAATTTTTCTTTGGAAAGGTTAGTTTCTGCTTTGAATCCTACAAGAAAAACATTTTTTTGTATTTTTTTAATTTGATCTATAATTTTTGGTGTACGTTTGAGTTTTATCACAACTCGATCAGAAATGCTTTTGATTTTTGTTGTACTTGGTTTTACTGGAGTATAATCAGATACTGCTGCAGCTAAAATTACAATATCAAATTTCTGCCTCATCTCTTTTCTAACAACATCATACATTTCTTTACTAGTCTCAACTCTTATGAGCTTGACACCTTTTGGTGGTGGTTCTTTTCCAGGACCATAAATTAGAGTAACTTTAGCTCCAGCTGAAACAAGCTCCGCTGCAAGCAAAACACCAGTCTTTCCAGTGCTTTGATTTGTAATTACGCGTACAGGATCAATGTACTCTATGGTAGGTCCTGCAGTGATAAGCACCTTTTTCCCACGCAGCTTGGAAGAAGAACCAAGCTTTTTGAGAACAAAATCAAGCACATCTTCAGGCTCTGCAGCCTTTGCCTTTCCCTCAACCATGTTTGGAACAAGAAAATCAACCTTGTTTTTCAGAAACTCTATGTTTCTTTTTACAGCCGTATTCTCATACATGGATTGATGCATAGCTAAAGATATCACAATTGGTATCTTAGAACCAAGCCCAACACTCAAGACTGTCGAAATTGGGGTATCATCTATACCATTTGCCAGTTTCCCAAGTGTGTTTGCAGTACATGGATAAACTACGATCAAATCAGACTGCTTGTAATCTGCAATCTTGACGTGCTCAAGATCTCCGGTAAGTTTTGTTATGACCTCGTTTCCTGTTGCCCACTTGAAGTAGCTTGGCTTGATTAGATCAGTTGCAGCTTTGCTTGCAACACAGGTAACATCTGCACCATGTCGCATAAGCAGTCTAGCTAGTTCAATGGACTTGTATGCAGCAACACTTCCACTGATACATAAAACAATTTTTTTCCCAGCAAGTTCTGTACCATCAGAGCTGACAATATCAAGTGATGGATGTTTATGCAATTTCTTTTTTCAACCTTTCAAGCTCGGATTTTTCCATGGAAAAAGAGTGTTCCTTTGTAGGAAACTTACCTGATGTTACATCGTTTTTGTATGCTGTAACTGCTTTTACAATTTCTTGGGAAAGTTCTAGATATCTTTTAACGAATTTTGGTTTTATCTTATCATACAATCCAACTACATCATGAAATACAAGCACCTGACCATCACAATCTAGACCAGATCCAATTCCTATTGTTGGAATGTTGATTGATTCAGTAATTATCTTTGCAACTTCTTGCGTTACCATCTCTAAAGCAATGCTAAAGGCTCCAGCTTCTTCAAGTGATTTTGCAGCATCGATTAGCTTTAGTGCTGAATCCTTTGTCTTTGCCTGTACCTTGTAGCCTTCCTGAAGTACCGTAGTTTGTGGCTGCAGGCCAATATGGCCCATTACAGGTATGCCAACCTCTACTATTGCTCTGACAGTCTCACTTACCTCGCGACCGCCTTCAAGCTTAACTGCATCTGCACCTGATTTTATGAGTCTGCCAGCATTTTCAATGGCCTGAGCCTGGCTTGCTTGATATGACATAAACGGCATGTCGGCAACAACCATTGCATTTTGTCTTCCCCGACTTACAGCGTCAGTAAAGATGCACATCTGTTCCATTGTTACAGGAATCGTGCTTTGATATCCAAGCATAACCATTCCTGCACTGTCACCTACAAGCAAGATATCAACGCCAGCTTTGTCACAAAGTAAAGCTGTTATGTAATCATAAGCAGTGATTACAGAAATTTTGGCTGTTCCCTTTTTTGTTAATATATCTTTAACAGATTTAGGCATAAGCTATCCTCCTAAGATTGTTATTCATTTCAACCAATGCCTGTGACAAGTTTTTTTTGTTGTCAAACTTGGCTGTAACAGGCTTCTTTTTCTTTAGTTTCTTTGACATTTCAATTAGAATTTTCATTCCACGAATTACATTATCCACAATTGTAATGTTTGCAGTCTGCGCAGTTCGTGAAAGTGGGTTGAGATCAAAGGTGATAACTTTTTTCCCTAATTTTCTTAGGGCAATTGTTCTATCTCCATCTTCAAGTGGTACAAGCACCACATCAGCAGAAAAAATTCCTCTTTTATCAACAACTTTTCTTGCACTGTCTAATTTTGGAATTTTTCTTGAAAGCTTAGAATCAAGTCCCAGAATTTCTTTTGCTCCATTTTGTTTCAGAACCTTTGCAATGGTTTTTTTTCTTTTTTTACCATCATAGAAAAGATTGATCTCAATTTTTGCATTCACAGTTTTTGCCAGCTGCACGATTTCTTTTGGGCAGAGTGAGGCAAGGTTTCCATTTACTGAAATTACAGGTGATCTTGCAGAAACAAGGACTGTTGCTGCCGCTTTTATGGCTTTTAGGGCATTTTTTGAGGTCTTTTCGCCTATCAGATAGTCAAAGGCTTCCCCTCTGCCATGCGCCATCAAGCCCTCTTCTATAACAAGGCCAGCTCTGTAGCCTTTGACAAGCTTCTCTCTAATATGCAGGGATGCAGCCCTGGGATGCGTTTTTGGAATTAACACTGAGAAGCTCTGACTCCGGTTTTGTCAATCCTAGATTTGATGACAATGCCGTCATATTTTTTCACAATTTCCATTACTTGGTCTTCTTTTGATTTGGGAACAAGAGTGAATACGGTCTCTCCAAACATTGCGACGCCACACTTTATACCATTGTTCTGAAGATCATTTATCACACCATCCATCTTTGGTGTAATTACACGCACATATTTTGCAAACTCTAAAGACATGTCAAGAAATTCCAAATAATTTCTTGATTTTATTAGCTTGTTTACCATCTTTCCACCGAGACCGTTTACTCTTTGCAACTCATTTTTCAAGAATTTTTTAGTAGAAATTGGAGAAAAACAAATCAAAATAACTGAAGAGTTGTTTGAAATTTTTTTCAGGCTTCCAATGCCAGGAGCTCCATATTTTGTTCTTATCTCAAAACCACCATAGTATGATGATAAAACAGTTCCAAGACCTGTCTTGCAATAAATTTCGGCATTGTGAGCTATCTGCCCAACCTGAGTTCTTGTAAGATTTGTCTTTAGTGCTTTATTTAATGCAAAGGCAAGACTTAGTGCAACAGCTCCACTTGATCCCAACCCATAACCAACTGGAATTGCTATGTGATGCTCTACATCTACAAAGACATTTTCTTTTACAAGCTTGAAGAACTCATTAATCACAAACTCAGAAACTTGAGTATTGTCTGTTGGATAACCTGTAACTTTGATCTTAAAATCAGGTTTTTTAGAACCGGTAACCTTGACATGTGTAGTAACACCTTCTTTTATGCAAAAACCTGCTCCAAGCGAGCCCTGAAGTTCTGGTCTTTTTTGCTCTACTTCAGCTTTGAAAAAACCTGTAATATGGCCCGGGCAAAAGCCTACTGCCTGCATGGCGGCATTTAAATTTCCATAAAATATAAAAATAACGATTAAATTATTTATATTGATTTAAACTGACTAAATTCATTCGACGCCTGCAAAAGATAGGGAGCAGTATCTTAGTTTCTATACCAAAAGAATGGATTGATGCAAACAAGCTTGGAAAAAGCGATGAAGTTGAGATAGAAACAGGACCAAACAGTCTTTCCATCACATTATCTGAGGACCATAGATCTCCAAAGGAAGTAGTGATACCATATCCAGTTTCAAAAGAAGAAAACATCATTGCAGACATAACAGGTGCTTATCTTCTTGGTTATGATATCATAAAGATAAAGGGCAGATCAACAATTTCTATTGAAGATCGTGAAAAGATTCGTGCATCCATGCGAAGATTGGTCGGCATGGAAATTGTTGATGAAGATTCTTCAAATGTAAATGTACACTTTCTTTTGGATGCAACAACACTTAGTCCAGAAAAAATTCTAAAACGCATGAGCTCAATTGCGCTTGGAATGTTTCGTGATACATTAAACACTCTGACAGCTGATGACAAAAGTGTACTTCAAACAATTCCAAACAGAGATGATGAAATAGACAGACAATACTTTTTGCTTGTAAGATTAATCAGAAGCACGATGGTTGACAAAAAACTTGCTAACGCATTAAATCTTGAAAACATTGACATTCTTGATTACAGGATCGCTGCAAACTTGCTTGAAGCTGCAGGGGATACGATAGTAGAGCTTGCAAACTCAATACCAGATATATCATTATCAAAGACTGATCTTAACAAAATTTACAAAGTTGCACAAGAAATTGAGAAGATACATGAGAAATCTATTGAAGCATTCATTGAAAATGACAGACTGCGTGCAATTGAAGCCATCACACTACACCGCAGCTACCAAAAGAAAGTTTCTGATATTCGCTCTTCACTTGAACCTAAAAAGCATGTGTCAATCGAGCTATTGGACCTTGTTTACACGTTTGAAAAGATAGCACGTTGTTGGGCAGATGTAGCAGACCTGGTACAGCCAGTTTACGGCCATTAGAATTTTTTCTTCATTGCATATGTTAGAACGGCACAAATTGTTTTAGAGTCAACAATTTTACCAGACAAAATCATTCTTAGTGCTTTTTTAAAATCAATCTTAACTACAGATATTATTTCATCCGCATCAAGCTTTAGCTTACTAGATTTTTTTAGTCCTGATGCCACAAAGCAATGAATCAGCTCAGTGTTATATCCTATGGAAGGATAATATTTTATCAGCGAGGTCATACTTTTCGCCTCATAACCAGTTTCTTCTTTTAGTTCCCTGAAGGCACACTTTCTTGGCTTTTCTCCTTTTTCTAGAGTCCCAGCTGGAATCTCAAGAACATATCCATGAGGAAAGCGATGTTGTTTTACAAATAGAATTTTGCCCTTGTCTATAGCAAGTATTGCTGCTGCACCTCTGTGCTCTACAACTTCACGAGCAACTTTGCGTTTGTTTATGGGTATAGTATAGATGCTTAGTGATAGTACTTTTCCTTCATAGATCTTTTTCTTCATAACATGCGTCGTCTCAAGGTAGTAAAATCTGTTATGAATGTATCTGGTACGATAAATGAAGCTTTTTTGATCTCTTTGATAATTCTATACTGTCTTTTACCCATTCTTGAGGAAATGTAATCTTTTTGGGTATAAAGAGATCTACAGATTCAACTCCCTCTATTTTGTGAACCATCTGCGTTAGTTCATCAAGCCTGAAAATATCATTACTGTAAAAAAATAAAACAATTTGGTTCATATTTACAAAAGGTTTTTGTAAAAATGATCCCGTGAATTCTTTTTCTAGCTTGATAAGTGTTTTTTTAACATTACTTGCGACTCCAACAAGAATTGCAAAAGGAATGTATCCTGTCATCATCATAGGATTATAAACAAGTGTAAATTGTATAGCTTCATCATTTTGAAGTTTGTCAAGAGATCGTGCTACGGTTTTTGTAGAAAGATTAGTGGATTTGGCAATCTGATCAATTTTTATTCGAGGATCTTTTAGAAGTATGTCTATAATTTCTAGATCAGTTTTAGTTAGATCGGATCTGATACCAGGATTCTGTGCTTCGAAAATACTCAACACTCTAATATCTTTCATTAAATTTTTCGCAAGCTCCATTTTCTTGTTAGGATCTTCTCTTACAACAATGCTGCAAACAGTTATGTCGCCAACACATGGAACTACGAAAAATGGTTCCCCAATTAATCTAATTTGTTCTAAAATACTTTTCAAATCCTTACCAGATACTACAAAATACAAAACACTGTAACCCAACACAGGAGGTTCGATCTTTAAAGTAAATTCTTCAATTATCCTATTGTCTATCATTTTTTTAATTCTTGATTTTACTGCAGCTCCAGATATGCCGACACTCTTTCCGATCTGTCTATCTGCTTTCCTGCAGTTGTTCAAAAGGTGTGAGAGAATTTTAATATCAATTTTGTCCATTTTTTGTTATCATTCCCAATTATTTGATATAAAGCATACATGTTACATATATAATTGTCTTATATATGAAGAAATAAGACTTTAAGCATTAAATATGCGACTATTTTAATAGCACTATGGATTACAGAGCACAGTTAGCAATGCGAATGCTGATGAATAAGAAGGGCAGTCTCATCGGTGCTGTCTTGGCTGTTTCTATTGGCATTCTGGTTATCCACGTTAACTTTGTAATTTTTCAGGGTCTGTATGATGCAATTGTGCGCGACATGAAAGCCTACAGATTTGGTGATGTCTATGTAACAAACGAAGATGATTACATAGACAAGTCTGACATTGCTTTAGTAAATTGGTTTGAACGAATTCCTTATGTCGAGGCAGCAACTCCAAGACTAGATTCATCTGCCGGTATAAATGCCACAAAATTTGGAAAAAGACACGAAGAGTTTAGAGTTCCTGTAGTTGGTGTGGATCCATTTAGAGATATTCAAGCATCCACAATTCATACTACAGTAGGGGACGGGCAGTTCGTCTTTTCACGAAATTCTATTGTTCTAGGTTCTACAGTCGCTCGTGATCTTGGTGGTCTACAAGTTGGAGATAATGTAGAGCTAAAGTTTGTGGACAGATCGGGTCAAGATCAAATTAAACGTTTTATTGTTTCTGGTATTACTACATCAGCTGGTGGACAAGGTTTTGATTTTAGCGTCATTGTCCACATTGATACGTTACGTAGCATATTAGATCGAACAGGTGAAACTGGCGCTATCATAGTAAAACTAAACGATCCATCAAAAGCAACCGAGGTTAAGGATCTATTTTTAAGATCATTTCCTTCTGATGACTTTAAAGCTGAAACAATAGAAGAATCAGCAGAATCAGCTTTACGCGGTTTTAGATCTGGTATTGCTTTAATCAATTTGATTGGTTACTTTGGAATGACATCTTCTGCCTTTGCTATTGTAACAATTCAGATGATGATAGTATCAAGCAAGACACGAGAAATAGGAGTAATGCGTGCTATTGGTGCAAAAAGGAAGGATATTCTTCTCCTATTCGTATTTCAGGGAATTATCATAGGTGCAATAGGCGCAGCTGCAGGTACAGCACTTGGATTAGTCTATACCGCACATGCAAAAGAGACTAGATTGGAATTTGAAGGCAGTTTAGCCTTGGAAGTCACCTATAATTGGACAAAAATTGTGCAGACAGCCTTGACGTCATTTGCACTGGCAATGGCAGCTTCAATATATCCTGCATATCGGGCAACCAAACTTCAACCTATAGAGGCGATGAGAACTGTCTGATCTAGCTTTAGAAGTTCAAAACTTGAATAAAATATACGGAGAGAGTGAGACAGCGGTTCACGCAATAAGAGATGCCTCATTTTCAGTTAAAAAAGGAGAGTTGCTTCTTATTGTAGGCAGTTCTGGTTCTGGGAAATCTACATTGTTGAATATGATCGGACTTTTAGATCGTCCAACCAACGGAAAGGTTCTCATTGATGGAACAGATACAACTAATCTTAAAGACGGTGATCTTTCCTCTTTTAGGAATTCGAAGCTAGGATTTGTCTTTCAGTTTTCAAACCTTCTATCTGATTTGACAGTTTTAGAAAACGTTCTCCTTCCACGAAAAATTCAACAAAGCTATGATACTGCTATGGATGATGCTACAAAGTTATTAAGAACAGTTGGTCTTGAAAAAGAAATTCATAAGCGAGCAAACAAGATCTCAGGTGGTCAAGCGCAAAGAGTTGCAATTGCACGAGCACTCATTAACAAACCTTCGATAGTTTTAGCAGATGAGCCTACAGGTAACTTGGATTCTATTAATGCTGAAACAATAGTTCAGCTTATGAAATCAATGGCAGAAAAGCTAGGACAGGCATTCATCATAGTTACACATGAGAGAGATCAGTTTGGAAAAGTAGACAGAGTTATCACCATCAAGGATGGTCGTGCCTTTGAAGGAGAAGAACCAAAGAGGATGGAAGTAACAGCATGATGACATCAAAATTATTTGTATTAATTGCTGCACTCTTCTTAGTACCGCTCCTCATTGATGCATATGCACAGACAAGCACATCAGGTTCCCCCTTTGAAAGAGAGTTTGTTGACATAAAGTTCCTTGATGCCTACTTTGGTACTGAAGACGAAAAGATTGAGGTCGATCACGGTGACAAGAACGTGCCATTTACCGTGGTTATGGCAAATGTAGGTTCTCACGATAGGGTTAGTGGAATAAGGGGCCAATTATCATTACCTTACGGCTTTACGCCTGCGGATGGAAAAGGTTCCCTAATTCTTGCAGATAATGATGATAGCGCCCTTGCAGGCCAAGCCTTTTCACTAACTTTCTTTGTCAACATCGACGAGAATACAGAAATTAAGCAATATCCAGGTACAGTGAAGATAGAATACTCTAGAGTGCGAGAGGCTGGACTAAGAGAGGGATATTTTGATTTCAAATTCAAAGTAACTGGCAAGAGTATTCTTAATCTTAAAGCAGTAGAGCCAGTCCTAACTTCAATAAAGAACAACCTTGTAGTGATAGAGGTTTCTAACTTGGGTACAGCACCAATATCAAACGTCGACATTGTCTTGGATAACACACTGACTACTATTTCATCAACTGCTCAATCAATTACTAATTTGGAAAATGTTGTATTTGATCAAACTCATTGGGATATTAGAACTATAGACCCAAATTCAAACAAGCGTTTTTCATTTAATGTATATGTGCCAGAGAAATTAAAAGACGAATCACTTCATGCGCCCATGAAAATAACTTACTTCAACGCACATGGTGATCGAACAATAATTACCAGAACCGTTGACTTTTACATTAATGGATTAATAGATGCATCAATCTATGGTGTAGACGTCATAGATTTATCTGGAAAACCAACCCTAGTAGGTGAAATTCTTAACGAAGGAAATGTAAACGGCTTATTTGCATTTGTTACTCTTGAACCACTAGGTAGCTCTCACATAAAGAAGTCAACTCAATACGTTGATGAACTTGAACCGGATTCTCCTGTACCATTCAACATGCCAATTGAGTTCGATGGTGAACCAACTCTAGGACAAAATGATGTGCGTATTAGTGTACGATACAAGGATTCATTACGAGATGAAAACGTCATAACTTATGATACAACCATTTCCCTTAAAGACAATTCACTAGATAAAAAATCTAGCTTACTAGATTCCTCACAGTTCATAATTTTAGGCATAGCAGCTGTAATTGGTGGAGTTGCCTTTGTTGTTAAGAAAAGACGCAAGAAAATAACACCTAAGACAAGCTAAGATTATATTCAGTGTGAGCAACTTTTGTTCAATGGGTTGGGATGAAATTGAGGTCCCAAAAGAAATCAGACCTTTTATGCTTGACGAAGCTGAAGAAACAAAGCTAGGCCAGAAAAAAGATGCAAACAAACAATATCGATACGGCAATCTTCACATAAGAGAATACAGCAACAAGTATGTAGTTCATATGGACAAAGTTGATCCACGCAAGAATCCACTCGGTCATCTTATTTTTGATGCACCCGAAGTACTAGTAGGTCTTGCAACTGCAGCATTTGGAGGAAGTAAAGTAGCGTCACATGTTTACAAAATGCAGAAAAATTCCAAAGAAGCGAAAGGTGTTTCTTTGATTACAGGATTTTTAGCATCGGTAGCACTTGGTTATCTCGGATATTCTCTAACAAAGACGTTCAAAAAATTTTAGGGGGAATTTATCATATCAAAAATAAGAACCATTAAGATCTTTCTCAAACTCTTGCCTCTCATTTTGACACTTAGAAGAGATAGAAGAGAGTGGGTTAGAAAAGAAGGAAAAAATGTGAAAGTATCAAGATATCAAAAAAACGCAAGAAAGGTTCTCAACACTTTTGTATCATTGGGACCAGTCTACATTAAACTTGGTCAGTGGCTTTCTTCAAGAGCTGACATTTTACCACAGCCATATCTGGAGGAGCTTGCAAAGCTACAAGATGATGTGCCAGCGGCTCCTTTTGAGCAAGTTAAACCGATCATAGAAAAAGATCTTGGACCACTTGAACAAAACTTTGACTACATCAACACAACTGTTCTTTCTGGCGCATCACTTGGCCAAGTATATCTTGCTAAAATCAAAGAAAAAGATGTTGTTATAAAAGTAAGAAGACCAGATATTGAGAAAGTTGTAGAAGAAGACATTAAAATTCTAAAAAAATTTTTGCCCATTGCAATGAAGTTTGTAGATCCAAACCTGCGTTTCTCAGCTGAAGCCATGCTTGCACAGTTTATTGAGACAATACATGAAGAGATGGATTATAGAATTGAATCCCAAAACCTAAAGACAATAAAAAGAAACCTACGTGACTATCCAAGGGTAATAATTCCATCCGTAATAGACGATCACTCGACAGAAAAAGTACTTACTATGGAGTACATACCGGGAATAAAAATAACTAACGTAAAGGCCTTGGATGAAGCAGGATTAGATAGGGCACAACTTGTGATCAAGGCTCATAAGGTGTTTTTTACAATGCTTTTACATCACAACATATTTCATGCAGATCCACATCCTGGCAATATCTCTGTAACAAATGATGGTTCTCTGATACTTTATGACTTTGGTATGGTTGGAAGACTTGACAACGAAACACGCCTCAGGCTAATCAGATTATATCTCTCACTTGTGGAAAAGGATCCTCCAAGAACCGTAAACGCCATGAATGACCTTGGTATGTTACTTCCTGGCTTTAACCGTAGTATACTAGAAAAAGGAATTGACATGTCTATTCAAACAATGCATGGAAAAAAAGTTGATACCATGGAAGTCAAAGCTCTAATGGAGCTAGCTAACAAGACAATGGGCAAGTTTCCATTCAAGCTTCCCAAACATCTGGCACTTTACATGAGGATGGCATCAATACTTGAAGGAATTTATCTTACTCACAAAGTGAATTTCAGGTTCATCAATGTGTTGCGAAACATTTTGGAGGAGGAAAATCTCATCAGAGATGCATATATTGAAGAGCTAAAGTATTCTCTTAACAGATTTGCAAAATCAATTGATGCTACCATCTCAATTGCACCACAACTCAAACAATATCTTGATGAAAACAGATCTCTTCAGAATCTTAATTCCAAATCAGCTGGGAATATCTTACTTTCAGGAAGTATTCTTTCTGCAGCTGTCTTTGTAGGTTCAACAGTTTTGTATACGACAAACGAGCTTGTAGGCCAGCTTGGCATGATTGGCTCTGCAGTTATAATGGCAGTCTCTCTTTCAATGAGAAAACGTTAGCTATTCTATTGTGATGTCCTTTCCACTTTTTGCAGGAATCTTTAGAGTGAGAACACCATGAAGATATTTTGCGGAACCAACAGCGTCTTCGCCTTCCTTTACATCAATTGGCAGTCTTATCTTTTTGTCAATCACATGTGGTCGCTGGTGCCAGATTATGGTTCCGTCATGGTCAGTCTCTCTTTTTGCATTTATGGAAAGGATGTTTCCATGTATTTTTAACTTGATATCTTTTTTATCAAAACCTGGCATATCTATTGTGACAATCAAGTTATCATTGTCTAGCTGCATATCAACTGGTGGAAGTATAAACTCGTAAAACTCTCGTGATTTATTGCCTATTTCTTTCAAAACTTCTTTTGCCATGTATCTTACAAGACCCATTTTAAGTAATAAAGTGTTTTTTGAGTTATAAACCTTCTAGATTTATAATTTATCTACTTCGCAATTGATTACAATTTCATGATAATAGTTCTAGAAGGGCTTGATCAGGCCGGCAAGGGAACACAGTCAAAGCTTCTATCAAACGCATTAAAGGCTAGAAAACTAAAATGCAAAATTTTCAACTTTCCAGATTATTCTACTCCATTGGGAAGAGAAATCAAATACTATCTAAGTGGAAAAAGAAAATTTCCACCTCAGGTGATTCACTGTCTTCTTGCAGCAAACAGATGGGAAAAATCAAAGGAGATTGAAGACACGCTTTCAAAAAACTATATTATAATAATGAACAGGTACTACCAATCAAACCTAGTTTATGGTGTGACAAACGGTCTTGATTTAGAATGGCTTTCAAACCTTGATGCAGGTCTTCCAAAAGAAGATCTTGTTATTGTTCTTGATGTGGAACCAACAGATTCCTTTAGTCGTAAAAAAGATCGGCGTGACAAATTTGAAAAGAATAAAGAGTTCGCACAAAAAATTGTTCATACTTATCGCACATTAGCAAAAGAGCTTGGCTGGGAAGTGGTAAACGCATCTCAGACCAAGACTCAAGTTCACAAATCAATAATGGATATAGTTTTAACATATCTTAAATGAAAAATGGCTCCAAAATACCTAGAAATAGTTGATCCCATCCACGACTTTATCAGAATTTACGAACCAGAGCTTAAGGTGATAGATACTCCAATCTTTCAAAGATTACGTAGAATAAGACAGCTTGCTGGCGCACATCTAGTCTATCCAAGCGCACAACATTCCAGATTCGAGCATTCACTTGGTGTAATGCATCTTGCTGGTCAGGCAGCTTTAGTTCTCAAGGACAAAGGATTTTTGGATTCAGGTGATGTCGCAAATCTAAGACTCGCAGGACTCTTGCATGACATAGGGCATGGGCCATTTTCCCATCTTTTTGAGGAAGTTTTGGAAAGGAAAAAGAAGACTTCACATGAAGAAATTGGCAAGAAGCTCATACTCAAGACAGAGATTGGAGATTCGCTCGTAAAGTATGGTTTTGATAAGAAGTTTCTCTCAGAGCTCGCATTTGGCAACTCCAAATATCCATTCATGAACGAGATCATATCAGGTGGTTTAAGCGCAGACATAATGGACTATCTACCACGAGATGGTTATTTCACTGGAGCAGAACACGCTAAAATTGATTTTAAAAGAATAATTCAATCATTAGATGTACACGAAAAAAAACTTTCCTTGGATAGATCTGCACTATATTCTTTTGAATCAATGATGATCTCACGTTATCAAATGTTCAAAGCAGTCTATTTTCATAAAACTGTTCGCTCTGCAGAAGTAATGTTATTGGAATCTATGAGCCTTGCAGATAATGAGCTTGGATTTACTTCTTACAATCTTGATAAATACATACAATTAACAGACGAGTTTGTGATTTCCAAATTAGTCTCGCTCATACCAAAAACTTCAGAGCTAAAAAGAGCACGACAGCTTGCAAAAGACTATCAAGAGCGCAGATTGCTCAAATGTGTCTTTGAAAAAATTCTTACACGCAATGACAAACTTGCTGGTGTAAATACATCAAAGGTACGCAACGAAATTTCTAAAAAATCCAAAGTAGACGAGTCAGAAATTTTTATAGATGCATCAAAGACACCATCCATTCCACTTACGCCTTCAAAAAAAGAATCTCAATCAATCATACTAACATCAAAGAAGGGCTTAGTACCAAAAGAAGCATATGAACTTCCAATCTCAGCGATTCCATTGGTTTCTGTAATCTCTGGTTTTATGGATATGTTACGTGTTTATACTACAGAAAAAAATAGAAAAAAGGTTGAAATTGCAGCGCACGCCATCCTTGGTGAAAACAAATCATGAAAAAAAGAATAGTAATCAAATTATCAGGAAGGTTATTTGGGCTTGAGGATTCAAAAATCCTAAAGGACTATGCTACATTTCTTGTTAAAATAAGCAAGATTTACCAGCTAATAGTAGTAGCGGGTGGAGGTAAAATTGCAAGACACTACATCACTCATGCCAGATCATCTGGTGCAGACGAGTCTACACTTGACGAACTTGGAATCGAAGTATCAAGACTAAATGCAAAACTCTTGATTTATGCACTACAAGACAGGGCGTATCCACATCCACCAACCACTCTAAAGGAAGTAGCACATGCTGCAGACAGTGGGCTAATTGTAATAACAGGTGGCTTGCATCCAGGTCAGAGTACAAACGCAACAGCCGCACTTATTGCAGAAAAGGTCAGAGCGTATTTCTTTTTGAATGCAACAGACGTGGATGGAATCTATGATTCAGATCCAAACACAAATAAAAATGCAAAAAAGTTTAGGCGTATTGAGCTGAAAAAACTTCGCAAGATGTTAGTACATCAAGAATCAGTTGCCGGTGGATACGATTTAATGGATATTGTTGCACTAAAAGTAATCGAGCGATCCAAAATTAAAACACGCATCATCAAGGCGGACATCAAAACTTTGGAAAAAGCAATTAAGGGATCTCCAGAAGGAACTGAGATCATACTAACCTGACTTTTCCCTTATATTCTGGAATGCCAGCGGCAACAACCTTCTTAAAAATTTCTTTTGCCTCATTTTCTTGCAAAGCTTTGGATTGCGCCTTGGCAAATCCTTCTTCATCGACTATTACTGTAACCCAGCCCTCTGGTTTCTGAACTACTGCAACTAATTCCTGTTCACCTACTGGTACAAATTTTCCTGCGGATTGTTTCACTGTAATTGTTAGCATTGCAAAACCAGCATGAGAGAATAGAGTCATCTGAGATTTTTGTGCTCTCTCTTTTCCTATTCTAACTGCTTGATGGTATTGCACAAAATTATTTTCTTGAACTTCAACTATAAGCCTTTTCAGCTAACATTTAAGAGAAGAACAAAACTCGTATATTATCATGAATAAAAAATCCTTGATTGGTGCAGCAATTGGAGTCCTTGGTGCAATTATTGTACTTGTTGCTGTACTTCCAGGATCTGGTTTGTTAAAGAATGTCATACTAGAAAATGTTGCACTTCCAGGGGGACTTGGCAACCTTTCTGAAGAAATAAAACCACTTGATATAAAATTGAACAACATTTCTATTTTATCATTATCAGAAAAAGAGGCAATAATTGGAATCAAGTTTGATGTTTCAAATCCAAACGACACAACAATTTTGCTTGAAATGATCAGCTACGAGCTTTATGAAAATGGTGTTAAGGTGGGACGCGGTGAGATTGGGCAAAGACTTGCTGGTCAAGTATCAAGCTCAAACTATTATACGATCTTACATGATTATTCTACCACTATACCTGGCTCAACAACGATAAAAAACATAGGCAACACTCCAGAGTTTTGGTCTGCACTACAGGAAGGCACCCCACAGTGGAGAATTAAGGGTGAGGCATTCTATAGTACCACTTCAGCTTTTAGTGGTCTAGCTGACTCAGTTGTCTTTGATTTTGAGAGATAGCACGATATTCTTGAGAGTATCATAAAATTCCAAAATTTAGATTATTTGTATGGACAAAAAGATGTTTAGCTAAGTTATATAAGATTCAAAAAAAGAGCACTTTTGATATGGCAGAAGCCGGATTCGTAGCATTTGGTTCAATGATCGGTGTCATGGTTGCCTTGGCCGTAATTACCTTCGCACTACGAGGTAAGGGACACAAGGTCGCCGAAACAAGCGGACCAGAATAGGGATAAATTCCCATCACTTTTTACTTTTCTTGTTTCATAAATCCAAACAAGCTATCTACGGTAACGTTTTTTGATTTCTTTCGTTTGATATAACACTCGTCATAGTACTGACAGGCGTTGCATTCAGAAGATGGTTCCAGTATGGGAACCTTTTTTTCGACAAGCAAATTGCTTAGGACCCTGACTCTACGTATGAACTCCTCAAACATTTTTTTGTCCTTATTCAAGTAAAATGACACCTCCTTGCCATCACTAGTCAGATATACTATAATGCCTTCATTCTTGTTAAAGATCCATAGACATGCATTTAGGTATAAAGCATCACTAGGAAAGGGGTTTTCTGGTAACTGGGTAACAATCTGAAGAGCAATTACAATGTTATCCACTATCATATCTGCTTGGCCCTTTAGTTTGATATCATCTATTACAAACTCGCCTTGTGTTGATCCGTAGGACATCTTTCGCAAAAGGCCTCCAATTAGACTAGATGGCCCTATAGTTTCAGGTTCTTTTGGTGCAGTTCTATCAAAATATGAACGCCGTAAACATCTAACAATTTCATAAACATGGATAGTCTTGTCGTCTTTGAGATCAATCTTGGAACTTATGTCGCGGCTTATACCGTCTATGACACTTGTAACAACACTTCGGTAGTCCCTATCACCCATCAAGGCAGATACTCTTGACACCTACTCTATAATAGACTTAGCCCATTATCTAGAGCAGGCCTTTAGAAATCCTTTCGGAATAAGCAAGGCAACAATTGGAGTCCAAAGCCACTCACAGCTTTTGCAAGAGAATAATGCATATCTGCAAGATAGCTTCTAAGCGCGGATTCTATTTTTTCAGCCGTAAAGCTCATCCAAGTCTCTAGTTTCTGCAAGAGTTTGGAGCTCATTTTTTGTCACCCACGTACACAGACTTGACAGAACCAAGTATTTTTTTGAGGAGCTCCTATTGGCATTTTGGTCTCCTTTGGATAGGGATTTTAATGTTTGGAGGTTATCCTATTCTCTTAAGAAAATTAATCACAGTTTCCCTGTCAGAGTTTCCTAAAGTAGAAAATCCTTCTAAAAACTCTCTCTGAATTTTTATTGATCCATCAAGTACATTTTTCATCTTATCGACATCAAAAGGAATTAGTTTATCCACCTTTCCATTACCATATGCTTCTATGTATTTTTTGAGAAGTGAAAAAACAAAACTTGGTGCAACATCTAAAAGTGTTAGTATCACTTTTTTAAACTCCTTATCTTTTGAGTTATTTTTCTCAAAAAATTTTGTCGCCATCTTTACTCGTTCCTTTTCCATCTCATCAAGAGATGCTGCTACAAGTATGCCACCATCAGTAAGCTGATAGTATGGCACTCCTTGCTCTTGTAACGCCTTTGGGCCTCGCTTTAGTGGCAATCTTCCTGCCTCTTCTACAACACCAAGTGGAAGAAGAATTTCATCCAAATCTCTAAAAATCCCAGAGTAAATATTTTGCCACACTGTACCATTTTTCTCAGCAAGCTTGTGAGCTATAGCAGTTCGTGTTTTCATTGCGGGACTTGACTCTATGGCAAGATGTATAATTATGCCCCGTTGGCGCATTGCTTCTCCTGTGAACTCCTCGCTTTTGGTTTTGAAGGTTTTAAAAACGGATAATTTTGGAATAGCCTCTGACTTCATACTTATTTCTTTGTAGAATATATCCTAAATTTAAGGTTGTATGCTAATATCGTCTTTTATCTAAATATAACAATATACGCTTTTGTGGTCTACAAAATCTCAATGCTTATATAATTTACGAGATTTTTTCTCTTTAATGGTTACGAAGAATCGCAACTTAGCAATACTGCTAGTTGCAGCAGTAGCCGTGGTATCTGCAACCTCTGTTGGGCAAGCATATGCTCAGATGGTTACAGATACTCAAGCAGGAAACATCTACACAGGCAACACAGCCGAATGTTGGATGGACAGTGATGCAGATGGAGCAATGGATACACCCTGTGCTATTGATTCAGGGCATACTGCATTTGTGTACACAGCAACAACACTCGTGCTATGGATGACACCTGGTGTAGCATTCTTCTATGGCGGTCTTGCACGATCCAAGAATGCAGTCAATACAATAGGAATGACATTTATCGTCATTGGATTGATCTCACTGCAGTGGGTTCTGTGGGGATTCTCTATAGCATTTGGACCAGAAGCCGATGGAGTCAACGAATTCGCAAGTTCCTTTGACTATATTGGTCTGAACAAAGTGTCTCACCTTGCTCCACTTGGAGCACCATTAGATGATGGTACTTGTTTGCAAACTGCGTCATGTGGAAGTGATTATTGGGCCGGACTAATCCCGCACCAACTATTCTCCATGTTCCAGTTGACATTCGCTATCATCACACCAGCACTAATCGTTGGTAGCCTAATTGATAGAATGAAGTTCAGCGCTTTGCTGATTTTCATAATTCTATGGGCCACATTCGTATATGATCCAGTAGCACACTGGGTCTGGGGTGGTGGATGGTTAGGAGGTCTAGATCTGAATCCAGATCTGTCACCAAGCTTTGCATTAGACTTTGCTGGTGGTACAGTCGTACACATTACATCAGGATTCTCTGGACTTGCAGCCGCTTTGGTCCTTGGAAGAAGACTCGGTTATGGAAAGGTTCCAATGGAACCGCACAATGTACCTATGGTAGTACTTGGCGCATCTATGCTATGGTTTGGCTGGTTCGGATTTAATCCGGGAAGCGAACTTGCAGCAGACGGTGTAGCAGTAAGTGCATGGGTCGTAACAAACACAGCAACTGCCATGGCATCAATTACTTGGCTGCTAATGAGCTGGGCTCATACAGGAAAACCGAGTATAGTTGGTGCAGCTTCAGGTGCAGTAGCTGGACTAGTTGCAATCACACCAGCATCTGGTTGGGTTGGACCAATGGCCTCAATAATAATTGGAATCACAGCAGGAGTCTTATGCTATGCTGCTGTTTCATTCAAGAATGCTCGCAAGTGGGATGATGCACTTGATACATGGGCAGTCCATGGAATAGGCGGTTTTGCAGGAGCAGTCCTAACAGGAACTCTTGCTAGTCCGCATATCTTTGGTGGAATTGGAGCATGGACAGGCACACCAGAGGGCATGGAACAACAAGCAATAAACGTCATAGGCGCAATCTCAACGACCGCATACGCGTTTACTGTCACGATTGTAATCCTTAAGATAATGGATGCAGTCTGGCCTGGCGGTATACGAGTTACTCCAAAAGAAGAAGAAGTCGGACTCGATCTTGCACAACACGGCGAAAGAGCGTACGTAAACGAATAGTACGCCACACATCCTTTTTATTTTTGGTTATATCTAATTGTGAAATGAATTTACATTGCCTCATTTAGATCTAACATATGTTCATAGATGCTAATGATCTGAAAAAAATTCTTGCTAATCCAAATTTAGTTTTAGTTGACACAAGATCATACAAAGAATACTTGACAGAACATATTCCAGGCGCTGTAAATTTGGATTTATTTTACTATCACTGGTCTGACACCTCAAAAGAAGGAATGAAAGCATTTGATATGGAAATGCAAAAACTCCTCTCTTATGTTGGGATAACAAAAGAAAAAGGAGTTGTATTTTATGATGAGGTTTCTGGAATGAGTGCCGCACGTGGCGTCTGGCTTTTGATTTATTTTTCTCATCCCCAAGTCTTCATACTAGATGGTGGTATGAAAAAATGGAAGAGTTTAGGATTTCCTCTTGAGACAAAAACAAATGGATTCAAGCCAGCCAAGTTTACGGGAAAAGTTAACAAAGATGTTTTTGCAGGATTCGAATACATCAAAAAAAATCTAGACAAAATAAAACTCATTGATGCAAGAACAAAGGAAGAGTTTGATGGTACAGTGATAAGAGCTGCAAGAAGTGGACACATTCCAAATGCAATAAACATAGACTGGAACCAAAACATTGCTGAAGATGGCACCATGAAACACAACAAATCACTTTCAGAGCTTTACAAACTCTCACAAGATGATGAAATCATAACCTATTGTCAAGGAGGATACCGTGCAGCAAATTCTTTTCTAGCTCTCAAAAAGCTTGGCTTCAAAAATGTCAAAGTATACGTTGGATCTTGGGGAGAATGGGGGAATAGATTAGATCTTCCTATAGAACAATAATTTCATATCGATTCTATTTCTAATGATTCTAAATCTGTAGACGTTGTCTGAAATTATCCGGAAACTGAATGGGATTTTTATTTGGAAAATCACACTTTTTTAAAAATATAGATCTACCACTGTAAAAATTAGATTAATATAGCCTCTCTAAATGAGCCATACTTGATGATGCTGAACAGACGTTCAAAGTTATCTTATATTATAATAGCTGTAGGTTTGACGATCGCACTTTCAACATTCTTTACAGCACCAGCATTTGCGGTATCCGAAACAGCAAACTCAGATTTAACAAAGCCTTTGTTAGCTATTGCAGCTGCGATTGCAATAGCTGGAGGTTTGATAGGTACTGGTAATGCACAACAAGGAATTGGTGCTGCTGGCATGGGTATCATTGCTGAAAAGCCAGAAAAATTTGGTCAGGTATTGTTCTTCTTTGTCATTCCTGAAACACTCTGGATCATCGGATTCGTGCTAGGAATCATCCTTTTACTTGGCATACTTTAGTGGAATTCGTAATGAGCATAGAGACCTTTCTCCTTGAGATAGAGAATAGGAAAAAAAGGGATCTAGAAAAACTCAATAAAGAACTTGATGAGAAAGGCACTGCTATACAAAACGAAAGAGATACACAAATAAGAGAAATAAAGGAAGATTTCGCAAACGAAGCAAAATTAAAATCTGAAAGAGAATTTGCAAGAATAATCGAGGCAGCTAAATTACAAGCAAAAAAGATTTTGTTTGACGCCATTAACGCAAACATGGATTCTGCTTTTAATGTCATTAAACAAGAAATTAAGAAGTATACAAAAACACCTCAATACAAAAAAACATTAGAAACTATGGTTAAAACTTCCAAAAAAAAATTAGAGCAAAAAATTACAATTCATTGCCGTGAGGAAGACCGTACAGTTTTAAAAGAAATGGGAGTAACTGTTGGTTCATCAATTCAAACTTTGGGTGGAATAGTCGCAGAAAATAAAGATGGAACAAAAGAACTAGATCTAACATTTGAAGAACTTTTAAGAACTCATGAGGATCAAGTGAAAGATTTTCTTACGGAGAAGACATCATAATGGGAACCTCACAATATTCATCTTCTTTTGGCAAATTACAAGCAATATCAATGAATTTTCTTACTAAAGATATGATGCAAAATCTCTTAAAAGCAAAAGATGACGTTGAGATGGTCAAAATATTAGAATCCACATGGTATGGACCAGAGATTGAAAAAGCCGCATCTGTTTACCAACCTTCAGAAGTTTTAGAAGTTGCATTGAACCGACATCTTGTTCAAATCAATAAAATTGCGTTAGAGGCAACACCGTTTAATGGCAAGTCTGCAGTTAGGGCCTATTTGTCAAAATGGGACATTTACAATATTGAGTTGATACTTTCTTCAAAAAGTATGGGAAGACCAATTACTGAGACGGAGTCATTCCTAGTCTCTAGCCGTAACGTACCAGCTGGAATTTCTGCAGGTAATATCACTCATGATGAGATGAAAACCATTCTCTCACAAACAAATGTAGATGGTGTCGTAAATCAACTTGTAAAATACAACTATGGCCCAATCCTAATGCAGCATTTGGAAGAATACCAAAAGACTAGTGATCTTGGTCCTATGATGTATGCATTACAAAAATTTTATTATCAAGCATTACTTGAATCTCTAAAATTCTTCCAAGGCGATGAAGGCATGATAAGGGAATTTTTCCGAGCAGAGATTGATAAGAAAAACATACTAAATCTGATGAAAGGCAAAGAAGCAAATTTGGATAAAGAATTAATCAGTAGACATCTTATCGACGGGGGAAGGATCCCAATGAATGAACTATTGGATATCTATGGGGTGAAAGATTCTGCAGAAATAGCGGTAAGAGTAGAAAATCGCTTTACTCTAACCAATGCGCTAACACAATACAAGAAGACACAAAGTTTAATTGATTTTGAAGTGGCACTTGATAAATTCATAAATATACAGTATGTTAAAAAATTGAAAAACATTGCACTTTCTATCGGAACATTATTTTACTTTATAATTAATGCGGAGTATGAACATGCAAACATTAAAAGGATCTCCTATGGAAAACGCTACAATCTATCACCTGAACAAATAAGTTCAATGTTGCTAAGTGAGTGAAAAAATGTCTCAACAGAAATCAGAATCAACTGGAAGGATCGCGGTAATAGGAGAGCGTGAGCTAATAATTGGATATAGACTTCTTGGAATGGACGATACATTTATTGTAAGTAAGGAAGATGCCAACAAAACATTGCAAGAACTTTTCTCATCTGGCAAATTTGGTCTAATTATTGCAAGTGAATTCGTTCGTAATTTACTTCCAAATACATTTAGAGCAAAGATCGAGGCCTCTATAGAACCACTGGTATTATTCATGCCTTCCTTACAAGTAAACATTCAAGAAGAGTCAATAGCGGTATTAGCAAAAAGAGTATTGGGGGTTAACATTTAAGGAAGTTGATGATGAGATGACAGACGGAATAGTTTCTAGAATTTCTGGACCAGTCGTTATAACGAGTGGCCTTGAAGGAGCACAAATGTTTGATGTGGTAAGAATTGGTGAACTTGGTCTAGTAGGAGAAATAATTCGTTTAGAAGGTAACAAAGCTACAGTTCAGGTGTACGAAGATACTACTGGTTTAAGGCCTGGTGAGAAAGTAATTAATACAAAACGTCCACTTTCAATGCAGCTTGGGCCAGGACTTTTAACTTCAATTTATGATGGTATTCAAAGACCGCTTGATGTTTTGCGAGCACAAAGTGGTGACTTTATCAGCAGAGGAAATATCATTCCCGCATTTGATCAGACAAAAAAATGGGAATTTGTTCCATTAAAGAAAAAAGGTGATCATGTTTCTCCTGGTGAAATTATTGGTGAACTTCAAGAAACTCCATTGATAATGCACAAAATTATGATTCCGCATAATGTTGAAGGCGAACTCACAGACATATCTGAGGGGAAATACAACGTCAATGAAATTGTTGCATCAGTGAAGACAAGCGGCTCAAAAGTAGAAATTGGCCTATCAAGTTGGTGGACTGTTCGTACACCACGACCAGTGCTTCGCAAACTTCCTCCAGAAGAACCATTACTTACAGGTCAACGAGTTTTAGATACATTCTTCCCAGTTGCAAAAGGTGGTACTGCTGCAATTCCAGGACCATTTGGAAGTGGAAAAACAGTAATTCAGCAACAACTTGCAAAATGGGCAGATAGTAACGTCATTGTCTATGTAGGATGTGGAGAAAGAGGAAACGAAATGACCGAAGTTTTGTCAACTTTTCCAAAACTAGAAGATCCTAAATCAAAACGCCCACTAATGGAGCGTACAATACTTGTTGCTAATACTTCTAACATGCCCGTAGCAGCACGTGAAGCAAGCATCTACACTGGAATTACGATGGGCGAATACTATCGTGATATGGGATATGGTGTAGCTTTGATGGCAGATAGTACCTCTAGATGGGCAGAAGCGCTCAGAGAAATTTCAGGAAGATTAGAAGAGATGCCTGGTGAAGAAGGATATCCGGCATATCTTGGAAGGAGATTGGCAGAATTTTATGAAAGAGGAGGAAAAGCTATTGTTATTTCCCCAGAAGAAAGAGTAGGCTCCTTAACTTTGGTAGGTGCAGTTTCACCTCCTGGAGGAGACTTTTCAGAACCAGTATCACAAAATACACTAAGGGTTACAAGAGTTTTCTGGGCTTTGGATGCAAGCTTGGCATCAAGAAGACATTTTCCCGCTATCAACTGGCTTACAAGCTATTCGTTGTATGCTGATGACATGGGAGAATGGTACAAAAATAATGTAGCAAATGATTGGATTGCTCTAAGAAAAGAAGCTCTCGAAATTTTACAGCGAGAATCAGAATTACAAGAAATTGTTCAATTGGTAGGTTATGATGCATTGCCGGAACCAGAAAAAGGAATTTTGGATACCGCGCGCTCTATTAGAGAAGACTATCTACAACAAAGTGCATATGATGAAGTTGACACTTATACATCAATTAAAAAACAATACCAGCTGCTTTCAACAATTTTGGAATTTGGTAGAAAAGAAAGTAATGCAATAAAGAAAGGTGCAACGTCAGCAAAGATTGGCGCACTTGAATCTAGAAAAATGATATCTAGAATAAAATGGACTAAAGAAGATCAAGTTGAACAACTGGTCAAGGATACAAAAGCTACAATGGAAAAAGAATTCAACGGTCTAATGATTGAGGTGGCTACCTAAATGTCAGGTGTAGCCTTTAAGACACTATCAAAGGTAGCTGGTCCGCTGATATTTGTAGAAGGTGTGGAAAATGCAGCATATGGTGAAATGGTTGAGATAAAACTCGTTAATGGTGAACGACGCCAGGGACAAGTTCTTGATACTAGACAAGGTTTAGCGGTTGTACAGGTCTTTGGTCAAACTCTTGGTCTGACCACTTCGGGTACTTCTACAAAATTCCTTGGTGAAACAGCAAAGTTAGCTGTTTCTGATGAAATGCTTGGAAGAGTATTTGATGGACTTGGAAATCCTCGAGACAATGGACCAAAAATAGTATCAAAACAAAAAGTGGATCTTGTAGGTTCTGGTATAAACCCATACTCTAGAGAAGAACCATCAGAATTCATCCAAACTGGAATGTCAAACATTGACGGAATGAATACTCTTGTCAGAGGTCAAAAACTTCCAATATTTTCGGGTGCTGGTCTTCCGCATAATTTACTTGCAGCACAGATTGCAAGACAAGCAAAAGTTCTTGGTGGCTCTGAAAGCTTTTCCGTCGTATTTGCTGCAATAGGAATTACAAGCGAAGAGGCAAACTTTTTCGTAAAACAATTTGAAGAAAGTGGTGCTCTTGGAAGAAC
>Ga0247727_10003804_pt1 | contig 32955 bp, 27 predicted proteins | sample WisWelCaveWW1625_FD_202498 | JGI IMG/M metagenome (GOLD analysis project Ga0247727, IMG submission 202498) | Biofilm microbial communities from Wishing Well Cave, Virginia, United States - WW16-25 | ecosystem: Environmental > Aquatic > Deep subsurface > Groundwater > Cave microbial mat | place...
TTATTTCCACCACAATTGAAAAACTGCTTTATTTGCCTTTGGATGAAGACGTTATCTTTAACGTCAAACTGTGCCTTCATGAAGCGGTGATCAATGCCGTCGAACACGGCAATCAGTTAGACAGCCGTTTACCCGTTGAGGTAACAATAGTCATCGAAGACGGCAAAATAATCATTGAAGTCACCGACCAAGGCAAAGGTTTCGATGATAAAAAAATTCCCAATCCCACCAGTCCAGAAAATTTGACGAAGACAGAAGGCAGGGGGATTTTTTTAATTCATAATTTAATGGATAAGGTCGATTTTCTCAATGGAGGACGGACCATCAGAATGTTTAAAGTTTTACCAAAGGGGAGGAGGGTCAAGGTGGAGATCAAAACAGAAAAAGTTAACGACGTGACGATTGTCGTATTGGCCGGAGAGATCAATGTTAGCAATTCCAGTGAAGTCCGCAACACCTTCACAAAATTGCTGCAAAATGGAGAGAAAAAAGTCCTCGTCGATTTTGAGAAGGTTACATTCATCGACAGCTCCGGATTAGCGGTTTTAATCGAGATGATCCAGAAATTGGAAAAAGTCAACGGTCAGCTTCGGTTGTGTAATGTGAACCGGAAAATCAAGGGGATATTCGAGATCGTCAAAATCCATAAGCTTATTAAAATGTTTGATAGCCGCAACGCGGCATCGGAAGATTTCTAAAAATGGATCAGGAAGTTAAATCAATCGAAAAAGAAGCTCACGATCTTTTGGAAGAACACAAATATCAGGAAGCCGCTGAATTGTTCTCTCGGGTGGCCAGTTCGTATCAGAAGTTTGGCAAACATCATGAAGCGGCCATGTGCTTGGCTTCAGCAGCCAGCAGTTGGGCATTAAAAGCGGGGGAACAAACCTTCTATTCTGCCGCCAGGGATTATGAAAAGGCCGCCAAAGAAGCGGAGCTCTCAGGAGATTTGGAATACACAGCGCTTCTTTATAAACATGCGGCGGTCTGTTTCGAAAAGGACAAGGAATATTTAAATTTTTCGGAATGTTATTACAAGTCCAAGGAATGTTATCGCAGGTTTATCGGGCGCAGTCTTTTGAATCCGCAAAAATTAAAAGTTGCCGGGAAATGGCGTCTGGATGAGTTTCTTCGTCGGGGGATGCTTTGGTTGACACTTTCGTTTTCTTCTTGGATGTGGGGTCATGGCGAACGTCCGCAGCGGACCGTTATTTTTGGAGGTGTTTTTATTCTTCTGGCAGCAGCTCTCTACACGCAGGGATATTTTGTTAAGGATGGCCAGCTGGTGCGTCCTGATTTAGGTGAAAGTATTTATTTCAGTGTGGTTACGTTTACAACGGTTGGTTATGGCGATCTTACTGCCGTTGGATTCAACAGAATTGTTGTCATCTTTGAAGCCTTCGCTGGTATTTTGCTGTCTCCAATTTTTATCACTGGTCTGTGCCGGAAATATCTAAGAGAATAAAGATTATTCCCGCAATTAATATCCCTGCCCTTTGAGCTTGTCGAAGAATTTTTCCCAGGGAAAATGTTTGCCCGGGCATTCGGTGGCGGCGCCATCCACATGGCCGTGGGGGATGATTCGCCGGACGGGGATATGGTAATACCGGCGCAGCTTATTGGTCAAATAAACGAGCGATTCCATCTGCTCCCGCGACACGCGCTCATTATTAAAATTCCCAATGAGACAAATCCCAATCCCTTTTGAATTCATCCCGGAGGCCTTGCAGTGCGCCCCATCTTCCTGTTTTATCCAGCGCGGCGACATTTCGATTTGCCCGTCCTGTTTCCCACTGGTACCGTTATCAATCACAAAGTGATACCCGACACCCTTGTCCCAGCCTTTTCTAAGATGCATTTTATGGACAGCTAATGAGTTGCCTTTGTCTGTGGCGCTGTGATGGATGATGATGTATTTCCATTTACGCGAGGGATAAAGCGAGACAACTGGTTTTAACGGCGAGGCCTGAGGGATGACTAATTTTTGTCCCATTTTTAATTCATTAGGTGAGCGCATACGATTTGCCTGCATGATGGAGGTGACAGGGACATTGTACATTTTACTGATACGCCAGAAAGTTTCCGCCGGTGCGACCGTATGGGTAACGGTTCTTGTTTTTTGAACAGACGGTTCAAGCGGCATTGTTTCCGGAGGCAGAGTGGCGCAGGAGTTGAACGTCAATGGGGAAATAGCCAGGAGAACTATGTAAAATAGCTTTCTCATCGCTGCCCATTTTATCTCGAATCAAAGCGCCTGACAAGACGGATTTGAGTTAGATTTGTGTTAGTTTTTGACATCTCTTGGAAGTGATATTACAATGTGCTTAATTATTTTAACGGTTAAGGTTATGGTGACGAAACCCGTATCGATTTCAGGTCACGGTTACGTTAAAGAGACGATAAACTTAGCCGATAAACGAAACGGGCATCCTGACCGTGGCCTTTAGACGATATATGATGAGAGAACAATATTTTAAGGTTATAGAAGACATCGTTTCAGAAGCGGGCGAGATTGCGCTGAATCTTATCGAGGACAGCCAGCCGGCTTTTAAAAAAGATCACTCGGTCATTACCCGGGCCGATATTGTTATCTCGCAGCTGGTACACAAGCGTTTGGCCGATTTATTGAAAACGCCGGAACATATTCTTATCGATGAAGAAGACCCGGCGATTGCTCGCTATTTTGACCAACAGCTTTTAAATAAGACCCCGTATATTTGGGCTGTTGACCCCATTGACGCCACCAGATCTTACGCCAACCGCATGCCGCAGTTTGGTATCTCCATTGGACTTATCAGAGACCTTAAACCCTGGCTCGGCGCGGTCTATTTTCCGTTATTTAAAGAATTATTTTACTGCGATGGTGAGAATTCTTATTTTGTCCAGAATGCTTTCATGCCTGACGAGATAAAAATTATGATTAAGCCCATTGATCAGCAAATCACCGGCCAATCGGTCCTTTTGTGCAATGATGGATTTTTTCGAAAGTTCAACTGGGATTATAAAGACTGCCATGTGATGATTCAGGCGTGCGCGGCGGTGGAATTGTGCTGGCCGGCGATTGGCCGCGGTTGCGGCGCGGTTTTTAGATCTTCCTTGTGGGACTTTGCCGGTTCTTGGCCGATTATCCAGTCCGCGGGGTTGGCGTTAAGGTCTTTTGAATCGGGTCAGGTGTTGGATCGTCTTGAACTGGATTTTTTTACCACCGAGGCCGCGACCTGGAAACTGCGGGAGCATCACATTCTATCGTCTGAACGAAATTATTCCCTCCTTAAAAATAAAATAAGCAAAATTCAATATGCCACCCGCCATCAAAGTTAAAGGCCTCACGAAAATTTTCACGTCACAGACCCACGGCCTAAAAAAAATCAAAGCCCTCGATGGGATGGACCTGGAAGTTTTCGAGGGCGAAATTTTAGGGATTCTCGGCCCCAATGGCGCTGGAAAGACCACCTTCCTCAATATTCTCTCGACACTGTTGATCCCGGATTCAGGCACCATAGAGATTTTGGGATTGTCCTTAGTCCCGGAAAATTATGACGTCTTGCGTTCCCTTTTGAACATGTCTTCAGGGTATCCCAATTATCCGTGGAGCCTGACCGTCGAAGAGAATCTGCGATTTTACGGTCGGCTTTACGGGCTGTCATCTCGAAAATTAAATCAATGGATAAAGGATTTGGTTGAAATGTTCGAACTGGGCGATTTTGCCCGGCGCAGGTTCGATGAACTATCCAGCGGCACGAAACAGAGATTATCGTTGGCCAAGGCGCTTATCAATGAACCCAAAATTATCTTTTTAGATGAGCCGACGGTGGGATTAGACCCGGATGTGGCGGTAAAGACCAGAGAGATCATCATGGACATCTTCAATAAGTCGAAGGTGACCATTCTTTTGACGACGCATAATATGAAGGAAGCGGAGCTGATGTGCCGGCGGATCGCCTTTATCAAACAGGGTAAACTTCTTAAGCTGGCCACGCCGAATGAATTAAAAAGGGCTCAAGGCAAAGAGGACTTGGAAGAAGTTTTTATTGAGTTGGCTCATGAAGTTGATTTGACCGCGAATGTTCAGCAGCGTGATTTGATGGTTGAACCAACCGCCCAGTTAATCGCGAAGGCGGCCGACAAAAATAATCCGCTTCAGCTGTTTACCGGCTGGTTTAAACGCTGTTACGCGTTTTCTTATCGAAATTTTTTGTTTGCCATCCGCAATGCCTTCGCCTTCGCCGAATTGATTTTCTGGCCGGTGGTGAGTTTACTTTCCATCGGACTGCTGGGGAGTTATTTAGAGCTTCAGGAAAAGGCCTTGGCGTTTGTCTTGACTGGGGCGATTGCCGGCGGTGTTTTGCAAGTGGCCCAGCTTGATGTGGCCTACAGTTTGCTTTATGAAGTTTGGTCAAAGAGCATGAAGCATACGTTTCTGACTCCCGTGGGTGTTAGCGAACATCTGTTTGGTTCGTGGCTCATCGGCATCTTAAGAGGGAGCGCCATTTTTGCTCTATTGGGATTATTTGCGATTTATTTATTTGGTTTTCAATTCCCGCCTCTGGGGGTAACGGTTATTTTTCTTTCAGGAATTTTTGGCAGCGCTCTTTTGCTGGGAATGCTGGTGAGTGTTTTAATTCTGATTTTCGGCCAGAAGGCTGAAATCACCGCCTGGATGTTCGCTTATCTTTTTATGCTTTTGTGCGGGATTTATTATCCCGTTGCCACTTTGCCGAAGTTCTTTTATTGTTTAGCCCAGCTGGTTCCGATCACGTATTTTTTGGAATATTTCCGTCAGAGTTTTGGATTTTTAGCGGAGTTTGACTATCTTTTGGCCAAAGGGTTTGGACTGATTTTCCTTTATCTCTGTTTCGGGATGATGGTTTTGAAATGGGCCTTTCATCAGGCCAGGAAAAAGGGAATTATTGTCCGGTTGTCGGAATGATGCTATGATGTTTCCCGATATAACAGAGAGGAAAATTAAAAATTCAATGAATAGTAGCGTAGAATTAGCCCCCAAGCACAGCAATCTCAACGATATTTTAGAGAAATCTCTTAAAGAGCTTTCGGACATTAAATTTGCCTTGGATGTTTCCTCCATTGTGGCCATTACCGACCAAATCGGGAAGATCATTTATGCTAACGATAAATTTTGCGAGATTTCCAAATATTCTCGCGAAGAACTTTTAGGTCAGGACCACCGCATCATCAATTCTGGCCATCATCCCAAGGAATTTTTTCGGAATCTTTGGCGAACCATCGCTCACGGGAAGGTCTGGGCAGGGGAAATCAGGAATCGGGCCAAAGACGGTACGTTTTACTGGGTCGAAACCACGATAGTGCCTTTTTTAAATAAAAACGGTAAACCTTACCAGTATGTGGTTATCCGCAATGAAATCACCAAGCGAAAGAATATGGAAAATGCTCTCAAGGAATTGCCGCAACGGATCATTGAGGCCCAGGAATCAGAGCGTGACCGTATTTCCAGAGAAATTCACGACGACCTCGGACAGCTCTTGGTGACTTTAAAGATGCTTATTCAGTCAACGATGGCCAGTGATCCCCTCCATAAAACCCGTTCCCAGAATTCCTACGGCAGGATTATCAGTTATTTGGATACCATTATTGGAAAATCACGCAGTCTCGCCTCCAGTTTAAGGCCGTCGACCTTGGAAGTCCTCGGGTTATCGTCAGCCATCGAGGTTATGGTCAATGATTTTCGGCACAAAAAATATTTACAAGTCAAATTTAAGCACGGTTCCTTAGACGGCATTCATCTGAAAGGTGAGGGTATCAATCTTTACCGAATCATTCAGGAGGCCTTGACCAATGTCGTCAAGCATGCCCAGGCCACCAAGGTTGAAATCGAAATGAAAAAGAAACTCAATCGGCTGTGGGTTACGATCAGGGACAATGGCAAAGGTTTTTCCCGGGGCAAAAAAGAAACAGCCATGGAAATTTCGCGAGGGCTAGGTCTCTCCACGATGAAGGAGCGGGCCAGGTTATTAGAGGGAGAATTTGATATCATCTCCCAGCCCGGTGAAGGCACCGTGATTACTCTGAACATCCCCATTAATCCAAACAATGCAGAAGACGTCATTGCGAGGAGCAAAGCGACGAAGCAATCCCATATAGAGATTGCTTCGCGCCTTCGGCGCTCGCAATGACGAGAGCATGCAATAATGATCAAAAGTAGAATTATACTGGTCGATGACCATACGATTTTTCGCACCGGTTTACGCAGTCTGGTGGAAAAAGAGCCGATGCTGAAAGTAGTCGGTGAGGCCAAAGACGGAGAAGACCTCCTGGAAAAATTGGAAGATTTGGCCTGTGATCTTGTCGTCTTAGACTTATCCATGCCCAATAAAGATGGCATAACGGCCATTAAAGAAGTCCGTCAGAAATTTCCCCGCGTCAAAATCCTGGTTTTGACCATGCAGAAAGATCATGAACATTTTAAACGCGCCATTGCCAGCGGGGCTGAGGGATATTTATTAAAAGATGACGCGTATGATCAGCTGATTACAGCGATTAAGCTGATTCTCAAGGGTAAACAATTCGTTTCTCCGTCTGTTGCGACTCTCATCACCGACCGCTTTATCCGCTCCTGCGATGATATCGAAGGGCCTTCGTTGGAAATCCTTACCAAAAGGGAACAGCAAATTTTAAAATTGATCGTGAATGGTTTCGCCAATAAAAATATCGCCACGAAATTAAAGATCAGTGTCCGCACCGTTGAGACCCACCGCGCGCATCTGACCGACAAACTCGGTATCAAAAATACTGCCGGGCTGGTTAAACTCGCGATTTCAAAAGGGTTAGTTTAAAAGATCCCCATAAATTTTTCTTCATCTTGAACTCCTCCGACGTCTTCTCAGATATTTTTGTTGAAGTCGGAGTCCCGACTACCATAATTCTTATTTGAGAACGTCGGGACTTCCAGTTTTTTCCCAAGTTCCCTGTCCGCTGAGGGTTATCTACGTAATTCTACGCACAAAATTACGTATATCATCGAATTTCGTTTCTGGTGATTTTGGATACACTTTAATTAAATGAAGGGGTGGGTCATGACCCGTCCCTACGTGAATGGAGAGATAGCAAAACGACGGGAAGGTGAGCGATGACTGCCTTTATTTTTCCAATATCTTTAATAGAGGAAATAAAGACTGTCATCGTTTCATCTATTAAAGGGATAAGGTGGTGAGCGATGACTGCTAAAATTTTAATTATTGATGACCATGACGATTTTCGCCAAATGGTTAAAAACCATTTGGCGGCGCAGCATCTGGATATGGAGATATTTGAGGCGTCGAGCGGGGAATTGGGGATAGAAAAAGCGCTGCGGGAGAAAGTTAATATCATCCTGATGGACATCCGTCTTCCTAATATTAATGGCATTGACGCAGCCACTCGGATACGCCGGCATCTCCCGGAGTGTCGAATAGTCGTCCTGACGATGTTTGAGACCGAGGCTTTTCGTAAGGTATTTAAAAGCGGTGATATTACTGCCTATATCGGAAAAAGTGAATTGTACGACAAATTAGTTCCGGTCATAAAAGGAATTTTAAAGGAAATAAACGGCACAAATAAAAGGGAAGTGCCCACATCTTAAAATGAATCCCCCCTCCCTAACCCTCCCCACGAGGGGGAGGGAATATAATTCGAGTTCCTCCCCCCAAAGTGGGGGAGGGAAGGGTGGGGGGAGAATAAGGAGATGAGACGATGAACCAGGATTTTGTGATCTTAACCGTCACAGCCATTTCGGTCGGTTTCATCCATGTCCTGACCGGCCCGGATCATTATCTGCCTTTTGTCGCATTATCAAAATCCGGTCGTTGGTCATTTTCTAAAACTATGTGGTTTACGTTTATCTGCGGCGTGGGGCATATGCTTGGGGCTGTTGCTTTGGCATTCATTGGAATTAGATTTGGTTTGATGGTCAACAAGCTGGCAGCGATAGAATCTATTCGTGGTGAATTGGCTTCAGGGATGTTGATTGCCTTTGGTCTCGTTTATTTTGTCTGGGGCTTGCGTCAGGCATTTAAAAAACGGAGCTTAGGTCCGGACGCGGAAACGACAGTCAATAATTTCTCCTGGATTTTGGTGATTATTTTTGTCTTAGGGCCATGCGAACCCTTGATTCCCATTTTAATGTATCCAACCGTCAGCGGCAGTCTGACAAACATCATCTGGACGGCGGGGATTTTTAGCGGGGTAACTCTCCTGACGATGATGGGTGCTGTGGCAGTTTTATACCGGGGAGTGGATCTTCTGCCCGTCAATCGTCTGCAACGATGCGCCCACGCCTTAGCTGGCGGGACAATTTTGTTTTGCGGGATCGCTGTAGGATTTTTAGGCTTGTAATTTTTTAGATATTTTGTAGAGAAAGGTTTTTATGACTAGACAACAGGCCTGCCTGCCGGACAGGCAGGCAACAATAGACGGTAATCAAGCGGCGGGGTATGTCGCCTATAAAGTGAATGAAGTGATTGCGATTTATCCGATCACGCCAGCCTCACCGATGGGTGAATGGGCGGACGAATGGATGACAGCGGGGGAGAAGAATATCTGGGGCACGGTGCCGCTGGTTCAGGAAATGCAAAGTGAGGCCGGCGCGGTCGGAGCGGTTCACGGATCCTTGCAAACCGGGTCGCTGGCAACGACTTTTACAGCGTCACAAGGTTTGCTGCTGATGATTCCGAATATGTATAAAATTGCCGGAGAATTGACGCCGACAGTTTTTCATGTTGCCGCCCGTTCGCTGGCGGCCCATGCTTTATCCATTTTTGGGGATCATTCGGACGTGATGGCGGTGCGTTCAACAGGTTTTGCCTTATTGTGCTCTTCTTGCGTTCAGGAAGTGATGGATTTTGCTCTGGTGGCTCAGGCCGCCACGTTGGAGACACGGATTCCTTTTCTTCATTTCTTCGACGGCTTTCGCACCTCCCATGAAATCGTCAAGATTCAGCACTTAACGGAAGATGATATTCGAACCATGGTCGATGATCCATTGGTTCTGGCGCATCGACAAAGGGCTTTGTCTCCCGATCATCCGGTTATGCGAGGATCGTCTCAGAACCCGGATGTTTTTTTCCAGGCTCGTGAGGCCGCTAACAGTTACTATGCCGCGTGTCCGGATCTAGTGCAGAAGTTTTTCGACAAGTTTGCCCGGTTGACCGGGAGACAATACCAACTGTTTGAATATTACGGTGACCCTAACGCCGAACGGGTCATCGTGATTATGGGTTCCGGGATTGAGGTCGTTTGGGATACTGTGGATGCCCTCAGGGAAAAAGGCCAAAAGGTCGGGTTATTAAAGGTAAGGTTATACCGGCCGTTTTCGGTCTCGCATTTCATTTCGGTTTTGCCGAAAACGACAAAGACACTCGCCGTTTTGGATCGGACCAAAGAACCCGGCAGTAACGGCGAGCCGCTTTATCAGGATGTTGTTACCGCTTTAAAAGAATCGGAGTCCGGCGGCCAATTGAAAAATTCTATTCAAGTGATTGGTGGCCGCTATGGACTGTCCTCCAAAGAGTTTACCCCGGCCATGGTTAAAGGAATTTTTGAAGAGATGGTAAAGGCCCAGCCTAAGAATCATTTTACCGTCGGTATTACCGATGACGTCACCCATACCAGCATCGATTACGACCAAAATTTTTCTACGGAATCCGATGATGTTTGCCGGGCTATTTTTTACGGCCTGGGTTCGGATGGCACGGTCAGCGCCAATAAGAATTCGATTAAGATCATCGGGGAAAATACCCCTAATTTCGCGCAGGGGTACTTCGTTTATGATTCCAAAAAGGCCGGGTCAGTGACGTTTTCCCATCTTCGGTTCGGACCGCGTCCGATTCACGCGCCTTATCTGGTTCAGTCCGCGAATTTTATCGGCTGCCATCAGTTTAATTTTTTGGAAAAGTACGATGTCTTAAAACACGCGGCCAAGGACGGGACGATCCTTTTAAATAGTCACTATGGGCCGGATGAAGTCTGGGATAAACTTCTCCGAAAAGTACAGGAAGTCGTCATTGAAAAAAATCTGAAATTTTTTGTGATTGACGCTTACAAAGTTGCCGCCCAATGTGAGATGGGCCAGCGGATCAACACGATTATGCAGACCTGTTTTTTTGCCATTTCCGGAATCCTTCCAAAAAATGAGGCCATCGCGGCCATTAAAAGTTTTATTGAGAAGACATATAAGAAAAAGGGGGACGCCATTGTTAAGATGAATTTCGAAGCCGTGGATCATACCCTGGCGAATCTATACGAAGTTAAAGGCCCACACAAATTGACCGGCCGTATTGAGATGGCGCGGCCAGTGCCGAAAGAAGCGCCGGAATTCGTTCAAAAGGTAACGGCAAAAATTATTGCCGGCTGCGGCGATGACCTTCCCGTGAGCGCCTTTCCGGCCGACGGGACATTCCCTGTCGGGACCTCGCAGTGGGAGAAACGCAATATCGCGCTGGAGATTCCAGTGTGGGATGAAAAGATTTGTATCCAATGCGGTAAATGCGCCATGGTCTGTCCGCATGCCGTTATTCGGATAAAGGCTTATGATCCTAAACATCTGAATAATTCTCCCCAGACTTTCAAATCTGTTAAGGCCAATGACCGGGAATGGGCGGGGCTCAATTACACCATTCAGGTAGCTCCGGAAGATTGCACCGGCTGCGGGATTTGTGTCGATGTTTGTCCGGCCAAAAATAAAAGTGAAACGCGTTTTAAGGCGATCAATATGCGGCCGCAGCCTCCATTACGGGAAGAGGAGAAGAAAAATTGGGAATTCTTCCTGAAGATTCCGGAATTAGATCGGAATCTGGTCAAACAAAGTTCCATCAGGCAGTCTCAAGTTCTCCAGCCTTTATTTGAATTCTCCGGCGCTTGCGCGGGCTGCGGTGAGACGCCGTATCTTAAATTGATGACGCAGCTGTTCGGGGACCGGGCCCTTGTCGCTAACGCTACGGGATGCTCTTCCATATACGGCGGCAATCTACCCACCACTCCTTGGACAAAAAATAATGAAGGCCGCGGGCCGGCCTGGTCGAATTCTTTATTTGAAGACAATGCCGAATTTGGACTGGGCTTTAGATTATCCGTTGATAAACAATCACAAATGGCGTCTGAACTCCTAGGAAAACTTTCTGTGGCTATTGGTGATAAATTCGTCAAAGAAATTCTTGGGACCAAACAGGAAAATGAAGAGGAGATTTTTGAACAGCGCCAACGGGTTGAGGTCTTAAAGAAAAAATTGGAAAAGATAAAGTCGAAAGAGGCGCAGTTGCTTTTGAGTATTGCGGACATGCTGGTCAAAAAAAGCGTCTGGATTATCGGCGGCGACGGCTGGGCCTATGATATCGGCTTCGGCGGACTTGACCATGTCCTGGCCTCGGGCCGGGACGTCAACATCCTGGTCTTAGATACGGAAGTTTATTCCAACACCGGTGGGCAGATGTCGAAATCGACGCCCCGCTCAGCGGTAGCCAAATTTTCATCGGGTGGCAAACAGCTGCCGAAGAAAAATTTAGCCAGGATCGCGATGACCTACGGTTATGTTTACGTGGCGCAGGTGGCGATGGGGGCAAAGGACGAACATACCCTGCGGGTCTTTCTTGAAGCCGAGAGTTATCCGGGCCCGTCTTTGATCATCGCCTACAGTCATTGCATTGCCCATGGGATCAATATGACCACGGGTATGCAGAATCAGAAAGCGGCGGTTCTCTCCGGATATTGGCCGCTTTTTCGTTATGATCCACGACTTGCCGTTGACGGGAAGAATCCTTTTATTCTGGATTCGGCGGCGCCTAAACTTCCTTTTAAAGAATTCGCCTATCGTGAAAATCGTTTTAATATGCTGACCAAGAGTAATCCTCAGGAAGCCAAAAGACTTCTTGATCTGGCGCAGGAAGATATCCGCGGCCGCTGGAAGGTTTATGAATTTTTAGCGTCTCAGGCCTCCGAGCCCGAGATGAATCAGGAGCTCAATCACGCTAACGCGCAAAAAGGATAAGTGAGATGAACCTAACGACTAATTATTTAGGAATACCTTTAAAGAATCCTTTAGTGGCGTCGGCATCACCTTTATCCGAACATCTGGGGAATTTCCGCAAGTTAGAAGATGCCGGAGTGGCGGCCATCGTGAATTTTTCACTTTTCGAGGAACAGATCACCAAGGAAGTTTATGAGTTGAATCATCATCTGACTTATGGGACAGACAGTTTTGCCGAATCGCTGACATATTTTCCAGAACCGGAAACTTTTATTTTAGGCCCGGATGAATATCTCGACCATATCCGCAAAGCCAAGAAGGCCGTTGGTATTCCCGTGATCGGGAGTTTGAACGGTTATTCGGACGGCGGGTGGGTGCAGTATGCCAAACATATCGAAGCGGCCGGTGCCGATGCCCTGGAGTTGAATATTTATTTTTTGGCGACCGACACCAATTTGGAGAGCCATCAAATCGAGCAAAGGTATCTGGATATTCTAAAGTCGGTCAAATCAAAAGTAAAAATCCCAGTGGCGGTTAAGCTCAGTCCCTATTTTAGTTCCATGGCCAATATGGCCAAACGCTTAGATGAGGCCGGTGCCGACGGGCTTGTTTTGTTCAACCGTTTTTACCAGCCGGATATAGATTTGGAGCATTTGGCCGTCGTACCTAATGTCCTTTTAAGCACGCCCCAGGCCTTGCGGCTTCCCTTAAGGTGGGTGGCCATTTTGCGTGGCCGCGTCAAGGCCAGTTTGGCTGCCACCGGTGGCATTCATCATGCCGAGGATGTTTTGAAGATGCTGATGGTGGGCGCCGATGCGACGATGATGTGTTCGACCTTGCTTAAAAACGGGATCAATTACATAGAGGATATTTTGGATGATATGCAGGATTGGATGAAGGAACACGAATATGATTCCATCAAACAGATGCAGGGAAGCATGAGTCAAATATCGTGCGAGAATCCCGAATCCTTTGAACGGGCCAATTACATGAGGGCGCTAAAGAGTCTTTATTGATACAAAAGCAATAGAGCGTCATTGCGACGACGATTTTATGATGGCGACGTACTTATTTTCCTATAATAATTTTGTAGAAGAAATAAGTACTGTACTTGTTTCTGCTAATAAAATTTTAAGGAAAACAAGTACGAAGCAATCTTTTTTAGAGATTGCTTCGCCCTAACGGGCTCGCAATGACAGTCTAATCGGGACAATTGTCATTAAGATTTTCAAAGAAGGAGCGCAACCGATGATTGCCGTGAAAGACAAAGCCAAGACATTCGATCTTCCCAAAGATGACCCGCGGACGAAATTACTGATGAGCACATTGAAAAGGGAAGGCACGCGGCCGGACGCGTTGATCCAGGTTTTGCATACCGCGCAAACACTTTACGGTTATTTGCCGATGAATGTGATTAGGTATATCACGCAGTCCCTGCGCCTGCCGCCAAGCCGGGTTTTTGGGGTGGTGACGTTTTATCATTTTTTTTCCTTAAAGCAAAAAGGCGAGCACAATTGTTTGGTCTGCACGGGAACGGCCTGTTACGTCAAAGGCGCGGAGAAAATTCTTGAAGAAATTAATAAAGCCTACGCGTTAAAAGCTGGTGAGGTTACGGCCGATAATAATTTGGGCTTACAAACGGCCCGTTGTATCGGCGCTTGCGGTCTGGCCCCGGCCATGGTTATTGATGACAATATCGTCGCGAAAGTTAAGTCGGAAGAAGTCACCGGTATTATCCGCTCAAGAATTGGAGAAGCTAAATGAATCTGAAAGAACTCAATGATATCGCCCAAAAGGTCAGAAAGAAAAATGAAGGCTTTAAGAAAAAAGTCTGCGTCTGTTGCGGGGCGGGGTGTTTGTCTTCGGGCAGTGAACCGGTCTTGAAAGGATTGCAGCAAGCGGTCAAAGACAAGGGCTTAGAAAATGAGATTGAAGTGATTCCCTCGGGATGCATGGGGCCATGCAATCAGGGGCCGCTGGTTAAGGTCTTGCCGGATCAAACTATTTATCAAAAAGTCCTGGAACCTCAGGTGACTGCAATAGTCGAAAGGCATTTGAGCAAACAGGAAGTGGTTACCGAGATGCTGATTTTTTCGGATTCCCGGGAAGTGTCTGCCGATACGTCGCAGGACCCATTTTTTAAGAAACAATTTAAGATTGTTTTGCAGAATTGCGGAAATATTAATCCGGAAAGCATCAACGACTATATCAGCGTGGATGGTTATCGCGCCTTAGATAAAGCCTTGCGGTTGATGTCATCGGAAGAAGTCATCGCCGAAATCAAGCACAGCCGTCTGCGCGGCCGCGGTGGCGCCGGTTTCCCAACGGGGTTGAAATGGGAAACGGTTTACAAATATGTGGCCAGTGAAAAATACGTCATTTGTAACGGTGATGAAGGCGACCCGGGCGCGTTTATGGACAGAAGTGTTTTGGAGGGCGACCCGCATCGTGTCTTGGAAGGGATGGCGATTGCCGGTTACGCTATCGGCGCGCAAAAAGGTTTTGCCTATATCCGCGGTGAGTATCCTTTGGCCATCAAACGATTTGACCAGGCGATCAAGCAGGCCCGTAAACTTGGTTTATTGGGCAAAAACATCATGGGAACGGAATTTAGTTTTGATGTGGAAATTAGAATTGGAGCTGGGGCTTTTGTCTGTGGCGAGGAAACAGCACTTATCGCGTCGATTGAAGGGAAGCGTGGAACTCCGCGGCCTCGGCCTCCTTTTCCGGCGGAATCAGGTTTGTGGGGAAAGCCGACGCTCATCAACAATGTCGAAACCTTCGCGAATATTGCCCCGATTATTCTGCGCGGCGGTGAATGGTACAGTGAAATCGGCACCCCCAAAAGCGCGGGCACAAAAGTTTTCGCCTTGGCCGGAAAGATTCAGTATTCGGGTCTGATTGAAGTTCCCATGGGCATGAGCTTAAGGGAAATCATTTTTGATATCGGCGGCGGTGTCCCCGGCGGAAAAAAATTCAAGGCGGCCCAGACCGGCGGGCCATCAGGTGGATGTATTCCCGAAGAGTATTTGGATACCAAAGTTGATTATGAATCGCTGGTGAGTTTAGGTTCCATCATGGGTTCGGGTGGGCTTATCATCATGGATGAAACCTCCGACATGGTGGACGTGGCGCGATTTTTTATGGAATTTTGCATGGATGAATCGTGCGGTAAATGCGTTCCCTGCCGGGTTGGGACCAAACAGATGTATGATTTACTCTCAAAAATTTGCTTTGGAAAAGCGCGTGAATATGATTTAAAACTTTTGGAAGAACTGGCGGTTTATGTCAAGGAAACGAGCCTTTGTGGGTTAGGCATGTCGGCGCCGAATCCGCTGTTGAGTACGTTAAGATATTTTCGAAAGGAATATGTGGAGCATTTAAAAGGTACTCCAGCCTCCCAGATTCCCAGCCTCCCAGTCTCGTGAATGGAAATTTATCTGGGTGCCTGGGACCTGGGCAACTGGAAAACTCAGGAGAAACACATAGGAGAAAACCATGGCTGTAAAAATCCTCATTGCTATTGACGACAGACCTTTGGAAGTCGAGTCTGGTAAAACAATTCTTGAGGTGTGTCAGGAAAACAAGATCGACATTCCGGTGATGTGCCATTTAAAAGGTTTGACCGATGTCGGAGCGTGCCGGTTATGTTTAGTTGAGATCGAAGGGATCCCGAAACTTTTATCTTCGTGTACGACGAAAGTTGCGCCCAATCAAAAAATCAAGACGCAGTCGGAAAGATTAAAGAAGCATCAACGTCTGACGGTTGAACTTTTTTTCGCCGAGCGTAATCATATCTGCTCGGTGTGCGTTGCCAACAATAACTGTGAACTTCAGGACATGGCCAAGAGCGTTAGCATGGACCATGTTCGTTTTCCCTATTTATTCCAGCCGTGTGACGTCGATGCTTCTCAAGGTAAATATGTTATCGATCATCATCGGTGCATCATGTGCACGCGCTGTGTGCGGGTCTGCAGTGAGGTGGAAGGGGCCTTCAATTGGGATGTGATGGGCCGCGGATTTAAGGCGCGGATTATTTCCGATTTCAGTCAGCCGTGGGGAGAATCAACGACCTGCACGGCCTGCGGCAAATGCCTGCAGGTTTGTCCCACGGGTGCCTTGTGGCCGAAAAATGTTTCGCAGGGACAATTGCAGAAAAATCCCGAGTCGATTATGGAACTTGTTGAGAAAAGAAGGATGGGAATATGAGCAAGAAAAAAATCGCTACGGTGTGGCTGGCTGGATGCTCCGGATGCCACATGTCGTTGCTGGATATGGATGAGAGGATTTTAGACGTGGCGAAATTGGCGGATATCGTCAAGAGTCCGATTGTGGATGGAAAGAATTTCCCGGAGGTTGACGTGGCGTTGGTGGAAGGTGCCGTTGCGAGTGATGAGCACCTCCGGGAAATCAAACATATCCGTGAACATTCCAAAATCCTGATTTCCCTGGGGGATTGCGCGGTCACAGGGAACGTCGCGTCATTAAGGAATCTGGTCACTAAAGAAGCGGCTTTGGCGCGCGCTTATTTAGAAGCCGAAAGCAATGAACAGGGTGTTATTCCGGATTCGCCGGAAATCCAGAAACTCATTGACCGGGTGATGCCGCTGCACGAAGTCGTTAAAGTGGATTATTATATCCCGGGTTGTCCCCCGTCGGCGGATCTTATATTCTATGTCCTTAGCGAGATTCTCAATGACCGTGTTCCCAATTTGGATCAAGGAAAAAAAATTAAATATGGTTGAACAAAAGATAAATCAAAAGATTACGATTAGTCCCGTGACCAGGATTGAAGGGCACGCGAAGATCACTCTTCAATTAAATGATCGCGGAGAGGTGCAGGCCGCGCGTTTTCACGTCAATGAATTCCGTGGTTTTGAAAAATTTTGTGAAGGCCGGCTTTACACGGAAATGCCTTCGATCACTCCAAGGATTTGCGGGATTTGTCCCGTGAGCCATGCCATTTCCAGCGCCAAGGCCTGTGAGATGATCATGCGGGTCCAGGTTCCTTACCCCGGGCATCTCCTGCGTCGGTTGGTGCATTTAGGACAGATTATTTCTTCTCATGCTTTAAGTTTTTTTCATTTGTCGTCACCGGATATGTTATTGGGCTGGGATTATGATCCGGCCAAACGAAATATCATCGGTATCGCCGAAAAGTTTCCCGATGTGGCCAAGCGCGGCATTCGTTTACGGAAATTCGGACAGGAAATCAGCGAGCGGCTGACGGGTAAAAAGGTCCATGCCATGGGAATTGTCGCTGGAGGTTTCGGTTATCCACTGGCTGAAGAACAGCGCCAGACCTTGTTGAACTGGATCCCGGAGGCTTTGGAGACGACCAAGATTGGTTTGGATATTTATAAGAAATATTATGACCAGCATGCTCAGGAAGTTGACTCGTTCGCTAATTTTGAAACCCTGCACCTGGGTTTGATCGGCCCCAACGGCGAGCATGAATTGTACGATGGGAATCTGCGCATGGTCGATGGCAGCGGCACCATTGTCGGCGAACAGCTTAAATCCGAAAACTATTTGGACTTCATTGCCGAGCGCCCGGTGAAATGGTCGTATTTAAAATATCCGTATTATAAACCGTTCGGATTTCCGGATGGTTTTTATCGCGTCGGACCATTAGCAAGGTTAAATGTCGCCTCCAAAATGAGAACCCCTTCGGCCCAGGAGGAATTCAAGAATTTCAAAGCCTTAGGGAACGGCCGTCCGGTACACGGTTCATTTTATTTTCATTATGCGCGGTTGATTGAGACGTTAACCTGCATTGAGCTTGCCAAAGAAATATTAAACGATCCGCAGATTCTTTCTTATGAAATCCAGGCCTTTGCCCAGCGTAACCAGACCGAGGGCATTGGCTGCTCGGAGGCGCCGCGGGGGACCTTGTTTCATCATTACACGACCGATGAGAACGGGGTTTTAATCAAGGTCAATCTTCTTATCGCTACCGGGCAAAATAATCCGGCGATGAACCGTTCGGTCTTGGAAGTCGCCAAACAATACGTGAATGGCAAAGATGTGCGCGAAGGGGCGCTCAACCGGGTGGAGGCGGCGATCCGCTGTTATGACCCGTGTCTTTCGTGTTCGACGCACGCGGTCGGGACCATGCCGCTGATTATCGAAATCCAGGACTGTCGCGGCGAAGTCCTTAATGTCATCAAGCGAGGCGGGTAATGGATTTAATCATCGGCTACGGAAATTCCATGAGATCGGATGACGGTGCTGGTATCTATGCTGCTCAGCGTATTGCCGATGAGAATTTGCCCGGCGTGGTGGTTATCACTATGCACCAACTTCATGTGGAAATTTTGGAGGATGCCGTCCGGTATGATCGTATTATTCTTGTTGATGCGAGCGAAGATGGCGAGGCGGTTTGTTTAAGGAAAGTGGAAACGGCGTCCTCCAGTAAAGTGACTTCAACGCATCACCTAAGCGCCGAGCTTTTCGTTGACTTAGCTAGGATTGTTTATGGCAAAGATCTGAATCTTTATCTATGCTCCATCAAGGGGAAGAATTTTAGAATGGGCGATCATCTTTCCCGGGTCGTCCGATTCCGGGTACAAAAGGCCGTTGAACTAATCAATCAGCTCATCCTGGGAGATTTGGCCTATGCATGAGGCAAAATTTACCGAACAAATAGTGGAGAGTATCATTTCGGAGCTTAAAAAATATCCGAACAAACGGCCACAGCTGGTCAAGGTTCGTGTCGGAGAGATGTTTCATTTGCAGAGAGATTCTGTTTTGATGCATTACGAGATTTTAACTATGGGGACCAACCTGGACGGCGTTAAAGTCGAGCTGGCTGAGCAAGCCGTTGAAGTCCGTTGTCGCCAATGCCATAAAGTCGGAGGGGTGGAAGATCATCACTTGCTGATGTGTTCGTATTGCGATTCGCGCGATGTTGAAATTGTCTGTGGGAATGAAATTTTTACGGAATTGATCGAAGTCGAGTGAGTGGTTGAGATATTGAGAGCATTACTATGACACATTTATTACGACTACGAATAACAATTAAAGGCGTCGTGCAGGGCGTTGGCTTTCGTCCTTTTATTTACCGCCTGGCGCGGGAAATGGGATTAACGGGATGGGTGAATAATTCCGCGGAAGGAGTGATGATTGAGATTGAAGGACAAGAATTACAGCTCAAAAAGTTCATTGTCCGGATTCATCAAGAGAAACCGCCGCATTCATTCATACAAAGTTTTCAATCCGTTTATCTGGATACAATCGGTTACACGGAATTTCAGATCCAGCAAAGCGATGTTTCCAGCGAAAAAGTTACCCTGGTCATGCCTGATATCGCGACTTGCCCGGAATGTCTTCAAGAAATTTTTGATTCCCGTAACCGTCGGTATCTTTATCCTTTTACAAATTGTACCCATTGCGGTCCGCGTTATTCTATCATTGAAGATCTGCCGTATGACCGGTGTCATACGAGCATGAAGAATTTCACGATGTGTCCCAGCTGTCAAAAGGAATATGATGATCCTTTGGATCGGCGTTTTCATGCCCAACCCAATGCCTGTGGTGAGTGCGGTCCGCATGTGGAAATATGTGATGAAGAGGGAAAATTTTTAGGCGCGCATCACGCCGCCATTATCAAAGCCGCCGAGGCCATTACGGCGGAAAAAATAGTTGCTGTCAAAGGTTTAGGTGGATTTCATTTGATGGTCGATGCCCGAAATGAAAAGGCGGTGGCGCGGTTACGGGAACGCAAACACCGCGAGGAAAAACCTCTGGCCCTGTTATTCCCATCCTTGAAAGCGATTGAAGCGGTTTGCTTGGTTTCTGATTTGGAAAGGCATCTCTTAGAATCATCCGAATCACCGATTGTTTTGCTTCCTAAAAAAGAAAGTTGGCTCAAAAGATATCCCATCGCGCCTTCGGTCGCCCCCGGAAATCCTTATTTGGGAGCGATGTTGCCTTACACACCACTGCACCATATCTTGATGAGCAAACTTTTGTTCCCGGTGGTGGCCACCAGCGGGAATATTTCCGATGAACCAATTTGTATTGATGAACAACAGGCTTTATCGACTTTAAAGGGAATCGCTGATTTATTTCTTGTCCATAACCGTCCGATTGTCCGCCATGTCGATGATTCGGTTGTCCGGATGATGATGCAAAGACCTTTGGTCCTAAGGCGCGCCCGCGGTTACGCGCCCTTGCCCGTTCACCTGAAAGAAACGTTGCCGACGGTCCTGGCGGTCGGCGGACATTTGAAAAATACCGTGGCCTTGAGCGTTAAGGACAATATTTTTATCAGCCAGCACATTGGGGATTTAGAGACGAAACAATCTTTTGATACCTTTAAAAAGACGATTGAGAGTTTAACTGGTTTATACGACGCTCGTATCAGCCACGTGGCCTGCGATATGCATCCAGAATATATTTCCACTCAACAGGCGCATCTGATCGATAAACCCATGACCATGGTTCAGCATCACCACGCGCATATTGTTTCCTGCATGGCGGAAAATGAAATACAGGGAAAAGTATTAGGGATTTCCTGGGACGGGACCGGCTATGGGATAGATAACACCATTTGGGGCGGGGAATTTCTATTATCGACGTTAACCGATTTTGAGCGGATAGGACATCTGCGTACCTTTCGGCTTCCCGGGGGCGAGGTGGCGATTAAAGAGCCCAGGAGAACGGCCTTTGGTTTACTTTATGAAATGTATAACGAGAAAGTGACGGATTTAAAAGATCTCCCTTGTCTGCAGGCGTTTTGTGCCGATGAGTTTTTTATCATTCAAAGAATGATTGATAAAAAATTCAATTCGCCTAAAACTTCCAGCGCGGGCCGTTTGTTTGATGCCGTGGCTTCGCTGATAGGATTAAGGCAGTCGATTGCCTTCGAAGGCCAGGCGGCGATGGCTTTAGAGCATGTTATGAGACGCGTTAAAACGTCTGGCCGGTATGATTTTGAACTTATCGATAAACCACACGGCGGCTTTATTGTTGACTGGTCGAAAATTATTGAAGAAGTGATTCGGGATGTCCGGGCGGGGATTGCGTTGGGTATGATTTCGGCAAGATTTCATAATGCCTTGGTTGAAATCATCGTGGCCGTTGCCAAAAGAGTCAAGGAAAAACGAGTGGTCATAAGCGGTGGCTGCTTTCAAAATAAATACTTAACAGAAAAAGCAATCAGTTGTCTGCGTGAGGAAGGGTTTCAGATTTACTGGCATCAAAGCGTGCCGCCCAATGATGGCGGCATTGCATTAGGACAATTGGTCTGCGCAGCGCATCAGATCATGAAAAATCAATCGCACGTGATGTATCACATATAACAAAGAGAATAAAATGTGTCTGGCCATCCCAGGAAAAATTATCAGTAAAAGCGGCGAGGAACCGTTGAATTGTACGGGGAAGGTGAATTTCGGCGGCATTGTCAAAGAAGTTTCCCTGGCCTATGTGCCGGAAGCCGAAATCGGTGACTACGTGATTGTGCATGTTGGTTTTGCCTTAAGTGTTGTTGATGAGATGGAAGCTGCGCGTGTTTTTGAATACTTGCGTGAAATGGACGAACTCGCGGAGTTAAAGGAGATCACATGAAATTTCTTGATGAATATAGGGACGCGAAGGCGGTCCGTCAATTCGCCGATAAAATTCGGCAAATAACGACTCGGCCCCATGTTCTCATGGAGATCTGCGGCGGACAGACCCATGCGATCGTGAAATTCGGCATTGATGAACTTTTGCCGAAAAAGATAACTTTGGTCCATGGTCCGGGCTGTCCGGTGTGCGTGACGCCTTTAGAGCAGATTGATAAAGCGATCGAGATCGCCTCACGGCGGGATGTGATTTTCTGTTCCTTTGGTGATATGTTGCGTGTCCCGGGATCAAAGAAAGATTTGCTTTCCGTGAAAGCCGAGGGCGGCGATGTTCGAATGGTCTACTCGCCCTTGGACGCTTTAAAAATTACTCAGGCGAATCCGCAAAAACACGTTGTCTTTTTTGCCGTAGGTTTTGAAACCACGGCCCCGGCCAACGCCATGGCGGTTTTTCAGGCGTATAAATTGGGAGTCAATAATTTTTCCATGCTGGTTTCGCATGTTTTGGTGCCACCGGCGATGGAGGCGATTCTTTCTTCGCCGAAAAATCGTGTGCAGGGATTCTTGGCGGCCGGCCATGTTTGCACAGTCATGGGGTATACCGAATATGAACCTATTGCCCAAAAATATAAGGTCCCGATTGTTGTCACTGGCTTTGAACCCGTTGATATTTTACAGGGGATTTACATGTGTGTTACCCAACTGGAAGAAGGCAGATATGAAGTTGAAAATCAGTATACGCGCTCAGTGCGCTTGTGGGGAAATATCTCGGCGCAGAATGTGATCAGGGCTGTTTTTCAGGTGACGCACCGCAAATGGCGCGGCGTGGGAGAAATTCCTCTGAGTGGATTATCGTTAAAAGGGCCATATGAACAATTCGATGCCGAACGGCGTTTTGGCCTGGCGGATTATCACGCGGAAGAATCAACCGATTGTATTAGCGGTTTGATTTTACAGGGAATCAAAAAGCCTCATCAGTGCCCGGCTTTTGGCACAAAATGCACGCCGGAAAGTCCTCTGGGCGCGACGATGGTGTCTTCTGAGGGTGCCTGCGCGGCGTACTATCGTTACCGCTCTCACTCCCGGTGTGCGGTCTCAAAATATCCCTCGCCGCATACCGGGAGTGAGAGCGGCAGTTGAGAGAAGGTAAGCGATGAATACGGTTAAGACAATTGAAAAAATATCACAAAGCAATGAATTCTCATTGTCCTGTCCAGTTAGCTTTCAAAAATATCCGCATGTCCTCTTGGCCCACGGCGGCGGGGGAAAACTCATGCATCAGTTGATTGAAGAGGTATTTTTGTCCGTATTTGACAACGCGAACCTCAATCAAAGACATGATTCGGCTGTGTTGAATCCAGGCCAGGGACAAATTGCTTTTACGACGGATTCTTATGTGGTCCAGCCGCTGTTTTTTCCCGGTGGAAATATCGGGACTTTGGCGATCAACGGCACCGTCAACGATTTAGCGATGAGTGGGGCCCGGCCGTTGTATTTAAGCTGCGGATTTATTTTAGAAGAAGGTTTAGCCATGGAGGATCTCTGGCGTATTGTCCAATCGATGCGTCAGGCCGCCATGAAAGCTAAGGTGCAGATTGTCACTGGCGATACCAAAGTTGTGGACAAGGGTAAAGGCGATGGGGTATTCATTAATACCGCTGGTATTGGGATCATGGAATATAAACAAAAAATTTCCCCGCAAATGGTTCAAGAAGGGGATGCCCTTATTGTCAACGGCGATTTAGGTCGGCATGGCATTGCGATTATGGCAACGAGAGAAGGATTGTCTTTTGAGACGAAGATAGAAAGTGATACGATACCTTTAGCCGGGGTCATCCAAGATTTGATTTCGGAAGGAATTGAGATTCATTGCTTGCGAGATTTGACGAGGGGCGGCTTAGCCAGCGCATTAAATGAGATTGCCCTGGCGGCTTCGGTAGAAATCAATATCGATGAACCTCAAATCCCCGTCCGTGAAGATGTCCGCGGCGCCTGTGAAATGTTGGGATTAGATCCATTGTATGTCGCCAACGAGGGTCGGTTTATCGCTTTCATTCCAGAAAAAGATGTTAAAAAGGCTTTGTCGGTTATGAAATCAAGTCCGGCCGGACGGGAGGCGGCGATCATCGGAAAGGTCACCCGAAAATCTTCCGCGTTGGTGACGATGACCAGCGCCATCGGGGTCAGCCGTATTTTAGATATGATAATCGGCGAGCAGTTGCCGAGGATTTGTTAATTTTTATCGTTAAGGTTATGGTGACGATGCCCGTTTCGTCAATCGGCTACGGGCATATTTAAACGACGAACAACGTAACCGAAAACCGATACGGGCTTCGTGACCGTAACCTAAAATCATTGCCGGATAAGTTCATTAGGGAGATAGTTATGCCCAGGTATCAATTTAAGCGAAGATCAACCAAACGGGTCGATGCCGACACCGCGATTCAGCAGATTAAAAAAGGCAAACGCATTTTAATCGGATCCGGCGGCGCCGAACCCCAGCATTTGGTGGCGGCCTTGACCCGTAACGCCCCGCGGTTTCGCGATAATGAAATAGTGCACCTGTTGACTTTAGGCATTGCCCCGTACGCCGACCCGGTATACTCACAGGCTTTTCGGCACAACGCCTTTTTTATCGGGCACAATGTCCGTCAAGCGGTTATCGACGGCCACGCGGATTACATTCCCATTTTTCTTTCGGAAGTCCCGGCGCTTTTTAAGACCGGGCAGATGCCCGTTCATTGCGCTATGGTACAGGTTTCCCCACCGGATGAAAACAATTGGGTGTCTTTGGGCGTGTGCGTGGATATTTTGCCGGCGGCGATCGCGAACGCGGATATCGTCATCGCCCAAATGAACCGGGAAATGCCGGAGACTTTGGGGGAAGCGAAGATTCCCTTGGACGCGATTGATTACATTGTGGAAGCTGATGAGCCCTTACTGGAATTACCAGCCAAACCCATTGATAAGATTTCCGAGAAAATCGGAAAGAATATCGCCCGATATATTCAGGACGGAGATACCCTGCAGTTAGGGATAGGAACGATTCCCGATGCCGTTTTAGAAAATCTGAAGGAAAAAAATGATTTAGGTATTCACTCGGAAATGGTGTCGGACGGCGTGGTCGATCTCTATGAAAATGGCAATATCACCAATAAAAAGAAGGGAATCCACGAGGGTGTTTCGATCGTCAGTTTTGTGCTGGCCACAAAAAAATTGTACAAAGTCATTCATAAAAATCCTGAGTTTCAATTCTATCCAACGGAATATGTCAATGACCCATTTGTGATTGCCCAGAACCGCAATATGGTCTCAATTAATTCCGCTATTCAGATTGATCTGACCGGTCAAGTTTGTTCCGATAGCATTGGGGCTTCTTTTTACAGCGGGTTCGGCGGGCAGGTGGATTTTGTCCGCGGGGCCAGACGCTCGCCGGGCGGGAGGTCATTTCTCACCTTTCCTTCAACGGCGAAACAGGGCGCGATCTCCAAGATCGTTCCGCATTTAGCCGAAGGCGCCGGGGTGGTCACCAGCCGCGCGGATGTCCATTACGTGGCCACGGAATATGGCGTGGCCTATTTACATGGGAAAAATATTCGTGAAAGAGGTTTAGCCCTTATTCAAATCGCCCATCCGAAATTCCGGGATGAGCTCTTGGATTATATGAAGAAAAAACATTATGTTTATCTGGATCAGAAAACCATTAAGGATGACCATAGCCCGGTCAAAGATTTAATTCCATACAGTATGACGTTTAAAGGGAAAACTATTTACCTCCGGCCTTTGCAGGCTTCCGATGAAAAAGCCATCCAGGATTTCTTTTACAGCCATGAACCGGAAACGATTTATCAACGATATTTAACCTATGTTGATTCTATGCCTCATCATGTGGCGGCCGCGCGCGTGTCGGTGGATTACAATAAAGACATGGCCATTGCCGGTTTCGATTCGCCTCAGTCTTATGCCCAGATGGTCTGTCTGGGCCGCTATATCCGAAAAGAAGATAATTCAGCCGAAATGGGGTTAGTCGTTAAAGAAAATTACCAGCGGATCGGCATTGGAACGTTTTTGTGTGAATGCCTGATGAAAGCGGCCCAACAGCACCAGATCCATAAGTTGACGGCCCATGTCTCCAAGAATAATGCGGGGATGCTGAAGATTTACAAAAAGAACGGATTTGATATTAAGGAAAGCCAGCAGGTTGAAGGGTATTTTGTTTCCTGGCAGGTTGCAACAGGAGTTCAGGGCAATTTAAAGACATAGAAATTTGAGGAGGTGAGTCACATGCCGTTGACCGTGGAAGAAATCGAAAAAATTTTGCAAGAGGCTTTACCGCATGTTCTTAAAGAAGATATTCATAAGGCAGCACAGGCATTGTTAAAGGTGATGAGTGATTGGCAGCCCCAGCTTTCCTCTAAACCAAATGTAGAGGAAGCTGGGACAGTCATTGCTTCTCCTTTTAAAGAATTTGAAGGAACGCAATGGCAGGAGGTTGATTTAACGGAAAGCCTAGGAGCCATGCTTTCCGTTCAGTGTCGGGATATCTGTGCTATCGGGAAGGCTTATGAGGAAGGGTTTAAAATTCGTGCCTTTATTGCTCCAAAAGGGGCAATAAAGACGTAGTACCACATTTCAGAAATTGTTGAACTGTTGTATGCGGTACCACTATTGCATTTTCTGGATAAAAGCGGTTCAAGAATTTATGGAATGCAATAGTAGAAGCGATTTAGCGAGGGGAGGCAAGGCATGTTTCGAGTCGGCATGGGTGAGTTAACCATTATCTTGGTGATTATTTTGATTCTCTTCGGAGCCAAACGTTTACCGGAGATCGCCGCGGCGCTTCGCGATGCCCTCAAGGAATTCCGCAAAGTCGGCAAAGATGTCGAAGACGACCAGACGGGAAACGAAAAAAAGGGCGATGATGCGAAGAGAGGATAACAATAGCCACCGAAGGAACATTTTGGGCGCTACGAAATCGTTGGTTGTTTGATTTATAAATTTTAAAAAATCATGGAGTTTTTTAAAAAGACCACCATCGCCGATTTACTGTAGGGAAAAATTCATAAAGGAGAACGTGTCAATGAAGATGATACAAGAAAAGAGAGTCAGATTTGCGATCGGGATTTTTCTTTTTATGGGGTGTGGTATTTTACTTTGGCAAGATTCTTTTGCCGCAAATGAATCCGATAAAGAAACGGGGCTTTCCGCGAAACCACCGTTGACGGAAGGACTTTTCAAAAAAGGAGAAACGCTTTATCAAAAGCAATGCGCCGTATGCCACGGTCCACGGGGGGCGGCCGACGGCAAAGCCGCGTATCTTTTATATCCCCCCCCACGGGATTTCACGCGGGATAAATTCCGTTTGGTGTCGACTATGAACATGGACGCCACGGATGAGGATCTTTTTAAGACGATCAGTCGCGGTATGCCTGGTTCGGCCATGCCCCCTTGGGAATATTTAAGCGTGGAAGGCCGCTGGGGATTGGTTTATTATGTCCGTTTTCTTTCCGAGATCAAGAATCAGCAAAGGTCGGGGGAGCTATCAGAAAATGTTATTCTAAACGAAATCCTTTGGGAGCAAAAAGAAAAGATGATTCAAAAGAAAATCGATTCCCTTAATAGGATTCAAGTTTCATCCGAATCGCCCGTGACCCCGGAATCGTTAGCGAAAGGGCGTCAATTATTTGTCGCCTCCTGCGCCGGCTGTCATGGCCAGCAGGGAAAAGGAGACGGCGGGCAGGAGATGAAGGATAATTTAGGTGTTCCGTTGAAACCCAGGGACTTAACTGCTGGTATTTTTAAAGGGGCTTCCAATTCGAAGGATTTATATTTTCGTATGCTCGGCGGTATGCCTGGTTCTCCCATGCCCAGCTACAAGGGTGTTTTTACCGATGAGCAAATCTGGGATTTGATTCATTATGTGCAGACTTTACCTAAGGCCGGCGCCGAAGAAAGGGCGCGATTACATCATGTGCGTCTGACCGCGAAAAAAATCCATGAAGACATCACGCTTAATCCATTCGCAGAATACTGGTCGAAGGAAGAATCCGTTTTTGTCTCTCAAACACCGTTGTGGTGGCGTAATGACCGCATTGAAGGATTAGACGTCAAGGCAGTTCACAATGGAAAGGAAATCGCGTTTTATCTCAAATGGTCCGACGCGATGAAGGATGATCATAATGTCGCCGTCCATTCATTTTCGGATGGTGTGGCGTTGCAATTCTCAACGGAAAAAGACCCGCCCTTTTTTGGAATGGGAGAAGCCGACAAACCCGTCTATATCTGGCACTGGAAAGCGGCCTGGCAAAATACGGGCAAAGAGCGCGAAGATATTGAGACCCAGTACCCCGCCGCTGCTGTCGATTGGTATTACGCGCAGAAAAATTATGAACACGGGAATTCCTTTGAAGTCGGTGAATCCGAAACGCGATTCCACGATCCCCAATACATCACCGGTTGGGGTGCGGGGAATCCTTTGTCTGACCCTGAGACAGCGAAAGCCGTCGAAGAGGCGACTTCCGAAGGACAAGGTTCTTATACGACACAAAGACCTAAAATCGAACCTGTGGAAGCGAGGGGTGTTTGGCAGAATGGCCACTGGCATGTCGTTTTTAAGCGTCCGTTAAAAAATTCGGAAAAAGGGGCATTGCGATTTAAGGCGGGAGATACCGTCGCAATTGCTTTTGCCGTTTGGGATGGCGTTCCAAAAGACCGTAACGGTCAGAAAACCGTTTCCATTTGGAATGAAATTCTTTTAGAGAAGTGATCCCTTGGACGATGAACCCGTGGGATTAAAATTTTTAAAGACGCAGATATAAAGGAGAAAACTGATGAAGATGACACGCCGCGAATTTTTGAAGGTTTTTGGTTTAGGCAGCGCGGGTTTTTTTCTCGCCTCCAAAGGACTTTCTTTGTGGGCGCTGGAACCAGTTAACGATATCGAAAATCCGCTGGCCCATTACCCGAACCGCGACTGGGAAAAAATTTACCGGGACCAATATCGCTATGACAGTAAATTTTCGTGGGTGTGTTCTCCGAATGATACCCATGCCTGCCGGGTTTCGGCCTTTGTCAGGAATGGAATTGTCGTTCGCCTGGGGGCTGAGTACGATTACGAGTCGTATGCTGATCTCTACGGAAATAAAGCGACCGCCAATTGGAATCCGCGTCAGTGCGCGAAGGGGTACACCTTTCATCGGCTCATGTATGGTCCTTACCGTTTAAAACATCCCATTATCCGCAGCGGCTGGAGACAGTGGGCGGATGATGGTTTCCCGGATTTAACCGAAGAGCAAAAGAAAAAATATAAATTTTATTCTCGGGGGACTGATTCCTTTGAAAAAATTTCTTGGGACGAAGTCTACACGTATATCGGCCAGGCCTTCATGGCCATCGGCAAGCGTTACAGCGGTGAGGAAGGAAAACAAAGACTGCTGGCGCAGGGTTATCCAAACGAAATGGTCGAGGCCATGCAGGGGGCCGGCACCAGAACCTTTAAGCTGCGCGGCGGCATGGGACTTTTGGGGGTCTTTGGAAAATACGGTATGTACCGGCTTTGTAACACCATGGCGCTGTTGGATTGTCATTTGCGCGGCGTGGATGAAAAAGAAGCCAAGGCTGGACGAACCTGGTCGAATTACACCTGGCACGGCGACCAGGCCCCGGGTCAACCCTGGGTGCACGGCCTGCAGAATGCCGATTGCGATTTTAATGATTTACGTTCCAGCAAATTGATTATTCAAGACGGCAAAAATCTTGTCGAAAATAAAATGACCGACAGCCATTGGTTTGTCGAATGCATGGAGCGGGGGGCCAAACTGGTTACCATTACCCCGGAATACAGCCCTCCGGCGACAAAATCCGATTATTGGATCCCGATCCGTCCGCAGACCGACGCGGCGCTTTTCTTGGGAATCGCGCGCCTGTTGATCGACGAAGGAAAATATGACAAAGATTTCGTGGTGAAATTTACCGACTTTCCTCTGCTGGTCCGGGCGGATAATCTCAAACGTCTTAAGGCGAGTGAGATTTTTGCCGATTACAAATTAGGTCTCTCTCTCGAGGGCCCGAGCTTTAAGTATCAGGGTTTAAAACAGGAACAGTATGAGAAGTTAGGGGATTTTGTCGTTTGGGATGAAAATAAAAACGCGCCCGCTGCCGTGACCCGCGATGATGTTGGCGAGCAAATGGATAAAAAAGGAATCCGTCCCGCCCTCGAAGGCACGTTTAAGGTCAAGACGGTTGACGGAAAAGAGATTGAAGTCAAGACTTTATTTTCTTTATATCGTATTCATCTTAAAGATTACGATCTCGACACGGTCGCGGAAATCACCCACGCTCCTAAAGAGTTGATTGTACAATTGACTCAAGATATCGCCGCTACAAAGCCGGTGGCTATTCACCAAGGCGAGGGAATCAATCATTGGTTTCACGGCACGGAAATGAACAGAGCCGCGCATTTGCCGCTGATGCTGACGGGAAATATCGGCAAAAGAGGCGCCGGGGTTTTTGGCTGGGCGGGAAATTATAAGGCCGCTGTCTTTCAAGGTTCACCCTGGACCGGCCCTGGTTTTAAGGGTTGGGTAGCGGAAGATCCTTTTCATCCCAATCTGGACCCCAAAACCCACGGCAAAGAAATTCACGCCCATGCCTACTTTAAAGATGAAGAGCCCGCTTATTGGAATCACGGCGACCGGCCGCTTATCGTTGACACTCCCAAAGATGGCCGCAAGGTCTTTACGGGTGATACGCACATGCCCACGCCGACAAAGGTGATGATGTACACTAACGTCAATCTGATTAATAATGCCAAACATGCCTATGAAATGATTAAAAATGTGGACCCTCATGTCGAGATGATTGTCTCGATTGATATTCAGATGACCGGCTCCATTGAATATTCGGACATCGCCTTGCCGGCGAATAGTTGGTTAGAATCACAAGGCCTCGAAGTAACCGCCTCGTGTTCGAATCCTTTCTTGCAGATCTGGAAAGGGGGCATTCCGCCGATTTTTGACAGCCGGGATGATTTGGTGATTCTTTCTCAAATCGCGGAAAAATTATCACAATTAACAGGCGATCAACGAATCTACGATTACTGGAAATTCGTGCTTGAAGGAAAGCGTGAGGTTTATATCCAGCGGCTTTTAGATTCCTCAACGACCACCACGGGTTATAAACTTGACGATATTATGAAAGGTAAATACGGTCCGCCGGGCGGGGCGCTGATGCTTTTTCGCACCTATCCGCGGATTCCCTTCTGGGAACAGATTCATGAGAGCCAGCCATTCTATACGGACACCGGACGGCTTCACGCGTATACCGATCTTAAAGAGGCCATTGAATACGGTGAGAATTTCATTGTTCATCGGGAAGGAACGGAAGCCACGCCGTATCTTCCCAATGTCATTGTTAGTACCAATCCGTATATTCAACCCAATGACTATGGGATTTCTGACAAAGAGGAACATTGGGATAAAAGAACTGTTCGTAATATTAAACTGCCTTGGGAAGAAGTGAAAAGGACAAAAAATTTTCTTTGGGAACGCGGTTTTAAATTTTACTGTTTGACACCCAAGACCCGACACCGTGTTCATTCCATGTGGAGTAACGTGGACTGGCATCAGATTTGGGATTCTAATTTTGGCGACCCCTATCGGATGGACAAAAGATCACCCGGCGTGGGCGAGCAACAGCTGCATATGAACCCTCAGGCCGCGAAAGAGATGGGAATCAACGATGGCGATTATGTTTATGTCGATGCTAATCCGGCGGACCGGCCCTATGTTGGGGCCAAGCCGGATGATCCATTTTATAAAGTCGCCCGGTTGATGATTCGCGTTAAATACAATTCCTCTTATCCTTACAATATCGTGATGATGAAGCATGGCACCTACATCGCGACGGAAAAATCCGTCAAGGCCCATGAAACACGGCCTGACAAAAGGGCCCTGTCCGAAGGCGGGATGTATCAATCTAATTACCGTTACGGATCTCAGCAAAGTGTCACGCGTAATTGGCACATGCCCATGCATCAGACTGACACCCTTTTTCATAAGGCCAAGGTCTTTATGTCGTTTATTTTTGGCGGTGAGGCGGATAATCACGCCGTCAATACTGTTCCCAAGGAGACCCTGGTCAGAGTCATCAAGGCCGAGGATGGTGGTCTTGGCGGCAAGGGCGTTTGGGCGCCGGCCACGACGGGATACACCCCCGGTAATGAAAACGAAACGATGGGAAAGTATTTAGAAGGTGGTTTTACTAAAAGCACCACCGAAGAGGATTTTTGGTCATAACATGCAAAAAGAAGAATGGGAAAAAGATGATCCGTTAGAACTGGTTGGCGTTCAATTGCCGAATCAAACCGAGGCGCAGCTGCGCGATATGGCGTTGTGTTTCGCTGAGGAGTTTATCCGTGAAGGCTGGGGCCACGATAAATTATTGAAGATGTTTCGTAATCCCTTTTATCAAGGTCCGTATTTGGTCTGGAAACAGACAAGTGATGATTTCGTAAAATCCGTCATTGATGAAGCCGTAAAAATGTGGCGACCCCATCGGGAGGAAAAGATATGAGTCAAGTCTACAATTGGCAGTTAAACCGAAAAATGGAATACCCCCATGATGAGCATCATCCCAAAAGACAATTTGCCTTTGTCTTTAATCTCAATCGTTGTATCGGTTGCCAAACCTGCACCATGGCCTGCAAATCCACCTGGACCTTTTCTAAAGGACAGGAATATATGTGGTGGAATAATGTGGAGACCAAGCCTTACGGCGGTTATCCGCAGTTTTGGGACGTGAAGCTTTTAAAGATGCTGGATGAGGTAAATCCCAACGGACAAAAGTGGAATAAAGACACTTTTGAAGGCATGACGGTCTTCGAGGCCGCTAAGAAAAATGTTGGCGACGCGTCTCAGCGGGTCTTGGGGTATTTGCCAACGGATGAGGAATGGCGGTCCCCGAATATTTATGAAGACAGTGCCAAAGGTGAAAAAGGAGTGGAAGGTTCATTTCATAAGGAAGGCGTCAAACTCCCGGAGCACAAGACCTGGTTTTTTTATCTGGCGCGCATCTGTAATCATTGCACGTATCCGGCGTGTTTGGCGGCCTGCCCGCGCAATGCGATTTATAAAAGGCCAGAGGACGGGGTAGTTCTGGTGGATCAACAGCGCTGCCGCGGTTATAGAAAATGCGTTGAGGCCTGTCCGTATAAAAAGGCGATGTACCGGCCCAGCACCCGTGTCACCGAAAAGTGCATTGCCTGTTTTCCGCGTCTCGAAGGCAAAGACCCGGAAACGAAGGGGCAGCCGATGGAAACCCGCTGCATGGCCGCGTGCATTGGCCAGATTCGTCTGCAGGGTTTGGTTAAAATCAACGATGATGGCAGTTGGACGGAAGATCGCTATAACCCTA
>Ga0247727_10003805_pt1 | contig 32951 bp, 28 predicted proteins | sample WisWelCaveWW1625_FD_202498 | JGI IMG/M metagenome (GOLD analysis project Ga0247727, IMG submission 202498) | Biofilm microbial communities from Wishing Well Cave, Virginia, United States - WW16-25 | ecosystem: Environmental > Aquatic > Deep subsurface > Groundwater > Cave microbial mat | place...
TTCTGCTCGCGCGCACGTTGGCGGGGACGATCAACTCCGATACGACGCGTTTCACCGTGCAGGCCGATGCCGTGCAGATTCTCACGCAGGCGGCGGAAACCTGGAAAACGAGCTGGCCGATTCGCGGTGAGATTTTGCAGGCCAACGGCACGCCGGACAGCACGTTGCGTTCGGCAACGATCTGGCGCGGCACCGCCATTTTTCCGGTGACGTTGCGCAACGGCAAGTTTGACACCACGATGTCGTTGCTGGAAGGCGACAATCTTTTTTCCGTTGCGCGCTTCGCGGAGCACGGATCCGGACGGGCAAGCGCTGACATTCAACTGGCAGGAAGATGCGACCAATCCGCAAGCGCTTGGCGTCAACGGCGTGGCGGACTCGGTGCTCACGGCGGCGAAACCGCAAGCGCCGGGCGAGTATTATTTCACTTTGACGGCGCGCGACCCGAACGGCAATCTTGACCGCACGCGGCAATTTTTTACAGTGACGCCAACCGGGCAGGTGATTCCGGCGACGCTCAAGAGCAATCCAGCGTGGGTGAAACAGGCGCGGGCTTATGAAATTTTCGTCGAGGCATTTACGCCGCCGGGCACGCTGAAAGCGGCCACGGCGAAATTGAACTATATCAAAGCGATGGGCTTCAACGTTATTTGGCTTATGCCGATATTCGATAATAATTTTCGCATCGACGGCGGCGGCGCGGGATATGACGTGGTTGATTTTTACAACGTCGCGCCGGAGTTTGGCACGAACGCGGATTTTCGCGACTTCACGGATCGTGCGCATCAACTTGGCATTCGCGTCGTGCTCGACGTCACGCCGAATCACACCAGCCAGGCGCATCCGTTTGCCGCGGACGTCCGGCAATATCGCGAAAATTCCCGATATTGGAATTTTTATCAGCACGATCTGGTCAGCAACGGCAATTATCGTCCGAACCTGCCGGAGCGCCGCAGCAACAACGGGCTGTTCATTTATTACGACGGTTTCAGCGAGGAGATCATCAATTACAACTGGGCCGATCTTGACGCGCGATTGTACATGATCGAGGCGTATAAATTTTGGATCAATGAAATGGGCGCGGACGGCTTCCGCTTCGATGTTTATTGGGGCCCGGCGCGGCGCGCGAACAACGGCAACGGTGGCGAGAACGAAATGGGGATTCCGGTGCGCGAGGCGTTGAAACACACGCGGCCGGATATCTGGCTGCTGGCCGAAGATAGCGGGGTTGGTTCTGGCACGGAGCGCATTTATGCCGACGGCGGCGGCGGGGTGGATTCGGGATATGATTGGCCGCTTTATTTCGACGGCTTTCGCGCCGGCACCGCTTTGACGGGGAATGCAACCAACATGCATAATAAAATTTTCAACAACAATTTTTATCCCGGCCCAAACAGCTATTACTTCCGTTTTTTAGAGAATCACGATGAAACGCGGCTGGCGCGCCTCGCGAGCAGCGTGCAACAAACGATTCCCCTGGCCGCGACGCTGTTCACGATTCCGGGGATTCCGCTGGTTTACGCCGGGCAGGAGGTGGGTTTCGGCAACGGCATTGAGGATTTTGCCGGCAAACGCGGCAAAGTCAATTTCGAGGATCCGGATAAAGCGATCGTGCAAAAGCTTTATCAAAAGTTGGCTTATCTGCGCGAAAAATTTCCGGCGTTTTGGACGCAGCGGCTGGTTCGCCTCAATCCGGCGGAAAACAGCGCTTATACGTTTTCGCGGCCGTATGTGAATGAGAATGCGGTGGTCGCGGTTAATTTGGCCAACGCGGTGCGCAACGTCACGCTTACGCTCAACGCCGCAACGATTGAGTTTATCGGCGGCGTGAAGCCGAACATGCGTTATGTTTTAAGCGAGTTGCTGACGGGAACGACGACTGTGGTGTTCGGCGATGCCAGCGGCACTTTCAGCTTTGGAACTTCTTTGCCGGCTTACGGCGTAGCGATTTACATGGTTGCAACCGAACCCAAATCAATCAGCGTGCCGGATATTCCAACCGCTGTTGCCGAGTCCGACAACGCCGCGCTGCCGCAAATTTTCACGTTGCATCAAAATTTCCCCAATCCATTTAATCCGGAAACGACGATTCGTTTCGATCTGCCGCGATCATCCGAAGTTAAATTGCGCGTGTTCAATTTGCTCGGCGCGGAAGTGTTGACTTTGCTCAATGAACGCATGCCGGCGGGAACGTATAGTTTCAAATGGGACGGCAAAAATGCCAGCCAGCAGCAGGTCGTTAGTGGAATTTATTTGCTGAGATTGGAAGCGGGAAACGAAGTGCTGGTGCGGAAGATGGTGGTGGTGAGGTAGCACAGACGGCCCGTCTGTCAAACGTTTTTTAATTAAAACTATGATTGCTCGTTGGGATTGATGACGGTGAGGCCTTCGCTTCTTGCAGCGTTATTCAAGTTGTTGTCAGCGCCGACAAAGTTTAGAATTTCGCCGTTTAGTTTCTGCAATTGATTCAAGAAGGAAATAGCTCTGGCCAGTTGAATGGAATCGTAGCCGCGCAATGGATATTTTTGGATCAATTGCATCCCGGTATCAACCACGGTTTTGGTAACAGGCAGGCGTACGAAAAGCCGTTCATAGTCGTTGCGAAAAAGTTCGCAAGCGGTTTGTAAATTCTCTTTCGATAGATCACCGGACCGAAAGCGACGATAAAACGCTGCAAAGACTTCTGCGCCGACGATTTCACAAATAGCAATTTCAACTCGACGAGAGCGATAACGCAGCTTTCGCACCCATTCACTGCCGGCCTCGGAGAGATAGATTTTGACTATCGCGCTGCTATCAAGATAATACATTATAACGGCCCCCGGTTTTCAATAATAGTGTCCGACATTGGCCCTCCTTTGATTTTTATTGGTTCAATGTCGGGAATAGGCTCGCCGAAATGCGTCGGATCAAAATCTACTTCACCTTGTTCTTTTAATTTGAGCAGCATTTGTAAGAGCTTATCGGGAGCCCGCTTGGTTTGGACAGTAACATACACTTCTGCACCCTCCGCAATTTTTAACGGTTCCGTGGGTTCAATGACCCCATTACGATAAATACCTCGAATCATTTCGCTCATTTTTTCTCCGATGTTGATGCGAAAAGATACTCAATTTCACCTTCAAAAGCAAGATCAAAAAATTCTCAGCCTGAAGAGAGAGGGCAAGAGAATTTATTTATTCACTGGTGAACATGCAATCACTTTTGTGAAAATTAAACTTATCGCAAACCTGTGTTACCGTTTAAAAAGAGAATTTGAGTTCATTATGTTGCAAATCTCTGTGTTCGCTGCTTGATCATCCAGCGCCAGCCGGCAAAATTTTTTTAAATTTTATCCATATTTTGAAAATTAATCTTGCAAATCGCATTTTGATAACTTATTTTATTGGCAGCAAGGCTGCAGTAAATTGATCGTGATAACATTACTTTATCAGCAACATTTCAACCCTGAGGAGGAAAAAATGGAAGGTTACGATTACATGCCCAACGCCGATGACGACGACGAGGAAGAAGCGGACGACGTCGAAGAGATGTCGTTCGATGCGCCGGAGCCGATATCGGCAGTGGACGAGGCCGGACCGGAACCGATGATGATGCCGGCGGCGGAACCCGCGGCGCCAATGGCCCCGGTGAATAGCGCGCCGGCCAAGAAACCGGCGGCAAAAAAACCGAGAGCGGCCGTGAAAAAACCGAAAGCGGCAGCGAAAAAGGCCCCGGCTAAAAAAGCCGTCGCGAAAAAATCCAAGGCGGCTCCCAAAGGCAAACCGGCTAAAGGTCAAGCCAAAGCGGCGAAAGGCAAAGCCAAGCCAAAAGCGAAAGCCAAACCAGCCAAGAAGAGCGCTACCCAAAAGGCGAAAGCCAAAGGGCGGCGTTAGAAACGTTTTCGCAGCGGCAATTGCAACGCATACGCCCGCTCGTGTGAACCTTGGCGCAGCCTTGTGTCCATCGCATGACCCGGCCGCCTCTTGATTGCCGTCCCATCCCTCCGAACCGATCGCCTCGCGCGTCAAAATGGTGCGTTGTTGAATTTATTTTTTTGTGCGCGAGGCGCAGCACTGTTTTCTGCGAATAGAAAACGGTGAAATCGCGGAGGGATTTTTATTTTTCTAAAACTTAATCGCCTAGGATATGGAGATCGATATCAAGGAAGCCCTGCATTCCCGCCTCGAAGTCGCGCTCGAAGCCTGTTGGCGCGCCGGAAAAATTACCCTCGAATATTTTAACACCGGCGTTCAAGTCGAACACAAAAGCGACGGCTCCCCGGTGACGATCGCCGACCGCCGGGCGGAAGAAGAAATTCGCCGTTGGCTCGGGCGCTATTTTCCCGACGACGCCATCGTGGGCGAAGAAGGCGGCGGCGCCAAGACGGCGCACGCGAACGGAGCCACGTGGTACATCGATCCGATCGACGGCACGAAGGCGTTTATTTGCGGCATTCCTTTTTATAGCACCTTGCTGGCGTGTGAAATGGGCGGTCGCGTCATGCTCGGCGTCGCCAGTTTTCCCGCGCTGGCGGAAACCGTTTGGGCCGTGCACCATGCCGGCTGTTATTGGAATGGCCGCCGGGCGCGCGTTTCCGAAATCAAAAAATTAGCAGACGCGGTATTGCTCACCACTGATTTTCATCGCCTGAATATGATGGGCCATACCGCCGCGCTCGACCAGCTCTGCCGCGCCACCAAATTGCAGCGCACGTGGGGCGATGCCTACGGCCATATTCTCGTCGCTACGGGCCGCGCGGAAATCATGATCGATCCGAAAATGGCGGTGTGGGACAACGGCCCGCTGCTGCCCATTCTGGAAGAGGCCGGCGGCCGTTTCACCGATTGGCAGGGCAACGCCACGATTCACTGCGACAACGCGTTGGCGACGAATGGCCATTTGCACGAGGCGGTGAAAGAGATTTTGAATGGCGAAGGGCTTAAAACGTGAGGCGTGGAATGTAGATTTGATACTTGATTTTTTGCAAACGGCAGATTTTCGCAGAGGCAAAGTTTATTTTTCTTCTAAGGCCGTGACAGGCGAGGCCGCCGGTCCTACTGACGCGCCAGATTTTTACTCTGCATAAAGTCCCGATACCGCGCCTCGATCTTTCCCACTTGCAAACGGCCGCTGGCAAACAACTCTTTCAAGAATGCGGCGTATGACATGCGGTCGAGTTTCAAGCCGGCTTCGAGATATGAATAAATCACCGCGGCGAGAACGTGCACGCCGCCTTCATGGCGTTCGAGATAGGCGCGCACGGCATCAGGCGAGCTTATGCCGTTGGCGCCCATAAGCTGCGAGACCACGCGCCGCCGTTCCGATACCAGCAAATCCGCCGCCAGCACCACCTCTTCGCGGCAATAAACCATAAAATTTTGATAGCCGAGCACCGGATCCGCCTGGGCCAGCGTTTGTTGCAAAAACGGATCGGCGCGCAACGCCTCGAAGGGTTTGACAAAAACGGAATCCACCAGCCGGTCCCCGACCGGATGCAGCAGTTCATGATAGGCGCTTTTGACGGTAACGTGCATCGGATAATTGACGTCGGTCAAATAACACTCCGGCGTGAGCCGGATCGCGTGCGGCTGCAGCAACCACGAAGCGATCACCATGAGGCTGTCGTTTGCTTCGCCGGCCAACAGAAAACGATCAATATCGCCGGCCACGTCGTACGATTGTAGTTCTTGTTGCAAGCGCGGCAGGCGCGCGGAAATTTTCGGATAAAGATTTTTTGACCAATAAAGCTCAAATTCTTCCTTTTGCAAAAATTCCAGCACGGTGCGCAAATAAGGTTTGAGCGCTTGCCATTGTTGCCAGTTTTTCTCGCTGGCAAAATCGGACGCCATCAAACGGTGGCGGGCGCTTTGATCATCATTAAGCGCTGCCAGTATCGTCTTCAAGCTATCGTCGATAATCGTGGCGCCGAAGAGAACGCAAAGCCGCGGCCCCGGCGGCTGCTGCGGGCCAATGATCGTGTCGATTTGCTTGAGGGCTTGCGCCACCGGCGGCGGCATTTTGCGGCGCCAGTCGGCCTGCAAATCGCCGTAATATTTGTTGTACAACTCGCGGCCGGTCAGAATACCGATAAAATTACACAGCTCATATTTGAAAAAAGTTTTAACGGTCCAATGCGTTTTAAAATGGGGTACTGCCGATTTATCTTTTTCGCCACAACCCAGCAACGCCGCCAGTAAGACACTAGACAAAATCAGTTTGGGAATCCGCATGCGCCTTTCCTAGTCTGTTAAGATTCAAATCCATGCAAAAAAAGAAAAAATTCCACGCGGATTAAAAGACCACGCTGATAAATCCGTGTGGAAGCCTATTTGGTTCCGGCTGGATCGGGTTATGTCCACTTCTGTTCCAAACGCGTATAGGTGCCGGTCGCCAGCGCGATCTTGCGGCGGCGCCCGCCATATACGATCATTTCACATACGATCAAATTTTTGCCGTTGCGCACGACCTTGCCGATACCGAGCAAATTCTCTTCGCGCGCGCCGCTGAGCAGGTTGATTTTAAACTCGACCGTCGTGACGACGTTTTCGCTGACCGACGCCGCGGCGAAAAAACCGCAGGTGTCGGCGATGGTGCCGATAATGCCACCGTGCACGACGCCGTAACTCTGCTGAAACTCGGCGCGATACGGCAGACGCACTGTCGCGCGACCGGCTTTACACGAAATTAAGCGGTGTCCAAGAAAGTGGCTGATCGGCGCCTCGCGTAAACGGGTTTTTAAAAGCTGTTCAAAATGCGCGGTCTGCATGAATTGCAAAAAGTTGGAAATGAAGGCTCAAATAGTTTTTTAATCGCTCAGGTTCTAAAAATTTTCGGCAGAATAATTTATTGGCAGAATGATTATTTGATGAAATTTTTATAACCATAGGACAATTATTCTGCCGAAAAATCATTCTGCCATTTACGCGTTGGTATTACGCCGCCTCCGCACGCAACATTGACACCGTATCACGGAACTGGCGGCGCGCGAGAAAAGCATATTGGCCGCCGCGGCGTAGCAGTTCATGGTGACGGCCGGTTTCCACGATGCGGCCGTTGTGCAACACGACGATTTTGTCCGCTTCGACAACGGTGGAAAGCCGGTGCGCAATGATGATCGTGGTCCGGCCGCGCATCAGTCGCGCCAGCGCTTCCTGAATTAAATGCTCGGATTCCGAATCGAGCGATGAAGTGGCTTCGTCGAGAATGAGGATGCGCGGATCTTTCAAAAAGGCGCGTGCAATGGCGACCCGCTGGCGCTGACCGCCGGAAAGTTTGATGCCGCGCTCGCCGATCACCGTGTCAAAACCGTCCGGCAGCGTTTTGATGAACTCCGTCGCGTTGGCGGCTTCAGCGGCAGTTTGCAATTCGGCCTCCGTGGCTTGCGGGCGGCTGTAAAGCAAGTTCTCGCGCAGCGAGGTGCTGAAGAGAATCGAATCCTGCAACACGACGCCGATTTGCCGGCGCAGGGTTTTGAAGGTCGCGTCACGGACGTCGTAACCATCGATCAGCACGCGACCGGAAGACACATCATAGAAACGCGGGAGGAGGCTCACCAGCGTCGATTTGCCCGAGCCGCTGGCGCCGACGAGCGCCACCATTTCGCCCGGTTTGATATCAAGATCAATTCCCACCAGCGTCGGCATTTGCTGTTCATACGAAAAATCCACCCGCTCGAAACGCACGTGACCCTGCATGCGGGGCAAATTGATCGCGCCGGGTCTCTCGACGATCTGCGGCTCCATATCAAAGTATTCGAAGATGCGCTCGATAGCGGCCAGCGAGTTACTCACGATCAACCCCAGCTCGCTGAACCGCTGCAGCGGAAAATAGAGCGAGCCAAGAAAACTGTAAAACGCGATCATCGTGCCGACCGTCCTTTCGCCGCGCAACACGAACAGCGCAGCGATCCAGATGACGACGAGCGGCGCGACCGTGGTGAGAAAACCGCTGATCGCCTGATTCCACGAGCTGAGATGGACGTTGTAAATGAACATGTCGGAAAGCTCGTGATTGGCATGGAAAAAATGCCGGGCCTCGCGGCGTTCCTGATTGAAGGCTTTGACGACGCTGATGCCGCCGATTTTCTCTTGCAAGTCGCCGCTGATTTCCTCCAATTTTTCCTGCGCGGCGCGGCTGGCTTTTTTAATGCGCGGACTCATGTAGCGAATCAACGCCACGTAGCACGGAATCACCGCCAGCGCGATCCAGGCGAGACGCGCTTCCAGATAAAACAGAATATAAATAATGAAAATGAGGGAGGCGCTGTCCATCCACACATTGGTGAGCGCGCTGCCGACGAAATTTTGCGCCAGCGCGACGTCGCTCATGAAGCGCGAGACAATAGAGCCGGAACGCTGCGTCGAAAAAAAATGGTGCGACATGCGCTGAATGTGCAGATAGAAATCAAAGCGCAGATCGAACACGAGACGATGCCCGGCGCGGCCGGCCAGATCGCTGCGGTAAAAAGTCGTAATCGCCAGCAATATATAAATCACCAGCATCGTGAGCGCGATCGCCTGCAGCGCCCCAGTTTTCGCGTCGCCGAGAAACGGAAACATTTCCGCCAGAAAATTCGCCCACCACGCAAAAAAACGGCTGGTCGCGTCACGATTGGCCTCGGCCTGCCCGACGAGAATGTCGTCCGTGATAAATTTCAGCGCCAGCGGAAAAATGAGGGGGAGGCAAAATTTGAAAACTCCCATGATCGACGCCCCGGCCACCAGCCAGCGATACGGTTTCACGTAAGCCAGAAAGCGCCGCAGCGGCGAGCGCGTGTCCTTCAAAACTAAATCCGTCCTTTCCCAAAAATAGTTCGTAGTAACGCCTTCAGGCGTCGGGCTTCCGGCAAAAGTTGAACGCCTGAAGGCGTTACTACAAAAGCTTTATTCAACGCAATTCGCAGCCGTTTATTAATCTTCCCTTAACTGGCGGTTTTATAAAGCAAAGGAGTGGTCATAGCGAAAACCTTATTCGTCATTTTCCAGTTTTTGCAAAATCGCCGCGGCATGTTCGCCATGGTGAGTTGCGGTATCGCGCTGTTGGCGGAGCCAGCGGATAAATTCGGCCATCACTTCCGCGCGCCAGCCACCCTGGGCGAGATTGTGATCGACGTAACCGATCACGCAGGCGTAATCATTTTCAGGAAAGCACGAATCAAACAGCAGTCGCCCCTTCGCCAACAGCGCGTGACGTTCTTTGTCGTTGGACATATTATAAAATAGGAGAATTTGACGGGAAAAGCAAGGGCTTCATTGTGGACAGACTGGCAGTCTGTCCCACGGATGGCGCAAAAAAATCCCCAGACTCAATGAAGCAATCTGGGGATTCTGAGGAGGAAGGAAAACGACGAAAAAAGACAACGATTTATCAATCCTGCCGTCATCTATTCCCTGGCAATTTTTCAGCGCCCATGCGGTGCCGTCGTCTTTTTGCTATTGTATACCCGTGCGGACGCGAATTTGTTCCATCGCCGCGAAAATTTTTTTCTTGCGATTCTTTTATGCGCTGGTTATATTAAAGTCTGCGCTATGATTGCCATGCTGAATGATAGCCGGCGCGGTAAAATGATTTAATAACGGTTAAAGGATTATGCCGAAGTTTTTTGTTTGTTTAAGTTTGCTTTTTGTTTGTTTGCTTCAGCCGTCGTTTGCCCAAAGCCCCGAAGATCGCGAGTCCGAAAAGAATCCCTATCTTAAAAACAACTCTTCCGAGTCGCTGGATTTGTTGCAACGCTATTATCAGCGACAAAAATCCCGTCCCGATCAAGTCTCCCGCTCCGGCGTCGAGTCCGCCACGGATCCCGCCCGCCTGCTCAGCAGCGCGGCTTTCGCGATGGAAGGCCCGATTGATCCGCGTGTCTATATCGTCGGACCGGCGGATGTGCTGACGATCACGATCGGCGGCCTCTCGACGTTTTCGTACGCCGGGCCGGTGACCCCCGAGGGTTTTCTGGTGATTCCCACCGTCGGCGAGGTAGCGGTGGCTGGCGAGGCGCTTGATGAGGTGAAAAAAAACGTTCGCGAGGCGGTGCGCCGAAAATATAACACCGGCGACATCGGCGTTCATCTGTATTCGATGCGTACGTTTAGAGTTACAGTCGTTGGCGCCGTGGCCACGCCCGGAACTTACACGGTCTCGCCGGTTGATCGCGTGGATCGCGTCGTGGCGCTCGCCGATTTCGACGCCGAGGCCAAAGCGCTGAAACGGCAGGCCGATCAGGGGAAGACGCCGGAATTTTTTCAGGTCGAAGAAAAACCGCCGCCGCCCATCTCGCTGCGCAATATCAAGCTGTATCGCGCCGCCGGAGATACCCTCGATGTCGATCTCGTGCGCTACTATGCGGCCGGCGAAACGGCGCGCAATCCCTACCTGCGCGACGGCGATGTCGTCTTCGTCCCTGCGGAAAATCTGGCCGGCAACAGCGTGAGCATTTACGGCGGTGTGCGCCAACCGGGCGTTTTTGAATTTCACGAGGGCGACAGCCTGAGTACTTTACTGCGTCTCGCGCAGGGGCCGACGGCGTTGGCCGAACTCGATAGTGTGGAAGTGGTGCGCTTTCTTTCCTCCGGCCGGCAGGCGAAAATTCTCATCGTCAATTTGCAGCCGGGGCAAAACGGGCACACGCCGGACATGCCGCTGCAGCAGAATGATCGCATCTTCATTCGCGAAGATCGGGAGAAACGCCAGGAGCGTCTGATTTACGTTTATGGCGCCGTCGCCCGACCCGGCGAATATGCGATTCTTTATGAGCGCACCATGTTATCCGAAATCATCGAGCGCGCCGGCGGCTTCAAGCCGGACGCTTCGATTGCGGAAGCCCGGCTCATTCGCAAATACAACAGCCCGGACGAGCTGCGCAAGAATCCGGATTACGTGCGTTTGCTCGAAGCGCGGTTGATGGATCTCAAGCCGGCCGACCGCGAATACTTCGACTATGAGGCGGCGCTCCGCCGCGGCTTTGTTGCGGTTGATTTTGTCAAGCTGTTCCAGCAGCGCGAAAAATCCGCGGACGTTGAGGTTTTGGAAAACGATGAAATTTTCGTGCCGACGCTGCACCAGACCGTCAACGTCACCGGGCAGGTGATCAATCCGGGTTATGTCACGTATCTCGGCGGCGTGGATTATCGTTATTATCTCGAAAAAGCCGGCGGCTTCAGCAAGGAAGCCGATCGCAAAAAAGTGCGCATCATCAAGCGCGATACGAATGCGTGGCTGAAGCCGGGCGAAACCGTGCTCGAACCGGGTGATCAGATTTTTGTGTCACGCCTCGTGCGACGGCCAGCCGCGGTGTATTTCAATGTTCTTCGTGACGTTCTGCAAACGACGGCGAGTCTGGCAACGGTGTATTTACTCTACCGGCAGGTGGCCAAATAATCTCGAAAAAATCATGAGAGGATTCAGAGAAACTTCATGTTGGAAAAAGAAACACGGGAAATCTCCTTCGCGGCTTTTTTGGCAGCGCTGGTCCAGTGGCGAAAACTGATTCTGCGCAATTTCATCATTCTGACCGTTGTCAGTTTGATCATGGCTTTGTTGTTGCCGAAATGGTATACCTCGCGAGCCACCTTGTTGCCGCCGGAAACGGATAGCGGATCGGCCCTCAGCGCTTTTTCAGTAATGGCCGACTTGCCGTTCAATTTGAAAAGCCTGATCGGCGGTGGAACAAGCGCGTCCGAATTATATCTCGGCATTTTGCGCAGCCGCAATTTGCGAGAAGCGATCGTTAAAAAGTTTGATCTGATGAAATTATGGGAAGCCGAGTACATGGTTGACGCTTTACGAACTCTGGATGATTTGACCGAGCTGGACCAGACGGAAGAGGGGTTGATTGTCATTGCAACGACGGCGCAATCCAAAGAACTGGCGCAAAAACTGGCGCAGGCTTATGTCGAGGAACTGGATCGGGTCAATCGCAATATTCGTTTCAGCACCGCCCAGCAAACGCGCGTGTTTATCGAAAAGCGTTTCCAGCAAGCCGAGCAGGACATGCAGCGGACGGTCGGCGCGCTGCGGGATTTTCAAAAAACATACGGGGTGATTTCTCTGGAAGAACAAACAAAGGCTTCGATCCGAGCCGCAGCCGAGCTGCGCGCGCAAATGGTGGTGAAGGAAGTGGAATATGACGTTCTCCGCAAACAATTCTCCGAATCGCACGAGCAAATCAAGCTGCTCAAATCCAATATTGAGGCGCTGCAGCAGCAGTTGCAGCGTGTGGAAGCGGGCACGAACGGCGGGGATGAAGTTTTGATTCCTTTCGCCAACCTTCCCGATCTCGGCATGCAGTATGTGTTCCTGCTGCGCGACACCGAAGTGCAGAAGGCGATTTATAAGCTGTTGGCGCAGCAATATGAAGAAGCGCGGATTCGTGAAATGCGCGACACGCCGACCGTGCAATTGCTGGATGCGCCGGCGTTGCCTGAACGCAAGAGCAAACCCAAGCGCCTCTATTATGTGCTGGCGGGAATGCTCCTCAGTTTTCTAGTAAGCGGCGCCGTCATTTTTTTCAACAATTATCTCGATCGCCTGCGCGCGACGGAGCCGGAGAATTACCATCGCCTGCTGGGAGCTTACGAGAGTTTGCGGACCGATCTGCGCCGGTTTTGGCCGGCGAAACGGAACGCATGAAAACCGCCCAGCGCTTTGCCCGTAATCTGTTCTGGCTGACGTCGACGCAATTCCTCGCGTTGAGCGCCGGCTTTTTTACGGTGGTTTACGCGGCGCGCGCGCTCGGCGACACGGCGTTCGGGCAAATTGCTTTTGCGCAGAATCTGGTCAACTATTTGTTGCTCATCACCGATTTTGGATTCACGACCAAAGCCGTTCCGCTCCTCGCCAAAGCGCGCGATCGCACCGCGGCATTGACCGACGTTATCGTCTCTCTGCGTTTATTGCTGGCCGGTCTCGTGACGGTGGGAACGATGGCCGGGCTTTTGTTCGTGCCCGGCGCCGAAACCAAAAAACTGGTCGTCCTGTTGTTTGTTTTGACCGTCCCGCCCGCGGTTTTCGATCTCGGCTGGGTGTTTTCGGCGCATGAGAAAATACGGCCCGTCGGTCTGTTGCAGCTCTTCCGGAACGCTACCACCTTTGTTTTACTAATTGCGCTTTTGCGTTTCAACGCCAACGTCGTCACCGCGGCCGGTATCTATCTGGCCAGCGCGGTCGCTGCCGCCGGGTTGAGTTTCATCTGGTATCAACAAAGTTTTGGAAAATTGCGGTTGAGTTTTTTATGGCCGGAAACCAAGCCGTTTCTTAACCAGGCACTGTCGTTGGGTTTATCGCTGCTCATGATTCGGCTTTACTACGGCAGTGATATTTTTTTTCTGTCTTATTTTCACGGCGATCAAGTCGTGGGCTGGTACAATGCCGGATTCAAAATCGTCAATGTTCTGATCATGATCGCCGGATTTTATGGTGCCGTGCTGCTGCCGACGCTCTCGCACAAGATCGCCCTTTCCGCGGCGCCGGCAAAAAATATTATGCAGCAATCGTTGCGAATTTTGTTGGCGGCGGTTTTGCCCATCTTGATTGTCTGCGGCGTTTTTGCGGGCGAAATAATGACGTTGATTTACGGTCCCGCCTTTCTCCCAGGCGCGGCGTCTTTTCGCTGGCTGCTGGTTGCCACCGTGATCGTGTTCGCAGCCGTCGTTTTTACCAACGGCATGATCGCTTTTGAAATGCAGAATTTCTTTTTAGGCTTGGTCAGCCTGGCCGCGACCGTCAACCTGCTGTTGAATTATTTTTTGATTCCGCGATTCGCCATGACGGGCGCGGCGTTGACGGCGGCGCTGGCGCAGGCGATGGTTTTGGCCGGCGGCGTTTATGCTTTGCGCGTCCACGTTGACCTCAAACAGATCGGAGTATCGACCTTAAAAATCCTGTTGGCGGCGGCGCTCATGGCCTTAACCATGTCGGTCCTGCGTCCGCTCAATGCCTTCGCGGCAGTAACGTGCGGCGCAGCGGTGTACCTCATCAGCCTAATCATTCTCGGCGTTTTGCAGCGCAACGACTGGACGCAACTGAGCAATTTGCTCCGGTCGCGCTAAAGCCGCGCTGGCGTTTCCTAATGAAGGGTCCGTTCATGGCCGGAAAAAAAATATCGGTCATCGTGGTCACTTGGAATTCCCAGGATTATATCGCGAATTGCCTTGATTCGATTTATCGCGAGACCGCGGATTGGGTTCGGGAGGTTTTCGTGGTTGACAATGCTTCGGCAGATCAAACGGTTGCGGCCGTACAAAAAAAATTTCCAGACGTCGTTCTCGAGCGCAATCAAAAAAACCTCGGCTTTGCCGCGGCCAACAATCAAGCCCTCGCGAAAAGCGCCGGCGATTATGTTTTGCTGATCAATCCGGACACCGTGATGTTGCCGGGCGCTTTAGCCAAAATGGCGGCCGGGCTTGAACAACATCTTGACGCCGGCATGGTCGGCCCGATGATTTTAAATGACGATGGCAGCATTCAATATACCTGCGCCCGTCGGCTTCCCTCGTTGCTCACGGAAGTCTGGTGGTTGACCGGACTGGATCAACGGTTTAAAAGCTCACGCATTTTCGGCAGGTATTTAATGAGTTACTGGGATCACCGGGATTCACGGGTAGTCGAGCAAATCTCCGGCGCCTGCATGCTGATCCGGCGCGAAACCCTGCAACGCTGCGGGCCTTTGGATGCACGCTTTTTCTTTATGTATGAAGACGTGGAGTTTTGTCGGCGCGTCGGATTGCAGGGATATAAAATTCATTATCTGGCCGAGGCCGTGATCAAACATTCGGAAGGCCGGAGCCGGATGATCGATCGCGACACGCAATATCGCACGACTTTTGTGAGCTATCTCAGCATGGTGCAATATTACGAGCTTACCCGCGGCCGCGCTTATGCATGGATGGTGCGGGCCGTCATGGGCGTCATTCGTGCGTTTCTCCTGGTTAAACAGTTGGTGCGTTGTTTGCTGGCTAATCGCATTAACCGGCCGCAGGAACGAAAGAAGCTGAAAATGTATTTCGCGATTTTAAAATACCTGGTCACCAAATGCTCCGTCATTTAATATCGTTTGGATTGAAGTCACTATTCCGCAACCATGTTTATACCCTCCGACAGGGTCTGGCGCAGGGATATAAAATCAAAGGCGGTCTGGGATTTCTCAAGCCTTACCGCGAACCGACGGCGGAAGAACGCTTTCTCATGAATCTCCGAATCGACGGCAAGACGGTGTACGACATCGGCGGTTACGTCGGAATTACCGCCATGTTTTTTTCGCGCGCCGTCGGCCAAACCGGCCGCGTAATCGTCTTTGAGCCCAACCCGGCCAACGCGGCCGCCATCCGGCAAAATCTGGCGTTAAATCATTTGAGCAACGTCGCGGTTGTGGAAATCGGCCTCGGCGCCGGACCGGAAACCAAAACGCTTGTCTATGATCCCAATGATTCCGCCGCCGGCAGCATGAATCGGCAAATTCAAGCGCGTTTGCTGGCGGCGCCTCATCGTCAAATTGATATCGCCGTCCAGGCGCTGGACGATTACTTCGACGCCAACCGTTTGCCCGCGCCGGATTTGGTGAAGATCGATGTCGAAGGCATGGAATATGACGTGTTGCGCGGCATGCAAAAAATGCTGCGCACGCCGAAGCCGCCGTTGTTTATCGAGCTGCACGGCGACGGCGAGCAGGAAAAAGGCGCGAACGTGCAAAACGTCTTCGCCCTGCTCCAGGCCAGTAATTATGGGATTCATCATGTCGAAACCGAGCAAACGATCACTTTGACCAATCTGCATAAAATTCAAGAAGGCCATTTTTACTGCACGTGATATGAATGTCTCTTTGCCGGCTTTAGAAATTGCCGATTTCAATCTCAGGCGCGTTGCAGCCTGGGGCGGCGTGCTTGCGGCGTCATTGCTGTTGGCGGTGTTTACGTTTTATTTCCCGCTGTGGATGCTGGCGGCGTCGCTGGCGCTCGTTGCCGCAATGGTCGCCGTCTTCGTCAATCCCTATCTCGGCAGCCTGGCGATGCTGTTTCTGATTTACTCGCGCCTTTTGCAGAGCTTTGATATCGGCAAAATCTTCACCGGCGTGGTGATCTTGACGGCGGCGGCGTGGATCGCCAACATGCTGGTCAAAGCCGACTTTCGCGTGCTCGTGTTGCGCCGCCAAACGGCGCTGATTTTTGCTTTTTTGTTCCCGGTTTTTCTTTCCATATTTTTTGCGGCCGACCTCAAGCTGGCCTTCGCCGCGACGGCGATTTATTTTAAAATGATTCTGCTGTATATTTTATTCGTCAGTCTTTTGACCACGCCGCGTCGCTTCGAGCTCGGTATTTACACGGTGATTCTGGCGCTGGTGGTCGCAGTCGGCTACGGTTTCTATACCTATCTTATCCGGCCCTCCGTCGTTACCTTTATCTTCCGCCGCGCCGCCGGCGGCGGCACTGACCCGAATTTTTTCGCGCTTTCCATTCTTTCCTTTTTGCCGATCCCGTTTTTATTCGTCTTTGCCGAAAAACGATTTGGGCGCAAGCTGTTCTGGGTGGGAACGGTTTTGCTGATGATTGCCGGCATCGTGATCTCCTTCTCGCGCGCGGGCATGCTGGGGCTCGCGTTTGTTTTGCTCCTGCTGGGCTACAAAATTCGCCGGCATCGCCTCCTGCTCGTGCTCGCCGCCGTGCTGTTTGTCGTCCTGCTCTTTTTTCTGCCCGAAGCGGTGTGGGAGCGCATGGGAACGCTGTCCAGAGCCGGCAAGGATGATTCCCTGCGCTGGCGATTTAAGCTGTTGCTGGGAAGCTGGGATTTGTTTTTAACGCACCCTTTTACCGGCATCGGCGCGGGAAATATGGTCTTATATTCTTACCGCTGGATCAATCAGCATCAGGTGGCGCACAATACTTATCTGGAGATGATGGCGGAGTTCGGCATCGGCGCCATTGTGATTTTCGGTTTGCTGGTGCGGACGACGTTCCGCTATCTGCGCGGCAGTTACAAATATTTTGCCGACAACCTGCGGCCGCGCCTGGCGATCATCGGCGAGGGTCTGGAAGTCGGCCTGCTGGGGTTTTTATTCGTTTCCTTATTTCTGTCGCTGCACTATGAATACATGTTCTGGGTGTTTTTGGGATTGGCCGGCGCCATGCGCAAAATGGCCGAAGAGGAAAATGCGCGCCTAAAAACGGGGAACGCCGCGCTACGGTCTAAACCGGTTTTTCAGCCAAGCTGAAAACTGAAGCCGAAACGCGGCAGCATAAATCAAAAAATTTTCAAACACGGAGAAAACAGAGTTCACAGAGAATAACTTTTTAAATGCAAAATTTTCTCCGTTCACTCTGTTTTCTCCGCGTTCAACTTGGCCATGAATCGGCAGAGAACTTTCAGAATTTTTTTCTGAATTTGACGGCGTTAGCGCTTACCATGTCGATCAACGTCCTGCAATTGCGCGCCAGCACCGGATTTGGCGGCGCGGAAAACATCATTCTTTCGAGCTGTCAAAATTTGGATTCCCGGCGATTTCGCGCTTCGATTTTGACCACTTTCCCGGCGCGTTTTGAGAGCAATTTTCTGGCGGACGCGGCGCAGCGGCTGGGAATACCGTGTCATACGTTGCGATACGATCATCGTTTTTCGCCGGCCGGCGTGCGTTATTTCCTGCGCTATCTGGATGAGCACAAAATCGACATCGTCCACGCGCACGGCTACCGCGAAAATATTCTGGCCGGGTTGGGCGCGTATTACAAAAATATCGCGACGGTCTCCACCGCTCACGGCTGGATCACCGATCCGGTGCGCACGCAAATCGATCTGTGGGCGCTCAAAGCGCTGCATCGCATCGTCGCCGTCTCGCCGTCCGTTGAAGAAAAACTCTTGCGCGCCGGCTTTAAAAAAGACCGCATCGTCCTGCTGCTGAACGCCGTGGACGTCAGGCAATTTCACCGACAGGCGCCGTGCCCATCATTGCAAGAGCAATTCGGCATTGCGCCGGGAACGTTTGTCATCGGCACGGCAGCGCGGTTAAGCCCGGAAAAAGGCCTCGCGGATTTAATCCGGGCGGCGCAACAAGTCGTTAAGCAATGTCCGCAAGTAAAATTTCTGATCGTCGGCGACGGCCCCGAGCGCGCCGTGTTGGAAAAACTGGCGGTGGAGTTGGGGTTGCAAGACTTCGTGTCTTTTGCCGGTTATCAGGAGAATGTGGCTGCCTTTTACAATTTGATGAATCTGTACGCCTCGCCCTCGCTTCAGGAAGCGATGCCCAAAAGCCTTTTGGAAGCCGCCGCGTGTGAATTGCCCATCGTGGCCACTGCGGTCGGCGGCGTTCCGCAAATCATCCAACCGGGTGAAACCGGGGTCCTGTTGCCGGCGGGCGATCCGCAAAGATTGGCCGCCGAAATCATTCGCCTGATTCAAAACCCCGGCCTCGGCGAACAGTACGGCAGGAAAGCGCGGGAATTGATTTGCGCAAAATTTTCCGAGACGGAAGCCATAAAAAAACTGGAAAATATTTATGCCGAGGTTTTCGCCGAAGTTCGCCGCCCCAACCGGCGCTCGCATTAAAACCGTGAAAAATTAATCCATAAAGAAAAAATCTTTTACAAGCTTAATGTGCGCAAAAAAAGCAAGATTTTTTAAGACAAAATAATGGACGACAAAATGATAAAAATTATTTTGTCATCTCTCATTTTGTCTTTTGGGCTGCGCCCGTGGGTTGCGGCTCGTCAGCGGTGGGAAGTTTAAAATTTTAATATTGCTGAGTGAGATTTATTTGGAATTTGTGGTTTGAATTTTGAAATTTCATTGACACTTCAGATCTCTAATCTTGCACAAAACTGCGAACATGGTAAGCTGCAAAATCTGTGGTTCCCGCGACACGGCAAAAGCACGGCTCGGCGACGCCGAATTGATCTTTTGTAAAACCTGCACCGTAACGTTTTTAGCGAGCCTGCCCTCCGAACCGGGGATGAAGGAATATTATGAAAGCGCGTACCGGATAACGGCGCCGGATGATCCGGCGACGGAAAAGCGGCGTTTTTTTCGGTGGCCGGAGCAGATCAAACTGATCGCACAACTCATGCGGTTGAAACCGCCGCCGGCGGCGGTTTTAGACGTCGGCTGCGATAAAGCGTATTTTCTGGATGAAATCCGCCGATATGGATATCGGGTGAGCGGCGTCGAACCGTCAAAGACCGCGCGGGAGTACTGCCGACAGATCGGCATCGAAACCCACGGCAGTATTGACGAATTGAATGCGACCTACGATATCATTACGCTGTGGCACACGCTCGAGCACGTCGGCGATCCGGTCGGATTTCTGCGCCGGGTCCATGCGCTGATGAATCAGCGGGGTGTGCTGGCGATTCGCGTGCCGAATTTTGACAACGTGTGGCGGAGAATTTTTCGCGCGCGGTGGATCTGGTATCAACCGCAAAACCACTGCTTTCATTATACCGCCGCGGCGTTGCACCGGCTCTTGACGCTCGTCGGATTTAAAAGCATTCAAATTAAATCCCAGCGTCCAAACAATCGATTAACCAGGAAAGCCTACGGCCTGGCCGCGAAAACTTTTAAGGCCTATCGGGGCGACCGGGTGACTTTCAAAAAGCTGGCCGGGCGGATTTATGAAGACGTCACCGGCATCGAGCTTTATGCGTTGGCCGTCAAGGAATAATCCGGCAAAATGAAAATACTTCAGATTTGCCCGCGGGTTCCCTATCCGCTTCATGACGGCGGCGCGATCAGCATGTTCAACCTCACCAAACATCTGGCGTTGCGCGGGCATCAAATCAAAATGCTGGCGTTTGGAAAAGAGGCGTCTGCGCCGGTCGAAGGTTTGCGCGAATACTGCGATCTGTCCATTGTGCCGCATGCAACGGCCAATCAACCGCCGGCGGCGTTGTTGAACATCGTCGCGCGCACGCCGTACACCATCTCCAAATATCATGCCCGCCAAATGTATCAGCAGCTCGACGCCGCCGTCGCGCGCGCGGACTTTGATGTTGTCCACGTCGATCATTTGCACATGGCGAATTACGGCGTTTTTTTAAAAGCACGATACGGCCTGCCGATCGTGCTCCGGCAGCACAATCTCGAAACGGCCGTCATGGAACGTTTTACCCGCACGCAGCAAAGCGTATGGCTACGCGGGTATGCCCGGCTGCAATATCGGAAACTGTTGCGTTACGAGCCGCGCCTCTGCGAGCAATTCGACTGTTGCGTGATGATCACGCCGGAAGACGAGCGCCGCTTGCAGACGATGTCGTCACGGGCGCGCACTGCGGTCATTCCGGCCGGCGTCGATCTTCCGAGTCCGGCCGGCAACGTTTCCGAGGAACCCGGAAATATTCTTTTTCTTGCCTCGCTGGATTGGCCGCCCAACGTGGACGGTTTTTTGTGGTTCTATGAAAATGTTTTGCCGCTCGTCCAAAGCGAAGAACCGGCCGTGCAAGTTTCGATCGTCGGCAAAGGACAGGCGCCGCGCCTGCAACGGCTCGAGCATCCGAACGTTCGCTGCATCGGCTTCGTCCCCGAAGTCGCGTCTTATTTGCAGGCGGCGCAGGTTTGTATCGTCCCGCTTTTTGCCGGCGGCGGCATGCGCATAAAAATTTTGGAAATGCTGGCGCATCGCAAGAGCGTGGTTTCAACCTCGGTCGGGTGTGAAGGCATTGCCGCGACGCATGGCCGGGAATTGCTGATTGCGGATGGGCCAAAAAAATTTGCCGAAGCGGTGCTGGCCGTTTTGCGCGATCCAACGCTTCGTCTCGCCCTCGGTCGCGAAGCGCGGCGGCTGGTCGAGATGAAATATGATTGGCCGCAAATCGGCGCGGCATTTGAAAACGTTTATTCGCAGTGTATCGCCGAACGGCGGCGATGAAAAACATTTTGCTGTTGGACTTGCGAAAAAAATTGCTTTATTTAATAAGAATCGCCAACGGTCAGTGGATGACAACGAATAACGCTAATGAGAATACTTTTGCTGACTCCCCGGCTGCCTTATCCGCCGTATCGGGGAGATAAATTAAAAATTTTAAATCTGCTCAAACGGCTGTCGAAAAAAAATTCGATTCATCTGGTCTCGTTTATCGAGAAAAAAAGTGAATTGGATTATTTGCCGCACCTGCGCCCCTTCTGCGCCGCCATCGACGTGGTGACGCTGCCGCGGCTGCAATCTTACGCGCAATGTCTCCTCGGCCTGTTCTCGCGAATGCCGTTGCAGGTGCACTACTTCCGGTCGCGGCGAATGCGCCGCGTGCTGGATGAAATTTTGCGCCGCCATCATTTCGATGCGATTCACACTCATTTGATTCGCATGGCGCCGTATACGGTTGATTTGCCGCACCCGCTGAAGGCGCTCGATCTGACGGACGCCGTGTCGCTGTATTTGCAGCGCTTTCTCGCGCGCGAAAAAAATCCGCTCATGAAACTACTTTTAAAAATCGAACTGGAGCGCATGAGCCGCTACGAAAGCCTGGTCGAGCAATTTCAGGCGTGTTTCGTCTGTTCGGAGCCGGATCGCGAACAGCTTCGCAAAGCCGCGCCGGAAGCGGAGATTCGCCTCGTTCCCAACGGCGTTGATTTGGCGTATTTCTCGAATTCGAACCCGGCGCCGTACGAATCTGATCAAATCGTTTTTACCGGCAATCTCACCTATCATCCCAATATCGACGGCATCTTTTATTTTGTGGAAGAGATTTTTCCGTTGATCAAAAAAGAAGTTCCCGCGGCCAAGTTTTACATTGTCGGCCAATCGCCGCCGGCATCGGTGCGCGCGTTGGCTTCCGAGTCGGTGATCGTGACCGGCTTCGTCGAGGACATCAAGCAATATTACCTGGGCAGCGCCGTCGCCGTTTCCCCCATCCGCTTCGGCGCCGGGACCTTGAACAAAATTCTCGAGCCGCTCGCCCTCGGCGTGCCGGTGGTGGCGACTTCGATGGGAACCGAAGGCTTGGAGGTCGCCAACGGCAGGGAAATTCTCATTGCCGATCGGCCGCATGCCTTTGCGCGCCACGTCATTCGCGTCTTGAAAGAGCCCGCGTATCGCGAAAGCCTGGGGCAACAGGGCATGGCGCGAGTCCGGCGCTTTTATGATTGGGATGCGATCGTCGATTCGTTGGAACAAATTTATCAGGAGCTGGCCGAACAAAACCGCGTCGAGCGCCGCGCCGAGCATTGGACGCCGGTGACATGACGTGCCGAATTTGCGAAAACGCCGGCGGCAATAAAACCTTCACGGTTCCGGAAATGATGTTCGGTTGCGGCGACGAGTTTTTATATTTTCAATGCGCCCGGTGCGGCTGTTTGCAGATCGCGGAATTTTCCGCGGACCTTTCCAAATACTACCCGCCGAATTATTACAGTTTTGCCGAACCGGCGCCGCGGCAATCCGCTCCGCCAGACCTGCAAAAAATCCGTGATCAACACGCCATTTTTGGCAAAGGAATTTTGGGCCGCATGCTGCACGCCGGGTTTCCCAACGCACACATGCGCGGTAGCCTGCTATCGGAGTTGCCCGGTTTAAAAAAAAGCGCCCGCATCCTGGATATCGGCAGCGGCTCGGGCGCTTTGCTCTATACGCTGCAGGAAAACGGCTTCATCAAGCTGCCGGGGACTCCAAATAAACGCAAAACGTTTCTTATTTTTATTTGAAACTTAAATTTGAAAAAATACTTGACAAATTAGAGAATTTAAGGTACATTACCGGTAAAGAGTACGGATACTTTCGCTTTTACAACTTGCCCCGTGTGCTATAAGTGATAGTTATTTTTCTAAACTAGTGTGAGGTGGAAAATGGATAAGCTATCTCGTCGCAAATTCATCAAATTGGCTGGATCTTTTAGTATTGGTCTTCCCGCGGTTTTAAGTGTACTTGAAAGTTGTTCTGGAATTGATACGGGATTTCCCGTAAGTTCTCCTGAAAGAGCCCCTAATTCTTTAAAGAAGCCACCAATACCGACTTGGTGTTTATGGTCAGTTAGAAGAGAAGATCTTCAAGATGTTTATTGTGCTGGCTTTGACGGGGTTCGTCCTGCATATGGCACTTCAGATAATTATTGGACTGCACAAGAGTACGCATCGATTGCAGAATCTATTGGTTTCAAAAAATTGATTTATGATTGTGGCTTAAAGTATTTTTATATAACGCAATGGAACAACACCCAAGGGCACCCGGATCTTCAAGCTATTAAAGCTGAAATTGATAATCATTTTGGGGAAATGAGTGGTTTTAGTGAACTTCTTTGTTATCCCTATATTGATGAACCAGACGATTTTGGAAAAAATGCGCAATACGGCGTTCCGGGAAGCAATGGAGAAGATCCTATCATTGATTTTCAGGTTGTTGACGAATTTAACGACTTAGTTAACTACGCCCAGGGAGTCGCGGCTGGACTTGGGAGTCACCTTATTATTGCCACAACGACTCCAGATATTGTTCATTGTTGTAATCCTTTTACTCAAAATTGTTCTAATATAGATGTTAATTGCAGAAATGATTGGCCATCATATTATTACAATTTTTCCGCCCAGAAACTCATGAGTAGCCTTTATGATACCGCTAATAATATGTCTCAGATCCTACCTGCGATTAGCAGTAATTATCCTGGTAAATCCATCTCGCAAATCATCAATTTTTTTGACACAATATATGGTTGCAGAAATGCATGTACAGTTCAACAGATCAAAGACCAAATCAATGTAAATGCAGCTTATACTTCAGAACATTGGTTTTATCAAGGTGATTACATAAGTATCAATCATACGGTGAATGGAGTAAACTCTCTTACGCAGTGGCAAAATCTGCTTCAGGCAATTCAGTCATTTGGGGTTCCTAACAGAGGGCCATGCATTTGATTTATAGTTTATTTTGTAAACCCACTATTTGTTCATAGCGTTTTTCACTCAAATGGGTAGGTTATATCGATTTTTTAGCTGGAGAATTTGGCGAAATTAGAATCTAAGCCAGTCTTTCATGTGAAAAACGCTATAATATCGAAGGAGGGTGATTTACGCTATAATTATTGCATCTCGAGTACAGCCCTTTTCAAAATTTATTAGGGCATACTTAACCTGCATTATTCACAAACTCGTGGGACAGGCAGCCTTGCCTGTCAAACAGTTTTGGATTTCACACACCGCGTGAATAATGTAGGTTAATAACTAAGAAACAGGTTACTGTGGTGGAATATTATCACTGCCCTCTCCCCGCCAGCATCACGTAAATCGTGTGCAATAAAATTTTGCAATCCAGCGTCAGCGACATATTTTCGACATAAAAAAAATCGAACTGCAATTTTTGTTTAACGTCGTCGATGGTGTTGTCGTAGCTGCCTTTCACCTGCGCCCAGCCGGTGATGCCGGGTTGGACCTTCAGCCGGCGCATGTAAAAGGGAACTTCTTTTTTCAGCTTTTCAATAAAAAACTGCCGCTCTGGGCGCGGCCCCACCAGACTCATTTCACCGCGCAGGACATTGATAAATTGCGGAAACTCATCGAGTCGCCATTTGCGCATGAAGCGGCCGACGCGCGTGATGCGAGGATCGTCTTTATCCGCCCATTTCGGGCCGGTCAACTGCTCGGCGTTTTGCACCATCGTGCGAAATTTGACAATGGAAAATTTGCGCCCGTCTTTGCCGACGCGTTCCTGCCGGTAAAAAATCGGTCCGCGCGAATCCAGCTTGATGATCAACGCCAGCATCAACCAGAACGGCGCGCCGAGAACGAGAACCGTCACGGCAAACGCGAGATCGATCAGCCGCTTGAAACGCCGCTCCCACAGCGGCATGATTTCCGGAAAAATTTCGATGAGCGGGAAACCGTAAATCTGGTTGGTGCGCGCCTGCCCCATGACGATGCTGTAGAGATCGGGAATGATTTTGATCGTCACCGCAAAACCGGCGCATTGGTTGACGGCTTCGGTGATTTCGCGCTGCTGCGAAATGTCCAGCGCGATCAGCACGTTCTCCACCTGCTCGTGTTGCAGGATGCGGCTCATTTCATAAATGCTGCCGAGCACCGGCGCGTCGCCGTAGCCCTGATGCGCTTTCGGCGTGCGCACGTCGATGAACCCGACGACGCGATGGCCGAGCGCCGGGAAACGCTTGACTTTATCGAGCAACGCGCGCGCTTTCTCATTCCAGCCGACGATCAACGTGCGGCGCATGCCGATGCCGGACTCCAACATGCGGCGCTGCACCGTGCGCAACACCATGCGGCCATTGGCCACCATGAACGTCATCAGCATCCAGTAAGTGACGATGATCACCCGGCTGAATTGCGGCAGCGTGGTGAGATCCTCAAAATCAGAAGTAAACAAAAAAATCGCGATCACGCCGAAGAAAACCGTTTTGATCAGGGTGAGGAGCTCGTCAAAACGCGAATGGGCATACCAGGTGCGATACAGCCCAAAGAACAAAAACAACAAAAACCAAAAAGCAAACATGAAGACGGCGCTGGTGATCAGCTCGAGGGGCTCGGTAATCGTGAAGAGCTCTAATTTTCCGCGCACCCACGCCCAGATTAAATAGGTGCCGACGATGGCGGTGAAATCGCTGAGAAAGAGCAGCGTGCGCTCGATGGCGCGCGGCATGATGATGGCATAATCGCGGCTGCGCGCATTGAATAAATAGCCGTGTTTCTGAAAAAAATATAAATTGGCCCAGAAACGTTTCCAGCGGCGGGCGCGGAGAAAGTTGTGGGAACGGCGTTGCTTATGATAGACGGCGGTGACGCGCGGATAATAAAAAACTTTCCACCCGTGCGCCTGCACGCGCAGACAGTAATCGGCGTCTTCGGGGCCATAAAAATATTTTTCATCCAGCCAGCCGACTTCTTTGATCACCTCGCGGCGGATGAGCTGGCAGGCGCCGAACACATAATCGACTTCGCGCGTCGAGTTGTGATCCCAATCCATCATTAATTGTTCCTGCAACAGACGGCTGTCGCGCACGAAGGGAATAAATTGCAGCCGTCGCAGCAGCGGCGTCAGAATGGTGGGAAAGCGCCGGCAAGTGAGCTGCAATTTGCCGGCGGTGTCGATGATTTTTGCGCCGATGATTCCGGCTTCTGGTGTTTTCTCGGCGAAAGCCGCCAGCTCGTTAATGGCTTCCGGCGCCATGCACGCATTGGCGTCGAGCAACAAAACAAAATCGCCGGTCGTCGCTTTGAGGGCCTGATTGCGCGCCGCGGCGACGCCGCGCGGACGCGCCGGCTCGATAAACTGCACGGATGGAAAACGTTGGCGCAAGATATTGAGATCGTTATTAACCGCACCATAATTAACCACCACCACTTCAAATTCGAATTGACCGGGAATGGGAAAAATTGCATTGAGGCAATTCTCGAGAAGCTGCGGAGAGTCCCAGTTGATGATCGCGATGGAAACCGCCGGCGCCGTTTGCCGCCCGTTGGGCGCAGCGGACAGAATTTGATTAAGCTGCGGATGATCCATATTTATCTGCCAATCTGTTCAGCGCAGCTCGGTAGTTGCTTTGATCAAACGCAACACGACTTTAACCGCAACCCAAACTGCACCACAAAGCGCACAAAGGACACCAAGCGCAATATAAAATTTTGTGCGCTTGGTGTGCTTGGTGTCCTCGTGTGGTGAGAAAATCCTACGGACGCAGTTTTTTGCGTACCTTTGCGGCTCTGCGTCTTTGCGTGCGCTTTTGTTTTTTGAAAACCAACAACCCCCAGACCGGCGGTCGGGGTTACTCGTGCGGCGTGCGCAATTCCGCCGGAATGACGTTGGTGCCGCAGCCGAGACGGACGATTTTCTTGCGCCCGTTTTTCACGGCTTTGGTGGCATTGCGCGTGTCGACGACGAGCTTCGAATGTTTCACGATCATGTCGTAATCGTAATCGCTGTGATCGGTGGTGATGATGACGCAATCGGCCGAGGCCAGCAGCCGCGCATCGAGTTTTTTGGATTTATACGTTTTGCCGTTCACGTGCAGGCTCGGCACATACGGATCGTTGTACATCAGGAACCGGCCGCCGCGATTGTACAGCAACTCCATCACCTTCAATGCCGGCGAATTGCGCGTGTCGTCAACATTTTTTTTAAATGCGACGCCGAGCATCAAAATTTTGGAATGGGTAATGGCGGCGCCGTGCACGCTGAGCGAGCGAATGATCAAATCCAGCACATAATACGGCATATTTTCATTGGTCATTGCCGCGAGCTCGATAAAGTTGGTGTGGAAATCAAACTCTTTGGCTTTCCACGAAAGATAATACGGGTCAACGAGAATGCAGTGCCCGCCGATGCCCGGGCCGGGAAAGAACGGCATGAAACCGAACGGCTTTGTCGCCGCGGCTTCCACCACTTCCCAAATGTCGATGCCTTCCATGCGGTCGCAGAGCTGCGCCAATTCGTTGACCAGCGCGATATTCACCGAACGGAAAATATTTTCGAGCAGTTTGGTCATTTCCGCGGCTTTGGGCGACGACAGCTCGCGGACGTCGACGATAACTTTGCGCGAGATCGCGGCAGAAAGCTTCGTGCATTTCTTCGTCACGCCGCCGACGACAATCGGCGTGGTGGCGGTGTTGAATTTTTTATTGCCCGGATCGATGCGTTCCGGCGAGAAGGCCAGATAGAAATCTTTGCCGACTTTCAACCCCGTCGCTTCCAAAATCGGTTGCACCACTTTTTCCGTGGTCTCCGGATAGGTGGTCGATTTCAAAATAATCAACTGCTCGCGCCGCAGCCCTTTTGCAATGCCGCGGGCGGAACTCTCGATATAGGAAACGTCGGGATCTTTAGTATTCGTGAACGGCGTCGGCACGCAAATATAAACCACGTCATAGTCGCCGATGCGGTCGTAATTGGTCGCGCCGGCAAGCTTGCCGGTTTTCACCAGCTCTTTTAATTTTTTGCCGTCGACGTCATCGATATAATTTTCGCCGCGGTTGAGTTTCGCCACTTTATCTTTGCTCAAATCAATGCCAAGCACCTCATAACCCACCGCCGCGTATTCCACCGCCAGCGGCAAACCGACGTATCCGAGACCGATGACCGCAACTTTTGCCGTTCTATCTTCAATCTTCGTTTCCAGACTCACAGCAGTTTCTCCTTAAAAGATTTTGTTGGCCGGTAACCCAGTTCGCCTGTTTGCCGGCTCAAAAGTTGGTTTGAGTAACTGGCCAAACGGCGAACCAGAAAATTTTTACATTTTATAGTGGTTTTTATAAAACTCGAGGTATTCGCCGTTTTTCAATTTCTCCCACCAGCCGCGATTTTTCACATACCAGTTGATGGTAAATTCAAGCGCCGCCTTAAACTCATGTTTGGGCTTCCAGCCCAGCCTCGCCAGTTTGCTGGCGTCGAGCGAATAGCGCCGATCATGCCCGAGCCGGTCCGGCACATACGTCATCAGGCTCGGCGGCTTGTTTAATTTGGCGAGAATCATTTCGGTGATCTCGAGATTGTTGCGCTCGTTGCCGCCGCCGACGTTATACACTTCGCCGTTCGTGCCGTGCGCGAAAATAAAATCAATGGCGTCGCAATGATCTTCGACGTAAATCCAGTCGCGCACGTTTTTGCCGTCGCCGTAAATCGGCAGCGCTTTATTCTCCAGCGCATTGGTGATAAACAGCGGAATGAGTTTTTCCGGATACTGGTAAGGCCCGAAATTATTCGAGCAGCGGGTGATGATGACCGGCACGTCGTAGGTCACGAAATACGAATACGCCAGCCGATCCGCGCCGGCTTTGGAAGCCGAGTATGGACTCGACGGCATCAGCGTGTCGGTTTCTGTGAACGAGCCGGTGAGCGTGCTGCCATAAACTTCATCGGTGGAAATCTGAATAAATTTTTTGATTTTATGCCGGCGCGCGGCTTCCAGCAGGATAAACGCGCCAAACACATCGGTGCGAATAAAGGCATCGGGCGTGCCGATCGAACGATCGACGTGGCTCTCCGCCGCGAAATTGACGACGGCCTCAACTTCGGCGGTGAGTTGATGCACCAGATGATCGTCGCAAATATCGCCGTGGACGAAACGATAGCGCGGGTCTTGTTCAAACTCGCGCAGATTCTCCCGATTGCCGGCGTACGTCAGCTTGTCGAGATTGATGATGGCAACATCGTGGCGCTGGCGCAGTAGATAACGAATGTAATTGCTGCCGATAAAACCGGCTCCGCCGGTGACCAGGATTTTTTGCATGTGCACTCCGCTGAAATTGCCCGGCGACAAAATCGCCCGGATGGGGCGTGGTTTTCCCGCCAGTATTTTTTGAATAGCTTAAAATTTACGGAATCGGGGAATGAAAGTCAACGTTTTATGCAGGCAGGGGGAGAAAAACTCAGCTTAACCGTAATTTGGCTTTGGCGGCGCGGCTCACCGACAGTTCGGTTTTCTTCCGATCCTTCATGCGCGCGCGATAGCTGCCGGGAAACTCGCGCACAACTTCAGCCAGGTGATTCAAATTGACCAGAGCGGACCGATGAATGCGCGCAAAATCTTCGCCGGGCAATTCGGCCTCCAATTGATTCAAGGTTTCGTCGAGCAGAAAGACCTCGTCGAAGGTGTGGGCGGCGACGTATTTGTCTGCGGCCTGAAAGAAGCAGATATCTTTGACCTGCAAAAACCGAATGTGATCGCCGGTCCGCACTTGAATGCGCTTGGCGGCGGCCGGTTTTAGACCCGCCAGCAGGTTTTGCAATTGGCTTTGCAATGCACTCGCATCGCTGCGATTGAGGTGTTGCAATTTTTCCAGCGCTTTTTGCAAACGTTCCGGATCAACCGGTTTGAGGAGGTAGTCAATGGAGTTGGTCTCGAAAGCTTTGAGCGCATATTCGTCATACGCCGTGGAAAAAATAACCCACGGCTGGTGGGTTATTTTTTCCAACACTTCAAAACCGTTGAATTCCGGCATTTGAATGTCAAGGAAAATCAGATCGGGCTTTTGCGTTTCGATTTTTTCAACCGCTTCCGCGCCGTTGCTGGCGCGGTCGACGATTTCGACGAGATCGCGATAGGGCTGCAGCAGTCGTTCCAGGCGGGCGAGGGCTAAAGGCTCATCATCAATGAGGATGGTTTGGTATTTCATGTCCGGTCCTGCCCGTTTTTCCGCCAGGGGAGTTTGAGAAAAATATCGACGCCTGGCCCCGTCGTTATTTTAAATTCATATGCAGTTCCGTAATTTAATGCCAAACGTTCGCGCACACTGGTCAGCCCGAAATGTTCGGCGGCGGCACCACTGAAGCCTTTGCCGGTGTCGTGAATTTCGATATAACAAAAATTCTCATTGGCGCGACAGTGGAGTTGAATTTGTCCGCCGCTTGGGGAGGGCGCGATGCCGTGCTTGACGCTGTTCTCAACCAACGGTTGTAAGAGCAGGCCGGGAAGCAGCATATTCGCCAACGCCTCGTCCATGGTGATTTCATACGTCAGGCGTTCGCCGAGCCGAATTTTCTCAATGGCTAAATACTCGCGGATCACCTGGAGTTCGTCGGTCAGATTCATCATCTCGTGGGTGCTCGCCTCCAGCGTGAAACGAAACAATTGCGCCAGTTTCTGCACCATTTCTTCCGCTTTGGCGGGATCAACGGGAATCAAGCTCGCAATGGAATTGAGCGTGTTGAACAGAAAATGCGGATTGATTTTGGCGCGCAGGGCTTCCAGCTCGGCACGGGTTTTTAATTGCAACAGGCGTTGTTCGTTGATTTCTTTCTCCGCCAGTTTGGCGGCGATCTCTTGCAGACGATGGCGCAGAACAAAATAACCCGTAACCAGGGCGCCGAAAATGAGCGCGAAGATGATGCTGGTTTTTATCCAGGAAAAATAGGAGAGCTCGCTCGGCGCGATATCAAAAAGTAAAGAAAAAATACCGAGCGCCACGAGGGTGCCGAAGCAACCGCCGAGAATGAAAATGCCGCTGAGCAGCAGCGAGCGTTTCCAGATCTTCACGACGTCCAAAACCTCGGTCACGCCGACGAGAAAATAAATCGTGGTGCCGATGGCGTGCGAGCAGATAAAAAAACCGAAAAAATTTGCCCAGCGGTTTGCCGTCGCCGTAAAGAGAAACGCCAGCGCCACGGCGATCAACGTATCGATCGCCAGCAACACGCGCAGATCTTTCCAGGCGCCGGCGGCGAGCAGACGGCGGCGAAATTTTTGCAGGGGCGAGGGCATGATGAATGATAATACGAATTACCTCAGGCAATCACAACTTTTATTTCGGCGCTGCAACGGCTTTTGCAATGGCGGCAAGCGTTGATATTGCGGCCGGCGGTTTCGGTTGCGTGAATTTTTTGCGATACGAGCGAACCCAAATCGCCAGCAGCGGCGCGCCAATCGCCGTGGGCCATAACCAGCGAACCAGCGGCGGCAAGAAACTGAAATTCACCACGGAGAACGCGGAAACCGCGGCGATGTAAGAAGCGACCATGCCGCTCATGTGATCGAGAAACCAGGCGTATTTTTCTTTCGGCGGCCGCGCGAATTTACGCATGTCACCTCCGGCGGCAAACGCGCCGAGAACGCCGAAAGTTATGAAAAGCGGGTTGAATCGCAGCGCGCCGGTATTGGGATTGAACACGCCAAGCCCGAGCATGATGGCGCTTGCGAGCGCGGTGAAAATCGCGACGCTCCAATCCAATGCAGCAGCTTTTTGCCCTAGATCCGGACGCTTGCGCGAGAGCACGCGATAGCCGGTGAACGACAAATAAAAACTGAAAATGGCAATGAGCAGGAGAAAAATATTCGGACGATAAGCGGCAACGATCAGCGCGGTGATCGTGCCCACCGTCATCGCCCAGAAATAAACTTTGCCCCAGCGGCGATGCGCCGGGCCGCCTTTTTGAGTGAGCAACGCAATCGGCGCGACAAAGAACGCGGTGAAGCCGGCGAGAATGTGCGTCCAGCGCAAAGTTTGAATCGTTATTTCAAGCATGATGCTGCTCTCCTGGTTTAAAAATTTTTCGCTTTGAATCGACTCTACCAAGAAACGCCCGGTGCGCTTTGCAGATAGGTATTGGAAGTCAGTTGGTTCAGCATGAAATCAGCAACGTCAGCGCGGGAAATGCGCCCGGTCCAAAGAAAGCTGCCTAGATGCCGGCCGTGACGAAAGCAGCCTCGCTTGCTGCGATTGTTCAGCACCGCCGGCCGTACAATCACCCACTCTATATCGCTTGCGGCGATTATTTTTTCCTGCCGTGTCTTGTCCCAAAAATAAAAGGGAAGAATCGCCGGAATGATGAAAAGCGTGTAATACAAACCCAGGCGCCCGGCGCTGTCGCCGATGCCGAGCGAGGTTTCGCAGACGATTCGTGGAACGCCGTGCGCTTTCATCGCGCGCAGGAGGTTGCGAGTTCCTTGCGATAGAATGCGCGTTGGATAAAAGAACCTTTTGTGGCCAAGCGCCGAAAGCACCGCTTCCTGACCTCGCATCGCCGCCTCGACGGAGGCGTAGTCGAGCACGTCGCCCGGCATTACCGTGAGGCGCGGATGTTTGGTTTGTAACTTGAGCGGATTGCGCACCAACGCCGTCACCGCGTAGCCGCGTTCCAAAGCTTGCGCGACGAGTTGACGGCCGGTTCCGCCGGTTGCTCCCACGATTAAAACTCGGGTTGGCTGGCGGCGTGGCGACTCACTTGCCGGCATTGCCCATGATGGGTGTCCGGCGCGGGCGAGACTGATGGAAAGCGCGATCGCATATAAAATATAGAACAGAAAAAATATCATTTTAGATTCTCCGGAACGTGCGTTTTCGACGAGTATAAAACATTTCAAATTTACTTCGTCAATATACGCCAGAATTTAAAGAAGGGTGAAATGCCGCCGACGAATGGTCGAATGGGCGGGAGGAATGGTTGAATATGCCGATGAATGGAAAGGCGGGGGCTGATTTTAATGCGGGACGTTAAACGTTTTATAAATTCAACCGCCAATATAAAAGGATGGAAGCCGCCAGCAGGCCCGCCGCCAGCAGGCCGAACGCCCATTGCAATTGATTCTGTTTTTGCATCACCAACTGCATGGTGTTATCGCGAATGTCGC
>Ga0247727_10003806_pt1 | contig 32932 bp, 26 predicted proteins | sample WisWelCaveWW1625_FD_202498 | JGI IMG/M metagenome (GOLD analysis project Ga0247727, IMG submission 202498) | Biofilm microbial communities from Wishing Well Cave, Virginia, United States - WW16-25 | ecosystem: Environmental > Aquatic > Deep subsurface > Groundwater > Cave microbial mat | place...
TACCCACAACGCGAAGGCAAATTGGCACTTCACGACCGCCGACGCGCGTGTGAAGTTGAAGAGCCTGTATCCCTCACTTTAGGAGATTCAGGCCACTAGTGTGGTGTCTCGCAAATGCCTTCCCCTCCGCGGCTAGGTTCCACAAGGCATTTGCGAGACGTAAACCACACTAGAATCATGGGTTTCCTAGTGTCCTTTTGTCTCCGAAATATCGCCCAACCGTGCCGCGAAGGATGACGATATTTCGGAGACAGGACACTAGAGTGTCCCGTGCAGCATGTGGCGCGTCTCCCAGCTCCGCAAGCACACGGGAAGCTTTTCCTGATACAGGGGGCCACCACGTTGTCATCGAGCACGAGCAAGAAGAAGAGGCGGGCCATCGCTCTGGAAGGTCGCGGCATCGGCGTACCGGTTGAAGTCCGCCGCCATGCGGGTGCGCGCCGGCTGACGCTGAGGGTCAGCAAGACCCGCCGCGCTGTGATCGTGACGGTTCCCAATCACTGTCGCATCGACGAGGCCGGCAGGTTTCTCGACAGCCACATCGACTGGGTGCGCGAGCGGCTCGGCCGCGTGCCGACGCCGGTGCCGTTTGTGCATGGCGCCGAGATACCGTTCCGGGGTGAGCTGCATCGCGTCTGCTTCACCGGCCCGGGTCGCGGCAAGGCGGTGGTGTGCATCGAAAGATTCGGCGATCTCCCGAGGCTCAATGTGTCCGGCGAGACCGAGCATGCCCCGCGCCGGCTGCGGGACTGGCTGATGGCCCAGGCGCACGCCGATCTCGATACGCGCGTCAGCTGGCATGCAGGCAGCCTGCGTGTGCGCGCCCGGCGCATCGGCCTGCGCGACCAGACCACGCGATGGGGCTCGTGCTCGGCCAGCGGCCTGCTGTCGTTCTCCTGGCGGCTCATCCTCGCGCCGCCCTACGTGCTCGACTACGTCGCCGCGCACGAGGTCGCGCACCTGTGCGAGATGAACCACGGATCGCGCTTCTGGAAGCTCGTCGCCCGGTCGGTGCCGCGGTTGCAGGAAGCCAGAGCCTGGCTGCGCCAGGAGGGCGGCGACCTGCATCGCTACGGCGGCGAGCTCTGAGCATGCCGCATCGATGGCGGACAGAGACCGCGAGCAGCCGCTGCAGACAGCCGCCTGATGGCGAGGACAACTATGGCCTCGCCGCACCTCCGCGGCAGTCACGGCTCGGTCTTGATCTTGGCTTCGCGGATCACCTTCGCCCACTTGTCGATCTCGGTCTTGATCTGCGCCGCGAACTGGTCGGGCGTGTTGGCGATGATCTCGAAGCCGAGCGTGGCGAAGCGCTCCTTCACGTCGGGTAGCGCAACGACCTTGAGGATCTCGCGATAGAGCAGGTCGACGATCTCCTTCGGCGTACCGGCAGGGGCCAGGGCGCCCTGCAGCGTATAGGCCTCGTGGCCGGCCAGGCCCGCCTCCGCCATGGTCGGGACATCGGGCAGGGCAGGCGAGCGAGCAGCGCTCGTGACAGCGAGCGCGCGCAACCTGCCTTCCCTGACCTGCGGAGTGGCTGGCGGCATCGCCGTGAAGGCGATCGGGGTGTGGCCGCCGACAGTCGATTGGATGGCGGGGCCGGCGCCGGCGAACATCACGGGTACGAGGTCGAGGCCCTGGGAGACGCGAAACAGCTCGCCCGAGAGGTGCGGGGTGGTGCCGAGGCCCGGTGAGCCGTAGCTGTACTTGCCGGCGTTGGCCTTGATCAGCGCGATCAGCTCCTGCACCGTCTTGGCCGGGACGTCGGGATGGACCGTGAGCACGTTGGGCGTGACGCCGATGTTGGTGATCGGCGCGAAGCTCTTCACGGGGTCGGCAGCGACCTTGGGATTCATGCTGGGGTTGACGACCAGGCTCGTGCTGACGACGAGCAGCGTGTAGCCGTCGGCGGGCGCAGCGGCGACCATGCCCGTGCCGGTATTGCCGCTGGCGCCGGGCTGGTTGACGACGAAGAACTGCTTGCCGAGATTGGCCGACAGCTTGTCGGCCAGCACGCGCGCGACGATGTCGGTGGGGCCGGCCGGCGCGAACGGCACGATGATTCGCACGGGACGGTCGGGATAGGACTGGGCGAAAGCGCCCCCGGCAAACAGCAGGGTGCCGCAAGCGACAACGAAGCGCGCTAGGATTGGCAAGGCGTCCTCCCGATTGGCCTGTTTTGCGCAATGCTAGTGTGGTGTCTCGCAAATGCCTTCCCCTCTGCGGTTAGGTTCTACAAGGCATTTGCGAGACGTAAACCACACTAGAATCACAGGTTTTCTAGTGTCCTTTTGTCTCCGAAATATCGCCCAACCGTGCCGCGAAGGATGACGATATTTCGGAGACAGGACACTAGCATTGCGCGGCTCTGCCGCGAACCGGCGGCGCGCGCACAATCGCCAAACGGCTGATCTGCCAAAGACTTGCGCGAAGACGTTTGAAGGGAGGAGGCGCGGCGGGCATTGGCATGGCGCGATCTCCCGGGTGATGCCGGCGCGAGCGCATCGGATCGGCACACCCGTTTAGGGTTTGTTAAATAGTTTCATGGCGTACTCGGTCATCTGATGACGAATATAGGACCAGACGCCGATGTCCTCCCGCGCGGTGCCTTCTCGCACTCCCAAGACAATCTTTGCTGCCGCTGGCCCGGCCTTGGCCTGGTTGCTGGCGGTGGCCTGCTCCACGTCTGCCTTCGCCACGGAGGGCTATCTCCAGAACGGCATCGGCGCGCGCCAGAAGGCGCTGGCCGGGGCGGGCGTCGCCAGCAGCACCGACGCCACGGCAGCCAGCCTCAATCCAGCCGGCCTCGTCAATGCCGGCAGCCAGATCAACGCCGCCATCTCGATCATGAACATGACCGGCGGCTACCGGAGCTGGGGCTCGGGCGGCGTCACGGCCGACGGTGCGTATGACAGCCAGAGGGAGGTCGCCGCCATCCCCAACTTCGCTGCCAGCTGGCGGGTGAACTGGGGCTTGGTCGACGCGGTCGGGTTCACCGCCTACGGCAACGGCGGCGTCGACACGCGCTATGGCAACATCGCCAACCCACTCTGCGGGGGCGCATCGGGCGTATTCTGCGGTGGCCCGCTCGGCCTGACACTCGAGCAGACCTTCATCTCGGTCGCGTTCGCCAAGCAGGTGATGCCCGGCCTTTCGGTCGGCATTGCGCCGATCCTGGCGCGGCAGACGGTCGAGGTGCGCGGCGTCAGCCTGTACTCCGTGTTCTCGACCGACCCCGGGCGCTTCACCGACAAGGGCGAGTCCGAATCGTGGGGCGTGGGCGTGCGCGGCGGGGTCGAGTGGCACGCGCGGCCGTGGCTGCGCTTCGGCGTCGCCGGCAACGCGCCGATCTCCATGAGCCGCTCCGAGGACTACCGCGGCCTGTTCGCCGCGCAGGGCGGCGCCGACATCCCGGCGACCATCCAGGCCGGCATCGCCGTGGACCTCAGATCGAACCTGACCTTGATGGTCGACTACAAGCACATCTGGTTCGGCAACAACCCAGCCGTCGCCAACCCGTCGACCAATCTCTTTACCCTCGGTGCCCTCTTCGGTGCCAACAACGGCTCGGGCTTCGGGCTGCAGGACGTCGATGCGATCAAGGTCGGGCTCGAGTGGCGCCAGTCGCCCGGCCTGACGCTGCGCGCGGGCTACTCCTACAACACCGCACCGCTCAAATCGCACGATGCCGACCTCAACATCATGACGCTCGGCGTCGTGCAGCATCACATCACCGGCGGCCTCAAGTATGCGCTGACCGACAACCTCGATCTCGAGTTCGCGACCATGTATGCGCCGCGCGCCTCGATCCGCGGCCCCGAGCTCGGCAACCCGGCGCGCACGGTGGAGATCGAGATGAGCGAGCTCGAGTTCACGGTGGGAATGGTCTATCGCTTCGGCGGTCGGCACGCCGAACCCCTCAAGTAGGCGTCTCCAGCCGCGGCATGACAGGGCGAAAACGATCGACTTGGAGCAGGATCGCTTCGGATTGAATGACTTTGCCTCGATCGACACGTGGCGAAGCCAAGCGCTTCGATCAGAAACGATCTTGCTCTGGCCACCAAGGATTAACCTTTCCGCTTAAGCCGGCCTTCGCTGTTCCCCATTATAGTCGCGCTCCTGGACGGGGTTCGTGGGGAGCGCGTCGACATGCCAATCGAGACCATCAGCGACTGCGAACGCGTGCTGAAGGCGCCGGAGCAGGCCTTGTCGGGGAGCCTGCGCGACTACCGCGTCCTGCCGGGAACGGATTTGCTGGGGCGCGTCGATCCCTTCTACGACTGGCAGGACCTGCGCCGGCAATTCGACCTGTGGCCCTATGCCAAGTCCACCGCCACCGCGCCGAAGACCTACTGCACGGCGATGACCGATGCCGGGAAGGCGTTCTCGGGCGTCAATTTCGCCTCGCAGGACTACTTGAGCCTGGCCTCCCACCCCCACGTCAAGCAAGCCGCCATCCATGCCATCGAGGAGTACGGCGTGCACAGTGCCGGCTCCGCGGCGCTGCTGGGCAACACCCGCCACTCGCTCGAGCTCGAACGGGTCATCTGCGAGTTCCTGCACGGGCGCCGGATCGTCCTCTACCCGACCGGCTGGTCGGCCGGATTTGCCGCGGTGCAAGGCTTCGTGCGCCCCGACGATCACGTGGTGATGGACGTGCTGGCACATTCCTGCCTGCAGGAAGGCGCGCGGGCCGCGACGCAGAACATCCACTACCACGGGCATCTCAACGTGCGCGCCCTCGAGCGGCGCCTCGAGAAGATCCGGTCGGTGGACACCACCAACGGCATCCTCGTCGTCACCGAGAGCCTTTTCTCGATGCACTCGGACACGCCCGACATCAGGGCGCTGCGCGCGGCATGCGATGAATACGATGCGACCCTGCTGGTCGACTGTGCGCACGACTTCGGCTGTATCGGCGAGGAGGGCCTCGGCCACATCGGCCTGCAGAACATGGAAGACGCAGCCGACATCATCGTCGGCAGCTTCTCCAAGACCTTTGCGTCCAACGGCGGCTTCATTGCCGTGAGGACCCAGGCCTCGGCCGAATATCTCAAGTACTACAGCGCGACGCAGACGTTCTCGAACGCGCTGTCGCCCGTGCAGGCAGCCGCACTGCTGGCCGCCTTCGAGATCGTGCGCTCGGCGGAGGGCAAGGAACGGCGCCAGCGGCTCATGAGCAACATTCTCTACCTGCGCACGTCGCTCGAGAAGGTGGGGCTGATTTCCCCACCAGGCGCAGGCCAACCCGCGGCGGCGCGCTCAGGAAAACTAGCAGCGATCGGATAAGCAACCGTGAAGCCGCGGACCCGGCGCGAGCAAGCGGCGTAATGGCGAGTTAACTACGCTTCACGAGGTGGCGCCCCGCCGGCCGGTTTATTACCGCGCTCTTTACCCACTGCCGCCAGATTTGCTCGTCAGACCGCCGACAGGCTGGGCGGTTGGCGGGAAGTCTCGAGCCTGTGGGGGAGCAATGCGAAGTCCGTCGGTTCTGGTCGTGGACGACGACGCCTTCTCGCGCGCGGTCGTCTCGAGAAAAGTCGCCAAGCTCGCCGATGTGGTCGAGGCCGAGGACGGGTTCGTCGCGCTGGCGCACCTGCAGGCAACCGTCTTCGACCTTGCGATCATCGATCTCGAGATGCCCAACTTCAACGGGCTGGACCTCATCAAGTGCGTGCGCGGACACCCCACGCTGAAGCACATTCCCATCATCGTCCTCACCGGCAACGAGACCCGAGCCGCGCTGGAGGGTGCGCTCACGGCGGGCGCCACGTCGTTCCTGCTCAAGCCGCTCAACTGGGGCGCGTTCGGCGAGCACATCCGCCACGTGCTGCAGCTGGCCTACCGCGCCGGCCACCTGGCGCTGCACGACACGCTGACAGCGCTCCCCAACCGGGTGCTGCTGAACGAGCGCCTCGAGCACGCGCTGAGCCGCGTGGGACGCGACGAGTTCGTCGCGATGCATATACTCGACCTCGATCACTTCAAGCACGTCAACGACACGCTCGGGCATCCGGTCGGCGACAAGCTGCTGCAGATGGTCGCCGACCGGCTGCGGGGGCTGGTGCGGGAGACGGACACGATCGCGCGCATGGGCGGAGACGAATTCGCCATCGTGCAGGCGTCGTTGACGCAGCTCGCCGATGCCAAGTCGCTGGCGCGGCGCGTCATCGAGACGGTGAGCGAGCCCTACGAGATCGAGGGGCATCAGGTGATCATCGGCACCAGCGTCGGCATCGCCGCCGGGCCGGCGGACGGCCTCACCCCGGAACGATTGATCAAGAACGCCGACCTCGCGCTCTACCGGGCCAAAGGCGATGGCCGCGGCGCCTTCTGCTTCTTCCTGGCGGAGATGGACGCGCAGATGCAGGCGCGGCGGACCATGGAGTACGATTTGCGCCGGGCGCTGGCTGCCAACCAATTCGAGCTCCACTACCAGCCCGTCGTCAACCTCGCGAGCAACGAGATCACCGGCGTCGAGGCGCTCATCCGCTGGCGCCATCCCGAGAAGGGCATGACGCAGCCCACTACCTTCATCGGGCTGGCCGAGGAGATCGGCCTGATCGTCCCGCTCGGCGCGTGGGCGGTTAGAGAAGCCTGCATGACGGTGGTGAAATGGCCCGGCGACCTCAAGGTGGCGGTCAACATCTCGGCAGCGCAATTCCGCCACGCGGGGCTCGTGCAGGTGGTGGCCGACGCGCTCGCCGAATCGGGCCTGCCGGCAGATCGGCTCGAGCTCGAGATCACCGAGACTGCGCTGCTGGCCGACAGCGACGCGACGCTCGCCATGCTGCGTCAGCTGCAGGCCATGGGCGTGCGCATCGCCAACGACGACTTCGGCACGGGCTATTCCTCGCTCAGCCATCTCCAGGCCTTCCCCTTCGACCGCATCAAGATCGATCGCTCGTTCGTCAAGGACATCGCGCTCTGCTCGGGCTCGCTCAACATCGTGCGGGCAATGGCGTCGCTTGCCCATGGGCTCGGCATACCCGCGACCGCGGAAGGCGTCGAGAACGAGGCGCAGCGCGACCAGGTCAGGTCCGAGGGGTGCACCGAGATGCAGGGCTTCCTGCTCAGCCAGCCGCTTCCGGCGCACGAGATCGAGCTGCTGCTGACCCAGGGGAAGGCACGCAAGGTGATCGGCGACGCGGCCGCCGCCTGATCTCAAAAGTCCCTCCGCGGAACGCCGTCATTCCCGCCAAGCGAAGCGCCGAGCGGGAATCCGGCGACACACGCGGCGTGTCTGGCTTTGGGCTGGATTCCCGCGTTCGCTGCGCTCGCGGGAATGACGATCGCGGGCAATAGAGCACGGCTATGCGCCGGGCGGGGCCGGCTCCAGCGGCTGCCAATACCACCACTGGCGCTCGATCACCCAAGCGTCGGTGTCGCGCCGATACTCCGCAAAATGCGGGGAGCTGCGATGGGCCTCGAGGGCGGCCTCGTCGCGGTAGATCTCGATCAGGAAGAACAGCGTCGGGTCGTTCCTGTCGTGGTGCACATCGAAGCGCAGGCAGCCGCCCGGCTCGCGCGCAAGGCTCGTTTGCGCATGGCGCAGGAGGCGTGCCTTGTAGGCCTCGACGGCGTCGGGCTTGGCGCGCAGATGCGCGGTGTGCAGCACGGTCATCGCGTCGGCTCAGGTTGGATAGAGAAGCTTGCGCATGTCGTGCTGGGCCTCGAAGCCCAGCGCCTCACGCGCCGGCGCCAGATCATAGAGCGGGGCGAGCGGGTTGGCGGCATAGACCTCGGGGCGCTTGATCGGAATGCGCTTGCCCATGTACGCGGCCAGCCGCTCGATGGTCGGCTCGGGCGCCAGCGTGGTGGCCGCCGAGATGAAGTAGGGCCCGAAGCCGGGCTTGCCCGCTTCGAGAGCCAGTCGGTAGGCGCGGGCGAGATCGCGGGGGTCGACATAGTGCCACATCGGTCCGCCACCGGCCGGCTGCCGACCTCCCGCCGCGGGCCCTTTGTAGCCCTTTGGATCGGCAGCGCGCGCCTTCACCTCGCATTCGAATTCGGAGTAGAGCACGTAGACGGGCCGGATCACGACGACCTCGAGCCGGCCGCGGACGGCGAAGCTGCGACCCATCTCCTCGCAGAGCTGCTTGCTGAGCGCGTAGGGATCGGTGGGGCGCAATGGGTGGGCGAGGTCGATCGGCAGGTAGTCGGGCGGGATCATGGCGCCCTGCAGCACGGTGAAGCCGACCACCGAGTCGCTCGAGGTCAGGACCACGCGCTTGACGCCCGCCTGCTCCGCCGCCTCCAGCACGTTCCAGGTGCCGACTGTATTGGTCGTCATGATCTGCGATCCCGACCCGCTCCAGATGTTCGGCCGGGCGGCGATGTGGACGATGGCGTCATGGCCCTTCGCCGCCGCGGCCACCGCGGCGAAATCTTCCACCGAGGCCTGGGTGAAGGGTATGGGCGTGCGCGGCTCCACCAGGTCGAGGCCCGATACCTCGCAGCGCCCCTTCAGCTCGCCGACAACGAAGGCACCGAGCAGCCCGCCCGCACCCGTCACCAGGACTTTGCCGAACCGCATGATGCTCTCCTGGCACTACTGTTCCGTCATCAGCATTCTAGCCCTCGGTCATCCCGGTGCTCGTCACCGGGATCCATCTCGCCTCTTGCTCCGGGGCGTGCTGATGGCTGGATACCGGGGACGAGCCCCGGTATGACAACCGGGTTCGCCTTGTTTGAGTCAGCACGCTAGGGCAGAAGCCTGGCGGCACGGTATTGCGCCAGCTGATCGAGCACCATCTGCTCGGTGTCGAGCATGGCGTGATAGCCGGTGGCACGCAGCTTGGTCGTGCGCGAGATCACGTCGTAGTCCTGCGCGAACAGGAAATCGGCGAACCCCCAATGCGCCAGCTGGTCGAGCCGGCGGCTCTCCAGCCCGTGGCGGGCCACCACGCGCTGCCACACCACCTCCTTGTCGCGCATCCAATCGGTCAGCCGCATGGGGCGGACGGTGCCGACCTTCAGCCCGTAGAAGTCGGCGACGCGCTGCCACAGCTGCGACCATCGCACGACGTCGCCGTTGGTGATGTTGAAAGCCTGGTTGCGGCAGGCCTCGGTGATCGCCATGTGCACGAGGCCGTGGGCGAGCAGCGTGGCGTCGGTCAGCTCCGTGATCGCGGCATAGGTGCCGGGCCGGCCGGGGAAGTCGAGCGCCATGCCGAGCTCGGCAATGATCGCGGCGTAGGTGCCGAGCGTCGAGGTGAGATTGCGCGCGCGCTCTGGCGCGAAGTCGCAGATCACGTTCGGCCGCGATGACGACCATGACCACGACCTGCCGCGCTGGCGTTGCCGCAGCAGGTCCTCCTGGTCGTAGTAGAAGTTCGGCGGCAGGTGGCGCGGGTGGTCCTCGCGCGCGGGCGTCGGGAAGGCACCGAGATGCACGCCATACCACTTGGCGCCCTCGACGAGGTGCACGTGCTGCAGCCCAGGTGCGGCCGCCTCGACTGCGTCCAGCACGTTGCGCAGCATGGCGACATTGTCTTCGACGCTCTCGCTGCCACCCTCGCCGTGCTTGGCGCGGGCGCAGTAGAAGAGGTGCGTGACATCAGGAAATGCCGCGAGCCGGCGGCGGCAGTCGGCCGGATCGAGCAGGTCGACGGCCGCGTGGCGCATCCGAGCCGAGGCGGTCGGCGCGTTACGGCTGAGCCCGATCACGGCCCATCCGGGGTCGCCGCTCAGAACCTCGACCAGCCGCTTGGCGGAGGCGCCGGTGGCGCCGGCGACCATGGCCGTGAACTGCGCGCGTGGCGCCGTGTCGCTCATTGCCAACGCCCCCGATTGGCGCGCATCCAGTCGGCGAACGCCGCGATGCCTGATTCAAGACCGAAGCCGGGCTCGAACCCCGTGTCCTGAAACAGCCGCTCGCCGGCGAGGGGCCCCCGCATGCGCGTGTGGTCGGTCCAGGGCGCCGTACCGGGTCCGACCTCGATGACGGCCTTGGGCTCGGCGGCCTTGACCGCACGGGCGACCGCATCGGTGGCGTAGTTCGTGCCGGAGCCCAGATGGTAAACCGGATGCCGCAGCTCGGGCGCCTCGACCGCCGCGAGCAGGCCGGCGGCGACATCGCTGACATGGGTGAAGCTCGCCGCGAAATCGGCCCCGCTCGGCTCGCGCACGGGAAGGCCTGAGAGCGCGCACCCGAGGAAATGCGGGATCGGCCCGCGCGGGTTGTCCCTGATCCTGGGCACCAGCGGCGGCCCGTACACCCAGGACACGCGCACGATCGCGGCGCTCAGGCCGAACTGCGAGCGATACATGGCGACCAGCAGCTCGCCGCAATATTTCGTGGTGCTGTAGACGCTGGTGACGAACGGCTGTGCGTCCTCCAGGATCGGCGCGGTGTCGCTGGCGTTCTGGAATACCGATCCGGTGCTGACGAAGATGAAGCGGCGCCATCCCCCGGTGCGGGCAGCCTCCAGCAGCGTGGCCACGGCGCCGGTGTTGGTCGCCACCGCGCCGAGCGGATCCGGCCGCGCCAGGCCCTCATTGGGCACGGCCGCGGTGTGGATGCAGGCGTCGACCGGGTGCTGCGCGATGGCGGCGCGCACGGCGGCCGCGTCGGTTAGGTCGATCTGGACCCATGCCACGTCGCCCTCAATGGCTCGCGCGTCAGGCTCACGGAAGGTGCCGCGATACTGCGCGACGACGCGTTTGCCCCGCGCGGCGGCCTGCCGCACGACCTCGTAGCCGACGTGGCCCATGGCACCCGTGACGAGGAGCATGTCAACACCCCGCACGACATGCGCGCGGCCTCAACGCGCACCGCATCGCCATTCGGCCTCCAGGATTGTCATATTTGATTTCACGCTCTGAGAGCTGGGCCAACGGCAGCCGTCATGTCAACTGAAACATGCCACATGGGCCGATTGAAAACGGGATTGGTTTCCCCGGGAACAGACGCCCTCACCTGCAACCCATAGACCATGTCGTTGGTGCCGAGACCGACGCGTCTGTCGGAACGTCTGTTGCCTGCGGGATCGTTGCAAAGATCGGGAGCAAGACATGAACCGCACCATGCCAATACGCACAGCCGGCGTCCTCGGCGTCCTGTTGGCGGTCACGCCCTGCGGCGGCGCCCTCGCCGAAACCGGGCGCAGCATCGCACTCGTCCTCGACGGCTCAGGCAGCATGAACGCGAGACTGCCCGACGGCGGCATCCGCATCGATGCCGCGAAATCGGCAGTCGCCGATGTCGTCGGAAGGCTACCCGGGGATACACGGCTTGCCCTGCGCGCCTACGGGCACCAGTCGCCGACACAGCAGAAGAACTGCCAGGACACGGCGCTTCTGGTCGGCTTCGACACTGTGGCCAACAACAAATCCGCCGTCGTTGCCGCTGCGCGCGGCATCCGCGCGCAGGGTTACACGCCGATCACGTACGTGCTGAGGCTCGCCGCCGAGGACCTCCGCAACGAAAACGTAGCCGCGCGCGCGATCGTGCTGGTGAGCGACGGCAAGGAGACCTGCGCTGGTGATCCGTGTGCCACGGCCAAGGCGCTCGCCGCTGCCGACGCCAAGCTCGTCGTGCATACCGTCGGTCTGGGCGTGGATGCGGCGGCACGCTATCAGCTGCAGTGCATCGCCAGCGTTGCGCGCGGCATCTACGTCGACGCGAGCAACGCCGCGGACCTCGCCTCGGCCCTCGGCAGGACGGTTTCTGCGCCCGCCCGCCAGGTCACGGGGGTGGCCGTCGCCGGAGGACCGGGCAAGATCAGGATCGAGGGAGCGCCGCCGGCGTTGCATGAGGTTCTCGACGCCGCCACCGGCAAGGAAATTGCCAAGATCAATACAGGCCATCCGAGCGAGGTCGAGCTGCCGGCGGGCATCTACAATGTCAAGTTCGCCAACGGGCTCTGGATGGGTGTCGAGGTCAAAGCCGGCGCGACCACCTCCCTGAGACCCGGCTTCCTCAAGATCGACGGGCGGGATCTGTGGGGCAACAGGCTTCTCGATCCGGAGACGCGGCAAACCGCGGGCGAGACCCGCGGGGCCTATGATCGGGTCGCCCTGGTGCCCACACGCGTGCTGGTCACCTTCGGCAACCTCCACAAGTTGGTCTGGCCGGAGACTGTCGAAATCAAGGAAGGCGCCACCGTCATGCTGCGCCCTGGCGGCATCCAGGTCCGCTCGGCCAAGACGTTCAAGGGTGTCGTAAAGAGCGCAGATGGCCTCGCGGCCAGCGACATCTCATCCGCCATCAGTCGAATTGCACTACCACCCGGCAAGTACACGCTCGAGCTCGATGGCCGGCAGATCCCCGTCGAGCTCGGGCAAGGGCAGGACGTGGAGATCAAGATTCCGTAGGTGCGAGTGAGAACCTGCCGCTCAATACCGCTCGAAGCCGCGCATCAGTTCCCAGTCGGTGATGCGGCGGTCGTATTCGAGCTGCTCCCACTTTGCCGTGTGCACGTAGTGCTCGACCACGTCGCCCCCGAAGGCGTCGCGCAGCAGCCTGGATTCGGCGAGCCAGCCGGTGGCTTCACGCAGCGTCTTCGGCACTTCGGGCAAGGTCTTGCCGGCGTAGGCGTCACCGGAGAACGGCGGCTCTAGCTCGAGCTTCTCCTCGACGCCCTGCAGGCCGGCGGCGATCAGCGCGGCGAACGCCAGGTAGGGATTGAGGTCGGCGCCGCCGATGCGGCATTCGATGCGGATGGCCTTGGTGCCCTCGCCGCACAGGCGGAACCCGGCCGTGCGATTGTCGCGGCTCCACACGGTCTTGGTGGGGGCGAAGGTGCCGGCCTGGAAGCGCTTGTAGGAGTTGACGTAGGGCGCCAGGAAATAGGTGAAGTCGCGCGCGTACTTGATCTGGCCGGCAAGGAAGGCGCGCATCAGCGCCGACATGCCGTGCTCGGCCTTGGCGTCGTGGAACAGCGGCGTCGATCCCTTCTCGTTCCACAGCGAGAGGTGGATGTGGGAGGACGAGCCGGCGAGGTCGTAGCGCCACTTGGCCATGAAGGTGACGGCTTTGCCCTGGGCGTGTGCGATCTCCTTCACGGCGTTCTTCAGGATGGCGTGGCGATCCGCCATCTCCAGCGCATCGGTGTAGCGTACGTTGATCTCCTCCTGGCCCGGCCCCCACTCGCCCTTTGAGTTCTCGACGGGAATGCCCGCGCCCTGCAGGCCGCGGCGGATGGCGCGCATCACGCCCTCCTCCTTGGTGGTCTGCAGGATGTGATAGTCCTCGATGTAGGCGCCGGCGGTCTCGAGGCCCGAGTAGCGCTTGGCCGCCGCCGACTTGTAGGTCTCGTCGAACAGATAGAACTCGAGCTCGGAGGCGCAGAAGGCGCGCATCTTTCCGGCCGCGAGGCGCTCCAGCTGGCGCTTCAGCATGGCGCGGGGCGAATGCGGCACGTCGTGATGGTGGTGGTCGAGCACGTCGGCCAGCACCAGCGCCGTGCCCTCGAGCCAGGGTAGCGTGCGCAGCGTGGCGAGGTCCGGCTTCAGCACGAAATCGCCGTAACCCTTGTCCCAGCTCGCCGCCACGTAGCCGGGCACCGGCTCCATATCGATGTCGTTGGCGAGCAGGTAGTCGCAGGCGTGCGTCTCCTCATGCGCGCCGTCGACGAAGTACTCGGCCTGGAAGCGCTTGCCGATCAGCCGACCCTGCATGTCGACCAGGGCGACCAGCACCGTATCGATGGTGCCGGCCGCGACCGCCGCCTTCAGCTCGTCGAACCCCAGATTGCCAGCCATGGAAGGCCCCTTCCGCAAATCAGCGCCGCATTGCTTGTCATACCGGGGCTTGTCCCCGGTATCCAGCCATCAGCGAGCGCCCGAGCAAGCGGCAAAATGGATCCCGGTGACAAGCACCGGGATGACGACGATTCATGTACCGCTGTAGCCGCGAACCGCCTTTTCAGCATCCTCGATTGCCGCGGCGACGATGTCGAGCGCCGCCAGCATCTGTGGTTCCGTGATGGTGAGTGGCGGCGTGAGGGTGAGCACGTTGCCCATGGTGGTCTTGAAGGAGAGACCGCGGTCGAGGGCCGCATACATGGCCGCTTCCGCCAGGGCGTTGTCCGGCTCGTTGCCGACGCGGTCGCGCACGAGCTCGATGCCGAGCAGCAGGCCGCGCCCACGCACATCGCCGACGGCGGGGAGGCGCGTCTTCAGCTGATCGAGCCGCTCGAGCGCAATGCCGCCGACGTGGGCCGCATTCTCCACCAGGCCCTCGTCCTCGATGATCTCGATGGTGGTGAGCGCCGCCCGCGTGGTGACGGGGTTCTTCTCGTGCGTGTAGTGGCCAAAGGCCCAGTCGCCGCCGACGTCGAGCTCGGGCCGCGCCAGCACGGCCGCGATCGGCACGATGCCGCCGCCCAGCGCCTTGCCGAGCACGAGGATATCCGGCTTGGCCGTATCGTGCTGGCAGGCGAACATCCGCCCGGTCTTGCCGAGGCCGGCCGGGATCTCGTCGAAAACGAGGAGTGTGCCGTGACGGTCGCAGGCGGCTCGCACGCGCGCCCAGAATCCGGCCGGCGGCACGTAGGGCACGGCGCGGATCGGCTCAGCCACCAAGGCGGCGATATCGCCCTCGCGCTCCAGCACGTATTCGATCATGCGGGCGCAGGCGTCGGCCGAGGCCTCCAGGGTCGCGGTGCCGTACGGACAACGCGTGCTGCTGTACGGGGCGACGTGCACCGCGCCCGCCACCAGCGGCGCTGCCGGACCAGAGCGGAACAGCGCCTCGCCGGACAGTGCGCCGGCGCCGATGCCGGCGCCGTGGAAGGCGTCCCAGAACGACAGCGTCTTGAAGCGCCCCGTCGCTGCGCGCGCGATCTTGACGGCGACCTCGATGGCGTCCGAGCCGCCGGTGGTGAACAGCACCTTGGCCGGCCCGAACGGGGAGATGTCGGAGAGCTTGCGCGCGAGCGCGACCGCCGGCTCGCAGGCATAACGGCGCGGGGCGAAGGGCAGCGCGTCCATCTGCGCGGTGATCGCTTTTTTCAGGCGCGGATGGCCGTAGCCGATGTGATGCACGTTGTTGCCGTGGAAATCCATGGTGCGGCGGCCGGCGGCATCCTCGATAAAGATGCCCTCGGCCTTGGCGATCGCATTGAGGCACGGCGTGGAGACGGATTGGCGCAGGAAATAGCGCTCGTCCTCGGCAAGCAGCGCACGCGTGTCGGCATCGAGCGCGCGGGCCTGCCACGCCGCGCGCCGGCCGGTGAGGTTGGTGTCGCCCTCCGACTGAGGGACGGCGCTCCCGCGCCTGCCTGCCTTCTTGTCCGATGGAGCCGGAGGTGACATATGCGCGCCCCCCTTAGCTCAGCCGCACGCGCGGATCGGCGACGGCATAACTGATGTCGGTCAGGATCTGGCCGAGGATGAACAGCAGCGCTCCCAGATAGACCATGGTGCGCAGGGTGGAAAAATCGTTGCCCTGGATCGCCTCCACCGTCAGCGCGCCGAGCCCCGGGATGCCGAAGAAGGATTCCAGCAGCAGCGCGCCCGTGAACAGGAAGGGGATCGTCATCACCACATTGGTGAGGATCGGGATCAGCGCGTTGCGCAGCACGTGCCGCACCATCACGCGTGCATCGCCGCAGCCCTTGGCCCTGGCCGTGCGCACGTAGTCGCGGGTGATCTCCTCGATGAAGATGGTGCGGTAGAGGCGCACGTCGGCGCCGAAGCCCGCCACCACGCCAACCAGCACCGGCAATGCAAGAAAGCGCGCCATCACGGCTGCGTTGGGATCGAAGCCCGAGATCGGGAACCATTTGAGCAGCATGCCGACCAGGTATTGCCCGGCGATGATGTAGAGCAGGCTCGCAACGCTCATGGTCAGCATGCACAGCACGAGCACGGCGCGGTCGATGTAGGTCTCGCGGAAGAAGGCGACGAACAACGCCACGGCCACGCCGAGCACGAGGCCGAAGGCGAACAGCGGCACGGTGAGACTGAGACTAGGCCCGGCTCCCTCCCAGAGGCGCCGCGCAATCGGCGAATCGTCGGCATCGCTGCGGCCGAAGTCGAAGGTGAGCATGCTGCGGTAGTGCTCGAACAGCAGCGTCTGCGTGTAGCGCCCGGCGTCATAGGCGCCGAAGCTGCGGTTGAGGAACAGCGGCTTGTCGTAGCCGTGGTTCTTCTTCCATTGCGCGTAGACCTCCGGCCGCGCGCGCTCGCCCACCGCCTTGCGGGCGATGTCATCGGGGTCCGTCACGGCGAAGAACAGCACGAACAGCAAGAACAGCACGCCGAGCACGGTGACGAAGCCGTAGCCGATGCGGCGCAGCAGATAGGCGGCCATCACAGGCGCTCCCGATAGTAGGTCCTGACCGCCGGCACCGTGAGGGCCACCATGGCGAGCACGAGCACATACACCGGCCAGCGTACGGGGGCGTTCCATTGCGCTTGCATGCGGGCCCTGATCTCCGGATCGACGTCCTTGTACTTGTAGGCCGGATACGAGATGCCGGTCGGCTTGGAGTTGATCACCCAGGCATGGCTCAGGTTGAAATCCTCCTCGTGGTAGAGCTCGATCCAGGGGCGCTCCTGCTCCAGGATCGCCAACATCCGTTTGACCAGGGCGGCGCGCTGCTCGTTGCTCGGCAGATCCTTCATCTGCCGATACAGCCGGTCGAACTCTGCGTTGCAGAAGTTGGCGGTGTTGGGCCCGCCGCTCTTGGAACGCGCGTTCTGACATTCCAGCAGGAACAGGAAGTTCTCGGGATCGGGGAAGTCCGCGATCCAGCCCCAGATGAAGAGCTGATAGGCGCCGCGCCGGATCTTGTCCTGGAATTGATTGTAGGTGGTGCCCTTGATCTCGACGTCGAGCCCGAGCTGGCGCCAGGCGCGCGCCAGGAACTCGAACTGCAGGTTGGCCGCGGCCGTGGTTGCCGAGGTGTCGAAGCTCAGCTTCAGGCGCGTGTTGGTTTTCGTATCGATGCCGTCCTTGTAGCCTGCTTCCGCCAGCAGCTGCCGTGCGCGCTCCAAATCATGCTGGCGGAACGGGTTCTTGTAGTCGGCGTCATAGCCGAACAGGCCGGGCGGCAGGGGCGTCTGCGCCGGCACGCCGCGGCCGTTGAGAAACAGCTCGAGGTATTGGTTGGTGTCGATGGCGGCGCTCATGGCTTGGCGCAGCTTGCGGCCGCGCTCACCGGCGGGCGCGCCGAGCACGGGATCGTCCATGTTGAAGCCGATGTAGCGGATGCTGGGCTCCACCGTCTTGTCGAGGCGCATGCCCCTGGCCTGCATCTGCGGCGACAGCCGGTCGCCTTGGATCACGGCATCGAAGCTTTCCTTGATGATGCCGCCTTCGTCGTAGTAGCCCTGCAGGAACTTGTTGAAGCGCGGGATGTTCTCCCGCTCGCGCGAGAAGTTGAGGCGGTCGACGAACGGCATGCGCCGCCCGGCATAGGACGGATCGATGCGGCCCTCGGCGACATCCTCGGGCTCGATGCCGGTCGGGAACGCCACACCGGGCGCAGCGGCGTTCGCCGGCAGCGTGCCGTACCAACCCTCGTTGCGCGCGAGCACGAACCGGTACTGCTTCTCGTACACGGCCAGGCGATACGGCCCGGTGCCGACCGCAACATCGGTAAAGCTCGCGCGGCCGTCTCGGCCGGTATAGGTGGCCACCGCCTCCCAGGCCACCGGCGTCGTGAAGGGCATGGCGAACCAGTAGAGAATCTGCGCGTTCGGCGCCGCGAGCACGACCTCCAGCTCGCGGTCGCCGCGCGCGATCACGCCCTCGATGCCGCCGGCGCGCTTGTACTGCTCGTGCACGGGCAGGGCGGCGAAGGCGGCGTCGCCCTTGCGCAGCTCCGCCAGCCGTTTGCTGAACTCGCTGAACCCCAGAACCTCGGCGAAGCTGCTGATCACCGGGCTGTTGACGGCCGGGTCGGCGATCCGCGCGAGCGCGAAGGCAAAATCGGCGGCGACGGCCTCCCGGGCGGCGCGGCCGGTCTGGCTCAGCGCGAAGCAGGGATCAGCATGGAACAGGATGCCCGGTCGGATCTTGAACCGGTAGGACTGGCGGCCATCCCCCAGCTGCTGCGGCTCGGGTACCGACTCCGCCAACCCGGGGATCAGCTGATAGGGCCGTTTGAGATAGTGGTATTCGAGCAGCGTGTCGTAGACGTTGCCGGTGATCACGTGCTCCGCGGTCGTATAGGCGACCGCAGGATCGAGCGTCTTGGGTGCCTCGCTGAAGGAGGAATACAGCACCTTCTTGTCGCGGTCGGCGTCGGGATAGGGATTGTTGGTGCAGCCGGCGAACGCCAACAGCCCGGCCAGCGCCGCCAATACTCCCGTTCGTGCCACGAGCCACCTCACAGGCGGGCAGCTTACATGCGGTACGCCGGCAGCGCGAGGGAGCCCGTGCGACCGAGCCGGGAATGAGCAGATCGCGGCGATGCACGGTCGCCACAACCGGGGTGGAATCCCGCTGCCGCGTCGGGGCGCGCTTGAGGGCGAGCCGCGGCGCGCGTACTGAGCAGCACTCCTGCAATCGCGGCATAGGGTTCGTGTTGCCGCCACCCGAGGCGACCTGAAATGGCCACGTGGCAAGTCATCCTGCTCGGACTGATCGAAGGCCTGACGGAGTTCATCCCCGTCTCCTCCACCGGCCATCTGCTGCTCGTCGGCCACTTCCTCGGCTTCAACTCGCCCGGCAAGACGTTCGAGGTGCTGATCCAGCTCGGCGCCATCCTGGCCATTCTGTCGGTCTATGCCGCCAAGCTGCTGCGCCTCCTCATCGACCTGCCGAGCGATGCGCGCACCCGCCACTTCGTGCTGGGCGTCCTCGTCGCCTTCCTGCCCGCGGCCCTGATCGGCGCCGTCGCGCACAAATACATCAAGGAGATCTTGTTCGACTCGCCGGCGCTGATCTGCACGATGCTGATCGTCGGCGGCGTCGTCCTGCTGGCGGTCGACAAGATGCGGCTCGAGCCGCGCTACCACGACGCCATGGACTTGCCGCTGACCACGGCGCTGGCGATCGGCCTGTTTCAGTGCCTCGCTATGGTCCCCGGCGTCTCGCGCTCGGGCTCGAGCATCGTCGGCGCCTTGCTGCTGGGCGCCGACAAGCGTGCGGCGACCGAGTTCTCCTTCTTCCTCGCCATGCCGACCATGGCCGGTGCCTTCGCCTACGACCTGTACAAGAACTACGGCATACTAGGCGTGCAGGACGTCAGGAGCATCGCCCTCGGGTTTGTCGTCTCCTTCGTTGCCGGCGTGATCGTGGTGCGCTACCTGCTCGACTTCGTCAGCCGGCACGGCTTTGCGCCGTTCGCCTGGTGGCGCATCGTGGTGGGCGGCGCGGGCCTCGGTGCGCTGATTGTGCTCGGCTGATCGGAGATCCAGGAACGCAATTCAATCCCGTCTTGATCCCGGCTAGGATGGCGCAACGGCCGTCCGGAGAGAGCCGTCCATTCCAGCGACGGGGAGGACACATGCTCAGCGCGGAAGACAACAGGCTGCTCACGCAAAGCGGCGCGGGCACGCCGATGGGCGAGCTGCTGCGGCGGTTCTGGCTGCCGGTCCTGCTGTCGCAGGAGTTGCCGGAGGCCGACGGCCCGCCGAAGAAGATCACCGTCATGGGCGAGGCGCTGCTGGCTTTCCGCGACACGCGCGGCAGGATCGGCGTCATCGACCAGCATTGCCCGCACCGCGGCGCCAATCTCTGGCTCGGCCGCAACGAGGAATGCGGCATCCGCTGCGTCTACCATGGCTGGAAATTCGACGTCGACGGCCGCTGCGTCGACTTGCCGACCTCCTATCCCGACCTCAACGCCAAGGACAAGATCCGCATCAAGGCCTACCCGGCGCGCGAATGGGGCGGCATGGTCTGGGCCTACATGGGTCCCGCGGAGAGGATGCCCGAGCTGCCGGCGATGGAGGTCGCGCTGGTGGCCCCAGCGCACCGCTACGTCAGCAAGAAATGGCAGGACTGCAACTGGGTGCAGGCCATGGAGGGCAGCATCGACACCGCGCACTTCTCGTTTGCCCACCTGACCTTCGACAAGCACGCCGACGAGGACCTCGACATCCACAAGCACCTCGTGAGCCCCATCTCGCGCATGAACCCCGATCATGTGCGCTGGATCGCCGACGACCCGCGCCCCGTCATCAAAGTGAGCCCGCACGCCGCCGGCCTCACCATCGCCGGCGGCCGGATCGCCGCCGACGAGAGCATCTATTGGCGCATCGCCCAATTCCTGATGCCCGTCCACGCCTATGCGCCGAGCGCCATGCCGGGCGAGAGCATGTTCGGCCAATCCTTCGTGCCCGTGACCGACACCAGCTGCTGGATCTACACCTACGCCTGGAACCCCGAGCGGCCGCTGACCGAGCAGGAGCGGGCGATGTATCGCAGCGGCAACGGCGTCATCGCCGAGGTCGACGAGACCTACGTGCCCCTCCGCAACAAGGCGAACGACTACCTGATCGACCGCGCCTTGCAGAAGACCCGCAGCTATACGGGTATCAAGGGTGTCTCCGAGCAGGATGCAGCCGTGCAGGACAGCCAGGGCCCGATCGCCGACCGCACGCGCGAGCATCTGGGGCCCACCGACGTCGGCATCCTGCATTTCCGCAAGCTCGTGATGGACGGCGCGCGCGAGTTGCAGCAGGGCAAGGAGCCGTCGGCCGCCGCGTGCGCCGATCGCTATGCCGTCCGCTCGGGCGCCTGCGTCACGCACAAGCGCAAGGACCTCCCCGCGGTGATGCTGGAGCGGTTCGGCGACCCTGCCGGCTTCGTCGGCCGCGTCCGGCCCGTCGCAGCCAAGTGACGCGGCGCCAGAGGGCGCTCGTTGCGAGGATTTCGGCAGGGCGTCGTGAAATTCCGCCGCTATAGCAAGATCGTTTCTGACGAAGCGCTCGACTTCGATCGTGGAACGCGAATCTCGTTCTCAGCTCTATGATCAGAGCAGGATTCACGCTTCGGCCGCCACGTCTCGATCGAAGCAACGTGATGCAATCCGAAGCGATCCTGCTCTATTCGGAGTCTTCCTGCTCGAGAAAGAACCACGTGATGCCGACGCGCAGCACCTTGGCAATTTCGACGAGCAGTGCAGGGCCGACGCGAACCTTCCCCGTCTCGAACGCGTTGAGTTGCCTCGGTGTGATGCCAATGGCTTTGGCGAGCGAACGTTTGTCGAGCCCGATCGCCTCCCGCCTCAGCCTCAGCTTGCGACCGACAATCTCATCGGTCGAGACGCGGCGCGCTGCTCTTCTCGGCTTGCGCTTGTTTCCATTGCTGGTCCGCGCCATCAAAAAAATCTCCAACGCACTGCCGAACTCCACGGCGCCGGCACTAGAGCGAGATCGTTTCAGGGGGAAGCGCGCCGCTTCCGCCTGGGACGTGACTCTCGCTCTAAACAATAGAGCAGCGCAGGATTCACGCTTCGGCCGAGACGTAATCTTGTGGGGCTGACGTGATTCAATCCGAAGCGATCCTGCTCTAGCGCGCCGCCCGCAGTATGCATCAACAATAGGTTGAGAAGCCTGCGGATAACCTGTGAACACGCGGAGGATATGGTGTGAACAATGCCGCGGCAACCACTTTATGTCGTCGGCGGGTCCGCGGGGCAATGCCAGACTCGCACTCTTGGGTAGCCACAGGAGAACAAGCATGACGAACATGCCCGCAACCACTCCGAGCGAACACCAGCACACACATGCCCACGCACATGCCAAGGCGTTCATCGAGGCGGTCCGCATCGACCATGGACCGCACGAGCATCTCGGGCGCTTCTTCCTGGGGGCCGACACCCTCCTTCGTAACCGAGGGCTGGTAGCCTCGTTCGCTCCCGTGCAGCAATTCGCCGACACCAACCAAAGGCACTTCGCAACCTGGGGGCGCCTCATCCCGCTGCTGGATACGCGTCATGCTCGAATCCCCGACCGCGACGCGCTTTGCATCGTCTGCCGCGACAGCCGCGGCGAGATTGTCGCGATCCAAGGCGAGCGCCTGTTCCGAGCGGGTGCCAGAACCCTTGCTGACGTGGTCCACAGTGGCGAATTCTTCGACTCCGACCTCGATGACCCAACTGCCGAGATCGGACGCTGTGAGATCACGGCCCCGGGAGCAAAGACGATGGGGGGGCACATCTCCTACTCCGGCGGGTTGTGGGTTCATCCCCGTTACCGATCGCTGCGATTGGCATCGATACTGCCGCGTCTGACACGCGCCTATGCGGTGGCCCACTGGGGCGCCGACTACAGCGTCGGCTTCGTCAAGGACGATGTTGCCCAGACCGATCTCGGTAGAAGATACGGCTATGCGCATTGCGAGCCGGCCTTCCAATTCTACTCGCGCGGCGCGCTGGACTATCAAGGCGTGCTGTTATGGATGACCAGGTCCGAGCTGCTGGCCGACCTCGAGCAGTTTCTGCAACATTACGCGTCAGACATCGACGCGCGCGTCGATCCTCGCGGCGCTGAGCATCAGCGTCTTCGTGCCTGAGCTGAATGGGGCGATGACGCGCGTGTACCGCGTGCGCAACAGGCCGAAGCGCGGCCAGTTTATGTTGGCGTCGACCGCCTCGTGAATTGGCCGTCCCAGCCGAACCGCTTCGCGGTGGCTCTGCGTCACGAACCGCCCGTACTCGGCGTCCGGGAACTCGGAGAACGACCTGTCGAACGGCTGGCGCATCCAGGCGCAATCATAGAGAGGGTAGCCCTCACCCATGCACTTGACCGTCGCCTGTCCGTTGCCCGTATCGAACTCCGAGATGGTCCATCGACCGCCAAACCGCAGCGAAAGGCCGTGACGCGCCGATGAGCTGTGCGCTGCTCCAATAGCCAGGCGGCGCACTTCCTCCCAGTCGACCAAGAACCCCGCTGCCTTGTCGGCCAGGCGACGCGTCTTGGGCCGGACCAGCGCGTCAGCGTCTGAAACGACGGATCCCTCATGGATGGCCTCGACCAACTGCATACTCGCGACCCGGCCATAGACGAGCTCGTATTTCCAAACGTTGGCAAGCCACGCGATGGTGCAGTGGTGATCATCCTGGTCGAACAGCCAGTAGAGCAGTCCCGTGAGCGTCTTGTCAGAGACGATCTTGGGACGAAGTCGAATGCGCGTCGTGCGCGCAAGAGCCGTGATCTCGATGTACCCGAGGTTGGCGACGGCATAGGTCGCGAACGCCTCGCCATCTATGCTGGCGCCCACCCGGTTCCGCAGGCTCGGTGAGCCCCACGGCGACACGACCCCTAAGTCATCGACGATCCACATCACCCGCACGCTGTCCGTTGACTGCCCATGGTATTGGTTTGACACACAAACGCAATACTAGAGCAGGATCGCTTCGGATTGAGTCGCGCCAGTCCCACCACACACTAGGACCGTTGCAGCGCGGGCGCCCCGTTGCGGCGCACCAGCAGCAGCGCCACCAGGACCGTCGGCACCAGCAGCGCGAGGCCGAGGCTGGTCATCTGCAGCTGGGAGAGCGGCATGATGCCGCCGCCAGGCGTGGCAAAAACAAAGCCGCCGACCACGAGCAGCACGCGCAGCGGCCATTCGAGGACCCCGGCTCTGCGAAGATCGCCGACGCCGGCCTGATAGCCCTGGATGCCGCCGCAGATGAACAGCGTGCCGATGCCGGCGAGCACCGTCAGCCCGAGCGCCTCGAGGTAGGGGTTGTCTCCCTGCAGCACGAGCACCGGGTTCAGCACGAAGAAGAACGGGATGAAATAGATGATGCTGCCGACCCGCATGGACTCCCAACCCGTCTGCATCGCCGGCGCTCCGGCGATGCCTGCGGCGGCAAAGGAGGCGATGGCGACCGGCGGCGTGATCGCCGACAGCATGCCCCAGTAGAAGATGAACATATGCACGGCCATCTTGTTGAGGCCGAGCTTTTCCAACGCGGGAGCAACCAGGATGGCGAGGAAGATGTAGCAGGCCGTGGTGGTGAGGCCGAGCCCCAGCACCAGGCTGGTGATGGCGCACATGGCGAGCAGCAGGAAGGCGTTGTCGCCGGCGATGCGCAGCAGGTCGTTGGCGAGGCTGGAGACGACCCCGGTCATCGAGAAGGCGCCGATCAGCAGGCCGCAGCCGGCCAGGATGCCGACCAGTTCCACGAAGGTCTTGCCGTTCACCTCGAGGAAATTGAGGATGGTCTTGGGCGTCCAACGCTGGTCCTTGGAGAACAGCTGATTGAGGACCAGCAGCAGGGCCGTGGCATAGAACGGCGCATGGCTCTCGCGCTTGAAGTGCAGCAGCATGACGACCAGCAGCACGACCACCAGCACGTAGTACCAGCCCTCCTTGATGGTGACCCAAGCGCTCGGCAGCTCGCGTCGCGGCAAACCTTTCAATCCGTTGCGCGCCGCGTAGGCGTCGACCTGCATGAATAGGGCGAGGTAGTAGAGCGCGGCGGGGATGATGGCCGCCAGCGCCACCTCGGCGTAGCTGACATTGAGAAACTGCGCGATGACGAAGGCGGTTGCCCCCATCACCGGCGGCGCCAGCACGGCCCCGGTCGAGGCGCAGGCCTCGATGGCGCCGGCGTAGGACGCCTTGAAGCCCGTCCGTTTCATGGTCGGGATGGTCATCGTTCCCGCCGTCAGCACATTGGAGACGACGCTGCCCGACATCATGCCGAGCAGACCGCTGGCGAAGATGCCGACCTTGGCGGCGCCGCCGCGGAACGTGCCGCACAGGGCGAATGCGAGATTGATGAAGAACTTGCCGGCCCCCGTCATCATCAATGCGGTACCGAACACGAGGAAGCCGATCACGGTCTCGGCGAAGGCCTGAATGGGAATGCCGAGCAGGCTCTCGCTCGACAGCACGTGGTAGGCGGTCGCCTGCTCGACGGTGGATTGCGCGCCCTTGAGCGGCCCGAGCCAGCCGGCTTCCGCAAACAACGGATAGACGGTGAACGGCAGCACGCTCAGCAGCAGGCTCCAGCCGCCGGTGCGGCGCAGCGCCTCCATCAGCAGCACCCACATAACGAGCCCGGCCACGACCACGGGCATCGGCGCGCCGCCGAACTCCCAGCCGAGCTCGGCCGCCTTGCGCACGCTGAACATGAGGTAGCCGGCCGCCACCCCTGTCAGCAAAAACAGCAGTGCGTCGTACCAGGGGATCCTATCGAGCGGCGCGTAGCTGGTGCCCGGGAAGATCAGGAAGGTGAATGGCAGCATGCACACGATGAGAAGGTAGTAGTATTCCGTGTTGAGCTGCGTGTAGCCGAGGAAGAAGCGCAGCGTGAACTGTTGGTTGATGCACAGGAAGATGGTGAGGGCGGTCGCCAGGATCAGCAGCCAGCGCCAGGGCCCAGCCAGCCTGCGCACGCGGGTGACTTCGCCCTCGACCGGTGCCGCGACCACATGCGGGTCGTCGAACACGACGGCTTTGTCGGGGACTGGCGACACAGGCGCTCCTGAACGGGCGATGCCGGCTGCATTGCTGGCGCGTACGCTTCTCAATCCAGCCCAGGGCAACTTTGAGAGCCCTGGGCTGCTCGGAGGCGTGCTCGCCTGATCCGGGGACGGCCACCTATTCGAAAATGGGATCCTGCCCAATGCCGGTCAGAGCGGCCTTGCGGGCACTCATCCAGGCTTTTGTGAAGGCGTCCTTGTCGTCCGGCGGGGTACCCTTCAGGAACGCATCCCACGTGCTCCCAAGGGTTGCCTGTCGCTTCAGGAGCTTCTGGTTGTGTGCCTCATGCTCGGCTTTCCAGGCGCCCGCCTCCGTGAGGGCCTTCACGGCCCCCTCATGATAGGGCAGCACCCAGGCGAGGTTCTGTCGATCGAGCGCCATGCCGGCAGCGCCCGGAGCGGCGTCCTTGTAGTCGTTGTAGCTGACGATCATCGCCTTGGTGATGTTGTAGACAAGATCGGCCGGCTGCGACGCGTAGGCCATGAAGATGGGATAGGGATACACCGGCATCTCGACCGACCCGCCGGCCGGCACCCCCGCGCCGCACGTCGACTTGTGCGGTTGGTAATAGGGTCCGAACTTGTGCATGCGCGCCCATCCATCCTTGTCGGCGGCGGGCGTCGGCGGGAACACGATGCCGCGCGGTGACGTCTCGACCTCCTTCACCTGGCCGGAGATGTTGGAGGCGATAGCTGCATCGACCTCGTTGTTGACCATCCCCTTCCACATCGCACCGTAACTAGAGAACTCGACCAGCTTGACGTCGGTCCGGCTGAGATTGCCGAAGGCGAGGACGGCGTAGGCGTTCTGGTTGAGCGCGGGCGAGCCCACAACCTGTCCGACGCGCTTGCCTTTGAGGTCTTTGATTTCCTTGACGCCCGTGTCCTTGGCGACGCCGAGCGAGATGCCGTTGCAGTCCGTGACCGACATCATCAGCCGAAGCGGCTGCGGTCCCCATTCCTTTACGGCGAACTCGAACACGCTCTCCTGGGCGAAGTACATGCCGATGCCCATGGCCGAGACCTGGGCGCGATTGGCTCTCAGCGGGGAGAGGCGCGCCACGTCGTTGCCGGCCGGCAGCACGCGCACATCGGCGCCGTGCTTGTCCTTCAGGGCCTTGCCGACAGCGACGGCGATGTTGAAGCCCGAAGATCCGGTGTCGTAGGCCGTGAAGGTCAGCGCCGAGGGCAGCTTGACATCCTGGGCCAGCACCGGGGAAGAGCAGGCGAGCGCGGCGGCGGTCAGAATGGTCGCCAGGCTGGCGATGCGAAACATGCTTCAGATCCTCCCATTTGGTCTCATTGTTGCGGTCTGTCGCCGCTTGCCCGGGAGCATGTCATCAATATCCGTGCCGCGCAATTCCTGCGATCGGCGGCAAGGAGGCGGTGTCAGCTCGTGGCGCGTCTTTCGTCCCCCCTCATCATGCTGAAAGCATGCCTTCGGCATAGGGGGAGGGGAAACGCCCGGCGCTGCCTCAGGCCGCGTGCACGGCGGGCTCGGTCAGCACGGAATAGAGCGCGGCGCGGTCCTTGGAGGCCCGCAGCCGTTCGATCGAGGAAGGCTCGCGCAGCAGCCGGGAGATGCGGGCGAGCGCCTTGAGGTGATCGGCGCCGGCATGCTCGGGCGCCAGCAGCAGGAAGATCAGGTCCACCGGCTCGCTGTCGAGGGCTTCGAAGTCGATCGGCTCGTCGAGCCGCGCGAACACGCTGACGATCTTGCGCAGCGACGGCACCCGCCCATGCGGGATGGCAATGCCGCGGCCGACACCCGTCGAGCCGAGCCCTTCGCGTTGCATCAGCGTGTCGTAGATCTTGCGCTCCTCGAGCCCCGTCAGGCTCGCCGCCCTGTGGGCGAGCTCCTGCAGCGCCTGCTTCTTGGTCTTGGCCTTCAGCGAGGGCAAAATCGCTTCCGGCGATATCAGATCACCGAGTTCCATGTGCGTCTCTTAACATTTGGTCCCAAACACCTGGTCGGAAGCTTCGACGTCTCTGCGGTTGTCGCAGTGGCGGCTTGTCGTCTCGGCCATCACGCGGCCGTTGCCATTGCATTCGCACGGTTCGCGGCACTGGTGCTGTCTTTCGTGCAGGTTTCGTGCCGCGGCTCGCAACATCGTCTTTGCTCGGCCGGTGGCAAACGCCGTCGCGCTCGGCGGCTGCCGAGGTGAGGGCGTGGTGCCTACCTGACGGGATATCCCCCGTGGATATCGCATGAGAAAGATGAACGTGCAGGGCGTCAGATGCGCCCCTTCTGGTCTAAGGCCAATTGTCTCCTGTACACGTGCGTTGCATGTGCCGCCTCGTTCCGATTCGGGCCAATGTCCGCTCGCGCCCGCTGGCGAAATTCAAGGCGCCGACTCTCTCGTCACCCGAGTGGTCCAAACGCGGCCGGACCGTAGATCAGCGGCCATCGGCTGTCAAATAGCCCCGGCCACAATTCTTGTTGCAGATGTTGACGCGCGCAGAGCCGCCGTGACGCTGCAGCTCCTCGCGGGTTCACCCCGCAACCTCCTTGCAGCGCAGGCAAATTCGGGCTGCGGCAATCACAAGCTGGAGTCGAGCCGGGCCGCCATCTGCTTCTCGCGCCGGCGCTGCACCGACGAGGGGATGCGCAACGCCTCGCGGTACTTGGCAACCGTCCGCCGGGCGATTTCGATACCGTCACGCTTGAGATACTCGACGATCTTGTCGTCCGACAGCACGGCAGCGGCCGTCTCGGCGTCGATCAGCTGTCGGATGCGGTGCCGCACCGCCTCGGAGGAGTGCGCCTCGTCGCCGTCGGCGGAGGCGATGGCCGAGGTGAAGAAATACTTGAGCTCGAACACCCCGCGCGGCGTCGACATGTACTTGTTGGAGGTGACGCGGCTCACCGTCGATTCGTGCATCGAGATGGCATCCGCCACAGTCCTCAGGTTGAGCGGCTTCAGGTGCGCGATGCCGTGGGTGAGGAAACCGTCCTGCTGGCGCACGATCTGCTCGGCGACGCGCAGAATGGTGCGCGCCCGCTGATCGAGGCTCTTGACCAGCCAGTTGGCGCTCTGCAGGCAGTCGTTGAGGTAGCCCTTGTCCTTGTCCGAGCAGCGGGTCTTGGAGACGGTGGCATAGTAGCTGCGATTGACCAGCACGCGCGGCAGCGTGTCGTTGTTGAGCTCCACCAGCCAGCTCCCGTCGTGGGCCGGCCGCACCAGCACGTCGGGCAGCATGGGCTGGATCTGCACGGTGCCGAATTTCAGGCCGGGCTTGGGATTGAGGCCCTTGATCTCGGCGATCATCTCGGCCAGCTCTTGGGCATCGACGCCCACCGCCCGCTTCAAGGCCGCCAGGTTGTGGCTGCCGAGCAGGTCCAGATTTGCCAGCAGCTTGGCGATCTGCGGATCGTAGCGGTTCTGATCGCGCAACTGCAGCGCCAGACACTCGGCGAGATCGCGCGCCAGCACGCCCGGCGGATCGAAGCTCTGCACGATCCCGAGCACCTTCTCGATCAGGCTGTCGGGCGCGCCGAGCTTGTCGGCAAGGTCCGCCAGATCGCCGCGCAGATAGCCGCCTTCGTCGACCATGTGAATGAGGTGGGCGCCGATCAGCCGCTCGGCCGGATCGGTGACGGCGACGTGCAGCTGCTCGGTCAGGTAATCCGCCAGCGACAGTCCTGCCGCGACGAAGTCTTCCAGGTTGGTGTCCGCCGCGCCGTATGAATTGCTCGTGCTCGGCCGCACCGACGCCCAGCCGTTGAGCTCCGGCTCGGGGCCGGTGACTACAGGAGCGGGGCTCGGCTCCGCCGCCTGGCCCGAGGCGCCGGTGAGCGGGACCCCTTCGTCGCCGCCGCTCCAGTCGCCGCCGTCCATGTCACCGTCGTTGTCGCCGTCGTCCTCGCGGCGGGATGTGTCGGCCTCGGCGGCACGCTCGGGCGCCACCTCCTCGCGCTCCAGCAGCGGATTGCGCTCGAGCTCGGTCTCCACGTACGAGCTGAGCTCCATGTTGGAGAACTGCAATAGGCGAATGGCCTGCTGCAGCTGGGGTGTCATCACCAGCTGCTGGCCTTGTCTGAGCTCCAATTTGGTCGATAGCGCCATAGCGGCCCCGATCGTCGCCAGGACGTGTCACGGGGTCAAGTTATAAGCTCGCCGCATTAACCGAACATATCCCCCAGATAGACCCGGCGTACGTCTTCATTAGCTATGATTTCCTGAGGGTTACCATGCGTCAGGACCTGACCGTCATAGATGATGTAGGCCCGGTCGACGAGATTTAGGGTCTCCCGCACGTTGTGGTCGGTGATCAGTACGCCGATGCCGCGTGCGGTGAGCTGCCGCACCAGCTGCTGGATATCGCCGACGGCCAGCGGGTCGATGCCGGCAAACGGCTCGTCCAGCAGCATGAAGGAGGGGCGGGAGGCCAGCGCCCTGGCAATCTCGCAGCGCCGCCGCTCGCCGCCCGAGAGCGCCAGCGAGGGCGATTTGCGCAGCCGCGCGATGTTGAACTCCTCCAGCAGGCTGTCGAGCTGCTCCTTGCGCCGCTTGCGGTTTCCCTCCACCAGCTCCAGCACCGCCATGATGTTCTGCTCGACCGTGAGGCCGCGGAAGATCGAGGCCTCTTGCGGCAAATAGCCGATGCCGAGCCGCGCGCGGCGGTACATCGGCAGGTGCGTCACGCTGCGGCCGTCCAGCGTGATCTGGCCAGAGTCGGCCGGCACCAGGCCGGTGATCATGTAGAACACGGTGGTCTTGCCGGCACCGTTCGGGCCGAGCAGGCCCACCGCCTCGCCCCGGGCGGTGGCGAGGGTCACGCCTTTCACCACCATGCGGCTGCGGTAGCTCTTCTGCACGTTGACCGCGGTCAGCCAGCCTTGCCCGCCATGGACGGTGATCTCCTCGTCCGGCTCCGCGCCGTAACCGTTCGCGCCGTTGCGCTGCGGGGCGCGCGGACGGCCGCTCTGGCTGGCCTTGCGCGTCTTGGCTCCGAACGAGAACAGCTTCATCGCACTCAATCGCTGCGCAGCACGGGGCTGGCGCTGTTGCTCGGTTGCCAGCCATCGCGGGCCTTGTCGGCCGGGGCGCCCGGAAGCGCCTTCTTGATGGCGCCCTTGGCCTTCTCCTGCGCTTCCTTGGGATAGAATAGCAGGCACTGCTTGCCGGGTGGACAGGCGTGCGCGGCGGGATCCTTGGCCGGCGGCGGGGTGGGCGCGGTTTGCGGTGAGGAAGCGCTGGTTGCCGGTGCCGCCGCGGTCTCGGCCTCCAGCTCGAACCGGTACATGCCGGTGGCGAGGTCGATCTTGAGGCGCGGGCCCTGCGCCACGTCCTTGCCGCGCGAGACCACCACGCGGTCGCCCATCACCACCGTGTTGGCCTTGACGTCGAAGATTGCCCAGTCGCCGGTGGCGGTCTGCCCGTCCTTGGAGGTGATCAGCACCTTCTGGCGGGCTTCCACGCGCGTGAGCTGGCCCTGCGGCTTGGCGGCCGCGTCGTCGCCGCCGGCCGCGAAGGTGAAGCCGGTCTGGCCCGTGTAGAAGGCGGTCAACTCCACGGTCCGGACGATGAAGTCGCCCTGCTGGGACTTCACGTTGCCGCGAAATACGGCCTGCTTGGTCGTGTCGTACACGTCGAGGAGGTCGGCCTCGACGTCGATGGGCGCGTTGGGATCGGTCTTGAACGAGCCGAGCACGCTTCCCGAAGCGGTGGCGGCCACGTCGGCGGCGGCGGACTTCGCCTTCTGCGCGGGCGCCGCGGCCCTGGCCTCGTTCTGGTAGAAAGTAGCTGCGATGCGCCCGGCCGGCTGCCCGCCTTCGGGCGGCGATTCGAGCCGGCTCCTCGCGGCCTTGCGGTCGACGAACAGGCGCTGGCCCTGCAGCACGTTGCGCTGCTGGTTGACGAGCACGTTGCCGGTGAACAGCGCCGTATCGGCCTTGGCATCGAAGTCGGCCCGATCGCTGGAGACGCGGCGGTCCGAGCCGATCGTCACCACCGAGCCGCGGGTCGCAAGCAGGCGGGAGAGGCGCGAGCCGTCCGCCGCCCCGGGCTGGGGCCCTGCGCCCATCAGCTGATCCGCCGCCTTGCCTTCGTAAGCGATCTGCAGCTCCGGCGTCTTGAGTGTCGAATCGCCCTGCACGGCGACCACGCTGCCGGTGAACACCGCGGTGCGGATGTTGTCGTCGACGTGCAGGTGGTCCGACCGCACGTCGACCGGCTGGCGCGCGTCGCGGCCGAATGCGGTGCCCGGCTGGTTGGCCTGGCCCACCGGCGCGGCGGCGACGAGGCGCGCCGACACGTTGCCCACGAAGGTCGCCTGCCGCGTGTCCGTGCGCAGCGTCATGGCCGAGCCCTTGATCCGGCCGGTCGGCATCGACACGTCGACCGGCTGCTTGGAGACCACCCGGTTCTCCTTGGAATAGACGGTGGCACGCGTCATGCGCGCCTTCAGTCCGTTGGAGGCGTCGATCTCGATGCCGTCGAAGAGCTCCAGCTCGCTCTTGGCGTTGTCGAGCAGGCCGTGCTTGGCCTTGAGCTTGGTGACGACATTGTTGGCCTGCACCAGGTCGCCGTCGACATCGATCAGCTTGATCGGCGCCTGCTGGTTGAACTCCACCACCGCCCGTTTGGCGCGCACCTCGTAGCGCCCGCCGTCCTTGGTCAGGCCGAAGTAGCTCGGGTTCTTCATGGTAAGGTCGTCGGCCGTAACCTGCACCTCGCCGACCTTGAGGCGGCCCTGGCCGAGCTTCCAGCTCACGCCGAGCGTGAGGCCGTAGAACGCGAGGCAGCCCGCGGCGCCGACCGGCAGCACGATGCGCAGGACCCTGACGAGAGCGGAATGCCGGCTGGCCTGACGGAACGCGCGCTCGCGCTCGGACGCGCCCGAAGCCCCGCGCAGGGGCAGGCCCGTCCGCGCCTCCGCGGCGCGGCTGTCCATCGTTATGGCCATGGGCGACTTTCCCCCTTGCAGCGCAAGGGCCCCACTTCGACGAGTCGCGCTAACTGCCTGCGAATTTGGGTGATATTGGGACCCAAGGCAAGGTGGTGCCGGGGGCAGAGTGCTGGAATCCCAGCCGGCGGAGCAAAGGCAGCCGTCGCTGCGACTACCCCAGCACGCCCTTCACCGCTCCGCGCATCTGTTCCAGGGTGAACGGCTTGGTGATGACGCGGGCGATCTTGCCTTTGAGGTGATCGGCGCGGTCGAACTCGCCGGCAAAGCCCGACATCAGCACGATGCGCAGCCCCGGCGCAGCCTCAATGGCCTTTTCGACCAGCTCGATGCCATCGACGCCCGGCATCTGCACGTCCGAGATCAGGAGGTCGATGCGCCCGGCCGCGCCCTGCAGTTGCTCCAGCGCCTCGGCGCCGTCCTGGGTCACGATCACCTGGTGCCCGTCGAGCCCCAGCGCCCGCTGCACCAGGTCGCGGGTAGCAGCGTCGTCGTCGGCCAGAAGGATGCGTGCCATCATGCCCTCCCACGCGACGCTTGGCGGCGCGATCAGCTAGTGGCCTGAATCTCCTAAAGTGAGGGATACAGGCTCTTCAACTTCACACGCGCGTCGGCGGTCGTGAAGTGCCAATTTGCCTTCGCGTTGTGGGTATTGCGACGCGAGCGCCACGCGTCGACT
>Ga0247727_10003807_pt1 | contig 32926 bp, 21 predicted proteins | sample WisWelCaveWW1625_FD_202498 | JGI IMG/M metagenome (GOLD analysis project Ga0247727, IMG submission 202498) | Biofilm microbial communities from Wishing Well Cave, Virginia, United States - WW16-25 | ecosystem: Environmental > Aquatic > Deep subsurface > Groundwater > Cave microbial mat | place...
ATGCAAAACGCCATTCCGCCACGCGCTGCCCGCCGCGCTGCAAGGGATTGGGAAATGCCGGCGACAATGAAAAAATTTTCGGCAGCTCGCCGGCTTCTAAAATCGTGCGCGCTTCCAGCTTGATCATCGCGCCGGAAAAACTCAAACCGGAAGCCGCCATCACCTCTTTCATTTCAAGTCGCAGCGGCAGCGCCATTTCACCCGAACGCAAGCCGGCCTCGCCTCCGTCAAGCGCAGGCGCGAGCAACAACGAAAGCACATTGTGCTGAATTTTCCAATGCGCTTGCCATGGGCCGGCGCGCGTCGCTTGCAGCGGACGATCGGGGATCGTGCCCGACAATTGCAATTGCAGCCGCCATGCGCGCAGTGGCAAATCAGTGCGCCAGGTCAATCGCGTTTGCGCATTTTCCTCCGCGGCAAAATGCAGAGCGAGGGCGCCGGTCCCGGCGTAATTTTCAACCGCAGAATTACTCAATAAATTATCGATCAAGGTCACCACATCGGCGAGGTTGAGGGTCGTATCCACCACGAGATTTGCGGCCCAAATTTCGCGGCGCGGCGGCGAAGGAATGCGCTCCAAAACCAAATCCACCAAAAAAACCAAATCGCGCAAGTCGATCAAACTGTCGAGATTCGCATCTCCCCTTTGCGGCACCCATTCCTGCAAAACCACGCTGTTGTTGTTTTTCACGATCTCATTCGCGACGGTCGCCGTGTCCACTTCGCAGCGAATGGTGTTCGGACCCGTGATCAAAATCAGAGGAGCAAAATTCAGGTTGAACGTTTCTCCCGGATTCAAAGCCGGCACATTGAAGGTTTGCAAAATTTGGTTGTTGACCGCAATTTGTCCGGCCGCAGGGCCGGCCGCGCCGTCACCCAAATTATAAATCACAAATTCCGTCACGTAACTGAAATCCGGCGTATAGCAATCTTCCAATTTCGCCGTTTTTTTCTGAATCACTAAATCGGGAAAAACCGGGCGGGGATTCACGGTGAAATTGGCGCGCACGATTTGCGCGCCGCCGTTGGAGTTGATCGTAAAGGTGGCGGAATAATTGCCCGCGCCAATGGCGCTGATGCTGGCAATGACACGAATGCTGTCGACATTCGTGCGGGTTTGCCCGCTGCGGGGAGAAGGGGAAATCCAGACCACGTTTTCGTCAACGCTCCATTCCAACGTGCCGCCGCCGGTGTTGCGAATGTAAACGGTTTGCGCCGGCGGATTCGACGTGCCTTCCGTCGTCACGAAGTTCAACGTGGTGGGAGAAATTTCCAAAGCCGGCGGTCTGGGGCTAATGTTGAGCGTGACGGCAAGTGAATCATTGCCGCTGTTGCCGGCATTCACAAAAATTTTTCCGGCATATGAGCCGGGCAACAAACTGGCAATGTCCACCGACGCCGCAATTTGATCGATTTCCAAAGTCGTCGTGCCGTTGCCGGGATTAACGTTGAGCCAGGGTTGATTGCTCGTCGCGCTCCAAATTAACGTGCCGCTGCCGCGGTTTTGAACGGTAAAATTTTGCGCCGGCGGATTGCTGCCGCTTTGGGTCGCGGCAAATTCCAGCCGCCGCGTGGACAAAAATAAACTGGGTTGTAATGGATTGATCGTGAGCGTCACCGGCACGCGCACCTCGCCGCCATTCGAAACGAAAAATAAATTCGCTTGCAAGCTTCCCACAGTTAGGCCGGCGGTGTTGACATTGATGGTAACTTGCTCCGGATTGCCGCTGATCGCGCCCGCAGGCGGAGTTGCCAACAACCAAGGTTGATCCACTGCTACGCGCCAGCGCACAGTATCGCTGCCGGCGTTGCGCAGTGTTAAAATTCTCGCGGCGGGATTGGTCTGGCCGAACGTGGCCATGAAATCTAAAAATTCCGGCTCGATCACCAGCCGGGGAGCTTCTTCCACTTTAAAAGGAAATCCCTGCTGATTGTTCGACTCGCGCAGCTCGGGTATTTCCCGGGTGTGATCGAGCGTGACGCGCAGTGTGTAATTGCCCGGCGCGAGCGTGCCCATATTTACGGCATAGTTTGCCAAACCATTGGCGGGCAAGAACGACACGGCCACCGGCGTGTCAATTTTAGCGTTGATAAATTCCACCAAAGCCGTTGAAGCTGCGGCCGGCGCGGTGCCGGCATTCAACACGCTGAATTTGATGACCACCGAATCGGCGCGCTTGGGATTGGCCGGAGAAACTTCCAAGCTCGCGATTTGCAAATCCGGGAGCGCCACTTGCGTCAAACGCGCACCAATGCGCGGTGAGGCCGAATTGCGGTCGCGATCATTGCCGGTGAACACCACGAGATGATTGCCGGCTGCGGATACGGCGCTTTCAAGCTCGACGCCGGTGTTGAGAAAATTCGGCGTGCGCGCCACGCTTGCGATCTTCGTGATCGGTTGTTGATTGCCCAAAAAAGCCTGGCCAAAAACTTCGCTGAAGAGAAACTCTTTCGCATCGCGCTGTGACCAGAAAGAAACAAAGGCGCGCAGGGAGGGCAGCGCTTGTTCGAATGCCGCTACGACCACGGGCGTTGTCAGCGTATCGAGCGCGGTAATTTCAAACGGAGGCGCCACCGGTCCGCCGTTCAAATCGAAACGTTGCGCGCGCAATAATGGCGTGCGTTCCAGGGCATACCACTGCACGATCAATTCGTCCGCGCTCAAAAAAGCGAGCGTGGGATGCGCGACGTTGCGCGCCGCAATGTCTTTTTTGTTGTCGGTGAAATTACCGGGATTGTCGAACAGGCGCAAATTGATGCGATCGCCGCCATCGCCCAAGCCGTGCCACGTAATCGCAGCCATGCCCTTGGAAGAAACCGCCAGATCCAAGCGCTCACCTATGCCGAGATTGTCGCCGCTTTGATCGATGGGAAATACGTCGCTGCCGGGAGCGCCGGCGCTGTTAAAAAATCGCGCCAGCACGAACGCCGGACTGGGGCCAAAATTTTCCAACACCCATGCCGCGATCACCCGGCCATTCGCGTCGCAAACCACCTGCGGCCGCGTGGTCGATCCCAAAGAGCTCGCCTCCAACGGAAAAGGTTTATTGACCGGCTTAAAATCGCGATTCAAAATTTGTGCAACTGCCTGCGAAGTTTGCCGCCGTGTGGTTTGATCCCACACCAGCCACAAAAAGCCTTCCGGCGTGAACGCCAAATGCGGATGGGCGACTTGCAGCGTGTCGTTTCGGTCCGTGATCGGGCGAATCTCGGTCAACGGCCGGCCGATGGCATCGAAATAGCGCAGCAAAATTTGCGACAGGCCTTTTTCATATGCGACCCACACAATCGCGAAGTTGCCGCGCGCATCGAACACTGCGGCCGGCGTACTCACACTATCGCTACGCGGCAATTGATCAACCTCGATGTGAGTGATCACCGAATCCGACGGCAGAAACTGAGCGGAGGCGACTTGCAAAAAAAGCAGGCTCAAGAATGCCAGCGCCAACGTAAATTTTTGAAACACACGAACCCTCACAAAGGAGCTCACATTAGACTAACGATTTAATGTCATTCAACACGGTCTTGCCGTGCATGGCGCTAAACGGCTAAAATCGCGTCGACAATGTAAACGCCGTGCTGTAACCGTGCAAATCAATGGCGCCGTTTTCAGCCTGGCCCGCGGCATAATCGCCGCCGGCGTGCAAGATCAAATGCCCGGAAATTTTCACGGCCATGTTCAAGCCCAGGCGCGAAATCGTGGCGCGGTTGAGCTGCTGGTTGCTTTCGGCGAATCGATTCCAGCCTAGCAGCACACCGGTTTGCGCGCGCCGGCCCCAGTAACGGTTCAAATGCAGCACGGCAAAAGTGGTGTTATTGATGTAAAAATGTTCCGGCGGAATCGCGTTTCCCGTTCCCATCGCGATTTCATTGTCATCTTTCCAAATATGCCGCAGGCTCACACCCCCTTCCCATTGCCGCGCAAAACGCCATTCTCCTGCGAACGAGGGCTCGAATTGCATGCCTTGTTTGAAAAAGTTTTTGCCCTCGATTTGATCGCGCCCATAAATTTGGCCCATCAAATTCAGCTGCCATTTGATCGGCGTGCCGATATAATTGAACATCGCCGTCAAAACATAACGCGCGCCGGGTTTATAAGCAGCGTTTTGATCGCGGCGAAATTCAAATTTCCCGGGCACAATCAACGTTCCGCCCAAACCGAGGCCGAGGGTCCCGGACAAATTCAAAGCATGCGCGAGTGAAAATTCGAGGTCCGTGCCCACGCCCAGGCGTTGCAGGGGAAAACTCAAAATACTTTCGGTGAGTAAATTGGCAACGACGTTTTGATTGAAATCAAGCCGGTTGTCGCCCGTGGGAAGATTGAGGCCCACGCCCAACATCCAACGATCGGCGAGGCGCTGCGAGAACCGCAAGCGCGTATCCGTCACGCCGCTCATTTCATAATTCGATGCCAGCGCGGCATTGCTCCACCCGGCGGCCGAACTGATCAGCAAATGCGAATTGCGGCCGAAGGTAAAATCAAGCACGGCGGGCGCATAAGACTGCGCAATTTCCTGCGTGTATCCCGGCCGTTTGAGCTGCCACGAGACGCGCAGCATTTGTTGCTGAAAGCTCAAAAGCCCGGGCCGATATTCGAAACGCGGCTGCGCCAACATCGGCGCGGCCAACAGCATCACGGCCGTTGCTACAAATGTGACCGGCACATTCTTTTTGATTAATTCTTTTTTTGTCATAATAGGTCATCCCACGCGGCCAGCCGCAATCAATCTCCCTATCTCAACTTCCCCGTTATCGTCACCGTTCCGGTTCTCGCCGGCGGAATCAACGGCGCGGCGTTGGGATTTTGCAAAACCTCGGCGGTCGCGTCCAAATGCTGCGCGGCCGAAGAAGGTGTTGCATCTTCCGCTTGCAAAACGATAAGCTGCTCGTTCGGCAACACCGCCGTGGTCAAAATATTCAACTCCTGCCGTGCTGCTGCGAAATTCGGATCGATTTTCAATGCTTCGGAAAAAGCTTGTTGCGCTTGAGGAATTTTCAAACTGTCGGCGAATTCCAGGCCGCGGCAAAAAGACACGAACGCCAGCGTGCTTTCGGTGGGCAATTTTTGGATGGCTTCACGCTCGCTTTCATTCAAGCGCACACCCAATTGGTCGATCAAAGAAAACGCCAATTGTTTTTCAAGCTGCAATACTTCGCTCATGCGGCCGGCCACGCGCACCGGCTTGGCTACGGCAGCGCTGGTTGAGGATTGAATCACACCGGCATCTAATTGCAGGCTCGAAGTTCCGGAGGCCGTCGCGCCGCCGATGATCACGCGCTCCGCACCTAAAATTCTGCCCGCGCGCGGCGCGGTTAGCTCATCATACAATCCCGAGCTGGACAAGGAAATTTCCTGCATCAATACTTCCAGCTTGGCGCGTTCGACCAAACGCAAGCTGCGCACTTTGCCAAGATCGGTGATCAAAATCGAGGTGAGGCCTTTGAGCAGCGTGGTCCATTCACGGCGCTCGGAGACGTTGCGAAAATACAGCACGGCAACGGTATTGGTTTGCACCGGGGCGTGCGTGCGTGCTTTTTCCAGATGCAACGCCTGCTGCACTTCCTGCTGCGCCAACTGCAACGACAGCCGGGAAATGCGCGCTTGCAATTGCCGGTTCATGGGATCGAATAAAGAATGCTTGCGATATTCACTATAAACCGCAATCGCGCCGGCAGAATTGCCTTTCTGCTCGCGGCACATGCCGAGAAAGAACAGCGTACGGCCGTCGTTGGGCTGCAACATGCGGCTGCGTTCGAGCGCCGAGACCGCCTGCTCGAATTGGCGTGTTTGAAAATATGCCACACCCAGCTCGCGAAAGCGCTTGTAATCGCGCGGAGCGCGCAACGCAGCTTGCGACAACTCACTGATCGCGGCCGCATAATTCCCCTGGTTCAGCGCGCTCCGGCCTTTGCGAAAATGCGCTTCGCCGCAGGCGGATATGCCGAGAATGACCGCAATCAAACAAATTGAAATGGCGGCTCGAAAAACGTTCATGAATAAAATTTTTGAATAAAATTCGAGGCGACTGGCTGTACGCGAAGCAATAGGCGGAGCTTAACTTTTTTGAAAAGTCTCTAGCAGCGCGAGCTTGTTGCGCGCCATGCGGAACGAGGGTGAAATCGACAAAGCCTTATTCAACATCTTGCGCGCGTCTTGATAGCGTTCCTGATCGAGCATGTTCAGCGCCTCGGAATAGGCCATGGCTGCCTCCAGCGGAATTTCTTCTTTGCGCACGCGCTCCAAATTTTCTTCTTCGGCTTTATTGATCGCGACTTCCAAATCTTCGCTGATCTTGATCGCGAGTTTTTTGGAGAGCTCGAAAATTTCGTCGGCCTTGCCTTCGGCCGATTCGGTTTTAATGATCTCACTGGTTTCAGTTTTGACCAGGCGCACGTCCATGCGCAGCTTGCTGCCAAATTTCATGTAGCTGCCGATGAGCATGGATTGCGCGCCGAGCAGCTTGCCCAGGCGCACGGCAAATTCCGGATCGACCAGTTTCTCGCCAGAAACCATGGCGTCGCTGCGTTGAATTTCATCTAAAATAAATTGAATGCGCTCACGCTCGACCACTTTGAGCTTGGTGAGCGTGCCCAGATCTGAAATTAAAATATCAGCCAAACCTTTGCCGAGATTCGCGAGCCGGCCGGCATCATCGAGCGAGTTATTATCGAAATCCAAAATCGCGATGGTTTTGATGTTGCCCGACGGCGCCAGCGCGAAATTGCCCGCGACTTGCTTGCGCGCATTCATCCACGCACGCATCACGGCGGGATGGCTGAGATAAGTATCGCGCGGTTCGTAAGCGGCATCGACTTGCAAAATCTGCGCGAAGCTGTTTTGCACTTGATCTTCGCGTTGCCGGGCGACGTTGCAATACGCCAAAACTTCCAGCGCTTCGACGCGGTCGTTTTGCGAGAGCGTCGAAGTGGTCACTAAACGTTCGAGCAAAGACACGGCCTCGTCGATGCGGCCGTCGCGGAACATGGTTTTGGCTTTTTCCAACTCGAGGTTATCCGCCGCCCACAAAGGCAACGCGAGAGCGAAGAATATACCCACACACATGGCAGGCATGCGTTTCATGGCTGGCACTCCTTACAGTTTTGTATTGTCGCGATGCAGGTGCAATTTTTTGAGACATCAACAAGCGTTCACACTTGTTGCGAAAGGTTAACTCACGTCTTTGTAATTCAAGCAACAAGAAAAGATTGCAGATTGCTGATCATTGTTTCAAAATGATAAAAAGCAAGGGATATGCCAGTCAGTGATACTTGTTCCGGAGGCGAGGCGATCGGAGATTGGAGGCGATTTCGGTGAAAATAAAAGGCGAAAGGCAGAGCATCTGACCCTTCGCCCGCCGCAGAATTTCATTACCCTCACCGCGTTTGGTTAAAAACAAAATAGGGTAAATCTTGCAGAGAGTCAAGTCTTCTCTGATGCATAGAAAAAGGTTATTATGCCAAACATTCATGAAAATGAAGCCAGTGAGAGAATAAAGCAAACTTGGACTTAACGATTTGATCTTTTCCACGCCGCCAGTAACTCCTCGACCTCATGCTTAACCAACTCGCGAGCCTCGAAACGCTCGTAACCGCGAAAGAGCAGATCATCGTATTGAGTATGGCAATGACGAACATGGGCGCGCACCGCGAGAACAATCGCATCGTAATCAAAATTTTTCGCTGACGCGCTGCGACCCACGCGGCCGCTGTATTTTAAACACGCATGTTGAGCAATCTTCTCCGCCGTTTCCGCCGGGCAACTGGGAAAGACTTGGAGAATCTGTCGCGCGAATTCTTCTATAAATTGTTGGTCCAGCACTTCCCGGCGCTCTGCTTCCCGCTCGCGCCGCCTTTGGCGAATGTCACCATCCGCCAAACACTCCTCTTCCGCTTGCTGTAATGCTTTGGGTTCGACCAAGATTCCCTGGCGCTCGTAGCGTTTGCGGCTCCGGCTCCACTCCAAAACTTTCGCGTGCAGGCGCGAGTGTTTGGCTGCGCGCCGGGTTATCGCCGGATCTCCCGAGGGCAAAAACTCCAAATGATCCAAATCGGCGCAGGATAAACATAGCGCGCCTTTTTCTTCAAGCGTAATAAAGCTCCCGTGCGCGAGTTCTTCGCCGCATTCGGCACATTTGGTATCGCGGCGGACAATAAAGACCAGCAATTCTTTGGGTTTTTCGAAAGGCGGCATAAAGCACCTCGAATCAGTTTCAGGAAATTCCGCATCAGACCATTTTCGTGACGTCACGAAAATGGTCGGTGTTTCAACTAATTTGGCCATGTCATCAATTCATGCGCCTCTGCAACACAATCGGCGGCACTCTGGGCTGGTCGCCGCCACGCACGATGATTTTGGGTGGGACCTCACGCATAACGTATCCCGTTTTCTTGACCATCACGGCATACTCGCCCACCGGCACTTGCCATTCCGAGCCGTCGGAAAGATGATCGGTGCTCATGCTGTCCAAAAAAACCGCCCCGAAAACCGGGTCGCCTTTTTCATCGAAAGCTTGCACCCGAATGCGGCCGAACCATTGAAAATCGAGATGGTTGTCTCCGCCGCTATTGACGAGCAATTCTCTGGTTACCGGCGCATAAGATTCCAATCTAAATTGCACGCGATGTTTTCCCGGCTTGACTTGTATTTGCACGCGGCCCTCCCGCGGCTCGCCCTGGCTCACGCCATCGACGAGAATTTCGCTGGGCGGATCGGAGGTGATCAGAAACGGGACGTCAGTCGCTACAGCAGTTGGCGGTTTTCGCGGTTCCTCAGATTCGGCGAGCAGCAGCAATTCCGCCCAAATTTCTTGCGTTTGCGCGCTGTCGATTTGAATCGTCGCTTTCCAAATTTGATAGCCGGCGCGGTGCAGTTGGATTTCGTAATTACCGGTGGCCAGGCTATCCAAACGCGTGGGTGAGAATTGGCTGCGTTGACGACCATTCAAAATAATCGCGGCCCCTTGCGGCTGGCTGGAAATCTTCAAAGCGCCAAATGCCGGCGCGACGATATTGGTATTGATTACCGGCGGCATTTTTGTTTCCGGCGGCAGATGAACGGATTCGGCGGGCGCATCTTCTTTTAAAAAATAATAAGCCATCGCCATTACAAAAGCGAGCGCGCTCAGGCCCACGAAGACATAAGTAGGCAGCATCGTGCTGCGGCGCTGCTGCTGCGCGGTTGCAACTTTTTCGGTTTTCTTTTTTTCACTGGCGGGCGGTGGCGTCGCCGCCGAACCTGGAAAACGAAAAGAAGACGAGGCCGGCTTGTGCTCGAGGGGAAGCGTGGGCTGAGAATAGATGTTGATTTTGGACTGGCGCAAATGCGCGGGCAACGCCTCCAGCTCGGCGGCCAATTCCGTGGCCGAGGGATAACGCTGATTCGGATCTTTTTGCAGTAATTTGAGAATCAACGCTTCGATTTCTTCCGGCAAGTCGGGGTTTAGATGCCGCAGCGAAGGCGGGGAATCGCTGACGTGCTGATGGCACACGGCCATGATTTCACCTTTAAACGGCGGCGTGCCGGCGGCGCATTCATACAGCAAAACGCCGAGTGCATACAAATCCGCGCGCGCATCCACCGCGGCGCCGCGAATCTGTTCCGGCGACATGTACACCGGCGTGCCCATGACCAAATCGCCCTGAGTCAAGCGCGTGATTTGCTCGCCACGCACCAGACCAAAATCAGAAAGAATGGCGTGGTGGCTTTGATCGAGCATCACATTTTCGGGCTTGAGGTCGCGATGCACGAAATTTTTAACCGCGCTCTGCGCATAAGCCAGGGCCACCGCCATTTCCCGCGCGATTTGCAAAATTACTTCCAAAGGCAAAGGCTTGCCGGGATGCAACAAGCTGCGCAACGTGCGCGGCAGGAAATTCATCACGTAATAATGCAGCTCGTCTTCCCGGCCGTGATCAAAAATTTTGATGATGTGGGGATGATCGAGACGGGCGATGGTTTCGGCTTCGTGGTGAAAACGTTTGACCAGCTCCTCGTCGGCGGAGGCGGATTCGCTCAAAACTTTGATAGCTACGTCGCGCTGCAGCGTGATTTGCCGCGCGCGATATACTTCCGCAAACGAGCCCTTGCCAAACAGCTCGCGAATTTCATAACGGCCGCCGCCCAACATTCGGCCGATTAGAGAAATCTTTCTGGCCACGCAACCACTCTAAAAAAGTACATTCCGGGTGACAATTAGAGTCACCGCTTGAATTTTTGTAAAAAAAAGCAAAAAGCTTTTTACGCATTACTTTTATATGCCGCGTTTGCTTTGGGCGCGTTGATAAACTTCCAGATATTGCCGCGCCGAATGATTCCAGGAAAAATCGGCGCGCATGCCGCGGCGCATGATTTTCTGCCAAACCTCCGTTTGCGGAAAAAGATTTAGCGCGCGCTGCATCGAAGTCCACAAGGCATGAGCGGTGAAATCGTAAAAAGAAAAACCGTTGCCTTCGCCGTGAAATTCATAATAATCCTGCACCGTATCCGCCAGGCCGCCGGTGCGGCGCACGATGGGCACGGTGCCGTAATTCAAACAGTACATTTGATTCAAGCCGCACGGTTCGTAGCGTGAGGGCATGATGAACATGTCGCAGCCGGCAGTGATCCAATGCGCCAATTCATTATTGAAGCCGGTGTAGACCGCAACTTTGCCGGGATAAGACTGTGCCGCCCAGCGCAGAAAATCTTCATACTTTTGCGCGCCGCTGCCGAGAATCAAAAATTGTATCGGCCACTGCATGATGACGTCGAACGCCGAAGCCACCAGCTCCAGGCCTTTTTGCTCGGTCAAGCGCGTGATCATGCCGAACACCGGAACGTTTTCATCAAAAGGCAAATGCGCATGCGCGAGCAACGCCTGCTTGTTTTTGAGCTTGGCGGCAAGATCATTTTCATCATAATGGTGCGCCGTGAAACGATCGGTGCGCGGGCTCCATTCCTGCGTATCGATGCCGTTCAAAATGCCCGCCAAATCGGGCGCGCGTCCGCGCAAAACGGTTTCCATGCCGGCGCCAAACTCCGCGGTTTGAATTTCCTGCGCATACGTCGGGCTTACGGTCGTGATCATGTCGGCGTACATCAAACCCGATTTCAAAAAAGAAAATGAATCATAAAATTCATAAGCCCCGCCGAGATGATACTTGGCCGGCGACAGGCCGGCAGAAGCGAGCAGGTCTTTGCTGAAACGGCCCTGGTAGCCGACGTTGTGAATCGACAGCACGCTGGCGGTGCGCTGAAACAAACGGTCCCATTGATACTTTTCCCTCAAGAAAACCGGCATGAGCGCGGTTTGCCAATCGTTGCAATGAATGACGTCCGGCGCCCAATTGAATCGCTGCATGATGAGAAAGGCGGCGTCTTGCAGCAGAATGAAACGCTCGCCTTCATCCGCATCGTTGGTGTAAACTTGCGGACGATGATAATACTGCGGGCAGTCGATAAAATAATATTCCACGCCGGATTCCGCGCGTTTGTACCACACGTTGATCGTAACGGTTTTCCCGCCCACGCGCACGGGCGTGTTGTGAAACTCGTGTGCAAAAATCAAATCATGATCCAGCACGCGAATCGCTTCGTATAAAGGCAGGAAAACTTTGACTTCGTTGCCGGCGGCAACCAAAGCGGCGGGCAAAGCGCCGCTCACGTCCGCCAATCCGCCGGTTTTCACGAAGGGCACGCATTCACTGGTGGCAAAACAGATTTTCATGCAGGCAATCCTTTTTGAAAAAACGCTTGCTAATGCAACAGGCTCGGATTAACATGCTGATACAAAAAGCAATTTATTTTAATCGGCATTCCTCATTTGGGCCGCCGGGCCTGCAACACCACGAGATCCGGAAAATCTTTTTGATCCGGCTGCGGGCTCTCTTCGGGAAACAAATTTTGTTGGCGGCCCGGCGTTTCAGTTTTATGCTGGCGAATATCGCCGAAGCCGGCGGATTTTAACGCAAAAAGATAATCTTGCACCGTATGGCGAAAGGCGCCGGTGCGCAGCTCAAAATCCACTTCAAAAAGGCCTTCGCGAACGCTGCGCGTCTTGACCTCGAAACTATTGGCGGTGGCCAATTCCGGATAATGCACTGCCAGCACCACGCGGCCGCCGGGTTTGAGAATGCGATGCAACTCGTGCAGCACGGCGTGCATGTGCTCGAGATGCTCGCCGGCAAGCGAACACAGCACGGCATCGAAGTGGTTGGCGACGAAAGGCAAGATTTCCCAGGTTTCACTATGAATCAGCCAGCACTCGGGAAATTTTTGCAGCGCCGCACGCAAAGCCGCAAAAGAGGAATCAATGCCGGCCACCAAGCTGCGCGCCTGTGCGAAGCGGCTGAAGCGCCGGCCCGCGCCGCAGCCCAGATCGAGAATGATTTCACCGGCTTGCGGCGCGAGCGCGACCACGCTCAAACGATCGTCACTTTTCGGACGGCGCGAACGAGATTTCTCTGCGGGCGCGGTTTTCGCGGCGCGCCGCACGGGCCGTGCCGCCGGGGGCAAAAGAGATTCCGGCGTGGTTTTCAGCATTGCCGCATTGGCAGCCATAGTCATCTCCCGCAAAATTTTTTAATACCTAGATTAGCGTCTTTCTCCCAAGGGGGAGTTTATTTGCCAAGTAACCACTCGCTGTCAAAACCGCTATAATCTAACCTTCAATCTCCAGAGGCCCATGACCAAAAAGAAAAATCCCTCTCCCCCGGGTTCCGTCGATCCGCGCAATCGTATGAATGATTTGGACAGCCGGAGCTGGCTGAAGTTTCAAAAGAGCTGGTTTGTTTGGCCGGCGCAGCAAGCGCACGCGGAAGTGGCGGCGGATTTCATTCTATTCTTCACCAAACAACGCAACGCCGAAGACCAAGCTGCGTGCATTGGGTTGATTGAAGAAAATACCGGGCCGCTTTTGCCGGTGTTAAAAAAACTCGGGCGCGAAGCCGTAATTTTTTCGCCCACCGGCAAGGAGCTTTTGGCCGCACCCTCCGATCACACAATTGAGCGCCAGCTTGATTATGCGCTGGTCGAGGTTTGCGATTTGCCCGGCGAGCCGCAGCACTTACAACAAAACATTGATTCGTGGCGCGAGCGCTTGCAAGTTCTTGCCAAGCGGCTCAAACCCAAAGCCTATTTGACGATTTTTACGCGAAACTTCGATGCGAATGGTCAATTGCTGCCCTGGGCCTGGTATTTGGGGTTAGTCTTGAGCCGCTTGCTTTCGATTAAGGATGAAAAAATCGGCTGCCGCTCGGCTTCAGGCAAGCTGAATTTGATCAATCAAACCGGTGATCTCACGCATGATTGCGCGAACAGAAACGAGACTCCGCCGGGTGAGGGTATGCAGGCAGGATGGAGAACCGGGCAGGAGGTGATTTATTGCTTGAACTTCCGGCGGGAAGAAAATGAAAGCGAGAACGTTCTTCACGAGGTTCTTCCTCTCTCCAATTTTTTTTCCCTCACACCTTCCACTCCACCTTCATCCGCGCCTGACCGTGGCGCGGCCGCAAATTTCCATGCGCAGATAAAAACTTTCTCGCGGCGAGAGCAAGCGTTGCCGCCTTCCTGGTTTGTGGCAAAGCCGCCGCCGCGCGAGAAAAACGTGTTGTTGCATCCGGCGAAATTTCCGGAATCTCTGGTTACTTATTTTTTGCGCGAATTTTCACAACCGGGCGAGCGCATTTTCGATCCCATGGCCGGCACCGGCAGCGCATTAATGGCGGCGCTGGCGGCGCAGCGGCAGGCGTACGGCCTCGAATTGAATCCGGAATTTCATCGCATCGCGTGCGGGCGCGTACAAAAATATCTTGCCGAAACTCCGCCGGCGGCCGCCTGCAAATGGCAACTGGCCTGCGGCGATGCCGCAGCCGCAGAAAGTTACCTAACCCTTCCCGATACCTTTGACTACGTGTTGACCAGCCCGCCGTATTGGGACATGCTGCGCATGAAAGGCGCGGAAACACAGCAAAAACGCCAGCAAGCCGGCTTATTGCAGTTTTATTCCGACGACGACCGCGACCTCGGTAATCGCAGCGATTACGAAGAATTTTTGGCGGACTTGGTGAAGATCTATTTGCGTGTGGCCGAGCGGCTCGCGCCGGGCCGCTACATGACCATCATCGTTAAAAACATCAAGAAGCGCGGCAAGATTTATCCGCTGGCCTGGCATTTAGCTTTGCGTTTGCGCGAAAGCTTGATCTTGTGTCACGAACAGTTTTGGTGCCAGGACGATCAATCGCTTGCACCTTTCGGCTATCGCTATGCCTGGGTGAGCAATACTTTTCATCATTATTGCCTGCACTTCCGCAAGCCGGAGTGATATGCGGCGTCTTTGCGTGAAAGTATTTATTGATTGATCTCTCCCGGCAATTCTTGATTCAGCGCCGATTCCTGCTCGGGCTCGCGGGGTGTCAAGCCCGAACCATTGTTCAAGCGGTCGCGCCAGATGCGATGTTCGTCGCAATACATGTTTTGCCGCGGTGCGGCTTTGTAGGTGGATTCGAAAACCTTGCCGCATTTCGCGCACATGTAGGTATAAACCGTGCGCTCGCGCTCGACGCGATGCGTGAGCCGCAAGTCTTCCAAATAATCCTGAAAACGCACCACGGGAAAATCGCTGTAGCGCGTGGTGAGCTTGGGAAAAAGATATTCATAAGCCGCCGAACCGCCAATGGTGAAAATCATGATGCGCTTGCCCAATTGCCGCACGCGGTCGAGCGCGGGCTGATAATCGGCGTCGCCCAACACGGCAATGGCGATGTCATAGGCATCGATGGCGGCGAGATACAGCATATTGATGCCCAAAGCCATGTCGATGGTGCGTTCTTTCGGCAGAAAATTCGGGTCGCCTTCGAGCTCGATGCGATCTTGCAACGCCATGTAATGCCCGCGAAAATCGATTTCATGCAAGATCAGATCGAAGCCGAGGTTTTCGCTCAACAACGTATAAAACTTGCGCTGGTCGTCCAGCTTCAGGCCGTCGTCGGGATGGACGTTTGCCGGCACGCTGGCATAATAATACGTGCGCACCAAATCCAACTGCGGTTCGTACCCGAGCGTGGTCTGTATTTGCTCGCACAAAAATTTCATCGCCACGACGTTGATTCTGCTGAAATCGATTTTGTAGGGCCCGCCATGCGCTTTGACCAGCATGTCCTGGTTGTGATACAGCCACGAACCGTCAACGAACGTCATGCAGCGCAACAATCCCGAGCGGCGGATGGCAGCCGGCCGTCGCAAATCGTTATTGCCCTCTGTGCTAATCGCTGATTGATTATTTCCTTCCACGGTTTCCTGCAAAATAGCCATCATGTTCCTCGATCTTTATTTTTTTTGATTGGTGCGAAGCCGGACCGGCTTCGCGTAATTGATTGAAGTGGATTAAAGTCATGAAGCCGTCAAAAAATTCTCCGGTTTGACTCTGCGGAGCTGCTTTTGATGCTCATCGAACTGCTGTAACAATACCGTCGCTTGTTCTCCCTGGGTTTCCGCCGTTTTGATTTGCCGGCGAATGGCCTGCAGGTGATCTTCGATCATGCCGCGCTGCAGCATGGCCAGACAATCCGCGCACCAGCGGCGGTAATCGCGCTCGATTTCTTTGCGCACTTCGCGATTGATCACGCGGGAAACGAAATCGGCCTGCTCGGGATCGTGAAAAAAATGCAGCAGATCGTCCGGCTCCAGCGGAATCTCTCGCCCTAACAACTCGTGAAAAATTTTCGCCATCTCCCGGGCTTGCGGCGCGTGAAAATCTTCCACACGCATAAAGCTGAAAATGAAGCGAATCGCCTCCCAATGCAAAATCATGATGCGGATCAATTCCATTTCCACCGTGCGGCTGCGCGCCATCGCCTTGTCTTCCACACCGGCAAGGGCAGCCAGCCCGGGTTGTCCTTCCGGACGGTTTTCCCGAAAACGATGGCGTTGCGTGCGCAGACGCCGCAGCCGGCTGATTTCTTCCCACAGAATGCGCTCATCCACACGCAACTGCTCGGCCATGCGATGAACCAGCGCTTGCCGCTCCAGGCCGTCGTTCACGCGCGCCAGAGTTTCAACGATTGAACGCAAGCGCTCGAGGGCAAGTTGTTCGGTTTGTTCTGCCGTGGCGCGAGGGACGCCGGCTTCACTTTGCGCGGCACGCGCCGGAACTGAAGTGGCGCGCGAAATCTTAAAATCCAACAGCGCGGGCGCGTGCTCCAAAATTTCGCGCATCTCCCCGACCGGCCGTTTCAATAAAAAGCTATCGGGATCATCGCCGGGTGATAAAGTTGCGACAAAAACTTTCAACCCGTTTTCAACGAGAATATCCGCGCCGCGCATGGTGGCGGAAGAACCGGCGGCGTCGCTATCAAACAACAAGACCACGTTTTTGGTGTAACGCAAAATCACGCGCGCTTGCTGCTCGGTGAGCGCCGTGCCCGAAGTGGCCACGGTATTGGTGAAACCGCAAACGTGCATGCGCATCACGTCGAGATAGCCTTCGACCACGATCAAACGGTCCTGGCTGCGCAAGGCCTCGCGTGCGTGCGTGAAAGCGTAGAGCAAATGTCCTTTGTGATAAACCGCCGTTTCCGGTGAATTGATGTATTTCGCCGAATCCTCCTCGACCAGGCGCCGGCCGCCGAAAGCGATCGCGCGTCCGGAAAGATTGTGAATCGGAAACATCACGCGATTGCGAAAGCGATCGTAATAGCCCGCAGCCTGGCCGTCTTTTTCGCGGGGATTGAGCAACCCGGCCTTCACCAAAATTTCCAAATTGGCCGCCTTCCTGCGCGCATAATCAGCCAAGCCCTCCCATTTGTCCGGAGCTAAACCAACGCCAAACGCGCGCATCGCCTCCTCATTGAAACCGCGCTGGTGTAAATAATCCCGGCCGATTTTTCCGGCCTCGCTCTGCAACACCTGCTGAAAAAATTCCGCCGCAAGCTGGTTCGCATAATATAGCGCTTCTTTTTCCTGCACCGCCGCATGATCTTCCTGCTCCGGCTCGGGAATCGCGATCCCCGCGCGCTTGGCCAGCACGCGCACCGCTTCGGGAAAACTTACGCCTTCTACTTTTTGCACAAAAGCAAAGGCATTGCCGCCGGCGCCGCAGCCGAAGCAATGGAAAATTTGCTTGTCGGGATTCACGCTGAACGACGGCGTTTTTTCGGAATGAAACGGGCACAAGCCGAAAAAATTGCGCCCGGATTTTTTCAAAGTTACATATTCCGAAACGACGCTCACCACGTCCGTGGCAAAGCGGACTTCGTCAATGATTTGAGGCGAAATGACTGCCATATATTATCGAGGTCTGGGGTCAGCGTTTAAATTCCTTCAATCCTGCTCCTCGTCCTCTTCCACTTGACGCGCGCTCAAATACAGCTTGCGCCGCACGAACAGGTCGATCAAATCCTTGTCCAGCTTGCCGCGCTGCGCTTCTTTTTGCAAAATGTCCAAAATCTGCTCGATGGGCATTTCCTTTTTATAAGGCCGGTCTTTCGAGCTGAGCGCATCATAAATATCAGAGATGCACATGATGCGCGCCTGCAACGGAATTTCATCGCCCTTCAAGCCGTTGGGATAACCCGATCCGTCCAAATACTCATGATGCGCAGCCGCAAATTTGGGAATGTTCTCCAAATCTTTCGTGAACGGAATCTTGCACAAAATTTCCAATGTATACTCCACGTGGCGCTGGATTTCTTTGTATTCCGAAGCCGTGAGATTGCCGCGCACCACCGACAAAGACTCATATTCCTTGTGCGTCAAATAATAGCGCTCTTCGCCCATAGTGTCAATAAAAAATTTTTCCGCGATCTGCCGCAAGCGCTCCAAATCTTCTTTCAACAAAGTTTCGCTGGGCACGTTGACGCGCCGCAAAAATTCAATCTCTTCGTCGAGCACCTTCAATTCTTCGGACAGCCGGGCATCACATTCTTGAAAAGCGGCGGCGTGATCGCCGGGGGTTTGCATCAAATCATATTTTTGTTTCATCGCGCGAATCACGCACGCCGATTTGATGGTGGTGAAGCGCTCCGCCACGACTTCGATCTGGTCGTCGTTGAGCTTGGTGACTTTTTCGAGCACGGCTTCTTTGATGCCGATCTTGCCGATGTCATGCAGCCAGCCCGCCATGCGCAATTCTTCCAATTGCTCGGGCGAAAACTTGACCGGCGCAAACAGGCCTTCTTTTTCTTCGTTGATGGCTTTGGCCATGCGCATGGAAAATTTGGCCACGCGCCCGGAATGGCCGGCGGTGTGCGGGGAGCGCGAATCGATGGCCTTCGCCGAATAGCGCACCAGCGAGCGGAACAGATTCCTGATGTCTTCGATCAATTTCGCGTTGCGAATGGCCACGGCGGCCTGGCTGGCGAGCGAAAGAATCAGGGCTTCATATTCTTTGCGAAAGGAAATGACCTTGCCGTTTTCATCGAGCGAATTGACCAGTTGCAGCACGCCGATGATTTCGTCTTTGTGATCGCGCATCGGCACGGTGAGCATCGACTTGCTGCGATAGCTCATGCGCTGGTCAAATTCCTTGTTGAAGCGATAAGCAACGGTGGGAGGGATGTGATAAACATCGGAGGTATTCAACGTCTGCCCGGTGATGGCGACGTAGCCCGAAATGCTTTCCTTGGTCAACGGCACGTAAAAAGATTTAAAGGAGGGTTTTTCCGTGGATTTTTTCTCCAGCGATTCGGTTTGCGCCACTAAAAAATTCAGCTTGTCCGCCTCCTTGATATAAAGGCTGCCGCCATCAGCCAGCGTAAAACGCCGCGCCTCGGTGACGATGAGTTCGAGAAGTTTGTTCAAATTGTGTTCACTGGATAGTGCGATTCCGATCTGATTGAGGCGCGCAATTTGCGATTGTAGGTTTTCGTAAATTGCCGCGCCGGAGCGATCGCTGCTCATGGTTTTCCTCACCAAAGATGTCGAGCGTGATGTCCTATAACCATTGCCATAACGATGCAGCTTATGCATCTTGCCACGTAGCGTGGTTTCCATAGTCGCTCGCCTCACAGCGTTTCTAAAACATTCTCATCATTCCCAAACGACGCGCGGGAATTCCATCCCTGCCCCGGCGTAAAACTTGCTTTGGAGAACGGCCAAAATGCGAGACAATAATACCGACACCGTGCTAGAAGTCCGGAATGAGTCACGGCAGAAATTGGCCCGTGAAAGGTTTGCTTGAACAAAAGGTGATGGCAACCGCGGAGTCGATTCGGGCTTACAAAGAAACGGGGGCAAGATAAAAAATGGTTCAACCAGATGCAAGAAGGAAATCCGTTCAGGTAGCAATTTGATCACCGCGTTTGTGATTCTTTTTTAATTTTTAATTATCATCTTCTTCCTCCTCGTCGTCCTCCGTGCGCCGTATGTTGCTGAACATGCGATCGAGCATGTCGGAATACGTGCGCACCGCGCCCACTTCATCACGGCTCAACATCGAATTTTGATGCAAACCTTCAAGCACGAACTCCATGCCTACGGTGAGCTGCAAGGGATTCAGCTCTCGCGCCGAAGGCAAAAATTGCAAAGCGGTCTCACGCAAGCCGTCGACGGAATTCAATAGGCGGACATATTCCTGCTGCGAAAGCGTATCCGATAAATCGATCTTGCGTCCGTTCTTAAAAAAGCTCACAACTTTGCGATAATGATTTTCGCCTTTCTTCATGGCGGTGTAAGGGTCGGGAAAATAATTCAAAAAAACCTGCTTGATCCCCTTGCCCAGCAGGCCTTTGGCAACGTTGAGAACGCCTTCTTGCTCGCCTTCATAAACCAGCTCGATTTTGCCGGTGACGGCGGAAAGCGCGGAATAAAGATCGCACACGCGCGCCACTAATTCATAATCGCCGGTCAAATAATTCCGGCGTTCGGCATTGCTCACCACATTTTCAAGCATCGCGATGGTCAAGCGTGCGGACACGCCGCTTTTCTGATCGACGAATTCGCTGCGCCGCGCTTCCACCGCAAGCTGCTCGATGATCATGCGCAATATCGGCGCCACGTGCACGGGTATGCTGTCGCGCTTCACCCACGCTTCCTGCGAGGTAATTTGCATGCCGGCCTCCACCGTGCGCGGATAATGCGTCTGAATCTGCGAGCCGATGCGGTCTTTCAGCGGCGTGATGAGATTGCCGCGATTGGTATAATCTTCCGGATTGGCGGAATACACGATCATCACGTCCAGCGGAATGCGCACCGGAAAGCCGCGAATCTGAATGTCCTTTTCTTGCATAATGTTGAACAAGCCGACTTGAATGCGCGGCTGCAAATCCGGCAATTCGTTGATCGCAAAAATGCCGCGATTCACGCGCGGAATGATGCCGAAATGAATGATGCCCTCGTGCGCGTAATGCAGTCGCTGCGCCGCGGCCTTAATGGGATCGATGTCGCCGATCAAGTCGGCGATGGTGACGTCGGGCGTTGCCAGTTTTTCGCCGTAACGCCGGTCGCGATCGATCCATTCGATTTCGGCGTTGTCGCCAAATTCGCTCACCATATCCGTGCCATATTTTGACACCGGCGCAAAGGGATTGTCGTTGATCTCGCTGCCTTTGAGAATGGGAACGTATTCGTCCAACAAATTGGGCAAGGAACGCAGAATCCGGCTTTTCGCCTGGCCGCGCAATCCCAGCAGAATGATGTCGTGCCGGGAAAGAATGGCATTGCAGATCTCGGGAATGACGCTTTCATCATAGCCGACGATGCCCGAAAAAATACGTTCTTTTTTGCGCAACTTCGCAATCAGATTTTTGCGGACTTCGTCTTTGACGGAGAGAACTTTATATTCGGCAGCGCGAAGCTGGCCGGCGGTGCGTAGAGCGAGGAGGTTTTTCATATGAAGAGGTTCAATTGTTCAAAATCATGGTGCACTTCAAAACGCAACGAGTATTGTATCGTTGAATTGGCCAACCCACCCAATGTTGTCATTCTGGAAGAATCTTTTTAGGCAGCACGAATCACTTGATTCCCCGCATTTCATGAATGACATCATTGATCTCTTTTGCCAATTCTTCCTCGGAAAGATTGTGATCCATACGAGGCCGAACCTTCGCCAAAAATTCTTCCATGCCGGCCTGCACCTCAGCCTGTCCCTGCACAAGATACTTTTCATATTCGTCTTGTGACATGACGACGGCCAAAGGAATGCCATTGGCCGTCAGAATATATCGGTCTTCCGTGCCGCGCAATTCTTTCAGCAAGTCAATGAGTTTTTTCTTCGGTGTTTTATTGAGGTCAATCACTTTTTCCATAAAACGCGTTGCTTGTTAAACGACAATAAAGAATTCAGCGCACGAGTTGCTTGACTTATTTGACCGGCGCAATACCCAAATCCTGGCATATTTTTCGAGCGAGGAAATCGCCGATCTCGCGGTGACGAGGAACTGCCGAGCGTTTGTTGAGCACGGGGTTGTGCCACCAGGAGTGCCTTCCACCCTCACATAGAAGTTCACATCCATGTTTCTGCAAATGACGAATAAGATCGCCCCGTTTCATAACGCGATGGATTCTTCCGCATAACCCTCACCGGCCGCATCCAACGCCTCTTGACGGTTGAGTTCGATTGCTTCTCGCAGAGTAACACGCAAGCTTTCCAGCAATTCTTCACGCGTGGGTTCCTGGCAATTCACTCCCGGCACTTCCGCAACCCAGCCAATCCACCAATCACCCGATTTTTTAACTACAGCGGTATAAGATTCTTTCATGGTGAACCTCTTTCGAAATGGTTGCGACTCAGCAAGCAAAAATCATCCAAAGCGATAACCTCAATGCACCCGCCGCTTGCGATTGCGAATATAATCCACAAACACATATTCGCCCAATTTGTTGAGCGAAGAAAAATAAGCGCGGCCGTGATTGGCTTTCGTCATCTTATTCACAAAATCCACCAGCCAGGGATCGTCGGCAATCATGAAAGTTGTGATCGCAATTTTTTCGCGCCGGCACATCACGGCCTCGTCCAGCGTTTTGTTGACGATTTTGCGATCGAGGCCATAGGGGTTTTTGTAAATGCGGCCATATTCAAAAATCGCCGAAGGCTTGCCGTCGGTGATCATGAAAACTTGTTTGTTGACATTGCGCTTGCGTTTCAAAATATTCCGCGCCAGTTGCAAGCCCGCTTTGGTGTTGGTGTGAAACGGGCCCACGCTGACAAAGGGAATATCCGTCACTTTCACTTCCACGGCATCATCGCCGAACAAAATGACATGCAGGCTATCTTTCGGGTATTTGGTCAAAATCAATTCCGACAACGCCAGCGCCACATTCTTGGCCGGCGTGATGCGGTCTTCGCCGTACAAAATCATGCTATGGCTGATGTCGATCATCAACACCGTGGCGCAGGTGGTGAGATGCTCGGTTTCATAAACTTCGAGATCATCTTCGGTGATTTTGATTTCATCAAGCCCGTTGCGCTTGATGGCATTGTTGATGGTGGCGGTAAAATCGAGATTAGCGGGAGCATCGCCGAAGCGAAAGCGTTTGGTTTCCGACAAACGCTCGATGCCCTGCCCGGAATGCGGAACCGCGTGCTGCCCATTGAGCGAGCTTTTGCGCAACGATGAAAAAACTTCATTCAAAGAATCCTGACGGATGCGCTTGCCGCCTTTTTGCGTGAGGCGGTATTTGCCTTTTTCGTCATCGATGTATCCCTGTTGCCTCATCCATTCGATGAAATCGCCCAGGCCTTTTCCCGGCTCGTTGTCAAACAGGCGATGTCTCTTATCCAATTGCGTCAGCCATTGCAGCGCCTGGCCCACGTCGCCGCCGGTGCGCAGCAACAATTGGCTGAACAGCTTCATCAAATCTTCGAACGCCAAGCGGCTTTTGTTTTGCTCGTCACGCCATTCGGAATATCGAAAGATCATGTGGTTGCTCGCGGTTCTCTCTACCCGGTTCGTTTGCTGAAGCAACGATGTGCATTGCCAGTTGTCAAGCTCGAAGGCAAAAACATTAAACGGCAAAATGATTTTGGACAAAACAATATGCAAATTTACCTGCGCAAATGCAAGGCTTTGATTGCTGCATGCACACAAAAAATAAGTAGCGCAGACCTCTTGTCTGCTTAATTCGCCGGCTGGAACTTTGCACTATGGTTTACTTCGCAACAAATTTTCAGAAGGGCTCATCAAGAGGAAGCTATTGGTGTGGAGGATGCCAACCGGCGCGCACCCAGTTCTTACGGGCGGGAACGATATAGTCGTTATTCAAGCGTAAAGCAACAACAGTAGCACGGCCGCAGGGTGTTTGGCCAACGACATAAACACCCTCTTTGCTCCACACAAAATGTTCCAGCCAATTTTGTGTGCGCGGATTGAACAAAGCGACGCGGTCGTTGGTCGCTGGATCAATGGCATGAGTCTGCACCCCTTTATGCCGATTGCAGAGCGCGCATGCTAACCATAGGTTTAATTCAATGGTTTCACCGCCTGCTGCCAAAGGAATAATATGCTCGACATGAAGTTGAATGCCGCTGTATGCCAGCGCTGTCTGACAATATCCACATCGTTGCCCAGATTGTTCAGCAATGGCGCGACGAAGTGAGGTTGGAATATGTGGTCGGCTCATCGGTCAGGGTTGCGGAACGGAATACCCACGCTGATGCAGCAACGTGTATGCTTGCGATTTTATCAATGTCAGCCGCCCGGCTTGGTGGTACAGATTTTCTAATTGACGGGCTTCTTCCGTGGAGAGTTGACGCTCTGCCTGTACGTCGAGCAATTCGTGCAGCAACGCTTCATCTTCCGCCCGCATCTGGCTGCGCGCCACGCGCCAGAGCTCGGCATCCAATAGGGTTGGCAATTGAGCCATCTCTGTCGCTAAATTCGTCGAGGTGTCATCTAACGCCGGCAGCGCAGAATTCAGCATTGATTCTAATAAGTCCTCGATGGAACGATTCAAAAGCATGGCGGCGCGTTGAGCGCGCTTATACGAACTGTCAGGTAGCTGGAGTGTAACAGAATTAATCGCCATTACGCACCTCAAGTTTATAGGAAGAAAAGTAAACGATAAAAGATACATAGCTTTCTACCAAAAATCAAGAAACTTGCTCATTCAAAAAAAGCACTGAGGTAATTTACGGAATTCTGATTGAAAAAAAATTCTTCTTGGCAATGATATTTATTTTATTATGTTGTCGCTGGCCTTCCTCCATTAAAACCAGGAATTGATGTGATAAAAGGCAACGGGAAAATAATCGTTCGAGGGGTATCGAAGCCCAAGGAAACGAGTGCTTCGAAAGAGGGAAATGTGCGCGTTTTTCCGGTTAGCCGCTGGCTCTCCTACCTGATTCTGCTTCCCATACTTATCGCGATAACATTGTTAGGCATTTTCTTTTTTGCCGCTTTACTTGCTTTATTTGTAGTAGCTGCTGTTGGCCTCGGACTCCGGTTTTGGTGGCTGCGCCGGAAACTGCGTAAGTCTAATCGTGCAGAAAAATTGGAAGTGGAATACATTGTCATCGAGGAGCCCCACCTTGTCGAAACGAAAACCGACAAGGCCCGGGAGCAATAATCTGAAAGCATGTCATGGTTACCGAAAATTTCCAACTACTTCATTGATACCATGATTTTTGTAGTCCCGACCCCTCGTGGGTCGCTGTCGAAGCCAATGAATTCGCGGTTGCATCAATGCCCCACAAGGGGGCAGGACTACGAAATTAAAGTGGGTCGCTGTCGAAGCCAATAAATTCGCGGTTGCAACAATGCCCCACAAGGGGGCATGACTACGAAATTAAAGTAACCGCACACTACTTCACTGGTACCGTGATTTATTCGAGTCACCCTGAGAAGTCGAAGGGTGTTATCATGCCTGTCCGTAAAACCGAAAGCCGAATCCCAATCAACTTCCAGACTTCTGATCTGGGTCAAGCGGTGTTAGCGAGTGATGGCCGTTGCGCTCTGGTTGCATTTGTCACTTCGCCCATCGTCGTAAATCGCGAAAACAACTACGTGGTTTTCGTAACCGACGCAGGCTTGGCTGGGTCGGCGCAATCGTTCGAATGGACTTTTACGGAAAGCGACGGTGCGCCCAACACACAGACGACACAGAACGGGGAAGTTTCCTACCTGCCACAAGCGACTGGAAGTCTCAACGTCGCAGTCCGAATTCTCGATGCGGGTAACGCGGAACAAGCCAACCTGACTTTGGATCAGGAAGTCGTGCCACTCAATGCCGAACTCGAGGCGCTCATAGAGAACGCGCAAAACGAAGCCGGACCGAGCGTCGCCAATCCCGACGTGGCGCGCGAATTGGTCAACGATCACAATCCTTATTATCAAGCGGTCGCCCTGCAAACCCCGGAGAGCGGCGATGGATTCAAACAATTCGTTTTCAGCATCGTATTTGACGGCGCATTGCAACGGGTGGCGGCGCGCCGCAAAAAGCATCTCGAACGATTGGCCGCTTCGCTCAACAATCAGGAAGAGGATTTCTTCACGCAGACTGCGGAGGGCGCCGGGGTCTGTGGCATTCGATTGCCACTATTGGCGATGAGTTTCGGGAATCCAACGCCGCTACTCGAGTGGACGGAATTGCCGGAGCCTTCCGCGCAACGGGCTGCAGCCGAGGAGCAATTGCGACAAACACTCGCAGCGCTCGACGAAGCGCAACGGATCGACCTCTTCAACCTCGCGCGATTTCCCAAGAGCAATATCACCCAATGCGGCCGGATCATCGAGGCGCTGCGCGACCGCTATTTCAGCGGGGCGAATTTCAACGAGGTGTTGACGGGAATGTCAGGGACGCGGGCGCACTGGATCGTTAGGCATTACCGCGAGGGGCCCTTATTGAGAAGTTGACACGCGAAGGTCTCACACATGGGAACGACGACCAGAGGCAATACACTTTCGATCACCGAACGATTGCGCCGGGTATATCTGCCGTGTCCCGCGAATAACGGGAATAAAGCGGTTGCCATAAAAGTTTTCGATAAACACAATTTGATTTCGGAAATGATCAGTTCGCAGGACATGGTTACTGAGTTGCAAAACTTCCTGAATGGGATGGGCGCGTCGCCCGGCTTGCCAACCGACATCGCGGCGAATTTGTCTTCACTCCGTTTTACAGTCGACTATGAGCCGAGAGCACCGGGAAGAGAAGAAATTGAGAGATTCGGCGTAACCGATTTTCCCGTGCATCTCCTGACCGCCAGCGGTTTGGTGACTTCATCCAGCCGGGACATTGTTGGGCTAATGGAAGCGCACAGAATTCCGGAAGAAACCAGGGTGGCGGAAAGACCTCAGCCGGGCGAGGAAGGAATAAATATGTTTCGCGTATTTCCATACAGGACGGTCGAAGACGATTGGGAGGAAAACAGAACAGTGCTTGGAATTGGAGTTCCAGGAACGTACTTCACGAACAATCAAACCAGATGCCGCAAAGTCGGGATCATCAAGATGCAGGGGTTTATGACGGAGAACCTGCCAATGGCGCGTCGCCCGGAAAAAATTCTCTTCGTCTTGAAGCACGAACTCGGGCATATGTTCGCACTCAGGCACCAGGAGAACACGATCATGAACCCTGGCTACGATGTTAATCCGGCCAGTCGTTACACGAATGACCAGTTGTTCATTGTCAGCAGATCGTTGGATTCACTGATTCAACCATAGAGTGAATTTTACAATTGAAACGCTATGTGTGCAACTACCTCGGGAAACCAGGCAGCAGGAAAGAAAGGCATCATCGATATTCCGCCGAACACTGTTCCTGTCCCGCCGGGCAATTCGCTTCAAAAATATCTCGAGAAAGCGTACGCGGAGGCAATTGGCGCGGGGAAGTTAGGGACACAGCCCGCAGACGACTCAGTTGCCAAACTTCACGTGCCCATTTCTCTCTTCGCACACGTGAGAACCGGCAGCGGCCATCACTATGCCGGGATTCATGACGACGAAGTGCATTTTTCAGCCAGCCTGATGAAGGTTGCCGCAATGTACGCGGCGTTCAGTTTGCGCGCGGAGGCGCGCAAACTCGCCGCGCCGGGAGGCTTCGCCAACGAGGGTGCGTTTATCGCCGCCCTGAAACTGAAGTTCAAATCTACCGATGCTGTGCCTTCGATACAGAGTGCCGGCGTAGGGCTCGAACCGCGCTATCTCGACGTTCTGAAAGTGACGGGATTCGGAGGAGGCACATTGCAGGTCGAGTTCAACCCCAGCTTTGTAAGCCATATGTCTCAAATGATTGTACCAAGCAACAATGCCAGCGCCGGTGAATGTATTCGCAGACTGGGCTATGCCTATATCAACGTAAAGCTGATGAATGGCGGATTCTATGATCGAACTACCTCCAAAGGAATATGGCTGGCCGCAGATTTTGTGGGTGGCACCCGGGTAGAGATTGATTCCGTGAACGACGGCAAGGTGGCGCAGGCTACGACTTCGCGGCAAATGGCCCGCTTCTTCTCTCTCATTCAGTTAGGAACAATGATTGATGAGTCTTTGCTCGATCCTGCCCTTCGGACCAGCAACACCGAAATGAAAGCACTGCTGAAGGAGGCGCACGGCGTTGATGCGGCATGGATCAGCAAGTTCGGGCCCCGTCGATTCGATTTTGAGGGCGTGAAAGTTGGCCTAGCCAACCTGAAGCCCAACACCCCCCCAAAGGGCGAGGATGTTTATTCCGAAGGTATTCTACTTAAATGGAACGCGGATCCGGCCCCACTGCCTCACAATCTCTCGGGCGACATCGCTGTGTGTTGGCAGAACCTGAGGAAAGGCGCATTCGACACGGGCGTGCCTGCCATCGCAGAGATGATTGAAAAGGCATTTTCCAATTTCCTGAACCAAACACCCGTTTAGAGTAAATCAATGCCTGACGCTCTCCAATCCATTCTCACTGAAGCGGGCCTGGCCATTGCGCCGCTGCGCGCGATCAACACGCCCGAGCGTGCGGTGGCATTTTTTCGCCAATTGGGATACGAAATTCCGCCCGGCGCGTTCGGCGGCGCATTGCCCCAATTGGGCGCGGCGGCGGGTGAGTTGGTTGCAGCCGTCCGGCAACTGGCGCAGGCCACGGATGAAGAGAGCATCGCAGCGGCGATCGTCAATGTGCTGGCGCGGGTGGGCGCGGCAGTTGATGCCATCCGCAAATTGCACGCGCAAGTGGAAGGCGGAGGCGGAGCCGGAATCCCTAACCTCAACGAACTGCCGCGGCGTCTCACCGATTTTCTCGTGCTGGATTATTGCAACACAAAGCGGGCGGAACTCCACGAAGCGCTTCACCTCGTGGGACTGATCGAGCACAATCCCACGCCCGCAGCCGGGCAATCCATGCGTCTGATCAATTGGGAACGATTTGGGCAATTCGTGACCGAACCGCAAAGAATTGCCAACGACGTTTACCGTTGGGACAGCGACTTTGATGCCGATGAGTTTCTCGCCCGATTAGAAAAGCTGATGCGAGCCGCAGTCCTGCCGGGCGGGCTCTATCCACAAGCTGATACTACCCGAACGCTTTTGGGCAACACCTCGCCTGACATACAGGAGCTGCGTTTCCCGATTCTGCAACAGGGCTTTACCCCTGAAACCTACAGCCAGTTCGGTATCACCCTATCTCCCGCCGAAGCGCAAGGCGCGAAGAAAAAAGGTATCGCCCTGCTGCCGTACCTCATGGGCGCGGCGGAATTTAATTTCGCTGTCTGTGAGCGGGGCGAACTGGTTTTTAAGTCCACCGCCGATATCAAAGGCGTCGGCCTGGTGATCCGGCCTCCGTTTAATGCAGAGGGCATTCTGAATTTGACCGGCGCTTTCCAGGCCTCTATTCAAATCCGCGAAAAGCCCGACCGCGCGGAAGAAATGATTCTCATCGGCTCGCGCGGCGGCAGCCGCCTCGCGATTCAAGGCTTGGGTATCAAATGGTTCGCGCAGAATCCTCAGGGAAAATTGGATCTCGGATTCGAAGGCGAGATACAAGCCCTGCGCCTCGTCATTGCCGGTGGCGAAGGCGACGGTTTCTTGCAGAAAATACTTTCCGGGCTAAACGTTCAAGCTGAAGCCAATCTCGGCTTGGGCATGACCCTGCTCACCGGCTTTACTTTCAAGGGCGGGGCCAAGCTCGCTCTGGAGTTAAGCACACACCTCGATCTCGGGCCGGTGCATATCGAGGCGTTGAGGCTGGCTCTGGCCTTGGCCGGCGATCAGATTAACCTGGAGGCCGGCGTCGTTTTCAAATTCGATCTCGGCCCCTTGAAGGCGGTCGTCGAGAACATCGGCATCAAACCCTCACTCCATTTCAAGCAAGGCAATCTCGGTCCAGCCGATCTGGGTGTCTCTTTCAAGCCACCGAATGGCGTCGGCCTCTCTCTCGATGCGGGCGTGGTCAAAGGCGGCGGTTATCTGTTCTTTGATTTCGATCGTGAAGAATACGCCGGTGTGCTCGAACTCTCCATCGCTGAGATCGTCACCGTAAAAGCCATCGGTCTGATTACGACAAAAATGCCCGATGGCTCAAAAGGTTTTTCGCTGCTGATCATCATCACGGCGGAATTCGGCACGGGCATTCAGTTAGGCTTTGGTTTTACTTTGATCGGCTTGGGCGGTCTGTTGGGACTGAATCGCACCATGAACCTCCAGCCGCTGATGGAAGGTGTGCGCACCGGCGCCATCAACAGCATCATGTTTCCGCAAAATCCGGTGGCCAACGCTCCGCGCATCATCAGCGACTTGCGCACCATTTTCCCGCCATACGAAGGAAAATTTCTCATCGGCCCAATGGCCAAACTGGGCTGGGGCACGCCGACGCTGATCAGCGTCTCGTTAGGCGTCATCATCGAGATTCCGGGCAACATCGCCATTTTGGGCGTGTTGAAAATTGCGCTTCCGGCAGAGGAGGCAGCGTTAGTAGTCATCCAGGTCAATTTTGCAGGCGCCATCGAATTTGACAAGAAACGGCTCTACTTCTTCGCAGCTCTGTTCGAATCGCGCATCTTGTTTTTGACTCTCGAAGGAGAGATGGGGCTGTTGGTGGCCTGGGGCGACGATGCCAATTTCGTGGTATCGGTCGGCGGCTTCCATCCGCGCTTCAATCCCCCGCCCTTGCCCTTCCCCAGCCCGCGGCGCATCGCGATCAGCATCCTTAACACCAGTGTCGCCCGCATTCGCACTGAAACGTACTTCGCGGTGACGTCCAACACCGTGCAATTCGGGTCTAAAACTGAAGTGATGTTCGACGTCGGCGTGGCTCGCGTGGACGGCCACCTAGCGTTTGATGCCTTGTTCCAGTTTTCGCCGTTCTATTTTATTATCGAAATATCGGCGGGCGTGTCGCTCAAGGTTTTCGGCGTCGGACTGTTCAGTATCCGCCTGCAATTCGCGCTCGAAGGGCCCACGCCGTGGCGCGCCCATGGCACCGGCACGTTGAGCCTCTTTTTCTTCGATGTCTCGGCCGACTTCGACATCACCTGGGGTGATAGCCAGGATACGACGCTGCCTCCGCTCCCGGTCATGCCTTTGCTGCGCGCCGAATTTGAAAAAGTCGATAACTGGAAAGCCGAACTGCCCGCCAGGAGCAATCTCCTGGTATCGCTCCGTAAACTTTCCGAAACTGAGACCGCCCAGGTGCTGCATCCGCTCGGAACCCTCCGCGTGAGCCAGCGTGCCGTGCCGCTCGATTTGAAAATTGACAAAGTCGGCAGCCAAAAACCGTCGGATGCCAACGAGTATAAGCTTACGCCAACCGCTGGACTGGTCAAGGCGAATGATGCGAACGAGCAATTTGCCAAGGCCCAGTTTGTGAACATGAGCGACGCCGACAAGCTCTCGCAGCGGGCATTCGACCCCCTGCATGGCGGCGTGTTGCTTTCTTCCGGCGCGCAGCAGTTGGGTTCGGCAAAAATGGCGAAACGCAAGGTGCGCTACGAACAGATCATCATCGACAACAATTACAAACGGTTCAGGCGGCGGTTCAAGGTCTTTACCGCAGGGTTCTTTGGGCATTTTTTTTACGGCGCGGCGGTGGCGAAGTCTGAGTTATCGAAAAATTACAAGACCCAACTCGATCCATTCGAGGACAAAGTTAAAGTGAAAGACGGTGGATTCACTGTTGCTTATACAGAGAACAATGCCGCTTACAGCGTCCACGAGAGGTATTTCGCCAGCGAAACCATGGCTAACCAGTTCCTGCGCGAACAGGTGGCCCTGCGTCCGGAACTACACGAAGCGCTGCACGTGATTCCGCAGTATGAGGCGAGCGTTTAGCGATGAAGAGCGGAAAACAGTTGGCAGCATGCTTGAATTTATCTATTTAAAGCGGCGGCCATGCGCGGTTAGCAGCGCCCTATAATCGAAAATAGTTCGTAGCATATTGGGAAGTGCTGTGTAATTCGCGACAGATTCGTGCTGGCTTCGTGAAAGTTCGTACCAAGATTGAAACACGCATCCTGCTCGCCGCCATCCCAGCCGCCCTAGCTCGGCGAGAGCAGAGCAGGTTGGAAAGTTCATCTAATAAAACCCAAAAGTGAGGAGGGGTTTACAATGAAACGGTCTTCTTATCTTACTGCAGCAATTTTTTTGCTCATTCAAGCCGCCACCGCTCAAAGCCAAACTGACTCACTCAGATGCGATGTCCCTTATGTAGGTAGAATTGCTACCATTGGCGAATCTGATCTTATTAGCTTTAGTGTGTCCTCAAATGAAATAATCTCCTTCGTCGTTGTCGCGACTCAACCTGCGGGAACAAACTTCCAACCCTATTGGCGTCTCGTTGATCGCAACGGCAACCCCGCGTCTTCTTGCGGTTCACGCACAACATTACGCCAAGCAGACTGTGGCCATCTGCCTGCTTCCGGTAATCCCTACCGCATCGAGGTTTCTGATTTCTTCAATGACGACGTGGGTAATTACCGAATTCATCTTCAACGATTGACGATAGGATCAACCTGCGAAGACATACCTCTAACTTGCGATGTTCCTTTTGTCGGTGTGATCAATGATTCTGTTGATACTGACCTCTTTAGTTTCAATCTGTCTACAAACGAGAGATTTGCCGTCACCATCGTTCGCGGTTCTTCTTCGGGTATTAATTTTCAGCCGTATTGGCGCCTTCTTGATCGCAACGGAAATCCTGCATCTTCTTGCGGTTCCTGGACGACATTACGTCAAGCAGACTGCGGCCCTCTGCCTACTTCCGGTAATCCTTATCGTATCGAGGTCACCGACTTTTTCAATGATGATAAAGGCCCATTCCGGCTTCATCTTCAGCGCTTGACGGTGGGAGTAACTTGTGAAGACATCGCGTTAACTTGTGATACTCCTTTTACTGGTACCATTGGCGATTCTGTCGATAGTGATCTTCTAAGTTTCAACGTGCCCTCCAATGAACTGGTTACAATCACCGTCACTAAAAGTTCGCCTTCTGGGATAAACTTTCAACCCTACTGGCGTCTCCTTGATAATACCGGAAGCCCGGCAACATCTTGTGGGTCACGCACAACCTCAACTCAAGTTGACTGTGGTTCTTTATCTCCTTCCGGTAATCCATATCGCATCGAAATCTCTGACTTTTTCAATGACGATAAGGGCACCTACATCGCGAGGTACAGGCCTCTTGTAAGCCCCTGTACAACGATCAGCGTCACTGCTCCGGCTGCGGGCGCAACTTGGATCGTTGGATCGAGCCAAACCGTCTCGTGGACTTCGAACAACGTCACTGGTAATATGAATATCAAACTCTCCACCGACGGCGGCGTGACATTTCCAATCACACTCGCTTCGAACACAGCGAATGATAACACTGAAATCATCACCGTCCCCAACAATCCTTCCAGCACGTGCCGCGTGCGCGTCGAATCAGTTGCGAATACCAGCGTCTTTGGGATTAATCCCGGCAACTTCACGATACCACCCGTGCCAACGATCAATGTCACCGCTCCGGCTGCGGGTGTAACGTGGATCGTTGGATCGAATCAAACCGTATCGTGGACTTCGAGCAACGTGACTGGCAATGTCAATATCCATCTCTCCATCGATG
>Ga0247727_10003808_pt1 | contig 32924 bp, 36 predicted proteins | sample WisWelCaveWW1625_FD_202498 | JGI IMG/M metagenome (GOLD analysis project Ga0247727, IMG submission 202498) | Biofilm microbial communities from Wishing Well Cave, Virginia, United States - WW16-25 | ecosystem: Environmental > Aquatic > Deep subsurface > Groundwater > Cave microbial mat | place...
CGACCCGGCACTTCAGGCAGATGGGCGCATCGCACTTGCTGCAGCGGACCAGCGTCTCGCGTTCGGGATGGTTGACGCAATGCTGCGCGCCAGGCTCGGCCATCACGGCGCCTTGCCTTTCGCGGGCGGATTCTTCAGTTGCAACTGATAGAACAACACGTTGCCCGACTCGCGCCCGGCCACCAGCCAGCCGTTGCCGAAGGGCGCGCCGAAATCGACGAGACGCATGTCGTAGGCATGATTCTGCGAGTTCACCATGCGCTTCAGAAACCTGCCGTCGCCGGCGTTTTCCCACCACGCCACTTCGCGCGTTTGGCGACTGATGGCGGCGAGGTCGGTCTTGCCGTCGGCGTCGAAGTCGCCCACCGCCAACGCATGCGGCGTCTTGAACTCGGGGTCGATGATTTGCTGGTCCCAGGTCTCTTTCGGTGGCGCCGTTGCTGCCCTGGAGGTGGCGGGAGCTGATTTGCCCTTGCTCTTTGCGACCGGCGGAGTTGGTTTCGGTGTGGGCAGTGTCACCATTCGGCGGAACCAGAACAGTCCCACGCTGTGGCCGAGCGCGACCACCAGGTCGGTCTTGCCGTCGCCGTCGAGGTCGGCCAGCGCTGCGTGAGACCCGCCGACCAAGTCGGTGACGAGCGCGCGCTGCTTCCAGCCTTTCGTGCTGTCCCACCACACGACAGTTCCGTCCGAAGGCAGGGCGGCCAACAGGTCGAGCTTGCCGTCACCGTTCACGTCAACGTGGCTCAGCGAATGCAGCGAGCCAGCCGCGTCTTTCGCCAGTTCGATCGGTTCCCACTTTGGATCAGACCTGGGGTTCGGCGGCAGCTTGAAGGCGAGCAGCTTCCCATTCCCGTTGGCGACAATCTCTGGTTTGCCATCGGCGTCAAGGTCGGCGACCAACAATTCATGCAGCCCGACCAGGCTCTCGGCGATGAGGTGGCGTTTCCAATCTTCGGTGGTCGCCGGCATCGGACACTCGTACCAAACCAATGTCTTCGCGGTCGCTTCGGCGCTGAGCAAGTCGGGGCTGCCGTCACCATCGACATCGAGGGCGGCATGCGCGAGGCCCTGGACATTGTCGAGCGTCTCGCTGGCCTTCTTGATGAGCCGCTTCGGACGGTTCGGCATTTCGAACCAGGCGACCTCGGTTGGCGACGAAGTTGCGAAGTCGAGCTTGCCGTCCTGGTTGAAGTCGGCGACCGCCACCGACGCTGCCGTCATCCCGCCGACGAAGCTCTGGGGGCTTACGTTGATGCGCGGCTCCGGCGGCCTGGAGGCCTCGGGCGTGGCGCCGGCCAGAACTACCGCAGCCAATGCGGCCAGCGCCGAGGCCAGACTAAGTGCGCGCATCACGTTCTCCCACGATTCCCAGTTCCTCGTTCAGAAAGCGTTTGATCGCGGCGGCGCTGGCCTTCGCGGGGTAGCCGGTAAAGTCGTGGTCATCGACGATCCAGCCGTCGAAGTCCGCCGACTTGAGAATCTCCCAGCACGCCGGCAGATTGATCACTCCGCGCCCCAGTTCGATCATGCGCCACTGCGCGTCCAGGTCGTAACCACCCGCGTTGGTCGGCGCGGACAGCCGCAAGTGTTGGCGCACCTCCGGCGTCCAGTTGGGCGCAATGTCTTTGAAATGCACATAGCTGATTCGATGCTGATAGCGCTGGATAATCGCGACTTCATCCATGCCGCTGAGCCGCAGTTGCGCGGTGTCCGGGCAGAACTTCACCCACTCGGGATCGGTGAGCTCAAGGAACCGATGCAGCGCGGCCTCCTGTTCGAAGCAACTGCCCCAGTGGTTGTGCCAGGCGAGTTGCACGCCGTAGCGATGGGCGCTCTCGCCAATGCGGTTGCAAGCGTCGGCGATCGTCCGCACCGACCGCTCCCATTTGTGCGAGTCGCGCGGGATGATCGGCACGCCCCCATCGATCAGGAAATCTTCCGCGCCGACCTGGGCCAGCCAATAGGCGCGGCGATAGGCAGCTTCCTCGTCTTCGGTCGCGCGCGTCTCGTCGAGGAACGGTAAGTAGAGGTAGTAGGTCGAAAGCCGCAAGCCGTGTAAGTCGAGCAGGCGCTTCAAGTCCTTCGGATGATGAAGCCACGGCTGGCCGTATCCGCCGCTGAACTCGACGCCGTCGTAGCCCAACAGCGCCAACTCGTCGAACGCGCGATGAATGTTCTCGGGATGATTGTCGCGCAAATAGATGTGAGGATTGAGGCCGAGCTTCGGCATCGGTTCACCGGGGCAGCGGCACGAAACCGCTGAAGGAGAGGCCGCCGCCTTCTCGGCGAACGCTGACGTTCAATCCGGCGGGCAATCCCGCCGCGGCGCCGCTACCAAACAGCCAGAAAAGCTGGCCGGCACTGACATTGGCCTTGGTGCGGGCAGCAGTGAATTCGGCGTTGCGCGCAAGCCCGTTGCGCGCGCTTCCAGCCGCCAGCGCCTTGGTGGCGGTGTCGAGCGAGTCGGTGATGAGCATCACCTGTGAGGTGAACGCAAACACCAGTTCCGGCATCGGCGCACCCTTCGCCAGCTTCAGCACCGTCATGTCGGCCTGGGCGTTCGCCTGCGCGATGGTGGATTCGACCAGTTTCTGCATCCGCAGTAACGTTACGATTTGATTGAACGAGGATTTCACCGGCGCGCCGCTCTTGAGTGGAGCGCAGACGATCATCCGCGGCGCCGGAGTGACGACAAAGCCCAGGCTCACCGGCCCGTCGACGTTGTTCCAGACGAAGTCGAGCACCGGCTGCCATTCCGCCACTGGCAAGGTCGGGCGGCCTTGCGTGCTCGTCCCCGGCGGCGCGAACGGAACGGCAAGATTCCATAACGCCTTCGCATCCATTAGTGCGTAGACGGCGACCTCTGCTGGCATGTAGGGCAGCGCCTTGTCATCCGGTGCCTGCGCGTAGGCGCTGGTCGCCGCGAACAGCAGAACGAGGGAGAGCCTGGAGAATCGCATCGCTATCGCGCCTTTCGTATCGGTAGACCCGCACCGGCTGCGGATAGCCGGCGAACCGGCGCTCCTCGGCGCGTCGCCAGTGCTCATCGAGCCAGGCGCGCACCACGCCGCGCGGATCGGTGACTTCATCATAGCATAGGACAAGCCACACCCGTTTCCTCTCGCGGGTGGCCGGTCCGAGCCGGGCAGCAATGACCCGCGCAAACTCTGCCGGGGACAGGGCACGGTGCGACGGCATCCAGTGGTGGAGCCTGTCAAACGGCCGCTTGAGATAGTGGCGCAGCGTAATGTCTTCCCAGTCGGCATCGAAAATCAACAGGTCATCGGACTCCAGCCGACGCTCGAAGAACCGGGCAGCGGAACGGAAATCGTCGCGATGGTAGACCGGTAGCACCAGGTAGTTGCGCACCCCGACGAGATTCAGTACGATTACGAACGCGACGAACACGCTGAACGAAGCGCGTACGCGCAGGGCATGTGACGCACCTACCGCGACCACCATCAGGAAGAACGGATAGGCGCCGATGGCGTAACGCGTCTGATGGAAGTTTGTTTTCCAGGCAAGCAGAAACGCGAAGGCGAGTGGGCCAACGAGTCCGGTCAGGACGAAGGCCGCGCGGCGCTCTCGGATCAACTGAACGGCGCCGGACAGCGCGAGCGCGCAGGCCACGACTATTCCGAGCGAAATGACGCTGAACACGACCTCCGCTGTTGCCTTCGAGAAGCCGCGCGAATAGCCCACGGCGAAGTCGGCCAACACGGTGAAGAGCGCCGACTCGGCATGGTCGAGACTGCCCTGCCCCGGTGCGAAGCGTTCGGCGTAGTCGGGGTTGTAGAGTTTGATCGCCAATAACCAGCCGCCGAAACTCGCGACCGCGCAGCCGGCCGCAGCCAGCCAGCGCAATAACCGGGGACGCGGCCAACGCGCGATGACCACGAACGCACCGTGTCCGACCAAGGTTGGCAACATGAGGTTGCTCACGAAGAGACCGGCCGCCACGCTCAAGCCATAGGGAATCCAGCGGCGTGGCTGCGTTTCGACTTCCAGCAGCAACCACGACGCCAGCACCACCGCCGCACACACCGGCATCGTGTTGCGGGCTTCATGCGAGTAATGCACTGGATAGGAAGACACGGTAAACAGGCCGGCAGCGATCAGGCCGGCGCGGTCATCGGCGAAGCGTCGCGTCAGCGCAAAAACCCCGGGAATCGCTGCGAGGCCGAGCAGGGCGGAGGGAAGTCTCAACCAGAACTCCGCCTCCCCGCAGCGCAGCAGGAGCCAGGTGATAAGGTAGTGAAGTGGTGGATGCTGTCCGTCTTCGATGAGGGTCTTGAAGAGGTGAGCCAGTGAACGCGAGGCGGCCTGGTACGTGAAAACTTCATCGAACCACAAGCTCTGGGCGCCGAGGGGCAGCAAGCGCAACGCGCCACCGACGCACAGCAGGCATGTCAGCCAGCGGCGGACTGCGAGCTGGGCGGCCACGTGGTCAGCGCTTACAGCGACTCCCACAACAATAGCACGGTGAGCAGCCCGGCGAGCATGGCGGCCACCGCAAACAACAGGGTCTCCAACGCGTCTGGCGCCTGCTCATAGCAGAAGATCGTGCCCGCGGACAGGCCGCAGGCCAGCGCACCCGCCCAAACTCCCAGCGTGCGCTTCCACTGCTTGCGGCTGGCTTTGCGCGGAAGGATCAACAACCCGAAGCTCCCGAGCGCAATTCCGGCCACCGCCAGTAGAATCTCCAGGAACAACAAGCCGGACAGCAGATAAAAAAAGCCGCAGGCGATTACCGACAACGCGATAATCATGTGGCTGACACGGATGGTTACGTGCGCGTCCTTCACCCAAACTGCTCCTTCGGTTGCTGCGATGAGCGCCGGCTCCGGCGCGTGGTTTGTGAACGCGTGGCGGACTTTGACTCGTTGCCAGGCCTGGGTCAAGGAGCGCTAAGGTTGGCGGATATGCGCCCCGGCAACGTCCTGACATAAGCGTCGAACTTGGGCGTCGGGAGTGTGGATAGCGCGCACAACAGATAACGATCGGCGAGCAAGCCACCGGCGCGAAATCCGCCGAGGTCCGCGATCTGCGGCGACTGGCAGCCCTTGGCCGCGCCGCAGCTAAAGATGAAGTCACTGGCCGGCAAGACGTACACCCACACCGAGCGACCCTCCCCGTCGTAACGAAAAACCGGCGCTTTGGCGCCGAAGCAGCCGCACACCATCACTGTCGACAGGGACAGTCCTTCCGGGTGGAAGTCCCACGGCGGCACCTGGTAGCCAATCTCATCGCTCAACCAGTCGATCGCGGTTTGGAGATCAGTCACCAGTCGCATTTGGCAGGTATTGCAGCCCGGGCCACGAGTGTGGTGCAGGCGCCAGGCATCCCGCACCTGCTCTTCCGTTATGGCGATGGGCTCGGGAGCTGGCCGATACTGCGACCAGGTGGTGGTAACCGCGAGTACGGCGGTGGCAATGATCAGCGCGGAAATCTTGATCGAGATGTTCGAAGTCGCGACCGGAGGATCCGTCTTTTTGAGTTGCGTGGTCACTCGTCGCCAGAGCGAGGGGGGCGGCGTGGTGCTGCGGAGCCGCTGGTGAAGCAGGGACTTCACCGCCTGCAATTCCGCCAACGATTGCGCGCACTGCGGGCAGTGTTCCAGATGTTCTGAAAAGGCGGCCTGCTCGGCCGCCAGATCGCCATCCACGGCGCGGGAAACTAACTGCTGTGCTTCGCGACAGGTGATCATGTCAGCCACCCGCGCTGGCGGGCATAGTCGGCCAGCTGCTGCGCCATTTGATGACGGCCGCGCGAGAGCCGCGAGCGCACGGTGCCGATCGGGATTCCCAACGCGTCCGCAGTTTCCTGGTAGCTCAATTCGCTCAAATCCGTTAGCACCACGACAGCCCTAAACTCTTCCGGCAACGCCAGCAATGCCGCCTCGATTTGCTCATCCGTCACCGCGTTCATCATCGCTTCCGGCGGGTTCACGGTCGGCTGGCCCAGGCCGCGATCGTTGCTGGGTTCAACCACCAACTCTTCGTAGGAGACTGCGCTGGGTTCGCGGGTTCGCTTGCGATATTGGTTGATGAACGTGGTCGTCAAAATGCGAAACAGCCAGGCGCGGAAATTGGTTCCACGTTCGAACTGGTGAAAATGAGTGTAAGCGCGGACAAACGTCTCCTGCGCGAGGTCTTCGGCATCTTCCGCGCAACCGGTCATCCGCAACGAGGCCAGGTAAATGTCGCGCTCGCACGGGCGGGCGATCGACTCAAACTCGCGACGACGCTCGGCTGCCGCGAGCGCTCGCGCTTCGCGCTGGCTGGTGAAGAAACCGAGGGCCGCCATCCTGCGCATAATGGCCCTCAGCATACCACAGGCAAGCGGCGATTGTCAAGTCAAGCGCGCCGGCGCGCGCTGAGGGCATCCCCGGTCAGGCCGCCCAACAGCCCGAAGACGAGCATGCACGCTTCCGCCATCAACCACAGCCCATCCAGCCGGAAGCCGAGGGCAATATAAACCAGCGGCCCGCTAAAGGCGAAGTAGAGCAGCGCCGCGAGCGCGCCGCTGATTCGCCCCCCCTCCCGCGCGGCAAAACGCGACGAAGCGCAGACCGCGACCGCAACAATGGCGAAGGAGGCGAGACTGTAGAGCGGCAAGCGCATCAATTCCGAGTACTCCCCGGTGAGGGTCTTGGCAATTCCCACGACCAGAAAGACACTCGCCACCGCGGCGCCCGCCCACGCCGCCGACAGCGCCGTGGCTCGCACGTCTACTCGCAACCGGGGGTTGGCGCGCGCGCCGGGATCGCCGAACACCAGAGCCAACACGCCATTCGCCACGCTCGCACACCACATGCCTCCGAGGAACAGAGCGCCGCTGCGCGCTGCGCCGTTGGGATCGCGCACCAGCACGATCAGCGCGAACAGTGTTGCCAGCGCCACGAACGCGAATGCGCCGGGCGCAAGTTGGCGTTGCATCAGGCGGGCGGCATCGAGCAGGCTGCTCCACCGCTCCGGCCACGACAACCCCGTCCGATGACGCGGACGCGTCGGGCGGGGCGCCGCGGCCAGGTCGGCCAGTGCTGCGGACCGGATCTGCTCGGTTACCGCCTCCGACAGCGGAGCGGCCTGCCACTGCCGGACCAGCAGCGTGGTGCGTCGAAGCTCGGTCTCCTCGCGCACGCAATCGGCGCAGGCGGACAGGTGTCGCGCCACGGCCAGAGTTTCGTCGGCCGACAACTGCGCGAGCACAAAGTGCGTCAGCTCGTCGCGCACGGATTGGCACAGCATGATCATCACATCCAGTCCTGAAGTTGGTCGCGGAGTCGGCGCATGGCGTTGTGCATGCGCGACTTCACGGTGCCCACGGGAATATCCAGAGTCTCGGCGATTTCGGGATAGGACCGACCCTCGAAATGACACAGCACCACCACGGCGCGCTGTTCTACCGGCAAGGTGGTAACCGCCCGTCGAATCGCCGCTTGTAGTTGATTGTCCTCGAACCGCAACCCCGGCGCCGGCGCGTCGTCGGCCATCAGGTCGCCGAGCGTGAGACTCTCGTCGTCGGTCAGCGGTTCGTCCAGCGACACCGCACGGCGGTGTTGCTGACGCCGGAAGAAATCCACGCACAGGTTGTGTGCGATCCGATACGCCCAGGTCGTAAACTTCTGCGCCGGATCGAACGAGGGCGCCGCCTGCAGAATGCGGACAAACGTCGTTTGCACCAAGTCCTCCGCCTCCGTCACATTGCCCACCTGCCTCAGAAAGAAGTTAAACAGCGGCTTGCCGTGGCGCTCGAGCAATTGATCGAACGCCAGTGCCTCCCCGCCGGCAACGCCGTCCATCAGTTCTTCATCCGTGGCCATCAGTTGCGGGTTCATACGAATGCGGGTTCACAAGAGTTCACAGCGAGGAGATTAACCGGAGTCCCGGCAAGTATGAAGTTTTCGAGAAGGCGAAGCCCGAGTTCCTCAGGACATCACCGCGTCGCAAGCTCGGCGTCGATGACAACGTCAAGTCGGCCGGCGGCGATTTCGGCCATGATCCACTGGCAGGGCGCGCGCAACGCGTGCTCGGCGCCAGCGGCGTACATCGGAACATTCGTGTCAAGCAACCGGGCGGCTGGCATCGGCGGGACTTACTTGCAGCCACTGGCGATTATCTCGTCTTCCATTTGCTCCCAGTCGGCAGCAGGGAGATTCATCGCGCACAGCCGCCGCAGCGCGAGTGCGCGCGCACCCGTTTCGTCGCCGTTTTCACGCCAGCCCGCCAGCCGTTTCTGGCGTATCACGTCTTCGACCGGGGCCAGTTCCTCCAGCGAAAACCCCTTGAGTTGTTCAGCAATGTCGAGCACAGCAGTCTGCGCCATTCAAGATCACCCCGCTGTCCACAGGCTAACACGGGATTTCCGTTCCATTCGTTCATCTCCCTATCCCCACTTGTATCCCTGCTGTCGGAAGCGAACTGCGATACGTCGTACTTCACTCGGGAACCTTTCGTCGTTATGATTTGTTCCAATCAATCAGCCCGAGTTTCTCGGGCAATCAATCTTCTGGAGGAAGCAATGAAAAGTCGAGTTCGGACGGGGTTCACGTTGATCGAGTTGTTGGTCGTCATCGCCATCATCGCCATTCTCGCATCCATTCTGTTTCCGGTGTTTTCGCGGGCGCGTGAAAAGGCCCGTGGTGCGCAGTGCGCGTCAAATCTGAAGAGTCTTGGCATGGCCGTGCTTCAGTATTCGTCGGACTACGACGAGCAGTTTCCCCTCCGTGCCCCGGAGCCAACCTGGGAGTTTACTCTCGGCACCCAGCCGCCAACTGCGCGCGCGGGATCGACGGTTTTTCGGGCTGGTTATTGGCCCAACGCGCTGGAAGCCTACATGAAGAACTGGCAGGTTTTTCAGTGCCCCTCCGGTGTTCCGACCGACTACAGCGGCGGCGCAGCCGCTGGGGCTAATCCATTCTACAGCTTCTCCTATAATTTCAACGGGCTGCTGGGAGGCTATCATCAAGCTGGCGTCGTTTCCCCGGCCGCGTGCATCATGTTTTGGGAAGGAATGGGTGACAAGGCCTCCAGCGTCTTCGTGGTCAACCATCCCTGGGTGACCTTCCCGGGCACCACGGCCGCAAACTTCCCGAATCGGTATATCGCTCCCAACGGACCCAATAACACATGCGGAACGGGGACGTTAGCTTCCTTGTTCGGCAGCCTCAACGGAATCGCGCCGCGCGTGAACATTCACACCGATGGGCAAAACTACGCCTATGCCGATGGCCATGTCAAATGGCAGAAAAGCGGCTCAATCAATTCGACGTGGGCGGCGGTAAACCAGGCAACCGGGTTTGCGACCAGTCTCTGGTGGGACGGTTGTTGCCCGTGGTACTTCCGTCCCATTGTCCAGTAGTCAACCGCTGAAAGGAACAACTCATGAAGATCGCGAAATGTGCGCTACTGACTCTGCTGCTGGCCATCGCTCTGGTCGCCGGATGCAGCAAGAGTGATTCCACGACCCCCTCAGCGGATTCCGGAGCGAAGCCGCCTACCACCAACGTTGGCCCAGCCGGCACCCCCGGAGCCGGGCCGACCACTGGGCAGCCAGCCCCAGCCAAAGCCAACGTCCAGTAAACTAATCAACACCTCAAAGTTAGGGCCAGTCTTCACCTCCGTGGAGACTGGCCTTTCTTTTACAGGATCGGTGAGTTTCCGAAGAGCTTGGCCGTTAACCTTGTCGGCTGGCGTTTTCACCCGAATTCTTCGCGCGTTAACGCACGATTCTCGGCTTTTAACCCGAAATCCTTTAGCTTTAACCGAAATGCCTCTGCTTTTCACCGAAACAGCCCGGCCCTGCACCCTATCGGCTCCCTGACGACTCTGCGCGCTTCCGCCTTTCACAGGAGAACTTCAAGGATTCACTTGCACTCTTCCGGCCTGCGCTTGTAGACCTTGGGAATTAACCGGGTTAACAGTTCAGGATTGTCGGTTAAACCTCGCGGAGATCGGGAGCTGGCCCCATCCCCAAATCGCCGTTCTCCATCCCCCTATCTCCACCGCATTCGCCATTCCCACGCGCACCGGCTATACTGTGCACGATTTCAGGAGGTGGTTCCAATGGTCGAGATCAAGGAGTTCAACTTCATCCTGCTCCAGCTTCGGTACATCCATGCGTCCATGGTGCGCATTGCCGCCTATCGCCCGATGAACAAACAGCCGGCCGACGTGCTGGCCATGATTGACGAGGGCAAGGCGGCACGCACCGCGCTGATTTCCGCCGATGCTGACCTGGGATTGGCGCGGGGCGAGCGGAACGAAATTGGCGGCACGGCGCACGACCTGTCGGTGCGCGTGTTCGCGATTCTGGAGAGCGTTTTTATCGGGGATGCGGGGAGCCTGACCGCCATCGGTCGCCTGCCGGTCCAGGATCGGACCGTCGAGGAGTGGTTGGAACGGGCGCGGGAAATTTCGAAGCTGTGGGGCAAGCTGCCCAATCCGCCGGGCTGGACGTCACCGTTTGTGGCCTGGCCCGGCATGGACCAGGCGGCGTTCGATTTAGTGCTGGCCGACTTCGAAGCGAAGAACGATGCGTTTGCCGGCGTGGAAATAGATTTCAATTTGAAGGATGGCAACCTGCACAACAAACTGCAGCCGCGCGATGCGCAATTCGCGACCACCGCCATCACCACCGGGCGCAAGCAGTTCAAGCCCACCGACGCCGAATGGGACGCCATCAGCCGCATTCCCGACAAGCCGGCGGCGCAGGATCCGTCGCAGGCGGTCATCACGGTGGCGACTTCGCCGGCGGCCGGGCAGGTCCATCTGGAATACGACGCCGCGCACGCGACCACTTGGAACGTGCTGCAAAAAGGCCCGAGCGAGGCGGACTTCGTCGTCGTCGCCGACGATGTGATTGAACAGGTCTACGACCAAAGCGGCCTGACCGCGGGCAGCTACCAGTACAAAGTTGTGGGCCTCAACTCGCGCGGCGCCGGACCCGAAAGCGCCGTGAGCACGGTGACAGTGGCGTAGCGGCCAGCGCTCGGCGAAAAGAAACGGTGACGCGAGAGACTTGACACGCCCACATCTGTCGGAGTAAACTGCGATTCGTCGCCTACACACGGGAACTTTACTTCGTTACACTTTGTTCCAATCAATCAGCCCGAGTTTCTCGGGCAATCAATCTTCTGGAGGAAGCAATGAAAAGTCGAGTTCGGACGGGGTTCACGTTGATCGAGTTGTTGGTCGTCATCGCCATCATCGCCATCCTGGCAGCGATTCTGTTCCCGGTCTTTGCCACCGCACGGGAGAAAGCCCGGCAAATCAGTTGTGTGAGCAACCAGAAAAGCCTGGGGATGGCCACTCTCCAGTACAGTCAGGATTACAATGAACAGTTCATGCTGCGTGCACCGATTGCAGCCTGGGAATACACCTGGATGCCGACGCCGGGCGGTCAATGGCCCAATGCGGCACAAGCTGCGCAGTTCAGTTCGGCATGGGCGGGTGCAATTCAGCCCTACGCCAAGAGCTGGCAGATTTATCAGTGTCCGACCGCGGTGGGCTTGGAGGTTACCGGCTACGGGAACATCATGACACCGCCCAAGTTTGGGTTCAACATGGCGTTCAATGCCCTGCTGGGCGCGTACAGTCATGCCGGAGTCGCGTCACCGGCACGATGCATTCTGTTCTGGGAAGTGTGGGGAAACAATGCGGTTATCAACTCAACGCTGGCTGCGCCGCCTATCGTTACTCCCGATCCAAGGAATCCCGCCATTTTCCCGGTTCGCTACACACCCATTAGCGGCAACGCATGCGGTACTCGGGCACTCATGTGGGCGCGGACACCCAACGAAAGGGTGATCCATCACAGCGGTGGCCAGGTGTACACGTACGCAGACGGTCACAGCAAGTGGGTGAGAAGCAACGCGCCATTCGATGCCGGCGGCGCGTGGGCCTCAGTCAATGCCAATGGATCGTGGGCCAGCTACTGGTGGAACGGGTGCGTCCCGGCTGCGTTCGCGCCGGACCGCCAATAGGAGTCGTCGTGATGCAGAATCAGTCGAAGATTATCGGGGTGGCGGTAGCGCTCGTCTTGGTGGTAGGAATCATTCTCTATCGGTCTTACTTTTCGCGTCCGGATTGGTCTGCGAAGGCCGAACCGACGGCTGGAGTCACCTCGAACACGGGCACAACAACGGCTGGTCAACCGCAAGCACCGGTGGGACAATCCGGGGCCACAACGCCCGGCGGACCGGCCACGCTCGGTAAGTGAAAGTCACAGTACGATAACCTCTCGTCAAGCGGATCGACAAAGAAGGGCACGCTCGCGAGGCGTGCCCTTCCTTGTGTTAACGGCGACTCCTCGTCGTAGTGACCATCTTGAATACGGTCCGGAGCATCTTCGAGATCTCCGACAGCCGTTGCTGTCGTGGAGTTGAATCTCCCCCCAATGGAGAGCCCGCCTCACCATCATGAGGGTCTGGTCCGGCCAGATCCCGACGCCAGACGATTTCGAACCCGAATCGTAACACACGCTTGACATGTATTTCCCGAGCGCTTAACATATCATGGACGATTGGGAACTTCCGTCGGTAACCGGTTGTTTGCATCCATGTTCGTCCAATTGTCGGTAATTCCAAAGGAGCCTTCGCCCACCGGAGGGGCAGCAACTGCCCAATAGCCAGCAGTCAGTCTTCGATAGCCCAAAGCCCCGCCCTCGCGGCGGGGCTTTTCTTTCGTTGCGTTGATTCCCGGTCGGGGTGCCTGGGATCGAACCTCACTCCGTGTCCGGTTCGCTCGCCGATTGACGCGCGACGAAATCCTGCACCTGGCGGGCGAATTCGGCAAAGTCAGGCAGTCCTGTTTGCAGGCAATCATGAACGCGCTGGAGGTCGAGGCGGGCATAGACATGCACCATAATGTTGCGGAAGCGGATCATGCGGACCAGCGTATCGGCAAGCTCGGCGGCGAAGACGCCCTGATCGCGCAACGACTCCACTGCCTCCTGCGCGGTCGCCGGTGTTGTTAGTTGCAGTTCGGCCACCAGGTACTGGCACACGTCGATAACGCATTGGATGGAGAGTTGCAGCCCGTGCTCGACCGCCCACGCCAGACCGACTTGCTGACGCAACTCGTCGATCGTGCGGCCACGATAGGTCTCGAGTTGTTGAACATAACTGTCGAGAAGCGCGAGTAGCCGCTGAATGGCGCCGTCGGTCAGCATGCGCTTCAGCGCCTCGCCACCGGCTGGCCGAAGCGCCCGCTGCGCAGGCGCCGGTTCAGCGCCGCGGCCAGCAGGCGGCGCAAGGGAGCGGTGTCTTCATACGCGCGCACGGTGCGCACCTGAAACTCGATGCGCTCCAGGTCGGTGACTGCGTGCAGCAGCCGGCCGCGTTTGAGGACTTCGAAGGCGAGCGCCGGCGGCGCCTCATTGAGCAGTACGACGTCGACGGCATCCGTGCGCAGCCGCGCGGTCAATGCGCCGATGAACGCCAGCCGCGCCTCGAAGCGCTGGTCGGCGCTGGTCTCGCTCAGCAACACGGCGACATCGACATCGCTGTCGGCGCGCGCGGCGCCGCTCGCATGCGACCCGAACAGGTACGTCAACCGCGCGCCCTGCTGCGCCGCGACCTCTCGAATTGCTTCGCCGAGCGCCTTCGCGTCCATCATCATCACCGCTCGCAGTATGGCGTGAGGGCGCGCGGGTGCAAACCTCACCTCCCCCCGGCCCGCTGTCCACAGGCTAACACGGGATTTTCGTTCCATTCGTTCATCTCCCTATCCCCACTTGTATCCCTGCTGTCGGAAGCGAACTGCGATACGTCGTACTTCACTCGGGAACCTTTCGTCGTTATAATTTGTTCCAATCAATCAGCCCGAGTTTCTCGGGCAATCAATCTTCTGGAGGAAGCAATGAAAAGTCGAGTTCGGACGGGGTTCACGTTGATCGAGTTGTTGGTCGTCATCGCCATCATCGCCATTCTCGCATCCATTCTGTTTCCGGTGTTTTCGCGGGCGCGTGAAAAGGCCCGTGGTGCGCAGTGCGCGTCAAATCTGAAGAGTCTTGGCATGGCCGTGCTTCAGTATTCGTCGGACTACGACGAGCAGTTTCCCCTCCGTGCCCCGGAGCCAACCTGGGAGTTTACTCTCGGCACCCAGCCGCCAACTGCGCGCGCGGGATCGACGGTTTTTCGGGCTGGTTATTGGCCCAACGCGCTGGAAGCCTACATGAAGAACTGGCAGGTTTTTCAGTGCCCCTCCGGTGTTCCGACCGACTACAGCGGCGGCGCAGCCGCTGGGGCTAATCCATTCTACAGCTTCTCCTATAATTTCAACGGGCTGCTGGGAGGCTATCATCAAGCTGGCGTCGTTTCCCCGGCCGCGTGCATCATGTTTTGGGAAGGAATGGGTGACAAGGCCTCCAGCGTCTTCGTGGTCAACCATCCCTGGGTGACCTTCCCGGGCACCACGGCCGCAAACTTCCCGAATCGGTATATCGCTCCCAACGGACCCAATAACACATGCGGAACGGGGACGTTAGCTTCCTTGTTCGGCAGCCTCAACGGAATCGCGCCGCGCGTGAACATTCACACCGATGGGCAAAACTACGCCTATGCCGATGGCCATGTCAAATGGCAGAAAAGCGGCTCAATCAATTCGACGTGGGCGGCGGTAAACCAGGCAACCGGGTTTGCGACCAGTCTCTGGTGGGACGGTTGTTGCCCGTGGTACTTCCGTCCCATTGTCCAGTAGTCAACCGCTGAAAGGAACAACTCATGAAGATCGCGAAATGTGCGCTACTGACTCTGCTGCTGGCCATCGCTCTGGTCGCCGGATGCAGCAAGAGTGATTCCACGACCCCCTCAGCGGATTCCGGAGCGAAGCCGCCTACCACCAACGTTGGCCCAGCCGGCACCCCCGGAGCCGGGCCGACCACTGGGCAGCCAGCCCCAGCCAAAGCCAACGTCCAGTAAACTAATCAACACCTCAAAGTTAGGGCCAGTCTTCACCTCCGTGGAGACTGGCCTTTCTTTTACAGGATCGGTGAGTTTCCGAAGAGCTTGGCCGTTAACCTTGTCGGCTGGCGTTTTCACCCGAATTCTTCGCGCGTTAACGCACGATTCTCGGCTTTTAACCCGAAATCCTTTAGCTTTAACCGAAATGCCTCTGCTTTTCACCGAAACAGCCCGGCCCTGCACCCTATCGGCTCCCTGACGACTCTGCGCGCTTCCGCCTTTCACAGGAGAACTTCAAGGATTCACTTGCACTCTTCCGGCCTGCGCTTGTAGACCTTGGGAATTAACCGGGTTAACAGTTCAGGATTGTCGGTTAAACCTCGCGGAGATCGGGAGCTGGCCCCATCCCCAAATCGCCGTTCTCCATCCCCCTATCTCCACCGCATTCGCCATTCCCACGCGCACCGGCTATACTGTGCACGATTTCAGGAGGTGGTTCCAATGGTCGAGATCAAGGAGTTCAACTTCATCCTGCTCCAGCTTCGGTACATCCATGCGTCCATGGTGCGCATTGCCGCCTATCGCCCGATGAACAAACAGCCGGCCGACGTGCTGGCCATGATTGACGAGGGCAAGGCGGCACGCACCGCGCTGATTTCCGCCGATGCTGACCTGGGATTGGCGCGGGGCGAGCGGAACGAAATTGGCGGCACGGCGCACGACCTGTCGGTGCGCGTGTTCGCGATTCTGGAGAGCGTTTTTATCGGGGATGCGGGGAGCCTGACCGCCATCGGTCGCCTGCCGGTCCAGGATCGGACCGTCGAGGAGTGGTTGGAACGGGCGCGGGAAATTTCGAAGCTGTGGGGCAAGCTGCCCAATCCGCCGGGCTGGACGTCACCGTTTGTGGCCTGGCCCGGCATGGACCAGGCGGCGTTCGATTTAGTGCTGGCCGACTTCGAAGCGAAGAACGATGCGTTTGCCGGCGTGGAAATAGATTTCAATTTGAAGGATGGCAACCTGCACAACAAACTGCAGCCGCGCGATGCGCAATTCGCGACCACCGCCATCACCACCGGGCGCAAGCAGTTCAAGCCCACCGACGCCGAATGGGACGCCATCAGCCGCATTCCCGACAAGCCGGCGGCGCAGGATCCGTCGCAGGCGGTCATCACGGTGGCGACTTCGCCGGCGGCCGGGCAGGTCCATCTGGAATACGACGCCGCGCACGCGACCACTTGGAACGTGCTGCAAAAAGGCCCGAGCGAGGCGGACTTCGTCGTCGTCGCCGACGATGTGATTGAACAGGTCTACGACCAAAGCGGCCTGACCGCGGGCAGCTACCAGTACAAAGTTGTGGGCCTCAACTCGCGCGGCGCCGGACCCGAAAGCGCCGTGAGCACGGTGACAGTGGCGTAGCGGCCAGCGCTCGGCGAAAAGAAACGGTGACGCGAGAGACTTGACACGCCCACATCTGTCGGAGTAAACTGCGATTCGTCGCCTACACACGGGAACTTTACTTCGTTACACTTTGTTCCAATCAATCAGCCCGAGTTCCTGACGTGCAACCCCACGTCTCTACTTCGGTGCAGGTATCCTGGTGTGAATGTGGGAGGATACCCCGGAAGCGCTATGTTTACGGTTCCGGGCACCATGTGGATTCACAACCTTGGCACGACGTGGCTGTTTACCGACGGACATGCCAAGGTCAAGGGGCCACGGTAGCGCCGGTGGAGGTTCCAGGGCAGCGCCCTCCAGCGCAAGCCACCCCCCCCGGGCAACCATCCACCGGGGGTTCGCCAGTTCAACCTCAGTAGCCTCGCATCATGTCGAAGAGAAGACCCGCCCTCGCGGCGGGTCTTTTTCTTTTTTTGGGCGCAGCACTCCCCGCGTTACACTCTCGGCGTTTCCACCGAAGGACTGGCAATGCGAGAAATACACGTTGACGAAGTGCGCGACGCCATCGAGCGGCTGTGCATCGAGGCCTGCACCGAGTTAGGCGACGACATCGTCGCCGGCATGAAGCGCGCGGTCGTAACCGAGCAGTCGGAACTCGGCCGCGAGGTGCTGTTGCAGATGATCGAGAACCAGCAGCTCGCGCGCACCGAGCACCTGCCGATGTGCCAGGACACCGGATTCACCTGCGTCATCGCCGAAATCGGGCAGGACGTTCACTTCACCGGCGGCTTTCTCTACGACGCCATCCACGAGGGCGTGCGGCGCGGCTACAAGTCCGGCTACCTGCGCGGCAGCATCGTGCGCCACCCGCTCGACCGCAAGAACACCGGCGACAACACGCCTGCGCACATCCACACCGACCTCGTTCCCGGGGAGGGCATTCATCTCTGGGTGCTGCCCAAGGGCGGCGGCAGCGAGCAGATGAGCACGATGAAGATGCTCAACCCGTCGGACGGCCGCGCCGGCGCGAAGAAGTTCATCCTGCAAGCCATCGCCAACGCGGGGCCGAACGCGTGCCCGCCGCTGGTCGTCGGCGTCGGGCTCGGTGGCACGTTCGACAAGTCGTGTTTTCTGGCGAAGAGGGCCATCTTCCGCTATCCCATCAACACGCCGGCGAAGAACCCGATCGACGCCGAGTTCGAGCGCGAACTGCTCGAGGATGCGAACAAGGTCGGCCTCGGACCCAGCGGCCTCGGCGGCACCACGACGGCGCTGGCCGTGCATGTCGAATCGTTCCCTTGCCACATCGTCGCGCTGCCGGTGGCGGTCAACATTCAATGCCACGCCGCGCGCGTGAAACAGGCGGTGATTTAGATAGTTGCCTTGTTGCAACTGGCAGTCAGTCCGCGCATGTCACTGCGCGTTGCTCTCAATCGCGATGTCGACCGCAAAGACGGGATGACGCCGGGCTGGGATAATTGGCGCGTGCCGACCGGCCCTTCGGCCTCGCGGGAGTTCGGCGAGGTCACGGTGACGGTGCGAGCCGGAGGCGGGAGCGTGAAGGACAAACTTGCAATGTGCGAACGATGGGCGTCATCAAGCCGCTGTCGAGAAATATTCCGGCAGCGGAGGAAGAACGTGCTAAACGATGAAGCAGAGGGGATCACAACGAACACGAAGGAGCGCCAAGTGAAATCTCTCCGCATAACATTCAGTCTTCTCATCGTCGTATTGCTCGCCGCAGGTCAGCCTGAACTCCATGCCCAGACTCCTCTCACTCCGGATGACGCGAGCGTAGCGGCCGCGGCAAGGATTGTTGTGATCTTGGCAACTCCCGAAGATGAAGACAGGGAACTGGACGAACTGCCGGAGCTCATTCTACAACTAACAATGGTAGACCGAGCGGCCTTGTTTGAGACCCTTATCGAGGGAGATCCCGACGCTGCACAGTTCCTAACAGAAGTGGCACTTAGGACACCGGAGTTCGGGAACTATGCTGCAATGGCCGCAAGGGCCGGATTGAGCGGGACACTGAACCGGTTTGCTGGTGTTAAGGGCGGCACGAAAGAACAGCGCGACCGGATCCTAAAGCTCATTGATTACCTAGGTCACATGGCACATGACCCAGCGCTGGCGAATCACGACTATCCAGCTTTCCTGAGTCAGATTAGCAAAGTTACATTCGTCATTGTTGACGGCAGCGATTGGCAAGCGTGCTGGCTTCCTTTCAAGCCCGGTACAATTCTCATCAATTCCGCGGCCTTGGCATCATGGGACGACTCATGGATGTTCGCGTTTATCTGTCATGAGCTGTATCATAAGTGCGTCGGTTACTTAGGCCTTGGTCCGTTCAATTGGTGGTGGCATTATGTCTGGGCAGAAGCGAACGAACAAATCTGGAAGAGTGACTTCGAGAACTTTCCTCCGCCTCATCCTTGGTTGAAGTGACAAAATGAATGCGATTGGCACACGGAGTATTGTTCTTCGGATCCTCATCTATTTGAGTATCATATGTCTGATCCTTGTCGGGATGGATTTTTCAGGGCTAAGTGAGGCACTGTTCCGAAGACTTTCCGAACCACGCCGTACCCTTGAGAGGTGCGAAGGAAATCTTTGCAAGATCAATCGCGCTCTTCGGGCATATCGACGGGACCACGCGAAGTGGCCTGGAACGCTGCAACAACTGACGGAGTATGTCGATGTACCGTATGCTGACGTCCGGGCATCAACATTCTATTGCATCGCGGGAGGTGGGCACTGGGCGTACGTGTACCAACCAGCGCACGACCCTGTGATTGTCTGCAAGCATCATGTCGGGAAGCTAGTGAAGCTACGGGAAGATGGCAGGATTGAGGCCATTGAACTCGACTTGAGGCAACCGGAATGGGTAAGGTCTCGCTGACTATTGTATGAGCGAATCCAAACGCATCAAGGTCCCGTTCGAGGGCGACACCGTCTTCCAACTTCGCGCCGGCGACCGACTGCTCTTGACCGGCCGCATCCTTACCGGCCGTGATGCCGCGCACAAGCGGCTCATCGACCTCATCGACGAGGGCAAGGAGTTGCCCATCGACGTGCGCGGCCAGACCATTTACTACGTCGGCCCCACGCCGGCGCTGCCCGGCATGGTCGTTGGCGCGGCGGGGCCGACGACCGCGTACCGCATGGACAAGTACGTGCGCCCGCTGTTAGAGCGCGGGCTCAAGGGGATGATCGGCAAGGGCTTTCGCACGCCGCCGGTGAAGCAGGCGCTCATAGAGTTCGGCGCGGTGCACATGCACGCCATCGGCGGACTCGGCGCGCTGCTCAGCAAGCAAATCAAAAGCGAACGCATCCTCGCCTACGAAGACCTGGTGACCGAAGCGATTCGCGAGTACGTGATCGAGGACTTTCCCGTCATCGTCGTCAACGATGCGCACGGCGGCGACTTCTACAGCGAGAACATCGCGAAGTACCGTCAGTTACCGGACATTGTCCCGCAATGGTCGGGGTGACGATAGACTCTGCGCAAGGAGTGTGAGTCCTGTGTCCGTGTTGCAGATTCCGGTTCTGGTCGAGCCCGTGGCTGAAAACGGCTATCGCGCGACGTGTGCGGTGCCCTTCGATTGCGCTGCCCAGGCAGCCACGCGCGAAGAAGCTCTGAAGGAATTGCGCGAGTTAATTGATCGCCGCCTCGCGGTGGCGGAAGTGGTTTCCCTGGACGTGAATGTCTGCGAGCATCCGTGGAAGCCATTCGCCGGGATGTTCAAAGACGATCCGCTGTTCGACTCATGGCAGGAAGCGATCGCGGAGTACCGGCGTCAGGTGGATGTGGACTCCCAGGCGGAATGAGTTTGTTTGTGCTGGATACCGACATTCTGTCCCTGTATGAGGCTGGCAATCCCGTTGTCTGCTCACGTTGCCAGTCGACTCCTGCAGAAGACCTCACAATCACCGTGATCAGCGTCGAAGAGCAACTCTCGGGCTGGTACGTGTTGCTGCGGCGCGCAAAGAACGATGAGCAACTGGCCTGGGTCTACGAGAGACTTGAGCGCACGATTCGGTTCATAGCCAACCTGCACATTCTCCAATTCTCCCGGTCAGCGATAGCGCGCTCCGAGCGACTGCGAGGTCAGAGGCTCCGCATCGGAACGAACGACCTCCGCATCGCCGCGATTACTCTGGAAGCCGGCGGCATTCTGGTGACGCGCAACACGCGCGATTTCTCCAGAATCCCCGGCCTGGCACTCGAGGATTGGTCGGTTTGAAACCTTTCCGTTTCCGCAACCTGTTCTCGCTGTTCTTCATTATCACGGCCGCCTGGTGCGCCTCCGCGCCGCGGCCGCGAGCCGACGAGACGTACCTCGGCGTGTATCTCGCCAATCAGAAGGTCGGCTATGGCTTCGACAGGACCGCCGCACAGCGGACAATAGGTCATCTTCTATTCCACTCCCCACCGCCGCCGCGCTTCGGCGAGCGGGATGCTGCCTTCGCGGTCACCACGCGCGAGGCAGGCTTCGAGGTAGGCCATAAAGTCGACGTTGTTCGAAAGGGATCGGGCCTCCCATTCCAGGTCATCAATCGCGCCCACAAAAAACCGCTTCTCGCCGTTCTCGGTGAGGATGACGCCGTCGCTTTCACCGGCCAGTCGCAACAGTTGGCTGCACTGCATGCCACTGGCATCTTTGACCGAAGAGTTCTCATAGCTTGTGCTCCTTCCCGCCGATAGTTCATTCGGACGCAACGGCTTGCGGTTTCGCGTTTTTCCACCGTGGGCGTGTGAGTCAGTTGCTCATCAATGACATCGGCAATCGTCCGGCGATCGCCGGTCGCGAAGGCAATCACATGTCTTGCTGCATCGGGTTCGATGACAATCGCGTACGGCATGATCGTGTTCCCTCCGCTACGTCACCCGTCTCCCTGCCTTCACCCACTCTGGATCAATGACGATCCCGAAGCCCGGACCGGACGGCACGCGGACGACGCCATCTTTGGGAGCGAGCGTCGACGTGTCGCACGTCATCGGAATGTTGCTGTTGCCCTTGTACTCCTGGAACTGCAGCGCGTTGGGGAGCGCGCTTATGCAATGGACAGCATCGAGGTAACCCAGCCCCCCGCCGCTCATGTGCAGCGTGATTTTCATGCCGGCCGCTTCGGCCATGCGCGCCACGCGCACCGTGCGGATGAAGCCGCCGTAGTAGTGCAGGTCGGGCTGCACGATGTCGACGGCGCGGTGGTGAATCATCCAGCGGAACCGCCACTCGCTGAACTCCTGCTCGCCGCCGGCCACGGGCATGGTCAGTGCGTCGGTTACCTGTTTCGTGCCTTCGAGGTCGTCGAATTCGACCGGCTCTTCGTAGAACGCGTAGTTGTGCTTCTCCATCAGCCGCCCGAGGCGAATGGCCTCGCGCACGTCGTACGAGCTGTTCGAGTCGGCGTAGAGCGTCATGCTCGGGCCAAACGCCTCGCGCACGAGCGGGATCAGGCGCTCGGTGCGGCCGGGCAGCGAGTCCTGGTTGTTGCGCATCATCCGCCCACCGAGGCGGAACTTGAGCGCCTTCGCGCCGCACTCGGCGACGATCTGCTTCAAGTACGCAATCTCGGCCTCCGGCGTGTTGCCGCGGTTGCCGCTCGCGCGATAGATCGCAACGTCGCGATGTACTACACCGCCGAGCAGTTGGCCGATGGACTGCTTCGTCAATTTGCCCAGCAGATCGAAGATGGCGAATTCCGCCGCCGCCGTGGGCGCCCACAGCGCAATGCCCTGCAGCTTGTAGTTGCTGTTGTGGCGGTACAGCTCCCAGTGCAGGTCGTCGAGCGAGCGCGCGTCCTTGCCGATGAAGAACGGCGCCACGTGCCGCAGGAAGATGGGCCAGCAATCGCGCAGCCGATCGGAGTTGGCGACCGCCAGTCCTTCGGCGCCATCGGACGAACGCACACGCACGAGGTATTCGAACTGATTCGACGACGGCGACTTCGCGCGCAGCAATTCCATCGACGCGATCCTCACCGGTGACTTGAGCTCGTTGACGTGCAGCACCCGCTTCCCGGCGGCGCGGTCGAGTTCATCCACGGTGGGACGGTTGGCGTTTCCGGAATGCGCGGCAGACGCAGCGAAACCGGTCATCGCGGACGATCGAAGGAAGTGGCGACGGGTGGGCATGGCAAGCACCTCGGTCACGCATTTCGCGTCGGCGCCCGGAATCCTCCTGCCCGTCAGCGCATTGCTATCGACGCAGGCCGGACTTGGCGGATCGGAGCGGCGCCTGGTTTTTCATGATAAGCACCAGCCGCCCGAAGCCGCAACCCGACGAATTGGGGTCCAGCCCCGGACCCTGCTGTTCCGGCCTGCCGCTATCGATCACGACGAATCCGGAACTGTGGTAATGCGTGCTGTTACAGCCGAAGTCCAATCCGGCAATGTTGCCGCCGGTCAATCGTCGCAGCGCGATGTCGGTACCCGCTGGATAGATGCCGAAGGGAAAGTCGAGCCGCACCGCCGTTTCCTGCACGTTGAGGAAGCCGACCTCCACCGTGATGCCGTTGGCGGTCAATCGCATTGGGCCGGAACTGGCTTCGTTGGGTACGCTCACCGTCACCGTGTTGATCGAGCTGCCGATCACCGGCAACGTCACGCCGTTGAGCGTGACGGTGGCGCCGCTGCCGCCGAGATTGCTGCCAGCAATTTCCACCGTGCCCGCGCCGGCCGTTACCGTCGAGGGCGAAAAGCCGGCGACGCTCGGGCCGGGCGTGGTGGTCGTTGTGGGAGTCGAACTGCAAGTGAAGGTGACGGTTCGCGTCTGCCCATCGGTGGTGAACTCGTAGACATCTGGGCCCGGGCCGCACGGGTTGGGTGCGGTGTAGGTAAGCGTCGCATCCACGAAGGCGTAAATGGTGTTGTCCGGCGTGGTTGTCCTTCGCGTCTCCCACTCCGCCATTTTGAAGGCGTCGTAATGAACGACCAGCTGACCATTGGTAGAGGTAGAGTTGATCAGCTGCGCACCGGCCAGCGTGCCGCCGAGACCGTTCTGCTTCTTGACGACCGTGGTATGGCCGGTGCAGCCGTTGTTGTGGACGGTCACCGGCACCGAGGCGCCCGGGGCCACGGTTTGGGCAACGGAAGGAGTTAGGGTGTTAGCGCGACCGGCGGGAATCACTACGATGAGATCGCCGGGCAATAAATCCTGGCAAACGCGCCCATGGTGGACGGAGTAGCAGCCACGCGGCTGGACTAAACCGAAGGCCGAGAGAAACTGATTGAGGGGACTGGCTTCTCCAACGCAGCAACCTTGCCACACGCGCATGTCTCAGGTGCTGCCGAAGTAGGAGACTAACGCTTCGAAGCCGGTGTTCGTGCCGAGCTGAATGCCGTCGAGTTGTCCGCAGCGCAGACCGTCACGGAAGGTAGGGACGGTGCCGATCGGGCCATCGGTATAGGTCGGGGTTCCCAACAGCGGCACCTGACGTTTCGCTGGCAAGGTGCGCTGAGCAGCGGGCGGCGGGCACGTGTTGCAACCGTTCACGGTTTGTCCGAGAGTCATGCAACACGGGCCTTGCACGGCGGCTTCGACAATCAGCACGGTCGTCGGCACCCGATCCACGGTGACCAGTTGGCTGGTGGAAAAGGTCAAGTAGCTCGACGCCGTATCGTGGGGACTGCAAATGGTTCCCTGCGTGGCTGCGGCGGCGGTTGCATCGATGGTGAAAAAACCGGTGCCATCGACAAAGGCGGTCTGGTTGCCGAGCTTGATGACCCAGCCGGCGGCGATGTTGTCCGCCCATTGCACTTGCGAACCATCGGCATTCACGCGATGCCCGGGGCCGGCAGCTTCGATCTGGACGCGGTTCGCCAGGATCGCCGCGCGGGCCGCTTCCGGGACGAACAGCACTGACCGCAACACCACGCGGCCCCGCAGCAGACCGGTCGGAGCGCCGACCCCGCGTCCGCCTCCGCAGCCAACCAGCAGCCGCATCAGGATTCCCATCGTAAGAAACGCCCAGGGCAAATGTCTTCTCTGCAAATCAACACCTCAACTCGATAGTCTTGGCATTCTGTCACACCACGGTGCCGTGGACATCAAAACCGCATTTCAGTTTGCGTCCTTGACTCCGCGCTCGCGCAGCTCGGCCCGGTCGGCAAGGTTTCCAGCGAGGTGCTGACCGGGTTCGCGAACCAGGCGGGCTTTGGTGAGAGCGCGCGGGCCAAACTTCGCGCGGATCGCGTCGGCCGCGCGCGCGGCGCGATGCGGTTTGTCCTGAGCCTCGAACAGCGTGAGTTGCTCAGCTCCGGCCGCGACGAGCTGGGAAACGCCGACGCCGAGCAAACGCACGCGCTCGGCGAGCTTGACTTTGCGGAACAGGCTGCGCGCGACGTCGTAGACATCGGAATCGAGATCGGAGGGCGCAGCGAGCGTGCGCGACCGCGTGATGGTCGTGAATGAGGCGAAGCGCAGTTTCAACGTCACGGTGCGCGCGCGCCAATGGTGCCGGCGCAAGCGCCAGGCGACCTGCTCGGTCAACTCCAGCAGCACCGACTCCAGCGCGTAAGCGTCGGCCACATCCACGGCGAAAGTCGTTTCGTGGCTGATCGATTTCATCGTGCTGTCGGTTACGACCGGGCGGTCGTCATGACCTTGCGCTAATTCGTGGAGTTGCGCCCCGACGCGCCCGAACTTTGCGCGCAAGGTGGCGGCGTCGTACCGTTGCAACTGACCGACGGTTGCGAGGCCGAGTTTGCGCAGCTTGCGTTCGGTGGCAGGCCCCACGCCCCATAACTTCGCAATCGGCAACGGCGCGAGAAACTCGGCGATCCCCTCCGGCGGGACCACGACCAACGCATCCGGCTTGCGCAAGTCGCTCGCAATCTTCGCCAGGAACTTGTTGGGCGCGAGGCCGACCGAAGCGGTGAGTTGCAATTCGTCGCGGATGCGCTGCTGGATCGCCGCGCACACCGGCGCCGCCGGGCCGAGCAAGCGCTCGGTGCCGGTGAGATCGAGAAAGGCCTCATCCACCGAGATCTGTTCGACCGCCGGGGTGAAGTCGCCGAGAATCGTCATCACCTGCTGCGAGACTTCGGCGTAGCGCTCCATGCGCACCGGCAGGAAGACGCCATGCGGACAGAGGCGGAAGGCTTCGCGCGTGGGCATGGCCGAGCGCACGCCGAACTGGCGCGCCTCGTACGAGGCCGCCGACACCACGCCGCGCGCCTGCGGCGGGCCGCCGACGATGACCGGCTTGCCGCGCAGCGCGGGCTGGTCGCGCTGCTCGACCGCCGCGTAAAACGCGTCCATGTCGACATGGGCGATGGTGCGCGGCATGGGATTGGCGAGGGGTGCCCGGCCCGACTTACTGGCGGGAGGCAGCGCGGCGTCGGGGGGGGGTCTTCGACTGGCGGCGGACCGGCGTTGCGGCGATCTCCCGCAAAGGCGTGATGTGGCGCAACTTGCACAGCGCCAGTTTTTCGATTTGCCGAATGCGCTCTCGCGTCAGTCGGAAGTGGGTGCCGATTTCATCGAGCGTGCACGGGTAAGCGCCGTCCAGTCCGTAGCGCATCCGCAGCACTTCACACTCGCGCGGCGTGAGCTCGTTCATCGCTTTCCGCAACTCCTGCCCCACAGCATTAGTGTGAGCCGTCTCCACCACCGGCGCGATCGTGCGATCCTCGAGGAAGTCCATGAGCACGGCATCGTCCGAATCGCCGATCGGCGTGTCCAACGACACCGTTTCCGGCGCCCGCTCGAGAATCTCCTGCGCGCGCGCCTCGGAGACTCCCAGCTCCCCGGCTAACTCCTGGATGGTGGGGCCGCGGCCCAGCTCCTGGGTGAGCGCAGCGGTGGCACGGGCCGCCCGGCCGATCGAATCTACCAGATTCACCGGCAGTCGAATGTTGCGGCCCTGCTCGGCGATGGCGCGCATGATGGACTGCCGAATCCAGTACGAGGCGTAGGTGGAAAACTTGAAGCCCTTGCGGTAATCGAACTTGCGCACGGCGCGGATCAGGCCGACGTTTCCCTCCTGCACGAGATCGGCAATCGATAGATTCTGGCCGGCGAAACGGCGGCATTTTCGCGCGAGGTTGTCGACCAGGCGAAGATTGGCCTCCACCATTCGCCGGAAGGACGGACCCCCTTCGCCCTCGCGGTCCATGCGCTGGGCCACTTCGATTTCCTCGGCCACCGTGAGCAACGGAATGCGATGAATGTAGCGCCACCACGCCTTGATCGAGTCCTCCGACAACAACTCGTCGGGCGTGACGGCGTCCGGGGAGGACGGGGCGAGTTCGGTGAGATCGACCATGGCTCTACTCATCGTTGCTGCCTTTCTGTTGGCCGGAGGCTGCTGCTTTCCTCCCGTCAGCCGTTCACGTTGCAAGGATGCAATGCGTCGCCTTCCACCCACCAGTCGCCGGCGGGAGTTACTTCTTTCTTCCAAATCGGCGCAAGTTGCTTCAAGCGGTCGATGGCGTACTGGCACGCCGCGAACGCGTCGTGGCGATGGGCCGCCGCCACCGCAATGACCACACTGGCTTCCCCGATTTCCAAACGCCCGACGCGATGCACGATCGCGCACGGCGCGCTCCACCGAGCGTGCACTTCTTCGGCGATCTGCTCGAAGGCCTTCACGGCCAGGGGAGCATAGGCGTCGTATTCGAGATACGAAACCGGTTTTCCCTGCGAGTGGTTACGGACCACGCCGGCGAAGGTCACCACCGCGCCCTGCGCCGGCGCGACCACGGCGGCTTCGACCGCGCGCACCTCGATCGGTTCAGCGCGGATTTCAAACATCCCGGCCTCCGCTCACCGGCGGGAGCAGCACGGCGGTGTCGCCCTCGCGCAAAGGCGATTCGGCCACAACGTATTCGTCGTTGACAGCGATGCGCGCCAGTGGCAGGTGGGTCTCGATGGCGGGAAAGCGCGCCGCCAACTCGGTGAGCAACTCGTGGACCCGCGACTCGGCGGGCAACTCCATCGACAGTACGGTATGGCCGGTGCAGTCTCGAAGCGAAGCGAAGAAACGAACGGTTATGGTCACGGTGGCGGCGGCAGTTAGTGTGATTGACGACGAGTATGTTACGTCCGCAGTCCGTGTCAACTTGATTTTTCGCCGTCGCGGTGCAACACTGAGCCTACTTCGTCTGAGGGAGTTCCGTATGGTTCGCAAATCAATGCTCGGCGCGCTGGCCGCGCTGGCTGCGCTTTCCGCGGCCGGCTGCAAGAACCGAGGACCGGGTATCACGCTTCAGATCGATGAGCCGGCGGGCGCTCGCCTCTTCCTGGGCTCAGAAGCTATTCGAATTCCGGCCAAAATAAAGGCCGCACCCGGTGAGTACAAGTTGCTGATTGTGTTAGCCGATGGCACCAAGCTGAGCGGCTTGGCCACCGTCAATTCGGTTTCTGCGCCGTGGACGAAGATGCCGGTCCGCGTGCCCAGCAAAGACCTCACCGAGGCCTTGCAGGCAGCGCGCGAAGGCAAACTGGTTTCCTTCGCGGTCACCGAGCCGCCTCCGGTCACCTCCGGCGCGTTGCAACAAGCGGCGGCGAATCCCGGCCAACCGGTAACGATTGAAGGCGCTGGTCCGGAAATCGTGCGCTTCCAGTTCATCCCCACCACGCCGAAGGAGAAATGATGCGACCACACCTGCTGGCGATAGCGACCGGCTTGGCGCTGCTTGCGCTGCGAACCGAATCCGGGGCCGACGAGTTGCGCCATCGCGCCACCGTGATGTATCAAACCGCGGGACTCACTTCCGAAATTGTCACCAACGAGGTGGCGATTCTGCGGCTGCCGAAGAGCGTAGTCAGGCAAACGCCAGGCGTGACGATCACCACCGCTGCGCCCAGGCCCAAGGCCCCCACGGCGGTCGCGCCGCAGGACGGCGGGGCCACGACCGTGATTCAACGGCCGGGCTCGGTGACTACCATCGGCGCCAACAAGCGCGGGCTGCTCAACGTGCGCATGGAGGCCGATCGGTATCAAGCCGCGCCGACCGAGACCGTGCGTTTTATCGTGACCTTAACCAATGTCGGCCTCGCGCCCGTGGACGAAATCACCGTGTATGATGCGCTGCCGGCGGAACTGAAGTTCGTCCGGGTCCAGGCGCAGCCGATGCCGAAGGTCGAGGCGACCGCACACCCCGGTGGCACCAGCCTGGTGCTGCACTTTGCCCAACCGTTGGCCGAAGGAAAGGAGTTGCGATTGGCGATCGAGGCGACGGTCGCCGACTTGCCACCACTGCCCAAACTCGTGATTGCGATTCCGCAAGCGCCGCCGGTTACCCCGCAGAAACCGACGCCACCGGCCAAAGCCGCGCCAACACCGAAACCGGTTCGTCCCACCCCGCCACCGCCGCCCGCGCCGTTGCCGGGTGATGTGAGAATCGGTTATGCCGACTTCCGCAACACCACGGTGTCGGAGGTTTGTGCGCGATTGGCGACGAAAACCGGCGTGCCGATTGAGTTCAAAGGCGCGACTAATCCTGCCGTGCCGACTTTCACGTTGGTCAACGTAGACTTGCATTTCGCCCTGGAAACGCTGGCCAAGCAGCACAGCCTCGCGGTGACCAAGACCGCGACCGGTTTTGTGGTCGGGACCTAACTCGTCCAGCCGGCCGCGGCGATGAACGGCTGCAGTTCCTTCATCAGCCGCTGGAACTTGTCGATGCGCAAACTCTGCGCGCCGTCTTTTAACGCCTCTTCCGGCCGCGGATGCACTTCCACGATAAGCCCGTCCGCGCCAACCGCCACCGCTGCTTTGCACAGGGCCGGCACCAGATGCCAGCGGCCGGTGCCCTGCGACGGATCGACGACAACCGGCAGATGGGTCTCGTGCTTGAGCACCGCCACGGCGCTCAAGTCAAGCGTGTTGCGGGTCGCCGTTTCGAAGGTTCGGATGCCGCGCTCACACAGAATCACGTTCGGGTTGCCTTCGTGAATTATGTACTCCGCCGCGAGCAACCACTCCTCGATAGTGCTGGCCCAGCCGCGCTTCAGCATGACGGGAGTCTGCGTTTGGCCGACGGCTTTCAGTAAGTCGTAGTTCTGGGCGTTGCGCGTCCCGACCTGCAACAGATCGGCGAATTCGACCACTACCTCCACCGCCGCCGGAGACATCACCTCGGTGACGATCGGCAGGCCGGTGGCCTGCTTGGCCTCGCGCAAAATCCGCAAACCTTCCACGCCGAGGCCCTGGAAATCGTAAGGGCTGGTGCTCGGTTTGTAAGCGCCGCCGCGTAAAATCTGCGCGCCGGCCGCCTTCACCCCGTGCGCCGCTTCCAGTGTCTGCTCCCGCGTTTCCACCGTGCAAGGCCCGGCCATCATCACAAATCTGGAACCGCCAACCTCCACGCCACCCACGCTGACGGTCGTGCGTTCGGGCTGGAAGTGCCGATGCGTGCGCTTGTAGCGCTTGGCGATCGGAATGGCGTCGTCCACGCCGCGCAACGATCGGAAGTGATCGAGGTGGTTTTCGTTGGGCTTCCAACCGATCACGCCGACGATGGTGCGCGTGTCGCCAAAGATGGGATGCGACTGATACCCGCGCCGCTCGACTTCGGCGATGACGCGTTGCACGTCGTCTTGCGTTGCGTGATCGGACATGACAATGACCATGACTGCTCCTTGAATGCGAAAGGCCACGGCGTGCTGCTCGTGGCCTGGTGGTTCGGGGTGGGGCCACAGGCGGCTGCGCCCATGGCTGGTGGTGTGCGGTTACGCCACGCAAGCCGCTGGGCGCGGGTGAAACATAAACCAGAATCCGTAGTTGCCCGGAGGGGTGCTCATGTTGCTGCTGTGACGCGCCGCAGTATGCCGTCACCCGGCGGACGCGTCAAGCCGCAAGCGCTGCGCCGGCGCCTCGCGGATCGGCCGCGCCGAGGTGCTGCTTGCCGTCCCACAGGACTTCGTCATCCATTAACGGACCGACCAGTGCGCGCTGCTTGACTTGGGCGCCACGATCGGGTATCATTACCGCTGTCGATAATCGGAGTGCATCCATGGCCAATCCCTTCGCAGCGCCGTACATTCTGAGAACCGACGGGACCCGGATCCCGCAGGGTTGTGTTCAGCCAGACGATCCGGGCTACGGTTCAGGTTTATCTGCCGGTAAATCGCGGACTGGCGGAGGCGTTCAAATATGAGTTTCCGCTGTGGACTCACGTCACGTTCTCGGTGAGCGATTTTCACTGGCAGGGTCGGCCGGCCGGGTTCCAGATCGTTCGGCGCGCGCATGACCAGACGTCGATGTCCTTCTACCTCGATCCCAACATCGAGTCGTGGGGTTACGACGCTAACACGGGAGAATGGATCTGGGGAGACGGCAGTCGTCATGTCTTCACACCCAGCCCACCTCACAGCGCGCCGCCGTCGCTAATCTTCATGGCTGACATCGACGGCTTCGATGGCGGCGCCGCCTTCTCGCGGTACACCGAAATCACGTACGAGATCGCGTTTCCGAAAGTGCTGGGGGCTAAAGAGTTTACGTTTCCGTCCGGCGGCACGAGATTGTTCAGCGAGGCGCGTTACGGCGCATCGGGCGACGGATCGAACGTGACGCAGGTGACCCACTTCAGTGACAGACCGACGCCGAGAGACGATTGTTGGCGACGACGAGCCCGCAGTTGGAGACAACTTCCTTCACGTCGCCTCAGTCCGCCATCGCCGCCAGCTCCGCCGCGAACTTTTCGGCGACGACTTTGCGCTTGATCTTCATGGTGGGCGTCAGCTCACCGGCCTCGATCGTGAACTCCATCGGCAGCAGCTTGAAGCGCTTGACGTGTTCGTAGTCGGCCAGGTCACCGGAGGTCCGCTCGAGCTCTCCGCGAATCAGGCGGGTCACTTCCGGCGCGTTGCACAACTCGGCGTCGGTGGCCGCGCCCAAACCGTGGGTTTGCGCCCACTCGCGCAGCGCCGCGGAGTTGGGGACGATCAGCGCGCTCAGCGCGCTCTGCTGGTCGCCGAAGACGACGATTTGCGCAATGAAGGCACTGCGCAAGAGCGTGGTCTCCACCAGCGTGGGCGCAACGTTCTTTCCGTTAGCCAGCACGAGGATGTTCTTCTTGCGGTCGGCGATGCGCAAGCTGCCATCGCGCTCGATGACGCCGATGTCGCCGGTGTGGAACCAACCGTCGGCGTCGATGGCTTCGGTAGTAGCCTCCGGCTTGTTCCAGTAGCCCTTCATAACGTTCGGCCCGCGGCTGAGAATCTCGCCATCCGCGGCGATGCGCACTTCCACGCCGTCGATGCAGGTCCCCACCGTGCCGATGCGCGGCACCGGCGGCCGCGACATGCAAATCACCGGTGAGGTCTCCGTCAGCCCGAACCCTTCGACCAGCACAATGCCGAGGCTGAAGAAGAACTCGCCCACCGCCGGCGGCAAGGCCGCGCTGCCCGAGGCGCACAGTCGCAATCTCCCGCCCAGCGCATGGCGAATCTCCGATAGCACTTTCTTGTCGAGCAGGCCGAGCGCGGCCTTGTCCAACAGTGACGGCTGCTTCCCGGCCAGCCGCGCCTTGCCCACTCGCATGCCGACTTCCAGCGCCTTGTCGAACGCCGCGCGCTTGAGCCCCTTGAGCCGGCGGCCCTTCGCCTGGATGCCTGCCATCAACAGTTCCCAAATGCGCGGAACGCCCAGCAGCACGGTGGGCTTGATCTCCGACAAGTTCAGTTGCAGCGTGCGCATGGACTCCGTGTAGCCGATGCTCGCCCCCTCGGTCAGCGGCAGATAGTGACCGCACAGTCGCTCGAACACATGCGCCAGCGGCAGAAACGACTGGAACGCGTCGTCGGGCGTCACGGCCAGCGCGCGGCCCGAGGCCACGGCGTTGCTGGCGAAGTTGTTGTGCGTGAGCATTGCGCCCTTCGGCTCGCCCGTGGTCCCCGAGGTGTAAATCAGGCTGGCCAGGTCGTCGGGCTGGACCGCCTCGGCGCGTCGTTCGAGTTCGGGGATTTCGTCCAACCGCGCCGCGCCACCTTCGAGCACTTCCCGCCAACGCAACGCCCAGTCGAATTCGCCGTCGCCCAAGCTCACCTCGTCGGCCATGACGAGTACCTTCTCAATCGCCGGTAGTTCGGCCTTCACCTCGAGGGCCTTCGCGAACTGCTCGGCATCGGAGACGATAAGCACCCGCGCCCCGGCGTCGCGTACGATGTCCTCCACCTGCTTGGCCGGCAACGTCGAGTAGAGCGGTGTCGTTGCCGCGCCGGCACGCAAAATCGCCAGGTCACTTACCGCCCATTCCCAGCGGTTCTCGCTGAGCAACGCCACGCGATCGCCCGGCTGCACGCCCAGCGCAATGAGCCCCAGCGCGAGGTTGCGCACGCGCTGGTCGAGCTCGGCGTAGGTTATGTACTGGTAAGCGCCGCCGGTCTTCCAGCCCAACGCGGGCCGCGCGGCGTAGCGGGTGTAGCTGTTCTTGAACAGTTGGTTGAGCGTGGTTGTGGTCACAGGCGAACTCCGGTCGATGAAGCTGGCTGAAGATTTGACAGCCGAGGACGGAATCCTTGCGAAGGTGAGCAGGACGTTAGCCGGCGCCCAGTGCGGCGCACTCCTTGTGGACTTTACGAATTACGAACGCGCCGCGTTCAGCACCATGGCGATGAGCAATCCCCAGTGCACAATGGTGAAGATGCCGCCGAGCACAATCCCG